>Ga0265323_10000759_pt1 | contig 17283 bp, 16 predicted proteins | sample 41225metaG_FD_193580 | JGI IMG/M metagenome (GOLD analysis project Ga0265323, IMG submission 193580) | Rhizosphere microbial communities from Carex aquatilis grown in University of Washington, Seatle, WA, United States - 4-12-25 metaG | ecosystem: Host-associated > Plants > Roots > Rhizosphere...
GGATACTTTATTTTATAATACAGTTTATAAGTCCTCTTTGTTAGGCTCACCAACAATTCCGATTTCTTTTGACAGAATTGATCTTAAAGATGGAAATTATCAAATTGGCTCGGATTTAAGTTTAGGATTTGGTTATACCTGGTTTTTTGGAGATTTTACATTTAATGAGAATGGCAAATTAACAATCGATCCTCAGTTTTTCTTTGGATTTTATGTTGCAGATATTGGATTGAAAAATAATTTTTTTACAGGCAGATTAACCGGAAGTTTGGTAACCGGTGGATTTGTCGGTTTTAAATCATTTTCATTATTTGGCGGGTATGATTTTTTAGCTAAGTCTGTAACAATAGGTTTAGGTGCAAGGATCGATTTATACTCGATATCTTCAAGTTATTTAAAGCCAATTGGAAAAGTAATTGAAGTGAGAAAGCATAAAAGAGATGCAAAACCAATTATTGAAGAAGAATAAACTTGCTATAATAAGGGATTATGACTATATTGGTATTATAGATATTTCAGCAGAATCTCCCATGCTGGCTTCTATCTCGGCAGAAACAGATAAAACATATTTCATGATATAGCCTATTTCGGGAAACCCTGTTGGAAAATTAAAGTTAGATTAAAGAAATTTTTAAATCTCTTATTTAAAACCAAAAACCAACATTCAAATAAGCTATTAAATTGTCTTCAGGTGATTTCATGAACATCAGCTCAACAGGGCCAATCAGGCTGTTATAGCCAAATGAAATTCCATAACCAACAAAATTGTTTCCTCCCGATATCAATTTTTCAGGCAGCGAAGCAGATTTGCCGGCATTTGCTATAAGTACTACAAAATATTTTCTGAAAAATTCATACTGCAAATCTAATCGGACAATAGCATAATTTAGGCTTTTATGTTCCAGTAACTTTTCTCCTACAAAAGGAACTCCATTTTTTACATAATAGGTGCTTAACCCTCCGATCCGGTATTGGTAGTTATCAGGCACTGAATCGGTAAAACTAAAACCTGTAAATAAACTTGGAATGATGGTAAGCTTTCGATATATCGGAATAGCATTGCTCCATCTTCCATTAATTAATATTCCGGGAGGCACTGTATTATCGTATAGCTTAGAAAGGTAGCGGATTTCATAATTTAATAGCACACCCTTTTCTGGAAAATATGAATTATTATAAGTATCGAATTTCAAATAAGAGTAGACATTGAAAAATTTATGGGTTGACGACGGAGCGTTAAAAGGATTAAATTCAGCTTTAATAGAATTGAATTCATTCTGAATACCAACTCCCCATGCATAGGAATTTTTGAAAATGGTTTGTGCAAAAATATTACCGGCAATATCAGTGTAACCAAAACTTGAAATTTTATTTCCATTATTATAATTGACAAGGTCATAATTGCTGGTAGAAAAATTTAATCCAAAATCGAAACGCCAGCCTTTCTTTGTAGGCTTAATACCCTTGGGGTTCCATCCACTAAATACAAAAAAAGTAACGTCAAGACGCGGATTTTCACCTAACAATGCATCCAAACTAAGTTTTGAACCTTGCATGAGAAGGTTGACCCACGATGAATTCAAATAAATACTGGCTTTATAGTCAGTATTATAATTGACACCCAACGAAAACAAGCTTTTTGACCTTTCTTCAACATCAATTGTAAGAATATTGCCCGAATCAGTTTTTCCAATACCATAAGTAACTTTCTTGAACAGCAAGGTGCCATGAACGCGGTTCATGGCCTCATCAAGTTCAATGGCCGTTACTTTTGCAGGAGCTTCAATATTCAGTTTTGAAAGAATAAATGAAAGTGGGGTATTTTTATTTCCTTCCACTTTAATGTCTGAAATTTCAATGTACTTAATTGGTGCTAATTTTTTTATTGTATCTATAGCACCCAATCGCTTAATTGAATCGGCCAATGCTTTTATTTTGTCGAATTGCTTTAAGGCAGCGAGTTTGCCTAAATAGATCAACGAGTCTGCCTCGTCAAAACTCATTATATTGAAGGCCTTTAAATCGGGCATAATAAATATATTACATTTCGCACGCCTTTCCCTGTTGTCTTCAACAGTATGAATGAAAACCGATTGTTCAACTATCCTTAGCATAGAGTTCAAATCTGATCCCTGAAAGGGTTCAAACCCTACATCGACACCAATGATAATATCAGCACCCATTTCCCGGACTTCATTTACCGGGAAGTTATTATAAATACCTCCATCCACCAATGTTTGTCCGTTCATGATAATCGGGGTAAAAATAGTAGGAAGTGACATACTCGCACGAATACATTCAGAAAGAGATCCGCTTCTCATTACAACAGCCTTACCCTTGGCAATATCTGTTGCTACACATAAAAATGGTATTGGTAATTTATTAAAATCGTTTATTTCAATAGCATTCCAGGTAAGCTTCGATAGCAGTAATTCCAGATTTTGCCCTGGGATTAGTCCCACAGGCAATTGAAATTTTCCTTCGCTCAAAGGAAATGGCACAATGTACTTTCCATCGTTTTTCTTTTCTTCAAATGAAAGGTAGGTTCTGGGAAACCTATCGGTAAATAATTCCTGCCAATTCTGGCCCTTAATTATTTTCTTGAGGCTGTCAGCGCTGTACCCGATAGCATATAAACCTCCAATAATGCTTCCCATACTGGTTCCGCCTATATAATCTATCGGTATCCCTGCTTCTTCAAGCACCTTCAAAACCCCAATATGTGCAAAACCCATAGCGCCGCCACCACTTAGCACTAAACCAATTTTAGGTCTTTTGTGAATTTCCGGTTTCTGGGCAGATACTGCAATTGCTATTAATGTAATAAAAGCAATAATAATTATTGAAGATTTAAACATTGCAGAAATAAACAAGAATTTATTTAATTGTGAAGTTATAGAATTTATAAATAGAGTACTATTAAAACTAAAACATTTTCAAGTTGGTTAAGAAAAGATAATCTACGCAATGACTTTTGACATTGAAAAAGAAATAAAGAAGTATGAAAATAATTAAAAATTGAAGATGAAATTACTTCCAATTAAGGATTTCAGTAAAATGTTTTACCTGATTGTTAAATAAAAACCGGACTTTCTGAAATCCAGGTTTCACTTGTAGCGGGGGCCAGACTCGAACTGACGACCTTTGGGTTATGAGCCCAACGAGCTACCAACTGCTCCACCCCGCAATATTTTAGACAAATCTTTACAAGATTTGATACAATTAATCTTTTTTAGTGGTGTAAAGATATATTACTTTTGTTTCCAGACAAAAAAATATTTCTCTTATGAGAAAATTTTTAAGGATTAGGTAAGTTTAAAATTTAATAATTATTATGCCTAATATTTTTAAACCATTGGATATTCATAACCTTGACAATGATGTAAAGAAGGATTACTTCGACCGTCATACTCCTGTTATTATTTGTGAAGACAAAGCTAAGGAAGGGGAAAAATTTAAGGTTAAAATACGCGTCGGAAGCGAATATGCCCATGCCGATGAGGGCGACCATTACATTGGGTTTATTCAATTATGGAACCGCGAAACCTTACTTGTTGAAACCAGGATATTTCCAGGAACTATGGCCAATAAGCCGGCTCAACCTGAAGTTGATTTTTTTGTTGTCCCCAAAGTGGGCATGAACCTTACAGCTTTATCGTATTGCACAAAACATGGACTATGGCAAAGTATTTCTAAAGAAATTAATATAGTTCATGGAAATAAAACGTAATTGCATTTGTTTTTCAAGTTCGTTACATTTTTTAATCCAGAAATTTTAATGAATCATTTTATTGAATCGCAACTATTTAAGCAGAATTATCATTTTAAAATTTTCAAAACCTAATTCATGACATTAATTTTATTTCTGGCAAATTAAAATTTCTTTATAATGACAAGACCCAAACGTAACCTATCGCAAAGGCTTAGTGATAAATATCGCCTTATTATATATAACGATAACACATTTGAGGAGATTGGTTATTTGAGACTTACAGGGTTCAATCTGCTTTGGATCTTGGGAGCATTAAGTTTTATACTTGTTTCTTTGACCGTTATCCTGATCGCTTACACATCTGTTCGCGAATTAATTCCAGGTTACCCCGATAGTAAGTTACGAAGGGAAATAGTGATAAATGCTTTGAAACTCGATTCATTACAGCATGAGATTATTATGAGGGATAAATATTTCACCAATCTGAGTAATATTATTTCAGGGAAAGATCAGCAGGATGTTGGAAATTTTAAAAGAGAATCGATAAAATCTAAGAATATAAAATTTACAAGATCCAATAAAGACTCATTATTAAGAAAACAGGTTGAAGAAGAAGAACAGTTCAATCTTACTTTTTCTGAAAAACCTAAGCAACAGTCAGCTGCTAATCTGTCGCAGATTCATTTTTTTACACCTCTCCGGGGATTAATAACAAATTCATTCAACGCAGAAACTAATCATTACGGTATCGACATTGTTGCCGGACCTAATGAAGTAATTAAAGCTGTTCTGGATGGTACTGTAATTATGGCCTCCTGGACTCTTGAAACGGGTTATGTTTTAGAAATCCAACATGAAAATAACCTGGTTTCTTTCTATAAACATAATGCTGAATTATTAAAAAAAGCGGGAAGCAGGGTAGTTGCCGGGGAAGCAATTGCCATAGTAGGAAATTCCGGAGAGCTGACTACAGGACCACATTTGCATTTCGAACTATGGTATAATGGACGCCCGATAAATCCTGAAGATTATATTGTATTTTAATTGTCAACTATCGATTTTTTTAAAATTCTTTATCGTCAGTAATGAAAAAACGTATTGCCATTCTCGGATCAACCGGTTCAATTGGAACTCAAGCCCTCGAAGTAATTGAGGGCCATTTGCAGGATTTTGAAGTGGAAACGCTGACGGCTCATAGCAACGCTGAATTGTTGATTCAGCAGGCATGTAAATTTGTTCCCAAAAATGTTGTAATAGTAAATGAAGAGAAATATAAATTTGTTAAGGATGCATTAATAAATTATCCTATCAAAGTTTTTTCTGGTGAAACTTCATTATCCGATGTTGTTGAATCCGATTCTTTGAACATAGTACTTACTGCAATGGTAGGATATTCTGGTTTAATACCAACCATTTCTGCTATCAAAGCTGGCAAAAATATTGCCCTTGCAAACAAGGAAACTTTAGTGGTCGCGGGAGACCTTATTAAAAACCTTGTATCAGAATACAAGGTAAATATTTTACCTGTTGACTCAGAACATTCTGCAATTTTTCAGTGCCTTACAGGAGAATTGAATAATTCTGTTGAAAAAATATATCTTACAGCATCAGGTGGACCTTTCAGGGAAAAGGATTTTGAATATCTTAAAAATGTTACTTCCAAAGAAGCACTCAACCACCCGAACTGGTGCATGGGAAATAAAGTAACTATTGATTCTGCTTCGCTTATGAATAAAGGACTGGAAGCCATTGAAGCAAAATGGCTTTTCGACCTTAATCCCGGGCAAATTGAAATAATTGTTCACCCGCAATCCATCGTTCACTCAATTGTTCAATTTGAGGATGGATCGATGAAAGCACAAATGGGTTTACCGGACATGCGGTTACCGATACTTTATGCTCTCAGTTATCCATTAAGAATGAAAACCGATTTTCCAAGGTTTAATTTTCTCAATTATCCTGAGCTTACTTTTGAAAAACCGAATTACTCATTGTTTAAGAATTTATCATTGGCTTTTGAAGTCCTTAAGCTGGGAGGGAATATGCCCTGTGCCCTCAATGCTTCAAATGAAATTGTGGTAAATGCTTTTCTTTGCAATGAAATAGGATTTTTTCAAATGTCTGAAATCATTGAAAAAACACTTGAAAAAGTAACATTTATTAATAAACCATCTTTGGAAGATTACCAGCAAACAGATAAATTTGCCCGCGAATTTTCTGAAAGTTTAATTTAAAAATTAATTAACCTCAATACGAATGGAAATAATAATTAAAATCCTGCAATTTTTACTAAGTCTCTCTTTGCTGATTATACTTCATGAGATGGGACATTTTTTCTTTGCCAAAATTTTTAAAACAAGAGTGGAAAAATTTTACTTATTTTTTAACCCCTGGTTTTCATTATTTAAGTTTAAAAAAGGAGAAACCGAATATGGGGTTGGTTGGCTGCCTTTGGGTGGTTATGTGAAAATTTCTGGTATGATCGATGAAAGCATGGACCTGGAACAGATGAAACAACCACCACAGCCTTATGAATTCCGTTCGAAATCTTCATGGCAGCGGTTATGTATTATGCTTGGCGGGGTTATTGTTAATTTTATATTTGCCCTTGTTATTTATACTGCAATGCTTTATGTATGGGGTGAAAACTATCTGCCAACCAAAAATGCAAAATATGGCATAGTTGTCGATTCCCTGGCATATAATGCAGGACTTCGGAACGGTGATAAAATACTTTCAGTTGATAAAAAAGAAGTAGATAACTTCCAGCAAATAGTTTATAATATTATCCTGAACGAAGCAAAAACAGTTCAGGTGTTACGCGACAGTCAAAAAATAAATGTTGAACTGCCTGATAATTTTATTCACAGTTTAATAAATAAAAAACAAGACCTGATTATCCCTCGTGTCCCTTTTTTAATTGCAGATTTTACGAAAAATTCGGCTGGAAAAAAGGCAGGGCTTGAAAAAGGCGATCGACTGTTTGCCATAAATGGGACAAAAGCAGTTTTTTTCGATGAATTTAAAACACAGGTAATCACACATAAAAATGATACATTACATTTAACCATCGATCGCAAAGGCCAGGCTGTTGATATTTTAGCAATTGTTCCCGAAACAGGTATTTTAGGGATAGCCCAGGATTATGATTTATCTAAGTTTTTCGAGCTTAAACATATCAAGTATAGTTTTCTTGAATCGATACCGGAAGGAATTTCAAAAGGCTTTACCAAACTTATTGAATATATAAGGCAATTTAAACTTATTTTTTCTTCTAAAGTCAAAGGATATGAATCGGTAGGCGGATTTATGTCAATAGGAAGTATTTTCTCAGGAGAATGGGACTGGGTTTCATTTTGGAGTATCACGGCTATCCTTTCTATTATGCTGGCGTTTTTGAATGTGCTTCCCATTCCGGGGCTTGATGGCGGGCATGTTTTTTTCCTGCTTTATGAAATGATAACAGGTAGAAAACCCAGTGATAAGTTTCTTGAGTATGCCCAGATTGCCGGTTTAATTATTTTAATGGCGCTTTTGCTTTATGCAAACCTCAACGATGTTTACCGCTTTTTTATAAAACATTAAACTTATTTTAACCAAAGAATCAATAAGGGGTTTAGGTTGAAGACTATTAGGCCAAAGGAATGCTATTTAAGGGGATCTATTTTTTGTAGATTAATAAAAATTGATATACCAGTTGATTTGAATTTTTTAAGTTCCTTACAACCTACAGTCTAAACAACCAGAATGATTACAAAATCGAGGATAAGTAAGAAAACAATGCAATTTAATTCTACTATGGCAGATTAAATAAATTAGTTTGAAATATATAAATATTGTCCATAAGACCCGGCAATATATGCCTGGTATTGCATCAAAGGCAAATTGGTACTATCGCCATTGGCCGGGATGAAATTGTTTCCACTGAACAAAAATTTTGATTTACAACACGGGCAAATGAGTATAAGTCCATCTTTATTTAATGTACAATGATTTTGAAAAGCCTTGTATGGACAGGTAAGGTCAAAAGCATAATATTCAAAACCTTTTTGTGCACAATAAACAACCAATCCGTTCCCATTAATTTTTTGGTAAATTTCAAAATTCGGAAATTTTTTATTATGGTAATCAACAATGCTGTAATCGGGATTTACTGTGTCAGATTTGACAGTAATAAAATCGCCGCCACCAAGGTCAGCCAATTCACTGGTAAGGTCTAAAGTCAGGTTCACTTTAACATAAGGAATATACTGCCAGTTATCCTTTTTACAGCTTTCCAGATATAAAAAAAGAAACAGAACTGTACAAAATTTTATTATATTTGATTGGAAATGAGTACGGGACATGACTTATAATTTTGTATCTAAAATTACATTAACAAACGCTAAAATATTATTTTTTAGTATCCTGTTTTGCTTTTTAATTGTTTCAGTGAACGGACAGAATAAAAAATCGAAAAACGCAGAAAAAAAGAAAGAACAGTTGGCATTGGAACAGGAAAAAGCAGCAGAAGCTAAACAGGATGCATCTGTGAAACATCAATTTAACATACAATCCAAAAGTGTCCAGAAAAGAATGAAAAAAAATCAACAGGAAACAACCAACTATTATAATAAGAAATTAGGGAAAACATTATTCCAGGAATTATTTGGAAAGAAAAATAAAAGAAAAAAATAAAAATAGGGATAATAGAAAAATGTTTATTTTTTTTAGTCATCGTTGCCAGTTATTACTGCGAGGTTTGTGGACAAAAATTTACTAAATTAAAGCCGATATGAAAATTTATTTTTCAGAAGAACATTTGTTTTCATGCATGAATATTTTTATAACTTTATAAAAAATGTATCTGAAATTGGAAGTAAAAATGGCAATCATGGGCATCTAACTGATTTTGATAATAAAAAGCTATTATTTATTCTGAAATTTTAAACAGAAAATATTAAAATTATTTATAATTTCGTGTTTTGTTTCAATAAATGAAATGTTAAAATTGTTTATTACTGGTATCATTAAAAATTTCCCGGGAACCTCATCAGGTTGAAATTTGCAAATAATAAATTAAGAGTTTATAAATTTGCAAAAAAGGGTTCCGTAAATCGGGATTCTTTTTTGTTTTTAATCCTTTTATAAGTCAGGAGGTTTTATTATGTCAAGATTATCATACATAACAGAAGATGGATTGCAGAGACTGAAAGCTGAGTTAGAACATCTGGTAAATGTCGAAAGACCGGCCATATCGCGTCAGATAGCTGAAGCACGCGATAAAGGCGATTTATCTGAGAATGCTGAATACGATGCTGCAAAAGATGCACAAGGTATGCTCGAAATGAAAATTGCCAAACTGGAAGAATTAATTACCAGTTCGCGACTGATTGATGAAACGAAAATAGATATTTCCAAGGTACAGATTTTAAATAAAATTAAAATAAAAAATAAAAAAACTCATGCTGTCCTTGAATATACTATAGTTTCAGATAGCGAAGCAAATTTAAAGGAAAGCAAGTTAGCAGTAAACAGCCCTATTGCAAGGGCATTGCTGGGCAAAAAAGTTGGTGAAAGTGTGGAAGTGACGGTACCTTCAGGACAAGTTTCATTTGAAATATTAGATATATCGCGATAATGTCTGTAATAATTTTGTATTCGTCAATATAATAAAATTTTTAAAATGGCAAGTATTTTCACACGTATAGTAAATGGTCAGATTCCATGCTATAAAATTGCAGAAAACGAAAATTATCTGGCATTTCTGGATATTAACCCGCTTACCAAAGGCCATACACTTGTTATACCTAAGAAAGAAATAGATTATATTTTCGATATGGAAGATAATTTATTGGGCGGGATGATGATATTTGCCAAAAAAGTTGCAAAAGCCATCGACCTTTCTGTTCAGTGCGAAAGAGTTGGTATGGCAGTAATTGGTCTTGAGGTGCCCCATGCACATATTCATCTTATTCCAATTAACAAAATAACTGACATTAATTTTACAAACCCCAAACTGAAACTTTCGCCCGAAGAATTTGAAGATATAGCTAATAAAATAAGGGAAATAGTAAATTATAAGATTAATTAATAGATTAAAAATATATTTTTACTTTTTCAAATCATCAATTTCCCTTTTTTTAATAATTATATTTTCACAGATTTTTCTCTATATAATGTATCAGGCTGTGAATGGCTTTGATATGAATTTCCTGGATACGATCGGAATATTTATTAAATGGCGCACGAATTTCAACATTGGCAACCGATGCTAATTTACCTCCATTATTTCCGGTCAGGGCAACTACTTTCATCCCTTTCTTTTTTGAAACTTCAGCTGCTTTTACAACATTAACGGAATTCCCGCTTGTGCTTATTGCAAGCAAAATATCGCCTTCAGATCCCACGCCTTCTATAAATCTCGAAAAAATCGATTCGAAACCATAATCGTTAGCGGTGCAGGTTATATGAGATGCATCGGAAATAGCAATTGCAGGCAAAGATTGTCTGTCATCGCGAAAGCGTCCACTTAGTTCTTCTGCAAAATGCATGGCATCGCACATGCTACCACCGTTTCCGCATGATAATATTTTTTTCCCCGATTTAATTGCTGCAACCATTAATTTCCCTGCATATTCAAGTTTTTCGAAATTATCAGGAATATTAATAAACTCCTCCAGAATTTTCCTGGACTCATTAAAATCGTCAATGAATATTTCTTTCATAATTTGAGATATGTTTTACAAAATTGGTAAAGATTAAATGATTTTTAAAATATTACGCCAATTAATTGAAAATTGTGGTAAAATGTTAAAGAATCTTAATAAAATAATAAATTGAATTAAAACAAGTTATAAACTAAACTTTTTTAACAACTGATTGTTTATTCCTTAGCATAAAATATTTAACGCAATGAAAAAGTTTTACATTTTAGTTATCATTTCCTGTATAGGTTTTACAGGCTTAATTAAAGCAACTACCTATCATATAACAAATGCAACTGCAGGATTTACTTTTTCTCCGGATAGTATCAATATTGTCATTGGAGACACTGTAGTTTGGACATTAGCTTCCATGCATAATGTAGTGGAGGTGAACAAGGATGTTTGGGAGGCTAAGGGCAATACTTCAAACGGTGGTTTCAGTTTAGGCTTTGGTGGAGGTACATTAGTATTTAAAACTGCAGGTGTTTTTTACTATGTCTGTTTTCCTCATGCCAGCCTGGGAATGCGTGGAATTATTGTTGTAAATAATCCAACATCAGTTATGCAAACCAATTTAGATTTAAAGACCATTTTACAAACATATCCTAACCCGGCAAGAGACTATATTTTTGTTGATTTTTCTGTACCTGAAAATAATATTTCCGTGAAGCTCGAATTAATCGATATGACAGGGAAAATTGTAAACAATTTTATTAGTGAAAACTTTAGTAAGGGTACTTATCATAATACTTATTATTTAAATAATATTACCTCAGGCAGGTATTTTCTAAGATATTCTTACGGAACCAAAAGTTTTGCCAAATCAATAATTATTAATACAAATTAATCATTAAAAAACAATATCGAATATTAATACTAAATAAAAGGCTTTGTTGCAGAGCTTTTTATTTTAGGAAATTATATGTCATAACCGGTCGGGAAAATTAGGCTTTAGGCTTACAATTTGACTGAAGCCCTTTAAGCTAATTTTCGAACAGTAAAAATTAAAATTGTAAATTAAAATGATGCGAATAATAATATTTTTTATTTTGAATTTAATGTTTATTACCGTTAAGCAATCTGAAACAAGCAATATTAAAGCTTTTATCAATATTCACGATCAGGAACTTTTAAGACAAGCTGAATTAGAACGATTTTTGAATAATTTTGGGCTTTCTGAATCAGGGAATAATCCTGACATGATTAATAGAATTGGCTGTTTTGGAACTTTTCAATTCAGGGAATCGACTTTAAAAACACTTGGCTATAACATAACTTTACGGGACTTTAAAAAAAACCGGTCCTGTTATTCAGTTCCAATTCAAAAAGAAACCATGTTGAAGCTTATTCATGAAAATGAAAAATCCCTGTCAGAAGTTATTAAAACCTGGAACGGAATTTACAAGATTTATAAAAAAGATGAAATATTAATAACCAAATCCGGTATCATTGCTTCAGCGCATCTTGCCGGAGTTAATGCCGTAATTCAATTTTTGTACTATGACAATGATAAGTTTGTTGATTATAATGGTACAAAAATTTCAAATTATATGAAAAAATTTGCAGGATATAAATTTTAATAAATTTCCGGTCGTGAAATGTTATTAAATTTGCATTTCAAATTATCTGTGTTACTTAATGGTTGAAACAACGCCTGAAATAGAAACTGCCGTTTTAATCGGAATTATAAATAATGATCAGGACGAAAATCAGGTAAATGAATATCTCGGTGAATTGGCATTTCTGGCTGAGACTGCTGGGGCCGAGGTCAAAAATCAATTCATTCAAAAATTAGATCATCCGAATCCAAGAACCTTTGTTGGCGAAGGCAAATTAAATGAAATTGCCGCTTTTGTTAAGGAAAATAATATTGATTTTGCTGTTTTCGATGATGAACTCTCTCCCAGCCAGATCAGGAATATCGAAAATGAACTTCAATGCAAAATTTTAGACCGTACAAACCTGATCCTTGATATTTTTGCAAAACGTGCACAGACGGCAATTGCCAGGACCCAGGTAGAACTTGCCCAGTACCAGTACCTGTTGCCCCGCCTGGTTGGCATGTGGAAGCACCTCGAACGCCAGCGTGGTGGAATAGGCATGCGCGGACCGGGCGAAACAGAAATAGAAACCGACAGACGCGTAATCCGCGACAGAATTGCAAGGTTGAAGGAACATTTGAAAAAAATCGACAAACAATTGATTACCCAGCGCAAAAACCGAAAACAAATGATCCGGGTAAGTCTTGTCGGTTATACCAATGTTGGCAAATCAACGCTGATGAACCTACTGAGCAAAAGTGAAATTTTTGCCGAGAATAAACTTTTTGCCACACTCGACACAACAGTCCGGAAAGTTGTCATCGGGAATCTGCCTTTCCTGCTTTCCGATACAGTTGGTTTTATCCGTAAATTGCCGCATCACCTGGTAAAATCATTTAAATCTACTCTCGATGAGGTCAGGGAAGCAGATATTTTATTGCATGTTGTCGATATCTCCCACCCTTCTTTCGAAGAACAAATTAATACTGTTAACCAGACTTTATTGGAAATAAATATCTCCGATAAACCAATTTTTATCATTTTCAACAAAATCGATGCTTATAAATTTATTCCAAAAGATACTGATGATCTTTCCCAGGTAGAAAAGAATAACCTGACTTTGGATGAATTGCAGAAAAGCTGGATCGCTAAAACAAATGCCCCCTGTATTTTTATTTCCGCTTTATTTAAGACAAACGTAGAATTGCTACGCAATACCCTATATCAGAAAGTAAAAGAAATTCATGTTTCAAGGTATCCTTACGATAATTTTTTATACTAAAATCTTAAGTTTAATATTTGTTAATGGAAATTATTAAGTTCTTTTGTTGAATAATGTTGTTTTTTTGTGTTTTCGTCCCGTGAATACGGGATAGTGGATGGATTTTAATAGCCACAAAATCACCATCCCATGTAAACGGGACACTAAATCTTACAAAAAAAAAAAATCCCGATTTGTTAAAGTAGAATTACCATAAATTAATTTAAATATGACTAAAACTGTTAATTGGGGAATATTAGGCCCGGGGAAAATTGCTGAAAAATTTGCACAGGGATTAAAATTTGTTCCCAATGCAAAGTTGCTGGCTGTAGGTTCAAGATCGGCTGAAAATGCAAATGAGTTTGCAAAAAAACATGGCGTTTCAAGAGCTTATAGTTCTTATGAAAAGCTGGTGACTGATCCTGAAATTGATGTGGTATATATTGCCACTCCTCATATTTTTCACTGCGAACATTCATTATTGTGCCTGGAAAACGAGAAAGCTGTTTTGTGCGAAAAGCCTTTTGCCATGAATGAAAAAGAGGTGAATAGTATGATATCTAAAGCACATGAAAAAAATGTTTTCCTCATGGAAGCATTATGGACCCGGTTTTTGCCTACGATATTAAAAACACTCGAGATAATAAAAGACGGCACTATAGGAGATGTTATTCATATAAAATCCGATTTCGGTTTTAAGCCTCCTTTTGATCCCATGAGCCGGTTATTCAATCGAGATTTGGGTGGCGGAAGTCTTCTCGACATCGGAATTTACCCTGTTTTCATTGCTTTGCTGCTTTTAGGAGAACCATATGAAATTAAGGCAAGCGCTTTTCTTGGAAAAACAGGAGTGGATGAAAATCTTTCCATCATTTTCAATTATAAAAACGGACAATTCGCCACACTTTTCAGCACTTTGCTTGCCGAAACCTCAGTTGAAACAGATATTTACGGGACCAAAGGCCGGATCCGTATCAACAGGATGTGGCATATTCCAACTACAATTTCTTTAACATTAAATAATGGCACCTCTGAGACAATAGAATTTGATTGCAAAGGGAATGGCTACGAATTTGAAGCAATAGAAGTAACAAATTGCCTGATTCATGGTTTAAAACAAAGTCCTTCGATGACCCACGATTTCAGCCTGAAGTTGATAAAAACACTGGATAAGATCAGGAATATGTGTGGAATTAAATATTCTGCCGATTAAAATAAATGTCAAAAAAAATATTCTTTATAATTCTGAAATTACATCTTTTGTTATAAATCATTAACTAAGCTTTCTGGCATTTGTTTAAAATAGAATATTAAATTTGTCATAAAAATTCAGGTAGTCAGGCTGAAGGCTTTTAGGTCAAAAAATGTTTTTAAGGCGTTTTCCTATTTGGGAATTAATTAAGATTGATGACCAATTGATTTAGATTTTCTAAATAACTTATAGTCTATAGTCTAAGCAACCTTAATGGTTATAAATTGTCATTTTAAATTGAAAAAAATGAAATCATTAATTTTGAAATTCACTCTGTTGTTATGTATTGTTTGCAGTTTAATATTTCTTCCAAACTGTAGAAAAGAAAATTCACATGTCTATTCAACTTACGAGTTGGATTCACTGGTTTATCTTCAGATGCAAAGCTGGTATTTGTGGTACGATAAATTACCTGCCAAAAATACCATAAATATAAAATCGTTTACCGATCCGCAGAAATTTCTTGATGCCATAGTTTATAAGCCAACCGACAAATGGAGTTTTATTATAACTCAAGAAGAATATAACATGGAATTTAAAGAAGGAGTATATTATGGGCATGGTTTTTCTTTAGGCCTCGATGAAAACGGCAAATTCAGGGTAGCATTTGTTTTTAATAATTCCGATCTTTATACTGCAGGGGTAAGACGGGGGTGGATTATTGAAAAAATAAACAATACTGTCCCTGACACATCAAATGTTTATCCCTTACTTGGAGCAAATGCTCTTGGTGTACGAAATATTTTCTTATTTCAACGGCCTGATGGTAAAGAGATCACCGATACTTTTGTGAAAAAAGAAGTTACGGAAAACATGGTTTTGTACCGCGATACTTTCCACGTGGATAACAAAATTGTTGGTTATCTTGTATTCAGAGGGTTTCTTGCAAACGGACAAAGTGAATTAACCAATGCTTTTAATTTTTTTTATAATGCAGGTGTTAATGAACTGGTACTCGACTTAAGGTACAATGGAGGAGGATTTTTGGTTATGGCTAATTACCTGGCAGGTTTAATAGGGGGAAGTATAGCCAGCAATAAAGTTTTTGTTACTTTGACCTATAATGATAACCAATCAAAAAATAATAACATACCTTATTATTTGTCAAACAACGGCAGTTCTCTTCATTTGACCCGGTTTTTGGCAATTACAACAAGAGGCACGGCCTCTGCAAGTGAAGCAGTTATTAATGGCCTTAAACCCTATATGGAAGTTAAGCTTATAGGCGATACCACTTATGGTAAACCTGTTGGAATGGATGAAATGTCATTTCAAGGCTATGATTATATATTTGAACCCGTTACATTTAAGGTAGCCAATAGTGATGGATTTGGCGATTATTATAATGGATTACCTGCAGATAAAGAAGAACCTGATGATTTAACACACGATTTTGGCGACAGAAATGAAGCTTGCTTCGCACAGGCTTTGTATTATATTCAGAACGGCAATTTTTCAACTTCTAAAAAAGCAACCAATTTTAAAAATTTCAATCATCACTGGAAACCCTCGCAGCTCGAAACAGAAGCTTATTAAGGCTGAAGAATATAAATTGCAATTTCTAATTTATGAATTATTTAATTTAGCATGAGTTCGATATTTAAGTTAATACTTTAATATATTTGAACAATTCCCCCTTGACGAAGGGGGCTGGGGGATTGGCTGTTTGCAATTTAAATGTTGAAAAAATCAATCCCCCTACCCCCTTTTCTAAGTGGGATTTTTTTCACAATAATTTCTTTATCATGACAATTTTCTTTTGGCGAACTCAATTTGTATTGTTTATTTTATGGAAAGAATTATATTAGGAATCGATCCCGGCACTACCATCACTGGTTATGGCGTTATTCAAGCTGATGCTAAAAATCCTTTATTATTGGCATTGGGTATCATAGATTTAAAAAAACTCAACGACCAGTATGAAAAACTTCAAAAAATATTTGAGCGTACTTTATATCTCATAGACAATTTTAAAGCTACAGAACTTGCAATAGAATCACCTTTTTACGGGAAGAATGTGCAATCGATGCTAAAACTGGGACGTGCCCAGGGAGCAGCCATCGCTGCTTCACTTTACAGGCAGTTACCAATTTATGAATATGCCCCGCGAAAAATTAAAATGGCAATTACTGGTCAGGGCAATGCTTCAAAAGAACAGGTTGCTTTCATTTTACAACGGATGCTGAAAATAGACCAGCTTCCTAAAAATCTCGATGCTACCGATGGACTTGCGGCAGCAATATGTCATTTCTTCCAGAAGAATTACTCATCCAATTCAAAAGACAAATTAAAAAGCTGGAAGGATTTTATATTAAAAAATCCAGAAAGAGTTAAATAACGTCAGTTCGATATAACAAAAAACATATTTTTCAATAAATCAGAATTTTGTTCATTTCTTTTTTCGCCAAAAAAGAAACAGAACCAAAGAAAAAGGCATGACTGCGTGAACTCGCTTCTCCCAATAAATCGGGATTCGCTCAAACAGCACGCAGTCGCAATGGTTTCTATGTTTAATCCCGCTTTCAGCGGGAAAGTGAGTTTGCAAGAAAAAATGGCAAGGGTATGTTAGAGTTGAGCGGAGAAGCTTCATCCTTTTTCTTGAATCTTCTTTGTAACTTTCTTCGTTTCAAGACAAAGAAAGTTTATCAAAATTTAAATTGAACTGAATTATTATATCGAACTCAGGTTAAATAAGATTTAACCTTTCTTTTAATTTTTTCGATTCAATCTCAAATCCGGGTTTATTGAGCAATGCAAACATATTCTTTTTATAAGCTTCAACACCCGGTTGATCGAATGGGTTTACTCCAAGAATATAACCACTAATTCCA
>Ga0265323_10000760_pt1 | contig 17260 bp, 11 predicted proteins | sample 41225metaG_FD_193580 | JGI IMG/M metagenome (GOLD analysis project Ga0265323, IMG submission 193580) | Rhizosphere microbial communities from Carex aquatilis grown in University of Washington, Seatle, WA, United States - 4-12-25 metaG | ecosystem: Host-associated > Plants > Roots > Rhizosphere...
TTATATAAATCAAAGATTATTTGGTACTGGCTATACTTGAACGTCAGTATATACTGGTACATCATATGGTCTTGGTCTTAAATTTCCTGATAATCTCGAAGCACAAGAGACTGCATATAGAGAAGCTGTGGCTTTTCATGCAAAAAATACTAATACTTGGTATGAACCATATCTTGAAACAACTATTGATGATATTATAACTGATGACCGAAATTATTTTTATTTAGATAAAAGTAATTATTTATATTTATATGTAAATGTTGGTGCATATCCACAAGATATTACAATAAATAAAGTTGATATTTATGATTATGAGGATAATTTAGTTGATACATTAACTGGTGCGACAATTATTAATGTAAGTAAAGGTATTTATAAAATAAATTATTTTGTTGATTCACAAACTTATCCAGATGCAGTTTTATTTAAAGATGTGTGGACATTTACAATAAATAATAGACAATGTGAACATACTGGTGAATTCTATTTAATATCACCAGATAAATATTATACATTTGACCAGTCAAATCAAATTCAGTTTGAGAATTATTTCTTTTATTTTTGGGGAATTGGTGAAAGAGAAAATATTATCTCTGGAATAACAAGAAAAATAAGATTAACAATAAAAGAACTATATCCAAATCAAAATAATTTCTTACCATTAGATATTGAATATAGAATATTTACTAGCATAGCTAATAAATACGAAATTGATGTAATACCATTTACATCAGTCAATAGAACAAATACTGGTTATGAATTTAATCTCGATACTTCATGGTTAATACCACAAGATTATAAATTACAAATAAGATTAAAAAATGGTAATTATTATGAAAATAAACAAACACTTTCCTTCACAATTGTTTCAAATAATTTAATCAATGTTTAAGTAAATTAAAAGTTTATTTTTAAAATCTCTTGTATTTATACTAAATCTGAAATATATTTGTACTGCAATTTTTATAATTGAAAAAAATAATATTACTGTAAATTAAAATTGAAAATGGAAAATCAAACAACGACAAATACCCAAGGTGGTGATTTGTCAAATCTAAAACGAATGTTTTCTGACTATCAGAAAAAACAATCTCAAAATGGTAAAAGAAAATCACGTGAAGACTTACTAGCTAAGTATTTTGTACCACGTAAAACCAAAGAAACATTTAGGATTCTGCCTCCCAAATCAGGTAAAAAACACATTGAAGAAGCATTTTTTCATGTGGTTACTACCAATGCTTCAGGTGGAAAAAAGAGACACGGTACAGTAGTTTACTGTCCTGCACATAATGACCCAAAAGTACCTAAAATTGGTGCCGATGGTAAACCATTACTTGACCAAAATAATAATCCAGTTTTAGTTCCTGCACCATGTCCTCTTTGCGCTAGACATAAGAAATGGCTTGCAAAACAAGACCCATCATTAAAGGGTATTAAAAAGGAAAATTTAAACGATGCACAAAAAGTCGTTAAAGCTAAGAATGATGAAATTTATAAGGAAGCCATTAAATGGGAAGCTAAGAAATTTTATATTGTTCGTGGTATCGATAAAGGTGCTGAAAAAGATGGTGTTAAATTTTGGAGATTTAAACATAATTATAAAAATCAAGGAACACTTGATAAATTACTTCCTATCTTGGAAGACTATATGTCAAGTCAACAACAAGATTTTTCTGATGCAGTAAATGGTACTGATTTAAACATTATTATGACCGATAGTGAATTTAATGGTCATGTATATAAGGCTATCTCAGCAATTACAGCAAAAGGTAAATCACCATTAAATGGTGACCCATTAGTTGTAAGAGCATGGCTTGATGATGATATTACTTGGAGAGATGTTTTCTTACCAAAGAAAGCACCAAATACAACACCATATGAATTTCTTGAAATGGTTGCTAATGGTACGAATCCTTATTGGGATGATACTGATGCCAATAATAAGCATTGGGTATTTCCGGGTCGCCCAGACTTAGAAGAAGCAGCCAATACTCGTAAACGTAATCTTGATAGTGATTCTGAAGAAGAATTCGAACAAGCATCTGATCTTATTGATGAAGAATATCCAAGAGTTACTATAAGCAACATAACTGAATCAAAAGTTGGTGAATATAAAGACGATGCTACTGATTTGGGTAAAGAAACAATTGCTGCAACTTCGAAAGCAGTAACAGTTGCTGAAGAAGAAAGTGGTGGTAGTGACGATTATGAGGACCTCCCATTTTAAAAAATAAAAATTAATTAATATATAAGGGGAATATACAATTCCCCTTATTTCTATATCAAATTTAACATAAAATTTAAAAATATGGCAAAAAAAATAGAAATGGATGTACCATCAAATGAATTGGTGAGAAAACCAACAGCAAAAAAAACATTTAGTCTTGATGATTTCAAAAAAGACATTAAAATGGATAAGGGCGTTAAATTTAAAAAAAGAAAATGGTTACCAATAAAAAATGTTTTAGGTAAAAGTGCATTTTGCGAAGCTACTGGTTTACAAGGGGTTCCAGCGAACGACGTGGTTAATATTATCGGCCATACTGATAGCGGAAAGAGCACACTTTTGCTAGAAATTGCATATTCTTGTCAAAAAAATAATGTTTTACCTGTATTCATAATTACTGAATTAAAATTCGCTTGGGAACATCTAAAAACGATGGGTATTGAATTTGTTGAAGAAGTTAATGAGGAAACCGGAGAAGTAACATATAATGGAGATTTTTTGTTTATCGATAGGTCACAATTTAATACAATTGAACAAATGGGTGATAAGATAAATCAACTTCTCAATTATCAAAAAGATGGTAAATTACCTAGAGATTTATGTTTTCTAATTGATAGCATTGGCACAATACAATCCGAAATGAGTTACACAAAGGATAGTACTAATAATGAATGGGATGCAGGTGCAATTTCAAGAGTTTTCGGTAAAAGTATTATACCTAAAATAAATATGTGTAAAAAAGATAATTATCCATATGATAATTATATGGCAATTATCTGTCAAGTTTGGGTTAGAAAACCAGAAGTATTTAGAGGATTACCTAAATTAGCTGCAAAAGGTGGTGATACGATTCCATTTAATTCAACAATTCAAGTTGTATTTGGAAATGTTACCAATTCAGGTATTTCAAAATTAAAGGCAACAAAAAATGGTAGAGATGTTGTATATGCGACACGGACAAAAGTAAATATAGCTAAAAATCATGTTACTGGTATATCACTAACAACAAGATTAATTGCAACACCACATGGTTTCATTGCTGACTCAAAAGATGATGCATTAGCTAAACAATATTTTAAAGATAACGCTAAATTATTTATGGAAATATTAGGTGGTGGTAATGTTGATGAAGTTAAATTTACGGAAGAAAGTAACGAAGAAGAATATTCAACTATTGATCTAATTGAATCTGCTGAATAAATTTTAGATAAAATTATTGTGTAATTAAATAGTCATATTTTTATGAAATGGTCATTAGAATTGGTTTTAGAAAAGGCAAAAGATTTTAAAAGAATTAGTGATTTTAAAAAACAATATTCAGGTGGTTATAGCTATTTAGTTGACAATAATTTTACTAGTATTTTACGCGAGTTTTATAATAAAGAAAAATTAGAGAAATGGAATTTTGAAGAAATATTTAATGAAGCGTTAAAATATAAAACAAAAAAAGAATTTCGTAATAAAAATAAACATTGTTATGATGCAGCATATAGATTAAAAATTATTGATAAGGTATCAGCACACATGGAAAAGTTTATAACTAATGAAAAAAGATGTGTGTATGTATATGAATTTGAAAATAATGTTGCGTATGTTGGATTAAGTTATAATAAAGAAGATAGATTTAGAACAAGACTATCAAATAAAAATGATGCAATATATAGATATATAAAGAGTAATAATCCACCACCTCCAAAAATTATTCAATTATGTGACTATGTTGAACCCAATCAAGCATCAAAATTAGAAATTTTTTATATTGAAAAATATAAAAATGATGGTTGGATTTTATTAAATAAATCGAAGGGTGGTGGGTTAGGTGGTTTTTCTCCAAAATGGACATATGATGTTTGTAAAGAAGAAGCATTAAAATTTACAAATAAACATCTAATGGGTTTAGAATCTCCAAATATTTATAATAAGATTTTACGAAAAAAATGGTTTAGTGAATTATGTTCACATTTTTTAGTAGATAATAAAAAAACCCACCAATTATTGGAACAATAAAGAAAATTGTATCTTAGAAGCAAGAAAATATACAACAAAATCAGAATTAATAAAAAAGAACTCACATGTTTATTTAGTTGGAAAAAAGAATGGATGGTATGAAGAAATGACTAAACATATGATATTAAAAACCAAACCATATAATTATTGGAACAATAAAGAAAATTGTATAAATGAAATTAAAAAATATAAAACAATTAAAGAATTTAGATTAAATGCACGTCAGGCATATTATTCATGTTTAAAAAATAAATGGGATGATGAGCTATATAGTATTATAAAATTTAAAAATAAAAGACCTAATTATTGGACTAAAGAAAGACTTATTAATCTAATTGATAATAATGATAATATTTGCATTACAGATTTTAAGAATAAAAATGGTGGTGCTTTTTGGAAAATAAAGAAAATTGGTTTATTTCCCTATTTAAAAGAATTTTTTCAAAATAAATTTTCATAATGAAAACTCGAACATTATTAGTTGATGGTTCATATTTATTGAAACGTTCATTTCATGGTGCTAAAGATATATATAATAGTAGGGGCATCCATCTCGGCGGGTTATTTCAATTTTTAACGACACTAAGAAAGCAGATTAAAGAACATATGATAAATAAGACTGTCGTGGTATGGGACTCTTCTAATTCCGGTATTATGCGCCATCAAATAGACCCAGCCTATAAATCTAATAGAAAAAGCAAAAATTGGTATGAAAAAATTGAAATGACTGATGCTGAAATTCGTAGAGAAAAAGAGAAAGAAGAATCAATATTATACCAACGAATTAAAATTAAAAATTATCTTGAAAATTTATTTATTAGACAGATAGAGGTTGAAGATATAGAGGCTGATGACCTGATTGCTGAATATTGTTTAAAACATAATAATCTCGAATCTATTCATTTATATTCCAATGACCGAGATTTCGCTCAATTATTAGATTTAAACATTACAATAATATTTCCAAATATTAGTCAACCAGTAACTCGTTCTAATTATTTAATGCATTTTAATCATCATTACTCAAATGCATTAATATTAAAAATAATATGTGGTGACGATGCCGATAATGTTAAAGGTATTGAAGGAATTGGAGAAAAAACATTATTAGAACATTTTCCAGAATTAAAATATAAACATATTAGTGTTAAAGAAATATGTATAAAAGCAAATGAAATAAATAAAGAAAGAATATTAAATAAAAAGAAACCATTAAAAGCATTAGAAAGATTAATAAGTCATGAAGGAGTTAATAGATTAAAAACAAATTTTCAATTAGTTAATTTAAGAGAACCAATGTTAAATGAACAAGCAATTGAAGAATTAAAACAGTTGGAATTGCCATTATCACCGGAAGGTAGAGGTAGCAATAATTTACTTAAAATGATGAACGAAGACCAATTTTTAACAATATATGGTAGTACATTTGTTCAATATGTTGAACCATTTTATACTGTTATTATGAATGAAAAGCAATTGCTTACTGAGTATATAAAAAATAATCGTCAGAATTTATAAAAATCCTTTTACTTTTAAATGATTCTCATTATATTTGTCGTGTAGTTACTAACAATTAAATAAAAATTAAAATGAACGAAAAAGAGCACAGTAATGAATTTAAATTTTCTTTATTTCAAGAAAATATTCTTTTATGTGAAAAAGCATTTAATGCTGACCAATTTAATCCATTTACAAGATATTCTATTGATATTAGGGATATTTTGCCTCGTGCAATAACTAGATTGCAAAAAACTTTATCTAAAAGAAATTATGATGTTATTGCTGAAGTAGGTAGGTTAGATATGAGTATACCTGATTCAGAAAATTATGAATATGATTTGTATGGTTACCATCAGGAGATGATTAGCCGATATAGTATGGAATACAGGAATAGTATGCGTTATAATCCAACACCAATTATTCAGCAAATTGAAGAAAAAACAATTAAAGGTGTTGAATGTAAAATTGGATTTTACATCAATAATAATCCAATTGTTGAACGATTATTTTATGTTGATGGTTTTAATCCAGTGGCAAGATGGTCACTTGATTTAACTGATGCTGTTACTGATATTGCTGATGCAATTTATAGTAAAATAAAAAAATGTGATATTAAAAATATGTGGGATGATTATGATTTAATTAATTATAGAGGATTATCAATTAATCAAATCAGAGAACTGTCTTCTTCTAAAAGAGAAGAAATGTTAAGAAAACTTGGTCGAAACTAAGTTAAAAAATAATTATATTCTTATTATGGTTTATAGCTTTTAAATAAACTATAATAAGAATATTTATTCACATATTTTGAAATGAGTGAAACTACAGAAAATACATTTTCAGCATATTTAGGACCAGAATTTCAACAACGTCTTATGTGGCAGTTGTTGGTTGAACCAGAATTTGCTGAAAAAACAATACCTGATTTAGCAATTGAATATTTTGATGACCCAAATCTCAAGAGGTTATTTATTATTATTTTAGAATATTTTAAAGAATTTGAAAAAGTTCCTAATCTTCAAAATCAAAGTATTCATCAAGCAATTTCTAAGTATAGAACACCTAATAATGTAATTGAGGAAGAATCATTAAATGCTGTAATTAAGCGTATAGAACTTTGGAACGAAAGAATTATTAATAAACAAATGCTTTATGATGGTGATGTTGTTCAGAAATCTACAAATTCTTTTATTAAACAACAAGAATATCGTAAATTAGCTGAAGGCATTATAGATAAAGTAAAGAATGGTGAGATTAAAAGTAAATATGTTATAGCAGCAATTGATGAGAAATTTCAAAAAATTATTCATATTGGTGAAGAAAATGATGACTGTGAATCAGTAATTGAGGGAATTGAAAAAGCAATGCAGAAAGATATCAGAAAAACAATCCCAACTGGTATTGGTGTTATTGATAGTCTTACAGGTGGTGGTTTAGGTAGGTCAGAAATCGGGTTAATTCTAACCCCTAGCGGTGTGGGCAAAAGTACAATGCTTACAATTATTGCAAATACTGCATATGAGCAAGAAAAGAATGTGGCACAAATCATATTTGAAGATACTAAAGAACAAATAAAACGTAAGCATTATACAATTTGGGCAAAATCTGCTTTAAGTAAACTTGATGACGATGATGAAAATGCTAGAGTATTAAAAATAGTAAATGAAAAAGTAAAAAAATTAGAAGGTAAGGGCAGACTTATAATTAAAAGATTCAGTCAGGAAAACACATCAATGATGGATGTTCGTAATTGGATGATTGGATATGAAAAGAAATTTGGTTTTAAATTTGATATGTTAGTACTTGACTATCTCGATTGTCTTGAATCACATAAAAAGTCGCAAGACAGAACTGAAGCTGAATTACAAGTGGTAAAATCATTTGAAGCACTTGCGTCAGATTTTGAAATTCCTTGTTGGTCGGCCATTCAGAGTGGGAGATCAGGGTTCGGTGCTGAATTTGTTGAAGCACATCAAACTGGTGGAAGTATAAAAAGAATTCAAAAAGCACATTTCTTTATGTCAGTTGCTAAAACACCAGCACAACAAGAAGCTAATTTTGCTAATATTCGAATTCTTAAAGCTAGATTTGCTAAAGATGGACAAACATTTGAAGATTGTATTTTCAATAATGATACAATGCAAATTATTATAACTGATCCAAAATATCCAGTAAAAAATCAACTAAAGCATTATGATGAAAATGATATAAGTAAGGTTGAAAGTACTGCAAATAAAATTCACACTATTGTTAGCCAATTTGCTGAAGATTCAAAATCTGTTGATGATACAATACCTAATACAATAAGTGATGTTGTAAATATGTCACCAAATGAAATTAATAGATTATTGCAAAGAAATACTGAATTTGAAACTGAAAATAAAAAGATTGCAATAAAAGATATTGAAAAACCTATTATAAAAAAAGAAGATATTGTTGAAACTAAAACTGATGACTTTATTGAACAAATGAGAAAAGAAATTGAAGGTGAAATATGTGGAGTTCCAATTAAACAAATAGAAAATATTCATATGAGTACAACAAGAAATGAAATTATTAATATTGCTAATGAAGCAATATTAGAAATCGATGGTGCGATTGAAGAAACAAATAACGATGATGTAATTCAATCTAAAACACTATTTCATGAAGAACAAATAATTATGGATAAGGAATTATTTGAGTGGAATGGTGAATCAGGTAAAACCACAAATGAGGTTATTAATCAACCAGAAGTAAAGATAGAAGATATCAAAAAAATTGATAAAGATGTTAATTTAATTGAATTAGAGAAAAAATTATCAATTAATCCTGATGAACCAGTTGAAAACGAAAAAAGTGTTTTTAACATTTTAAATAAGGCAAGGCAAAATCAGAAAGTAATTAAAGATAAATAATTTTATTGTAATATATAAATTTTTTATATTACCTTTGTATTTACATTTAAATATTAAAATTTTTAATTAAAAATATTGCGGTGTTGAGAAGTTGGTTATCTCGCCTGTTTCATAAGCAGGAGTCCCTAATAAGGTTTACAATAGTTCGATTCTATTCACCGCTACGATAAAGAAATCCATCAGCAATGGCGCACAGTAAAGCCTCACATAACTGTGCATTTAGAATTCCCCTTGCGTCCTTGTAGAAATATAAACCTTGAGGTTAAATAGCCAGATTACGATTGTAGTTTGGCTATTTAAATTAAAATGTGTGAATTTTGTAAATTTTTTCTATAATTATGTAATAAATTAAATTTAATGTTGTAGTTAATTTGCATTATAAATTAATAATAAATTTAATAATTGTAATTATGAAAAAAATTGAAACTGAAAACGCTTGTAAACTTACAAGCAGTATTGTAAAAGAAATTGAAAATGGTACTTTCGATTTTATGTATGAAATTAATTTAAACCGTAAACTTAGTAAAAGTCATGTTCGTAAATTATCAGAAGAAATTCTAAAACTTTACAACATAATTTCAGACAGGGCGGTTGCACCAATTTATGTTGTTAAAAGAACTGTAGATAACAAGGAAGTTTCTTACATTCTTGATGGACAACATAGAGTAAAAGCATGTATCGATATTCTCAATAATAAGAATATAGATATTAATATAAATATGGTTGTTTTGGACGGCGATTCATTAACCAATCCAAAACTTGTTGAAATAATTTCAACATTTAATTCAAGTTCATTAAAGTGGAAAAATTTAACCTATGTTGAATTATTTGCTAAAATGAAGGTTAATGGTTACTCTAAATTACTAAAACTAATGCAAAATAAGAAGTATCATGCAACTAATCTTGCTCATCTTTATACTGGTTCAAATAAAGGACTTGACATGATTAAACATGGTAATAAACTTGACATTCATAATGGTAATAAACGTATTATTGAATTTGACGATATTACAAGTAAAATGCCTGAAGATAGCCTTAAAGCTAAAACATTTAGGGCAATAACAACAATTCTAATGTTGCCTGAATATAATCATACCAAATTTATACATAAATTTAGTAGATTTGCAAAAAATAAAATTAATACTAACAGTTTTCCAAAGACTGAGACCGAACTTTACGATAAAATGAAAAATATTGTAATGTCAACTACAGCATAATATGTAATATTAATTAGTTTTTAAAAAACCAATTACGAAAGTAGTTGGTTTTTTTTTGTTTATTATTGACATTATATAAATGTTTTTGTATTTATATTAAATAAAACTGAAGCAAATACTTCGGTTTTGGTAATTAGGGGTACGGTTATGTAGTTACGAAATTTATGAAAAAAATTAGTAATTACAGAACATATCAAAAATAACATAAGTATTTAATAATTAAATATATGGCATTTTTTAGTCGTCCAAGTCTTTCAAACGAGCAATTTAAACAATTGGGTGACAGTGTGTTAACACTATCTGGTCAAACTCAAATAGCATCAATATCTGGATTAACACTTACTGATGGTGCAGGAACTAATATAATAATTACAGCAAGTGGTGCATCATCATTAACTGATGGATATGTTTTAACTTATAGCGATGCAACAAAATCAATAGCATTAGCATTATCTTCAGCATCTGGTGGCTCAACAATTTATAATTGTGCATCGCCAACAACATGTGCAGTTGGTGGATTGAATGCTAGTACATCAATTGCTGGTTGTAATTTAGCAAAAATAATTGAAATGATGGTTGCACCAGTACTTAATCCAACATTATCATCACCAAGTAGTTCAATTTTATTACAACCAACAACACCTGTATTTGAAGTAGGTTGTCAAATTGGATTTGTGGAAACAATAAATTTTAATAGAGGTAGTGTTTCACCTGTATATTGTGGTGGTACGCCATATAGAACAGGTTCTGCAAGTTGTTATGTTTTTACTGATACTGGTGGTAATCAATATTCGGGTGTAACTAATGCATGTGTGATGTCAAGTGTATCAATATTATCTGGTAATAATACTGCATATGGTGTTGTATATTATGGTTCAGGTGTTGCACCAACAAAGAGTGATGGAAGCTTAATGACTGGTTGTACATATCTTTCAGGTTTTATTTCATCATGTTCCACCGTTTGTGGTACATATCCATATTTTTATGGAAACAGTGTAGGTGTTCCTGTTGCTGGTTCAGCATTACTTACGACAGGCACTAAGTGTGTAATTGATAGTAGTGGTAATGTTGTTGTTAACTATAATGTTGGAAGTCCTAATAAATATATTTGGTTTGCAACTCCTGCAATATCACAAACGAAAACTAAATGGGAAGGTTCAAATGCTCCAACAACTAATACTGAATCCATACCCGGTGGTTTATTTAATGCACCCACGACTGTATCAGTAAATTCTCCAAGTTCATGTTGGACTGGAATAAATTATAAATTTTATATCAGCAATTATCCTACAAGTACAATAGCTGCTGGAACTCCTTATAACATAACATTTAAAAATAGTTAATATGGCAACACAATTAAATACTAATATAAAAGTAGCTGCACCATTACCAATTGATAAACGATATTTAAGTGAAAGAATATCAGGTGGTAGTCCTTTACCTTATTCAGCAACAACTGAAGTAACATCAATAGTTCCATTAAGTGAAAGATATCTTGGATTAACAGTAAATATTCAAGGTGTTGAATATTGGTTTAAGAATGGTATTGTTGATGGTAATTTAATCGTTAAAACAGTTACTGGTGGAACTTCTAGTGGTAACATAGTAACGGGTGGAACAAATATTGGATATTTTAGTGGAAAAACTGGTATACAAAAACTTAATTTAAGTGGCGTTGGTTTTGGTTCATATATTGGTGATTATTATTCAGAATATAATAATTATTATAGAGATAGTTCGGGAAATGTAAGACTTGGTACACCAACATATCGTGGAATAGTTAGACGTGCATACGTTAATCAAGCAAAAACCGTTTCATGGTTATTTGACCAAGGTTCAAATGCGTGGAAATTAAGTAATGTTGACGTTACATCAAATATCGGAAATTTTGTACCAATTATAGGATATACTGGTAGCGGATATACTAATGCTACATGGAGTGGAAGTGCATATAATGGTTCTGTTTTAGTTACAGCGACAGGTAATTTAAATACTGGCAATACAATTACAATTGGAAGTCCAGTTTTTTCTAATAAACAATATAATGAACTTAGATTTAGAACATTAAAATCAAAAACTCCAAATTTTGTTAATATAAGTAATGATGATAGCTTTATATATTTTTCTGGTTCATCGTCATTAGTAAATGGTAATAATGTTGGTTCTGGTATTGGTATTTATTCTGGTACTACTGGTAATACATTATTATTTAAAACAATTCGTGGTACTGGTACAACAACAGTAACAAATCTTGGCAATACAATACTTATATCTTCAAGTAATGCAGTAACTGGTGCTACTAATGGGTTAACAAAAATTGGTCGAAATATTAAATTAGGTGGAATATTAACAGGTAGTACAACTATAAGTGATAATCGTATAACACCAATTGGTATTCAATATGGTGGAAATTATGGACCATATTTTACAGCACGTTCACTTGTTGATAAAAATTATGTTGATTCTGTTGCAATTGGACTTATACCTAAATTAGCAGTAAAAGTTGCAACAATTTCAGCAGTAACATTAAATGGGTTAACAACAGTTGATGGAATTCCAGTTACAATTGGTGATAGAGTTTTAGTAAAAAACCAATTTGATGGAACTAAGAATGGAATATATAGTGCAAGTACTAGTACTTGGATTCGTACTGGCGATTTTAATTTCGTTCCGAGTGGAGAAGTAGCACAAGGTTCAATAATTCCTGTTATTACTGGTAATACACAAAAAAATACTTTATGGGTGCTTACCACACCAAATCCAATTATTAGTGGCGTTACGTCATTAATATTTGGATTATTTAATAGTCCAGTAATGAATCAAGGCACAGGTATTTTAATTAATGGTAATACGATTTCTGTTGATGGTACAACTCTTGCTGGAAATTCAATTAGTTGGACTGGTAATACATTTAATGTCAATACTAATAGTGGAACATTACTAACAGCATTAAATACAAAATTAAATATAATAACTTTTGATAACTACACAGGAACAACATTACCAATAAATTATTATAATAAGGCTCAAATTAATAATTATACTGGTAATACTGCTTCAATTATAAATAATGCAATTACTGGTGCAACAAATGGTTTAAGTAAATCTGGAAAAAATATTTATTTGGGTGGTATTTTAACTGGCGCAACATCAATTGCAATTAATAGTGGCAGTACATTAACAATTATTGATAATCGTATTTCTAAAATAGGAATTCAATATGGTGGAAATTATAGTTCAGGATTTACTGATAATTCTCTTATAACTAAAAAATATGTTGATGACAATATAAATAATACAACTGGTAGTACTTTATATAATTTAAGTTCACCTGCTGCAATAACTTTAGGCGGAATTGTTTCTGGAACAACATTAACTGGAAAAACAACCAATCAAATTCTTGAAGAATTATTAGTTCCAACATTGTATCCAACATTAACTGCACCTTCAAGTACAATTACTTTAAGTCCGTCAGGAACATTTGAAGTTGGTTATAATATATCAACATTATGTATTACAACTGCATTTAATCAAGGTTGTATTTCTCCACAATATACAGCTACGTGTAATAAAAGAAGTGGTAATGCCAATAGTTATTGTTTTACTGGTGCACAAGTTATAAACAATTATGCTTGTACTTCAACAAGTGTAATAAAATGTGCAACAAATTATATAATTTCTGCAGGTACTGCAACATGGGGTTCATGTGTATTTTATGATGCAGGAGTTCAACCAAAAAATAGTAAGGGTGGTAATTATTTAACACCACTTTCTTCAAATAATACAAATACACAAACGGCTACATTAACAGGTATATATCCATATTTTTATGGTAAATGTACATGTCCCGGTCCAGCAGGTGCAAATCGTCCAATAGCAACAAATTCAATGGTTTCTGGTGGTACTAAAATTATTGCAAGCTCATCAAGTGCAATTAGTATTAATTTTAATAGTAGTTCTAATGATTATTTATGGTTTGCATATCCAGCAGTAAATACAAATAAAACATGTTGGTGTATTACAGCACTTAATAATGGTTCAATTGGTGGTGGTGTTAGTCCGGCATGTAATTTATTTCCATCACCAGATACAATAAGTGTTACAACATTATGTTGGTCAGGACAAAGTTATAAAGTTTATATTAGTAATAAACAAACATGTGTAGTATCAGCAATGTCAATAAGTTAATAAATAAAAAAATATAAAAATGGCAATACAATTAAACGATAATTTAAAAGTCAATGTTGGAAATCCAATTGATTCGAGGTATTTAAATTCTTCAAATTCTCCATATGTGAATGTTGCTGCAGTTAATGCTGCTATTCCTCAATCACAAAGATATAGTGGATTAACAGTAAATATTCTTAACACTGAATATTGGTATTATGCAGGTGTTACTGATGGTAATTTGGTAATTAAAAATTCTTGTACTACTGCGGGCTCCAATACTCAATTAATTTTTAATAAAAATAATACATTAAGTGGTAATACTAATTTAATGTATTGTTATAATATAGATGCACTACAAATAAATAACAATAGTTGTGTATTAGGTTGTGGTTCGATAGCTATGGGTGGAGGAACAGCACGTGGTGCATGTTCAGTAGCTATGGGTGGTGGTACAGCATATGGTGTATCATCAACAGCTATGGCTAGTGGTATAGCCTGTGGTACATATTCAGTAGCAATGGCAGTTAGTACTGCATGTGGTGCAGATTCAGTAGCAATGGCTGGTGGTACTACACGTGGTACATATTCAGTAGCAATGGCTGGTAGTACAGCTTGTGGTATAAATTCGGTAGCTATGGCTGGTACAAGTATTGCCATTGGTTGTAATTCAGTTGCTATGGCTGGTGGTCTTGCTTGTGGTATAAATTCGGTAGCTATGGCAAGTGGTACAACATTTGGATGTAATTCAATAGCAATGGGTTTACATAATAACGCCAATTCTAATGGTGCTGTTGTTATTGGTGGTCATAATAATACTTTATGTAGTGGTAATACTAATTCGGTATTATTTGGTGGTTCTGGCATGACAATTAATGCAAATACACATTGTAATACAGTAATTGTATCTAATTTAGCCATATATTGCACACCTTCTGGTAGTGGTAATTTATTGGGTTGGAATAGCACAACTAAACAAGTATATTTAACTTGTGCTAGTGGCGGTACTGCAGGTACTAATACACAAGTAATATTTAATAAAAACAATACATTAAGTGGTAATACTAATTTAACATATAATTATATTAGAGATTCATTACAAATTAATTATGGAACTTGTGCTAGTGGTTGTCATTCAGTAGCGATGGCTGGTGGTCATGCACGTGGTTGTTGTTCAGTAGCAATGGCTGGTGGTTTAATATGTAGTGGAGCAACATATTCAGTAGCAATGGCTAATGCTTATGCATGCTCTGGTATTAATTCAGTAGCAATGGCGGGTGGTTTTACAAATTCTGATGATTCAGTTGCAATGGCAGGTACTACGTATAGTGGTGCAACATATTCTGTAGCACTGGCTGGTGGTGGTACTTGTGCTTGTGGTTCAGTAGCAATGGCAGGTGCTACGACTTTTGGTTGTAGTTCAGTAGCAATGGCTTTTGCCACTGCTTGTGGTAGTTGTTCAGTAGCAATGAGTGGTGGTGAAGCAGATGGTTGTAATTCAGTAGCTATGGCTGGTGGTAATGCTTGTGGTTGTAGTTCAGTAGCTATGGCTGGTGGTTATACTTATTCTGGAAACTCAGTAGCTATGGCTGGTGGTTTTGCTTGTGGTTGTAATTCAATAGCAATGGCAGGTGGTCTTGCTTGTGGTTGTAATTCAATAGCAATGGCAGGTACTACATATAGTGGAGCAAGTTATTCAGTTGCAATGGCTGGTGGTTTTACTTATAATGATAATACAATAGCTATGACTAATGGTTTTGCTTTTGGTTATAATTCAGTAGCAATAGGTAGTGGAAACATAGTTAGTTCTATATCTGGTGTCGTTATTGGTGGACAAAATAATACATTATGTAGCGGTAATACTAATTCAGTATTACTTGGTGGTAATAATATGGTAATTAATGATGACACACTTATTGATACAGTAATTGTATCTAACTTAGCTATATATTGTACACCTAGTGGTAGCGGTAATTTATTAGGATGGGATAGTACAACCAAACAAGTTTGTTTAACTAGTGCTACTGGTAGTACGGCAAGTACTAATACACAAGTAATATTTAATAAAAATGGAGTATTAACTGGAAACACTGGTTTAATGTATGATTATAATTTAGACTCATTACAAATTAATAATGGTAGTTGTGCTAGTGGCTGTCATTCAGTGGCAATGGCTAGTGGTATTGCTTGTGGTTGCAGTTCAATAGCAATGGCAGGGGGTACTACTTATAGTGGTGCAACAAATTCAGTTGCAATTGCTGGTACTGCATTAGGTGTTAATTCAGTAGCGATGGCTAATGGAAATGCATATGGTTGTGGTTCAGTGGCAATGGCTTATGGTACTACATACTCTGGTAATTCAATAGCAATGGTTTATGGTGTAGCGTGTGCTGAAAATTCGGTGGCAATGGCTTATGGTACTACTTGTGGTTATGGTTCAGTAGCAATGGCTGGTAGTACTACATATAGTGGTACAACATATTCAGTAGCAATGGCTGGTGGTAGTGCATGTGGTTGTGGTACAGTAGCAATGACTAATGGTATCACATATGGTTATAGTTCGGTAGCAATGGCTGGCGGTGTAACTTGTGGTTGTAATTCAGTTGCAATGGCTGGTGGAATTGCATATAGTGGTGCAACTAATTCAATAGCAATTGGTTATGATAGTGAAGTTTGTGGTTGTAATTCAGTTGCAATGGCTGGTGGTATTACATATAGTGGTGCAAATAGTTCAATAGCAATGGCTTATGGTAATGCACGTGGTGATTATTCAGTAGCAATGGCTGGTGGTAACGCATATACTGGATATTCAATAGCGATGGCTTATGGTAATGCATTTGGTTGTTATTCAGTAGCAATGGCTAGCGGTATTAGTTATTGTGATTATTCTGTAGCAATGGCTGGTGGTACTACATTCGGTAATAATTCAGTAGCAATGGCTTATGGTGGTACATATGCTAGAAATTCAGTGGCAATGGCCGGTAGTAGTGCATGTGGTTGTCTTTCAGTGGCAATGAGTCATGGTATTACATATGGCGAATGTTCAGTCGCAATGGCTGGTGGTCAAGCATATGGGTGTCTTTCAATAGCAATGGGTCAAAATATTGTCAATTCTAATGGTGCTGTTGTTATTGGTGGTCATAATAATACATTATATAGTGGTAATACTAATTCAGTATTGCTTGGTGGTAATAATATGACAATTAATGCAGACACACTTATTGATACAGTAATTGTATCTAACT
>Ga0265323_10000761_pt1 | contig 17258 bp, 12 predicted proteins | sample 41225metaG_FD_193580 | JGI IMG/M metagenome (GOLD analysis project Ga0265323, IMG submission 193580) | Rhizosphere microbial communities from Carex aquatilis grown in University of Washington, Seatle, WA, United States - 4-12-25 metaG | ecosystem: Host-associated > Plants > Roots > Rhizosphere...
GATGCCGAGAAGCGGGAGTTCGGTCACCGAAAGCCCTTGCGAATAGTTTGAGCCGGTAATTGTCTGCGCATAGGAAGTCGCGGTCTCATCCCGTTTGTTGTTGCCGATTTGCCTGATCTTCACAAAGCCCCTTTTGTTTTTCACGATTTCACCGGTGGTGGATTCTTCAAACTCTTCCACCCAATACGTATCGTCAAGTCCGACACCTTCCCGGCTGCCAAGGTTTAACGTAACGCCGAAAAGCGTCGCTTCGACCACTTCGCCGGTAAGCTTGAATGCCTCGATTTTTTTTGTTTCAGATTGGATGTTGAAACAGCTTGCGTCGACCGCGCTTTTAAAAGCACTGAAGTCTTCCGTCCCGTCATCTTCTATCCTTTGCCCCTCGAACGTTTCGTCTTCATGGATGCCGCTCCGGACGATCGGTTCATCCTTCCATCCTTGCGCCGTGCCGATAAAAACAACGCTTGCAGTATTATTCTGGTCGACGTTCAGTCTATACCAGAGCAATCCGAGTTGGAGTGCATGAATGTACTCCGTCAGCGGAATTCGCCGGATGACTTTGCCGTTATCATTTTTTACTTCACGGTGGCGCCTCTCGACTCTGAGGTTGTATGAATCAACGTACGGAATATAAAAGAATCCGGAGTTGAGAATTGCCTCAAGCTGCGACGCCGATAAGCCGGCGGCCTGGGCTTTTGTGGCAAGAAATGTGTTACGGTCTTCTTCGCTCAAATTCTGTTTGCTCAACAATTCTTTGTTGAGGTCGAGAATCTGAAGCAGTTGCGGCGCCAATCTCCTGTTAAGAACCGGCGTGATGTTCTCGGAAGAAAAACTGGAAAGAGCACCGGCCTCTGCCCCAAATGAGGCAGTAACATTCTCCGGCAGAGGAGAGTAGTTGAACCGCGCAAAGTTGATGTTGCGTGCAATCGACTTTTTAATATACTCCGCCTGTTCCGGTGTCAGAGCGATGCCGCCGGGCACAAGAACTTTGTCTACGTACGAAACAACTTTCTTTTTATATGGATTCCCCGATTGCGCTTGCGTAGTCAGCGCGGCAGCGCAGAGTAAAAAAAAACAAACGCCAAATCTCAGGGCATAGGACGCACAACGTCCGGCGGTTGTTTCGTTGTACGGGTGAAGAAATTTTGGGAGGAATGAAAAAGCTCGGGGCCCGATTATGCGGGAAGGTGAGGGCCGACATTGAACGATTACCATAAACAACCCCGGGCAAACAACTAAATAGAATGCAAAAAAAGTAGTGGACGCTGTAGGGCTCGAACCTACGACCTCCCCGTCTCGCTTTCAGCGAGACGGGACGCTCTGAACCAACTTCTCGATATAACGACGACTTTTTCTTCTCTTGATTTCTGTCTCTCGATCAATTGCTCCGGCCTTCCGTTCGAACTCCTCTTTATATACAAGTACCCACGGTCTGCCCCGTCGCGTATACGTCGAACGACCTGCATTATGATCAACTAATCGCTTTTCGATATTCTCTGTCCGGCCAACGTAATATCTATCGAGTCGTTTACTGTAGAGAATGTAGACGTAATGCATTGTGGACGCTGTAGGGCTCGAACCTACGACCTCCCCGTCTCGCTTTCAGAGAGACGGGACGCTCTGAACCAACTTCTCGATATAACGACGACTTTTTCTTCTCTTGATTTCTGTCTCTCGATCAATTGCTCCGGCCTTCCGTTCGAACTCCTCTTTATATACAAGTACCCACGGTCTGCCCCGTCGCGTATACGTCGAACGACCTGCATTATGATCAACTAATCGCTTTTCGATATTCTCTGTCCGGCCAACGTAATATCTATCGAGTCGTTTACTGTAGAGAATGTAGACGTAATGCATTGTGGACGCTGTAGGGCTCGAACCTACGACCTATGCCTTGTAAGGGCATCGCTCTGAACCAACTGAGCTAAGCGTCCAGTATTATCTTAACGATTTCTCCAGCGAAGTCCCGACGCCTTCTGTCGGGACTGGCTAAGCGTCAGATCGTTGATAATATATCGATCAGAAAGTCCTGATTCAAGAGGAGACAGCGAAGTTGCTTTCTGCAAGCTGAGTATTAATAGAGGGAGATTTCAATTTGATTGAGACCCTGACACAAAACATCAGTGTCCCGAAAATAACATGGGGTTAGTGCGTCCAAAAGCGGGACGTTCTAACCCCAGTCATTTTTGGAGCGGGAGACGGGACTCGAACCCGCGACGTCCAGCTTGGGAAGCTGACATTCTACCACTGAATTACTCCCGCAGAGCATTTCGGCTAAAAAACCTAATGTCTTAGAACAATTTGGGCTGACTTCCTAACCTGTGGCACAAATATGGAACAAAAACTATTAATTATGCTTACAAATGTAATTCAACATTTTACAAATTGCAATATTTCTCTTTCTCTGTCACCTTGTCGATCTCGCTAACTCCAGCCGGGTGCGGCCGGTTAGCTTGCAACGCTAATTGTCGAACATCATCTCTGGACCTGCAGGAAAACATGAACGATTTTCATATGCGTTAATAACAATCGTTGTGTCGGGTTCGAGGGTTAGTTCGAGCCTGCAATGTGACCATGTGTAGTTTGCTAAAACACTCTCCACGGCATAGGGATCGGCATCACCGGCTGTGCCATGAGCACGGCCATAGATCTCTGACAACCGTTCGCGAAGAAAGCGAACATCTTCGGCCGATGAGGCGTCTGTCGTTTGAAAAACCAGTTTCGCGGCATAGTATCCGGTGGAACCGCAGAAGAGTTGGCATGATGACGCCCTTTTCGAGAGAAAAGAGACATTGGAGTAAGCAAGAATATCGCTGGTCGTCAATTCGGGCATTGGAACGGAACCACTGCTGTAACCTACGAAACGCTTTTCGATGAAATCTGTCGGCGTGGTCCATCTGAATCCCAGATAACCTTCCAGGCCGGGCGGATTATCGAGACGTAAAAAGTAATTACTTCTTCCGCATCCAATGACGGTGAGACTGGCAGCAAGCAAAATGATGATGGATTGTTTTCGGTTCATAGTTTCTCTCAAAAGCTATCTATATATAGCACGCGATGCAAACTGTGTGAGTTCATTAACACGATAGATTGTGCCCCTAGGATGTTTAATAAATCTACACATATTATTAGGCTTGGTCAACTTGTTCATGAGAAAAGCCGTGCGACGTCTTAGTCATAAGAATATTTTCGAATGCAGACGAAGGACCGTTTTTCAACCGACGAACTGAAGCTGACGTCCATCGGCAAATTCGGTTTGGTAAGAAAGGCAAGGAAGAACGTACCGTCTCACTATCACTCAGGAATAGACATCACGAGGCCTCATCCGAACTATCTCAACGAGCCGGTATACCCGATTGCACAAGGCGTCGTCATCAGCAAGCGGGACGACGGTCCTTATGCCCAACTTATTATGGAGCACGAATATCACGGAAGGCGATTCTGGACTTTATACGAACATCTTGCGGGCATTACCGTCGATGTGAATGGGGCCGTGTCCCCCGAGACTCCGATAGGGAGATTCATGAATCGCGACGAGTTGAACCGCTATGGGCGGCAATTCGATCATCTTCATTTTGAAGTTCTGCGAATCCGTCCGATGCCCCTGCGGCCGGGACCGGCGACTCCGGCGAGGTTCTACTCTTCGTACTCTCTGATCTGTTTTTCTAGAGGCGAACTCGAGAAATATTTCTTTGATCCGTTGGAGTTTCTTGAAGGGAAATGATTTTTTACGCGCGCTGATGCTTGCTCACTCTTCCGCAAACTTCTTTATCGCATCGTAATATTTAACAATCGCTTTTGCCTTATTCTTCCCGAACGACAGCCAATGCCAGGTTGTATCCGGGTTTGGATTTTCGACGGTTGGAATGCGGATGATCGGCTTCCCCTGATATTCGCCAATGACGGGTTGGACTGATTTTTCTTCGTTTTCCATTGTATTCCTTTCGTTTTAAACTAGATGATGATCAAATGATGAATGAGTGTCCTCATCTGAGTTGGAGTCATGTTAATAATACTTTGTCTTCCTGATCTCCAGATTGACAATGATGTTGGATTGTTTGTTCAGAATGCAACGACTGAGTGAGTCTAGTATATTCCCGCAATTGAGGACGCAACCAAAGATGATTCCTCCAATTCTGCAATATTCATCCAACGTTTCTTAAGATGATAAACCCGGAGATCACGATCAATATTCCGGCAAGAAGTTTTACGTAGAGTCTATCGTCGGAAAAAATCTTCCCTCCGAAAAAAGTAGCGTAGAGAATGGAAGTCCGTTTGACAGCCAACACCAACGCCACCGGGGCGAGTTTCGTCGCTTCAAGTTGCGTAAATCGATACGCGACCGTGAACAGTGCTACGGTGAAGACAAACAGAAATTGACCTTTGCTTTTCTCGAGCGCCGCCGGAAACGAAGATTTGTGCAGCAATAACTGGAGGCCGAATACCGCACAATACACGATATGTTGATAAAACAGGACAACAAGAGGGTCAACCCTGTAACTGCTCACGAGCATTCTATCGGCAACTGAAGAGACCGCAAATAATCCCACCGCTCCATAAATATAATAATATTTTTTTGTCCCGAAGATGTTCTTGAACGGTTGAAATATTTCCTGACCGGGACGTATTTCCAGCGTGTATGTTCCTGCCATCATGAGTCCGATACCCGCCCATTCCCACGGCCGAAGCGATTCGCCGAGCAGCATCATTGCAAGAAGTGCAGCAGCTCCGGGGGTTAACCCAAGAAGCGGAAGAGCACTGCTGATCTGATTGTGCTGCAGCGACATCATCACTAATAAAAATGCCATCCCGCCAAGGATGCTCTTGCCGATAAGAATTATGAGCGTGGAAGCGGGAATGGAAACGACATCAACCGAAAATGGGACAAACAGAGATAACAGAAGAATAACGACTGAAAGGAGGAAGGAAAATTCAAGGGCTGTCAGGCGAAACAAAATCTTCTTTTGAAGAATAGCCGATGCCGCTGAAAGTATCGCAGAGCACGTCGCCAATACGAACCAAGTCATTTAATTTACTCCGCTGTAAGTACGAACGAGTTGTTTGTCCCTGCGATTCTCTGTGCCTCTCTGTGAAACAATATTATTATTACACAGAGACAACATATGTCTCCAATATGACGGCCCATTCGAACAAAGCCCCTTAAAAGGGGACACTTCTATATTGCAATAGTCGTCGAAAGGAAAAAGTTCCTTCCCGGCTCGAAAGTAATAAACCCGCGCAGCGTGGAAAGATGATTTTGATACAACTTATTAAAGACGTTTTGAACGCCCGACCGGATCACAAACGACCATCGCTCTATAGTAATCGGAACGCTGACAATCCCGGCATCAACGATTGCGTACCCGGGCGTGCGTATTTCGCCTGCGGCAAGATTTTTCTGTTCAGCACAAAAAGTGGCCGCGATGTCAACCGTACCGACTGACTGGAGAAGAGTGCTTGATTCAAGCCGCCCGTTGAGCGGTGCAATCTGGGGGAGATTTGTATGGTCGAATGTGTCTTCCCCGCGAACATACGCAACATAGTACTTCAGAACATTCCACTCAACTAACCTCTGTTCGATTGATAGTTCATAACCGTACAACCGGGCTTCACCGATGTTTTGTTCTATGAATGCGCTTCCCCCTTCAAACACTCCCGGAACGTATCCAACTAGGTCCGTCAAGCGGTTGAAAAATATGTCGGACTGCAACTGAATGCCGCTGGTGTGTACGCGAAATCCGGCATTTACCGAGATACTTTTTTCCGAACGGAGATTCGGATTGCCCACGCGCACGATGCTTCCCAAGTTGAGATATTGAAAACGTTCTTCAAGGGAAGGCGAACGAAAAGCTGTAGAGATAAGCGACGTGAGGTCCAGGTCCGAGTCAAGGGCATACGATAATCCCCCGTTGGCGCTCCACGATCCATCGCGGGCAGAGGTCTTGTTCCAAAGGATCTGCTGGCCGGGGGGAGATGTCTGCAAAACTCCGGAAGTAATAATGTATTCAGGGTTCAGTGTCTCGTCGCTGCCAACCTGAATCCAATCGTACCGGGCACCGAGTGTCAACGTCAATTTGTCGGGTAACAGATGCCACTCATCCTGTCCGTATATTCCGGCGCTGAAGAAATGCGAGAACGGCACCGGCCGATCGCCGATAATTTGAGCGGTGCTCGTATTTGTTCTTTCACGCCTGCTGTCCAAATCCCTCTGCCACACATCCGAACCAATCGTAAGCACCTGGTCGGTGGACAGAACAACTTTCGATTCGATTTGTCCGCTTGTTGTCGCATGTGTTGCATGCGGCGTAAGGGTCAGCACCGGACTTTGAATGAGTTCAACATTGCGCTCGATGTCCTGATGAGAAAGCCGGATAGTAATAAGCGGCACACCCGGGCGGAGGTTTGGAATTATATATTCCAGCCCGAACAGTTCGCGCTTCGCGAGTGTGTAGCGTGCAGCTGCCGACGGCGAGAGAGGCGCGCCCCCGGGAATTCCGGTATCCTCCGCTTGAGACCGTTGGTATGAGAAGAATACCGATTGATTATCGAAGGTCTTTACGCCCAGCGAGCCGTTGATGTTAAAGTCATGATATTGCGAATTTGGAATCTCTCCGAGAGACGTCATCGTGTTGCCGGCATGCCGATAACTTCCGCTCAACCGCGTCGCGATCATATCGGACGAACTTTCGAATGCCGCATACTGCCCGACTTTGCCGTCAACGCTCGAAAGGTCGTTCGTCGTTTCTGCGTTCGTCTGAAGTTGGTCGGTAAAGGAGTTTCGCTTTGTAATCAGATGGACAACACCGCCGAATGCGCCGGTTCCGTAAAGAACGGAACCAGGAGATTTGACGACTTCAACTCTTTCAAGATCGTGAATGTCGAGGAGTGAAAGAGCGCCTGATATGTCAGTCGCAGTTTCAATTCTTGTATTATCGATCATTGTTACAATGTTTGACCTTCCCATCCCGCGAATAGAAACATCCGTTTCCCATGATCCATCGCGGGTAAGTGAAATTCCCGGAGAATTCTTCAGGGCATCGGAAACTGTCACGCCCGATTGTTGGACAAGTTGATCGTTTGTCTCAACATTGAAAGGATACGGTATGCCTTGCGCCGCTGACGACGTTCGCGTGCTCCGAACAACCACTTCGGTGGATGGAAGAATCGCCGGCTGCATTTCAATAATAATACTGTCGTTTTGTTCTTCACACGCGACAGTCCGTTCAATCCTTGCGTACGCGACATGACGGGCAGAAATTGTATAACGCCCGGCAGCGAGATGCCCAAAGAAAAAAAGGCCGCTGTCGGTCGTATTTTTCTTTTGTCCAATTTCAATGAGGACGACAATCGCATCGCGTACCGGCTGATGTGTTGCAGCGTCAATTATTTTTCCACTAAGAGAGGCTGTTTGCGATTGTGCATAGAGCGGCAGCAAAAAAAGTAGAATATGTAATCGTTGAAAATATCCACAATAGTTCTTCATATGTTCTCTATAGAGTCTCGACGCTAATGATACTATTCATCGCACCAAAAAGGCCTTGATTGGATTCGAATGGGATTTTATACTCTATACTGCCGATTGGCAAGTATGGAAGACTCTCTCGGCGCGTTTCGCGCTTGTTAGAGTTATATGGTCACGCGGGCATCACTATTCGCTTTCCATCGAGTGTGTTCAGAACGACGATGTGAAGGTATCCAAGTATTGGCTCAAAGGCAAGGCCGATGGATTCATATTCCATAAAAATAAACTGGAAAATATTCCTTTGAATTGATGTTTTTCGATTAATTCTTCTTTATATTTCACTAGTGCCTTATGGCACTTTCTGATCTGAAAGCGACGTCATTGAAAAATTAGTAACTCGTTCGCGGAATCTTTTTACAAAACGCACTCGGAAAATAGCTCTCGTCCTGAAAAATTATTTGATAATAAACAAAAACGCTGCGAGTACTCTCAACGGTTAAGGACCTCTAACCGAATTATCTCTTCTCTCGAAAAGACCGCAATGTCATCGCACTGATTGATTGCGGTAGAAATGATCAGCCGCTTTACTTCCCTAAGTGCCGGGCATAGGATTTTTTTATGCCATCGGTCGGTTGTACACATCACACAAGAACACAAACATCTCTCACACTATCCGACGGAATAACGGAGCCGTGCCGGTTATTGAATCCGGACGTCTGCTTATTTTTCTCGTACGTTGAAACACTATTATTCTGATTTTTTTCAACACTCGAAAAGGAGCGGTTATGGATCGAACACTTACCTCGCCGCCTGAATTGCAAAAGATTGATTCTGTGGTCGCGAGTCACAAGAACAAGCATGGAGAACTGCTGGGTATTCTCGAGGAAACTCAACTCCTCAACGAACGCAAATATCTTTCTGAGGATGCGTTGAACCACGTCGCCCTCAAGACAGGCGTTCCCCTTTCCAGAATTTACAATGTGGTGACCTTCTATTCCTTTTTTAACCTGAAGCCCCAGGGCAAACATACGATCACCGTATGCCGCGGAACCGCCTGCCACACCAAGGGATCGAAAGCCCTTCTTGACGATCTCGGATTAATGCTTGGATGCAGCAAAGAACTTGAAGAAGGAGAATCGTTTTTCACGACGCAGGACAATCAATTTACAATCTCTACCGTCGCATGTTTCGGGCAATGCGCTCTTGCGCCGGTTATCGCACTCGATGAAGTCATTTACAGCAGCATGACAACAGCAAAACTGCAAAAGCTTATCAACAAAGTTTCGAAGGGGAGAAAATGACCATGAAGACGATCGATGCGGCGACGCTGGTAGAACTCCGTAACAACGGATTGAAAAAATTGTTTCCTGATGTTCCGAAAATTTCCGTCGGCATGGGAACGTGCGGCATGGGAAACGGTGCAAAGGAAGTGTTCGAAAGCCTGCAGAAAACCCTTAAGGCAAAGAATGCAAACATCCGCCTTGCCATCACCGGATGTTTCGGATTTTGCGCCGAAGAAACGCTTGTGAACTGCTACATCCCCGGAATGCCTCTCGTCATCCTGCACAAAGTTACGCCGAAGGATGCGGAGAATATTGTGAACTGTCTCTCGAAAGGAATCATGCCGCTCAAGAAGGCGCTCTGCAAAATCGAGCGGTGGGATTTCTTTACATCAAAAATGGAATTCGGCACCGGGCTTCCCAGCGTCCCGTTGTGGACTGAAATTCCCTTCTTTAAAGGGCAGAAAAAAATAGTCCTTCGCGAATCCGGATTAATCGATCCCGAGAATATCGAAGAGTACTTTGCCGTGGGCGGTTACAGCGCGCTCATGAAAGTTCTCACGGAAATGACGCCGGATTCTGTGCTCGAAGAGATAAAGCAATCCAAGCTGCGCGGACGCGGCGGCGCGGGATTTCCGACCGCTATCAAATGGGAGATGATGAAAAAGGTCGCAACCGACCAAAAATATATCATCTGCAATGCAGATGAAGGGGACCCCGGTGCATACATGAACCGGAACGAAATCGAGAGCGACCCGCACTCGCTTATCGAAGGAATGTTAATCGGCGCATTTGTCATGGGTGCATCGGAAGGAATCATGTATGTTCGCGCTGAATATCCTCTTGCCGTAGAACGCTTCAAAAAAGCGGTCGCGTCCGCAAAAGAATTCGGAATTCTCGGAAATCATATTTTCGGTTCCTCTTTTAATTTCGAGCTTTCTCACGTAGAGGGTGCCGGCGCATTTGTCTGCGGAGAAGAGACTGCGCTCATCGTCTCGATAGAAGGAAAAGCAGGACGGCCAATTCCCCGTCCCCCCTACCCGGCGCAAAAAGGGTTGTGGGGAAAACCGACGAATATCAACAACGTGGAGACATGGTTTAACATTCCCGTGATTGTTACCATCGGCGGAAACGAGTTTGCCAAGTTCGGCACGCAAAACAGCACAGGAACAAAAGTGTTCTCATTGGTCGGTAAAATAAAGAACACGGGGCTCGTCGAACTCCCCCTTGGCACACCGCTGCAAAATATTATTTACCAAATGGGAGAAGGAACCGGAAATAAGAAAAAAATCCGCGCAGTGCAGACCGGCGGCCCTTCCGGCGGATGCATTCCGGTGGAACATTTCAACACGCCGGTTGATTACGAATCCCTTACAAAACTCGGCACAATCATGGGATCCGGCGGCATGGTCGTGATGGACCAGGACAACTGCATGGTCGACGTTGCGCGGTATTTTGTTGAAGTGACTTCGAAAGAATCGTGCGGCAAGTGCACTCCGTGCCGCGAAGGATTGGCACAGGCGCTTTCGCTGCTGAACAAAATAACACGCGGCGAAGGCACGATGGGAGACGTGGACACGCTCGAACGTTTGGCGTACGTGATCAGGGATTCTTCCCTTTGCGGACTGGGACAAACAAGTTCCAACCCGGTCTTGACTACGCTGCGGTATTTCCGCGACGAGTACGAAAAACATATTATCGACAAGAGATGCAAAGCCGGCGTGTGTGAGAGTCTCTTTGTAGCGCTCTGCGAAAACAGCTGCCCGCTGCACATGAATATTCCAGGGTACCTGCAGCTTTTAAAAGAAGGAAAAATCGAAGAAGCATTCGAACTGACGCTGCGCGACAATCCCCTGCCGGGAACAGTCGGCAGAATTTGTTATTTCCACTGCCAGATGCGCTGCCGCCGAGAGATGGTCGACGAGCCCGTGAACCAGGGAGAGATCCACCGCTATCTCGCGGATACGATGTATAAGATGGGAAAAGAAAAGGCCATCTATCAGCGACTGGTCAAAGAGAAACTTTCCCCTACCGGAAAAAAGATTGCCATCGTGGGTGCCGGACCGGCCGGATTAACTGCGGCGTACTATCTCGTTCGCCTCGGACATTCGGTGACCGTGTACGACAGCCATGCCAAGGCCGGAGGAATTTTGCAATACGGAATCCCGGCGTACCGCCTTCCCAAAGACGGATTGAATAAGGAGTTGGAACTATTCAAAAAGCTGGGAGTGAAATTCGTATTCAATGCACGCATCGGAAAAGAGGTCTCCTTCAAGTCTCTTTCAAAACAATCCGACGCGGTCTTTATCGCCGTGGGCGCGCAAAAAGATATCGAACTCGATATTCCGGGAAAAGAACTCACAGGAGTCATTGAAGGATACGAATTCCTTGAAGAGTTGGCGCTCGGCAAAAAGATGCACGTCGGGAAGAAGGTCGTCGTGGTCGGTGCAGGAAATGTGGCGATCGACGCTGCACGCTCGTGCCTCCGGCTTGGAGCCGACGTCACGATCGTATACCGGCGTGATAAGGATGAAATGCCGGCAAACGCCCATGAAATAAAAGACGCAACGGATGAAACAATCGACTTTATGTTCCTCTCCGCTCCGAACCGGATCCTGGGGAACTCGAACGGAAAGGTGACAGGCCTCGAAATTCACAAAATGAAGTTCGACGGATTCGATAACGCCGGAAGGAAGAAACCGGTCGAGACGGGCGAGTCTGCCTTTATCGAGTGCAACACCATTATTTTGGCGGTCGGTGAAAAAGTCGACTTTGACCAGGCAAAAGAGATCGGCCTCGAGCTTCGCAGCAACGGGGCAATAAAAGTTCATCAGCCGAACTACCGCACGAACTTGCCGAACGTCTACGCCGGCGGTGATGCCGTGACAGGACCGGCAACGGTTGCTGAAGCGATGGGCATCGCCCGGCGCGCCGCCGAAGCGATAGACAACGACCTGATGAAGGAGAAACGATTCCGCCGGCTCTTCCGTGATTTCAAATACAAAGATGAAATCGTTACGGAGACAGAAGGAATACAAAAGATCGAGCCGAAAAAGATTCCCGTGAAAGAGAGGATCTCGAGTTTCCAGGAGGTGCTTTCGGGGTTCACCGGAGAAGAAGCATTATTGGAAGCGACGCGGTGCCTGCGGTGCGACGTTAAATGTCATGAAGAATTAGGCCAAGGAGAATTCAATGGATAATGCAATGGTCAATATAAAAATCAACGGGAACGATTTTCAAGTTCCGCAGAACGTGACAATTCTTGAGGCTTGCAAACGCGCCGGAATAAAAATACCGACGCTGTGCTACCTCGAGGATGTCGCGACAAATGCTTCGTGTGCCGTTTGTGTCGTCGAGGTCAAAGGCGCGCGATCGCTGACGCGTTCCTGCTCGACATGCGTCCGCGAAGGAATCGAGATCGCAACGAATTCTGCGCGCATTCGGGACGCACGGAAGACAAGCGTCGAACTGCTGCTCGCAAACCACCCGAAAGATTGCCTCTCGTGTCTGCGAAACCAGAATTGCGAATTGCAATCGCTTGCCGCAGACCTCGGCGTAAAGGAAGACGGATTCGTCCGCACAAAAAAAAGAGAGCCGTTGGATACTACCTCCGTTTCAATTACCAGAGATCCCAACAAATGTATTCTCTGCGGCAGGTGTATCGCCGTCTGTCAAAATGTACAAACGGTTTCCGCGATCGGGTTGTCGCAGCGCGGCATCCGGACGAAAGTATCGACATACATGGAAAAAGGCCTCGGCAATGTCGCCTGTACGAATTGCGGCCAGTGTGCACTCGTCTGCCCCACCGGCGCCATTGTCGAACGGGACGATACCGAGATGGTGTTTGAAGAAATAGCAAATCCGGAAAAATTTGTAGTTGTGCAAACCGCCCCTGCGATCCGCGTCGGGATCGGTGAAGCGATGGGGATGGACCCCGGAAGTCTTGTGACGGGGCAAATGGTCGCCGGACTGCGAAGACTCGGGTTTACGAAGGTCTTTGACACACAATTTACCGCCGACCTGACCATCATGGAAGAGGGGCACGAATTGATCAAACGGATCACCAATAAAGGCGTTTTGCCGATGATCACATCGTGCTCCCCGGGCTGGATAAAATTTGCGGAACACTTTTTCCCGAACTCGCTTGCTCATCTTTCAACATGCAAATCACCGCAGCAGATGTTCGGATCGGTCGCAAAAACGTACTACGCCGCAAAACTTGGAATCGATCCGAGAAAAATCGTCGTTGTTTCAATCATGCCGTGCACGGCAAAGAAATATGAAGCGAAACGCCCCGAGATGATGAGTGCCTTCGAATATTGGAAGGACAAAAAGGCCTGGTCGGATGACGACGCGTTTTACGATGTAGACTATGTTTTAACAACGCGCGAACTTGCGCGGATGTTCAAAGAAACCGGGATCCGGTTCTCCAATCTTCCCTCCGAAGAATTCGACAGCCCGCTCGGCGAGTCAACGGGAGCTGCGGTGATCTTCGGCGCCACCGGCGGCGTTATGGAAGCCGCACTCAGAACTGCGTATGAAGTCGTTACGGGCAAACCCCTTGCCGATATCAACTTTACCGCGGTCCGCGGCATGGAAGGAATCAAAGAAGCAGAAGTTGATATGGACGGCACGAAAGTAAAGGTGGCAGTAGCTCACACGCTCAAAAATGCACGGATACTTTTCGAACAGATAGAGAAAAAAGAATCGCCGTACGCTTTCATCGAAGTGATGACCTGCCCCGGCGGTTGCCTTGGCGGCGGCGGCCAGCCTATTCCAACCACATGGGAGATCAGAAAGAAAAGAGCCGAGTCGATTTACAAAGAAGATGCAGGCAAACCGATCCGCAAGTCCCACGAAAATCCGCAGGTCGCGGCTTTGTACAGTGAATTCCTGAAGGCGCCGCTGGGAGAAATGTCCCATCACCTTCTTCACACGACGTACACAAAACGGGGACTTTTTGTGTGGCCGACGAACGGTACGGCAAAAGAAAAAGAGCCAGTACTTCAAAAATAGTCTCACCGGCGGAGTGATGCTGTACGAAGCAACGGCATCACTCCGCCGTGTAATTTTCATACCTCAAACCAGCGTATCCATCGGGTGAACAATCCTCAGAATTTCAATTCTCAACGCGCTCGAAATAGCATCCAAAAAAAATGAAAAAAGTCGTATTAATAACCGGCGCATCATCGGGAATAGGCAAGCAGACGGCTTTGCTTCTGGTTCATCAGGGATTTATTGTTTACGGAGCCGCACGAAGATTAGAAAAGATGCAGGATTTAAAAGAGGCGGGCGTCCGTTTGTTACAGATGGATGTTACCGATGATGCGTCGATGACAAGAGGCGTTCAGGAAATACTCAATGCTGAGCAACGTATCGATGTCCTGGTCAATAATGCGGGATACGGGTCTTACGGCGCGTTAGAAGATGTTCCCATGTCGGAAGCAAAACACCAGCTTGATGTAAATGTTTTTGGATTGGCAAGATTGACTCAATTGGTGCTTCCTTCTATGAGGAGTAAAAAATCCGGCAGGATAATCAACATATCCTCAATTGGGGGAATAATCGGCGAGCCGCACGGTTCATGGTATCATGCTTCAAAGTTTGCCGTGGAAGGATTGAGCGACAGTTTGCGAATGGAACTGAAACAGTTTGGCATTGACGTCGTGCTTATTGAGCCCGGAGGAATTAAAACGGAATGGAACGCCATTGCAAGAGAACACTTGGTTACAGCATCCGGCAATTCCGTCTACAAGGACTTGGCAGGCAAGCATCTTAAAATGTATGAACGAGGAGGCAAGTTCGGTTCTGAACCAATCGTTATTGCCAAAGTGATTGCAAAAGCAATCCTTGCAAAGAGACCCAGAACACGGTATGCAGCAGCCGGAGGAGCAAAACTTATTTTATTCGCGCGAAGAATATTAACAGATAAAGCTTTCGACAGAGTGATGTTGACCGTAATGAGATGAACGGAAAATATCCAGAAATTGATCTCAACTGCAGGCCATAGAGAATAATGACGCCAAGATAATGATAAAAGGTGCATCGTTTTACCAGTTTCATCTTAGTTGAATAATCTATTAAAGGAGATTTCATGAAGAAGATATTGCTACCGTTGTTCGCATTGGCCTTATTTGTCAGTCTCACCAACACTGTTCTCGCTCAAACTGTAACGGTTGCAGGAGCAGGCTCTATTGGTGTTAACGGTACGTATACGTATTCTAATATTTACGGCGGGAAAAATACTTATACAGGTCCTGGGGGTTCCTATACTCTTTATTGGGAGCCGGCGTACACGCCGGCAGCATGGAAAATTGCATATAGCAATGGACAAGGAATCTACTTGAACACTGCAGATACACCAACCCCTCCAGCGACAGGATGGCAAGTGGATAACACTTATTTTGCCGGCGGCAGTCTTCCGGATCCAACGTTAAGCGGAGATGGTTTGGTAGCTCCCGCAGGAAGCGGAACGTCTGTCGATCCTTACCTCATCGCCACCTTGAGTGATCTTTATTGGATGACAATAACCAATTCTGCATGGGGCAGCATTTTCAAACAAACCGCTGACATTGACGCTTCCTCGACTTCCAACTGGGCGGCGGGTGCAGGGTTTGCACCAATTGGAAACTTTTCGACGACTTTCACCGGATTGTATGATGGTCAGGGTTACAAAATCACCGGTCTGTTCATAAATCGTAGCACAAAGTACAATGGTCTCTTTGGGTTCGTTAGCGGCGGAACAATCAAAAATGTGAAGCTCGAAAGTGTGAACATAACCGGAGGCGATAATTATGCCGGCGGCTTAATTGGGTATCTATACATTTCTTCAAACGCCACCAATTGTTGCAGCACAGGCAATGTGTCGGGTACGATTTATGTTGGCGGCTTGATAGGATACCAAGACGCTTCTTCAGCCACGAATGGTTGCTACAGCAGCGGCTCAGTGACCGGTTCCGAGGGACTCGTCGGCGGCTTGATGGGAGGTTCCGGAAGTACTTCCACAACCAAAAACTGTTACAGCACTGCCACCGTAACGGGGACGAATGGTGCTTTTAGTCTTGGTGGCTTGATGGGGGCCGAAAACTCATCCGCCGACACGAACTGCTACAGCACCGGCGTAGTAACGGGAACGAGCGGTTCTTTTAATATCGGAGGGTTGATTGGTGCCCAGGTATCTTCCAGCGCCTTAAACTGTTTTTGGGATATGATATCCTCCGGTCAAAGCACTAGTGCGCTTGGAACTGGAGAAAGCACAACTCTGATGAAAACGCAAAGCACGTTTACTGATGCCGGTTGGAATTTTACAAGTGTCTGGGAGATGACCGGCACTAACTATCCAAGATTAAAAGCCATCCCTGATCCGAATCTTCCCGTAGAGCTTACGTCATTCACTGCTTCCGTTTCCAACCTCACAACGGTACTTGCATGGAAAACTGCCACCGAAGTGAACAATGAAGGATTTGAAATTGAACGGCAAGGCCCTCACCCAACCCTCCCGCTTTCAGGGGGAGGGCAAGGGAGGGGGTGGGGTTGGGTTGGCTCCGTTGCCGGCGCGGGCACAAGCAACACTCCGCACAATTATTTCTTTACCGACAACGTTGGAACCGCAGGAACATATTCGTACCGCTTGAAGCAGATCGATCATAACGGTGCGTTTACATATTCACAGGCAGTGCAAGTACAAGTCGGTGCCGCGCCGAAAGTATTCGCTCTTGCGCAGAATTATCCTAATCCATTCAATCCGACAACGACAATGCAGTTCACAGTACCGAATGACGGACGAGCGACGCTAAAGGTCTATAACACGCTCGGACAGAAAGTCGCAACGCTTTTTGACGGAGTCGCATCGGCGGGAGAATATTATCAGGCAACATTCGACGGTTCGCGCTTTGCCAGCGGCATCTATTTCGCACGGCTGCAATTCGGCGGACAAACACTTGTCAAGAAGTTGTTGATGACGAAGTGATCCCTGCTCCTTGCGGGATGAATGATAAAGAAGAAGGTGATGATAAAATAAATACAGGCTATCGTAACAACGCTCTGATCGTCTGTATGCAATAGCTATAGCCGTGAAGGATGTGGCGACAAACATCGAGGTGCCCATGACTAATTCATCAGGACTACGATATCATTGCATTAAAATTTTTATCACTCTTTTTCTTCTCGGATTCGCAGGGTGTACGAGATACTACTTGCTGCTCGACGAGGAGGATGTCAAGAAAATAAATTTTACACGGGAGAGTGAACATCATATTATCTTGTTCAGTAAAGCGTTCACGTACACCACCGACGGCAAGTTGATGGAAAAGACGCACCAGATCTTCCGTGTAGGTGAAAACCCCTCCTCCTTCATTCCGGCTCTTTCAGTGCTGGACATTTCGTATAGGAAACTCTCATCCGTTGAAGGGCGCGTGATGCACAGCGACGGAACGACAGAAAAGTTTTCACAAAGCGATTTCTTGAGCTTCAACTTGAGCAATCAGCGGGTCATTTCAGATGAAAATTTGAGGCAG
>Ga0265323_10000764_pt1 | contig 17251 bp, 14 predicted proteins | sample 41225metaG_FD_193580 | JGI IMG/M metagenome (GOLD analysis project Ga0265323, IMG submission 193580) | Rhizosphere microbial communities from Carex aquatilis grown in University of Washington, Seatle, WA, United States - 4-12-25 metaG | ecosystem: Host-associated > Plants > Roots > Rhizosphere...
GGTCGCGTTCTACCAAACCGACAACAACAGCAGCAGCCGCCTGTACTTCACCGCCACCAACTGGAACCTGTCCGGCGGTTCTTCGGACAACGTATCGTGGCACGTACACATCGACTTCACGGCGCTCGGCTGGAGCAGCGTGGACAAGGTCTGGTGGACCATCGCGCCCGCGCTCCCGAACAGCCAGGCGTACCAGTCCACTGAGTGGAAGATGGTGGTCACCAACTGGACCGTGACCAGCAATCCCGCCAGCAAGCGCGCGCTCAAGGTGGCTGGGCCGGGATCGGTCCGCATCGAGGAAGACAGCACCTGGGTCACCACGTCCGGATACTGGGAGCCCGCTCCAGGCAACGACCCCGTGAACGGCGCGTTCGCCTTCTGGAGCCAGGGGCGGGCGATCCGCGCGGCGGCGTCCGGTGCCAGCGTCACCGTCGAGACGCACTGCCAGTACACCCACGCTATCTACGTCGGCACGCGGATAGATACCACCTGCGGCATCGTGACCGCCACTCTGGACGGCGGCGCGCCGGTGACGCTCGACTGCTACTATCCCACGGCCACCACCTCCCAGACACGACGCCTGCTCTTCTCCGGCGTCGCAGCAGGGCAGCACAAGGTGGTGATCACGCTGTCGGGCAACAAGAACGCGGCGAGCCAAGGCTGGTATTTCTATTTCGACTTCCTCGAATGCGCGGCCGCGAGCGACGTTCCCGATCCGGCCGCGACGACTACCGCAGTGGCGGTGGCCACCGATTTCGACACGGACAACACCTACAAGCTGTCGCCGCAGAGGCTGGTGTGGAACATCCAGAAGCTCGGGTTGCTCGGCGAGATCGATCACTACTGCGGCGTCTTCTGGTGGAAGCAGTCTGTGGCGTCCAGTCCCGCGTACCCCACATGCACGGTCACGTTCTCCGGCAACTGGAACGATCAGGATGTCGTCTGGCTGCACATTGGCGCCTCGGCTATCGGCAAGACGGTGTTCGGCGGGCAGGACAGCAGCAACACCATTGCGCGGCATTTCGCCAATTTCATCAACGCGATCTTCGACGGCGTCTGGGCCTCGGTCTCCGGTAGCGTGCTCACGGTCACCTCCCATTCCTTCGCGAGCGGGTGGCAGTTTCACGTGTACCCGGAACTGCCAGCGTCCAATACCGGCAGCGGCCACGCCGCGGTGACCGGTGACATGCAAGGCGGCACGTATGGCGTGAAGTGGGTCATCGATCCAACCCAGACTCCGGTGCTCAACCGGGCCTTCCGCGATTGGAACACGGATTTCTTCAGCCTGCTCAAGGCGAACGGCATGAGCGCCGTCTGCTCGTTCTCGCAGGAACTGGTTCAGCCGCCGGACAATCCAGCCGGTGGCGCCGTGTGGGTTCAACGCTTCCCCGACGGCACGGCGGTCGAGACCGCCACGGGATTCGGCACGCTCAACAGTTCACAGATCGCCTTCAGTTCCGGGCCACAGAACTACATAGGGCAGGCCTTCGCCGCGATGGCGGCCCTGATGCTGGCGGCGGGATTGACGCCCAAACTCCAGTTCGGCGAAATCCTCTGGTGGTTCCTGGCGAACGCGTCCGGGATGGCGTTTCACGACGCGGACACCCAGGCTGCGGCACAGTCGGCGCTCGGCCGCGCGCTGGCGACCTTCCACACGCCGAACGACGATCCCTCGGTCAACACCTACGCCGATGCGAACTTTCTCCGGACGCGCCTGTACAACTACGTGTCCGCGATCCAGATCTACGTTCTCTCGCAGTGCCCGTCCGCCGTGTTCGAGCTGTTGTGGCCGATGGACGTGAACGACCCGGACAACTGCAAGCTGCTGCGGTACATCAACCTCCCGTCGCAATGGGCCGTGCGCACGGGCTCCGGCTTCGACACGTTCCTGATCGAGGGTTACCAGTATCCGGGAATCAATCACAACCTCGACCAGACCAGCCGGTGCGCCGCGTACCCGTGGAAGGAACTCGCCTGGGACCAGGCCCATTGCCGTTATCTGATGGGCCTCTATTACGGCACGTGGCCATGGCTGCGGGAATACGTGAACGCCAGCCGTCTCGGAATTCCGGCTATCAAGCTCTGGGCCTATGACCATCTGTGCCTTTTCGGATGGCCGGTTCCGCTGCCCACAACCGACGATCGCTCCTTCATCTACTGATCAACCTTATGGAAACCCTCGAAACCCGCCTCAACGAGGTGGCGCGGATCGCCGTGCGCCTCGAGCAAGAGACCGCCTGCCCCGCGCAACTCCTGGTCGCGCAGTGGGCCATCGAATCGAAGTGGGGCGAAAAGCCCGTCGGCCACGCCAACTACTTCGGTGTGAAACGCGCCGCACGCCACACGCAGTGGTGCACGGTCGAAACGCGTGAAGTCGTGAACGGTAGCTCCGTGATCGAAAACTTGGAGTTCGCCGATTACGATTCGCTCGCGGATTCGTGCCGGGATTACGCCTGGCTGATTACCCAGGGCGCACCGTACCACGCGGCGTGGGCACGGTACCAGTCCGACCGCGATCTGCACACTCTGATTGCGGCGGTCGCCGGTATCTACGCGACTGACCCGAACTATGCGCGCTTGGCCACCACCATCGCGGCTCAGGCGAACGTGGCGCAGGCGATTACCGAGGCACGCCAGGAAGCTCCGACCGATATAACGGCGATCTTAACCCCGCAAACCGAAGGCACCCCAAAACGCGCAGAGATAGTCACCTCCCGTCCTTAAAAGGAGCAGCATGCCAGGCAAATCGCAGTCTTACTCCGACGCCGTTCTCAACGTCCTGCGAGGGACAACTATCACCGGCGTGTCGCCCTATCTCGGCCTGTTTTCGGTCGCGCCCGCGGACGACAGTTCCGCCGGAACCGAACTGGCTGGCAACAGCTATGCGCGGCAGGCCATCGTCTTCAGCGCGCCAGTGACCGATACCGGCAACCTCCGAAAGATCGCCAACACGAACAACATTCAGTTTGGACCCGCCGCCGCCGACTGGTCCCAGGCAGTCGCGTTCGGGGTTTTCGACGCCCAGAGCAGCGGGAATCTCCTGTATTGGAACACGCTCGCGACGCCCAAGACCATCCAGCAGGGCGACTTCGGCCAGTTCGCTCCAGGATCTCTGATCGTCGAGGAGGACTAACATGCCCGACAACATTCCCATTACTCCAGGGCTGGGCGTAACCGTCGCCACCGATCAGGACTCGGTTACCGGCGCGCACTATCAGCGCGTGAAGCTGATGGACGGCACAGAGGCATCGTCTGATCCGATCGTCTCGGACGGCAAGAGCAGTCTCCGGGTTCGCACGGCTGATGAGGACATGCTGAAGGACGGGAACGCGTCCGTCAAGGTCGCAAATGACCAGACGCAGCCCGTTCCCGTCCAGCTTGACCGTTATGGAAGGTCCCTCGCGGGCAATGCGGTTCCCGTGGTTCTGGCCACGGATCATGATGCCATTCCGGTAACATCATCCAGCCTGCCGATGGTAGGCGGTGCTCTGGGTGCCAACGGTGCCATCTTCGGGCCGATCCCTCTGGTCGGATGCAACGGTGTTCTGGTTCAGCTCTCCGGCACATACAACCTGACCGTCATCTTCGAAGCCACGGTGCTCGACCCGACGACCGGACCATGGGTGAGCGTGAACGGCACCAGGACGAACAACGGGCAGATCGACACCAACCCGGCCATCAACTCCCTTAATGCCGCCTTGGATTTCTTCCTGGCAGGCTTCACGTACTTCCGGGTCAGGGTCACTGCCTTCACCTCCGGCCTGGCCCAATTCCAAGTCGCGAGATACACGAATGCACAGGACCCGACGCCGTCAGTCGTGGCTCAGGGAGCGGCAGCCACCGGAACGGCGGTAACTGGAAACCCGGTGCTGGTTGCCGGGTCGGATGGAGCGAATGCTCGCAATCTGTCGACCGACGCCACCGGTCGCGCGGTCGTCGCCGGTGGCGCCGCCGTGGGCGCGGCGGTGGCCGGAAACCCGGTCTTTGTTGCCGGCGCGGATGGAGCATCGACCGGATACGCCCGGCAGCCAACCGTCACGCCGCCGAATACTCCGGTGAATGGGCAGACTACGAACCAGCCCACGGTGCTTTTGATTGGCGGCGTGGATGGGATTTATACGGTCAGCCCTTCGCAGGCTGCCCCGAATCTGAATCCTGTGGGAACTGCCAGAGCGCTTCTCACGGATAACGCTGGAGTTCTTCAAGTCAGCGATTCGTCGATCGCCCTGCTCCGGCAGGAACTCCGTGAAACCAACGCGCTTTTGCTGATGATCTTGCAGACCCTCGCCGGCAACGACATGGTTACCGGCAAGGATGGCCTGATGCCACACCAAGTACCAGTTCAGTGATGCAACCCAAAAAGGAGAAATGAAGACATGCCTGGAATCGATGTAAACCAACTCTGGACGCCGGCGAGAGCCGTTCCGTCTCCTCAATCGGATCAAAAAGCTCCGGTGACCAACGTCCGCGGCGGCAGGTACGGCGAACAGTACGTGCTGCCGCTGATCCCGACGAAGCACCTCCTGGCGGATGAAGGCAGCTACTTTATCGCGACGAACCCCACGCCGGGAACGGCGCTGGCGTACAACATTCAAGCGGCGTTCTCCGACACCGTGCCGCTGTTCTATGTGCAGAACAACGACTCAAAGGCGAACCCCTTCGGGAAGCGGTTGTATCTTGACTACATCAAGCTCATCTGCACGACTGCTCCGGCCAGCGGCACGGGCGCCCGGTTCGCCATCAAAACGGACCCAGCGATCCGCACGATCTCAACGAACAACACGACCGCGATCACTCCGACGTCGCCCAACTCGGATGTGGCTACGCAGTCGGTCTGCTCGATCAACGTCCAAAGCAGCGCCACGGCCTCGGCGCTATCGGCCTCCTCCACGTCGGCTCGTCTGGTTGCCAACGCCAGCGTGGGCGGCATCCCGGTGGTGGGGGACGAACTCGTCCTGGTTTGCGGACCGGTCGATCCGGGCGCTTACGCCGGCCTGACGGCGGCGCAAGCAGTTTGTGCCGGCCGGAAGGTTAGCTGCCTGCCGCCGATCATCCTCGGCCCGAACTCGGCCCTTACGCTCTACGCGTGGTTTCCGGGCAACGCCGCGACCGGCCTCTCCTACGAGTTTGAAGTGGGCTGGTGGGAACGGTAGCCGCACAAGAGTAGCACCGTCACTTCCGCCCCATGCTCCTGGTTCTATTCAACTCGACCCGCGCCCTGGCTGGCTTGGCCGCGGGCCAGGGCGCCGCCGGCGCGCAACTAGTGGCGCTGCGGTCCGTCGCTGGAGCTGCATCTGGAAGCTCGCCTGTCTCCGGCAGGATGGTGCGCGTCGAGAGTTGGCGGGCGACCGCAACCGGGGCAGGGGCCACTTCCGGCGCGATTCGGGCATCGCGCGCCATGCGCGCCGTGGCCGCCGGTTCCGCGACGGTCTTCGCCCACCCGGCCCTCCTGGGGATGCTACATGGGACTGCCACAGGGGCGGCCCCCGTTCGCGCACAGTTGGCCCGTGTGCGCCCACTGGCTGCCGCCGCGACCGGAAGTGCAGTCCTGGTTGCATCGCTGGCCCCCGTGCGCGGGTTGACGGGAGTTGCGGCCGGCGGATCGCAGCTTGAAGGCGTGCTTGGGGGCGTCATGCGGCACCTGGCCAGGACTCCAGGCGCCCGGTTGATTGTCATCGGCAAGGAAATCCGGACGTTGGCTGCTGACCCCGAGGTCCGCGTTGTCGCCATCACCCGCGAGAGGCGTGTGCTGGTTCCCGCCGTGGAGCAGCGGACCCTCACGGTAGCGGCGGAAATCCGGAGCATCGCCGCATGACGACCTTTCTCAAAGATCCCGATGCTGTTCTGGACTACTCCGTCGATTGGTCGAAGTGGCTGGCTGGCGACCAAATCGAGACGACCGCGTGGTTCGTCAGCGATCCTGCACTCCAACCGGCAGACAACTCGAACACCGCAACCCGGGCCACTATCTGGCTCGCGGGCGGCGTAGCGGGCCAGTCGTATACAGTGACCAACCGCATTACCACGTCTGGCGGCCGCACGGATGAACGCTCGCTCGTAATTCAGGTCCAGAACCGCTAGCTCCTCGTCCCCAAATCAGGGACAAAAACGGTGCCTCCTGCTCTGTCACCGGCAACGCCATCGCCGCGCTGGAGGGTAACACCACCGCCGCCGGCAGACGCCATCACGGCGGTGACTGCGACGCCTATCGTCCAGCAACAGGTGGCGGGCTTGGCGTCGAGTCAAGACCGTCATTGAGACGTGGAACAGCTACGGAGCGGCACCAGATCGGTTGTGGCTCGAGCCGCTGGTCAATGCACTGTTCTTACAAGGCGGGCTAGCACTTTGAGCAAGGCTGCCTGGAAGTGAAGACGACCAGTAGGTGCTGGTGAGAGGGCTCTGAGGGTGCGCCGCCAGAACACGCGACCGGGCACTCGAACTTGTCACGGTATCACTCGCCCTTTCCAGGCATCCATCTCCGAAGCCATTCTGACTCAGTCAAACCAACTCGTGACAGCTCGTGTGCGTATTCATTTGCAACACGCTGCGCATGTTCCGGCTTCAAGTCGGCAACCCAGCGGTATTTGTTGGTCGTCCCAGCGGCCTTGAAGAACCGTCCGCTCTTCACACGCCGCGCGAGTACTTGCTTGTCGCTCGGTGTAGCCGGGGCGAAACGGATCATCCGGGCCTCGAACGGTTTATCATTCAACCGCAACCGAATCGTCTCGCCTTTCTCCTCAATGATAAAGTCGCACTTCTGATCGTCGGCAACTTGCTTCATTGGCAGGAACGGGAAGGGCCGTTCGCTCTCCAGCCGCACGCTATCGCATCTTGGCTGAACACACAGCAGGTACTGCGACCGTTTGCGCCGCGTCTCCACGACGATACTCCCTAGGGCGAGATGCGGGGAGGGCGACGCGTACCGGGAGCGAACTGACATCAGAACCGCGAGCTCATGGTCCTTCACCTTGTCGCGGTCGCGCTCAATCGTCACCAGTTTGGTAAGCTGATCGCGGACGACCTCAACTGCCTTTTTCTTGCTTTTCAGTAGGCCAACGCCGAATTTTGGATGGTCCTTGAACAACTCCTCCAGGGCCGCTTCGCTCGTCCCAAATTCCAAAAGGTACGCGAGGCCCTGCCTAAACTCCTTCTCCGTTGTGTGTTGTGGCAGGGCGAATGTCAGCCCGCGCGTCAGCTGATGATTCAGCCATTGGACCACTCGTCTGTGGTCGGCCAGATTCGAGATTTGCGCGTCCTCCAGCACGGCCTGGATCTCCGAAACGATGAGGGGAATCAGATGATCGGAGGCCTCCTCGGGTGCGAGAAGTGTGCTGTGTGTCACGTACGGAGGATCGAGCTCGCTGTGGAATCGCTTGAGCAGCTGGTAGGTGTTCGCGCGTAGCGCGGCTAACGAACGAAGAGCAACGTTGGAAACAAGGCCGCGGGTCATATTGGCAAATTCGGCAACAACGATTTCGGGCAGTCGCCCTATTTCGATTCTCCGATTTCGCTTAGCCGCCGGGAGGCGGCTTTGTTCCTTCGCATAGATGCAGATTCTCGCCGCGCCGCGTTCGATGGTAAATGGATCATCGGAGTCACGTTGCTCACCAAGTTTTAGCGCGGCACGTATGGCGCTGGCGATCTGATCCAAGTCATTCTCGCCGGTGTAAACGATTATGAGCCGGGCACGTCCCCGGTCCGGGCCGGACGACTTTAGCAGATCCTTGATGATCTCCATCGTTTTTTGGCCCTGCTTGAATTCGTGCAGAACCCAGTCCAGGACGACCACGTCGGAAGTCACGGTGATCGGGGACAAGGTGCCCGCGAAAGTTTCAATCTCTTGCTCCTGCGGTCGTAGAACGGCACAGAGCACTCCTATCCGCGCAAAGCTGTCGATCAATTTCTTCGCGTCCAGCCTGTGGACAGAATCTGTTCCAGACGCAGGCGATTCCATCGATGCGTCAGAGGTGCCTCCTTGCCTGCCGGGAGTTTTCAGCACTCGGGGGCCTTCTGCGGCTGTCGACACGCTGAGCAGAGCCTGATCGTCCACGACAACGACGGTGTTCAGGAATTCGGACGCAACACGTCGGGAGAGTCGGTCGAATGTGTTTGTGCTCTGCATGGCCTAACGCCCTCGTCCGGGCGCCGCCTTTGCCTTTGGCTCGATACGGAATGCGGCACCATGATCGGGTCCTGGCGGATCCAACTGGAGGCTATAGCCCACCTTGTCGAGTACCTCCCTGGAAATGTGAAGTCCAAGCCCACGACCGCCTGGCTTTCTTGTGAATCCCAATTCGAAGATGGCCGCGCGGTCCCGTGCCGGGACTCCCGGACCGTTGTCCGCGACGATCATCGCGTCCCCATGACCGTCCAATCGTATGATTCGCGGTTCGGTGTGGTCTTTTAGCCAGAAGATGGCGTTGTCTACCAGATTGACGAACACTGGATAGAAGGATGAAGGATAGCCGTGAATCTTAAACCTCAGGAACGGCTTCGTGGGCTGCAACTCAATTCGGTGGCGTTGTAGGCGCCGGCTGAACAGATCTTCGAGGAATTTCGCTATGTCCGCGCCCGAGATGTCCACCGGCGTCCGGTACAGCCGCCTCTGCAACGGCGTGAACAGACTAAGATAGCCGTCGATGTGATCGAAACTGGTGCGCAGATCGTCGTACAATCCTTGTAAGTCTTCGTTAATGTCAGCCCATGATTTGAGTCGCCTGAGGCTAGTCCTGACTGCTTTGATACTAACCTCAAACTCGTGGTTTACGACGTTAAGTGCCATCCCGAGTTGAGTTAGTTCGAGATCGGCCTCCGAACGCTCACGCATTGCGAGTAGGTCTTCCTGAAGAGACTCGTTCATCAGATTCATCCCGATGAATCGGCCTTCTTCGTCGCGTGTCCAATGCAGCGCGCGCAGGTCGTCCTTTATCGAGCTCAACGCTTCAAGATTGCGATCCGTGACCAGCGCCAGTTTGATCTCCATTTCCTGCCGCTTGTCCACTATGGCCCTGTCCTCCATCTCGGCCAGATCAAGACGGGCCAGTTCCGTTCTGACGTCCGCGACGACCACCTCCACCTCCTGCACGATCTCACGAGTGACGGACGTTACCTCCGCGTTTACCTCGTCAAGCGCGACTCGTGTCTGTTTCCGTTCGGAGGTCGCCCGCCGCAGGGTGTCGGTGATCCGCTCGGCGATTGCGCGTTCGATTCGGAGGCGCATGCTCACATCCAATCGGGCGCGTTCCGCCAACTCTCCTACCATCCGCGTGATCGCATCGGCCGCCGGCTTGAACGCCTCAGATTCGAGCCTCTGAGCTTCAGCGACAGAAGCCTCCCAGTCTCGGCGGAGTTGCTTGGTCAAGCCGACACCAGTCGGCCGAGCGACTCGATATCGCCTGCGTATATCGTCAAGGGCCCTCACGGCGGCTGATTCTGCATCAATCACAGCACGTGATGCTGCATCCCTATCCTTCATCTGCGTTGCGGATCGGGCTTGCTCGTTGAGGGTGTCCAAGACGGACGCGACATCCTGCTGTGGAGCTGCGGATTCGACGACGGAGAAGAATGACTGGAGCTGACGTCCGAACTCAGCGCGGCGCGCACTGAGCTGCTTCTCGCGTTTTCGGCGGGCCTGCTCGATCCTATCCAACTCCGCCTTTCGCTCCACATAGCGTTCCGCACCAACGCTTCCCTCACGGAAAAAGTCAGCTGCGATCTGGATGAAGAAATTCATCAAAATCGTCCGGAACTGCCGATATGCGCGGTTTTCTCGGAACCCTTCGCGGCCAGCTTTTTCGCTTAGTTGCTGGTTGTTTGTTTGATTGATCTCTATTACGCCAAAGATCCGTCTATAAGAAAAATAATAGTAGCCCGCGCTTTTCGTGCGGTTCTTTTCTATGTCCAAAAAGTCGTAGTCAGTGTTGCCGTAAGGCAGGATGCGAATGTTGTCTTTGTAGATGTAGAGGCCACCGATCTGATTCAGCTTACGGATGATCCGCGCCCAGTCGTTCGGAGGCAACGTGCTTTCGCTCGACTTGCCCTGGACGTACGCCACGCTGATCTTGAATGGGCCGCAATCAGTTGGTTGGCCCTGCGCGGCACTCCATGGCACGACGTGGTTCGTGTGTTCGTCTCCGTAGACCGATACGGTTCCCAAGAACTGCCCGTACTCGTCAAACCGGCCTTCGATGTGATGATCGGCGTTGCGAAATTCGTCCGGGGTGAAGAAACCCTGTTCTTCGATCAGATCTTCAACGCTGTCGTTGGTTTTGTGATCCCGAAAAACCGTTTTGATGCGCGGTTCCGGATGGTTGGGGGTCATCGTGTTGGTAAAGCCCAACAGCATTTTCTTGAGAGCCGGGGCACTGTCGTCGTCCATTTTCTCGTCGATAGCCGCTAGCAAGGATGGATCGGCAGGCAGCACGTAGAAATGAGTTCCCCTTCCTTCCCCTGCCAAGCTCGGAGTGCCCAACGAGGTGTCCAGTTCTCGTGGATCAAGCGAGAACCTCCTAAGTTCTTCATCCAGGCGCTGAAACGTGGCGGAATCGACTCGTCGTTTGAACGAAGCAAGGTTCTTCCGGACCGCCGCGACCATTTCCTTAACATTTGTCCGGGTTGGCAAGGTTCCACCCGGAAACGTCGTGACGGGGATTTCAATCTGATCAAGGTCTATGCCCGGACACTGGAAGAGGCTCCACTGGACGAAAGCCGCCGTCAAATCAGTAAGCCGTCCGCTTCTTTCGGCTCGAGTCAATACGAGAACCTGCGGCCCGATGGCCCCGATTGCCAGACGCCCGATTCCCTTTTCACCCAGGACGGGTCGCTTCGCCTTCTTGGGGTCGACGGGCGGCATGCCGATACCTGAAGATGCGTCCAGTTTGCTTTCCGTGCCGAGCGTGAGCCATCGACTCTCGAAGTCCTCCTGTGTCATGCCGAGCCCGTCATCCCGGAGCACAAACAAGCCATCCGAGCGATAGAAATCGACCTCCACCGACTCGGCATATGCGTCGTGGGCGTTCTTGAACAACTCGCTGATAGCTGTCGGGATGCCAGCTATCTGCTGGCGCCCAAGCATGTCCAGCGCTCTGGCGCGGGTCTTAAATACCGCCACGCGACCGCTCCAAGTAGTAGGAATTCGCGCTGAGGACGAAACACTCTCCCAGACATCGGGCAAGTAAGGTCGGGACCGCATTGCCGATCTGGCGTGCCATAGAGTTGAGGCTGCCGAAAAACCGAAAGTCTCGGCCGAAGGTTTGAAGGCTCGCAGCCTCGCGTACACTGAGCGCGCGGTCTTGAACCGGATGTCCAAACCGTCCGTTCGATAAGCTGATGCAACGTGTCGTCAGTGCACTTGCGGGCTGGTCCATGCGGAGTCGGCCATAGACGTCCGTGTGGCCGGTATGGCCAGCGTGACAGGCAAGGGTTAGCTTCGAAGGCCAGTCGAGGCGGCTCCCGCCGGGGGGCGTAGCCCTGATGCGACGGAGGTTCATGGGCGACAGACCCGCGGCCCGATGGTTGGGCACCGATTCGCATTCCTGTCCCGCCTCAATGGGCGGAAGATCCGCTATCCATTCTCCGACGGTTGAAAACCGCGCTTCTCCAACAGCAAGACCGTGTGTCTTGGGTGGTAATCCTATGTTTCCTATATTACTGGCGAGCAGCACGAACCGTTGCCTCTTCTGGGGCACGCCATAGTCGCAGCAATCGATCGTCCCCATGACAACTTGATAATCGAGCTTATGTAGCAGGTTCGCGAACCCGGGCAGAGGGCCAGGCTCCTGCGATATGGCTTGCAGGCCAGGGACATTCTCAACCAGCACAAACTCAGGTCGGAAGTAACGAACAAGCCTACCAAAATGCGACAGCAACGGAATTCGATTATCCGTCACTCGTCGATGCGAGTTCTGTTTGGAGAAGGGCTGGCAAGGCGCACAGCCACAGAAGAGAATGGGGCCACTGCGATGTGCACTAACCAACGATTGGAGTCGATTCGCACGAAGGCGAGTCAGGTCCGTTTGTAGGAACTGCGCCTGCGGAAAGTTCCAGCGGAACGTGGCGGCTGCATCAGGGTCAACGTCGAGGCCGAAGACGATCTCCATTCCGGCTGCCTGCAAGCCAGCGCTTGTTCCACCGCAACCGGAAAAGAAATCGAAAACTTTGATCTTCATCGCTCATTGACCGCAAAGGACCAAATGTGTATCCCATTGATTCTACACGGTATTGATCTCTTCCTGCAACTAAAAGCTGTTGGGCGTTCGGTCGCGGGAAATGGCCAAGGTGCGCCGGAAGCGAGGTGAGCGGCGGACGGCCCTCATTTTTGGCGGGAACTCTCCACCGCTCGGGCAATCCGATTGAGCGTAGACGGCCAGTGCAACGCACATTCCTTGACGCGAACCACGGTCCATCCGGCGCGCCGTAATCTCTGCGTGACCCGCTTGTCCCGGCGCTGATTAGCCCCGATTTTGTCGCGCCAGAACCCAGCGTTGCTTTGGGGCAGGTTTTTGCAGCGAGTGCATCCGTGCCAGAAGCAGCCATCTACAAACACCGCGACCCTTAGACCAAGCCAGGCGAAGTCGGGACGTCCATCGACGGCCCAGTGCTTGCGGTATCCACGTAGCCCGGATGCAAAGAGAAGCCTGCCAAGGGCCAGTTCGGTGCTGCGATTCCCTTTTGACCGCACCGCTGCCATGTTCCTAGACCGAACTTCTGTTGAAACACGATCCATTTCGCTCAGCTCACCAGGAGGCACCTAACGACTCGTGTTCAATCGGACACATCCAGTATCGTCCTTTTCAGCCTCGTCACCTCCACGGCGAGCGCGGAACAGGCGAACGTTAGTATCGCCCGAACTTGGGAGAACGGCGCGAGGTTCTTCCGTACCGAGCACCCGCGTCTCCAAGAACAAGGGCACTGGATAGAGCCCACGGATAGTATGACTCATGTCCGAGGAATCTCAGCTTCGCTCGGCGCTCGCCTCTCTGTCCCCAACTCGTGTTGGTCTTTAACTTCAATCACTTGCGCCCAGGAGAGGTCGTTTTATACCGGGTTTTGTTGGGAGCACGAAACTGGTAGTAGGTGTTTCCAGTCATGATCACCGTTCCCAGGACGCGAGAGCAAGTTCTGCGGCGACGTACTCCGCGCGGCCACCCGAACGACGATCCTTCGATGAATAGATGAATAGCTACGCCGACGCGAATTTCCTGCGCACGCGCCTGTACAACTTCGTGGCTGCGATCCAAAGCTACGTCCTATCGCAATGCCCCTCGGCCATCTTCGAGTTGCTGTGGCCGATGGACGTGAACGACCCGGATACCTGCAAGCTGCTGCGGTATATCAACCTGCCGACGCAGTGGACCACGCGCGCCGCCTCGGGCTTCGACACGTTCCTGATCGAGGGCTACCAGTATCCGGGGATCAACCACAACCTCGACCAGGCGACCCGTTGCGCGCAGTACCCATGGAAGGAACTGGCCTGGGACCAGGCACACTGCCGCTACCTGATGGGCCTCTATTACGGCACCTGGCCGTGGCTGCGGGAATTCGTGAACGCCAATCGTCTCGGGCTGCCGGCCATCAAGCTCTGGGCTTACGACCACGTGTGCCTGTTCGGATGGCCGGTGCCGCTGCCCACGACCGACGATCGCTCCTTTATCTACTAATCACTTATGGAAACCCTCGAAACCCGCCTCAACGAGGTGGCGCGGATCGCCGTACTGCCTCGAGGCCGCAGGTTGGATCGCCGATCCCGTTCCAGCCCAGCCTGGCGAGAGCGGTCTCCTCCATTCCGCCCTTTGGCGACGGTTCGATTACCGGCGCCCGCCGCCACGCGCTCCTCCACCCGACTGTCTCTGCTGCATCTGCTGCATCTGCTGCGTGTGCCCTTGATGCATTTGCTGCGTCTGTTGCTGGTGTTGTTGTTCTACCTGCTGCATTCTCTCTGGAGCAGCCTTCTGTTTCGTCAGTTGCTGATGTTCCTTGTCCTGTTTCTGCTGGAGTTTCTGCCGATCCTGGCTCTGCTTCGCAATGGTCTTTTCCTGGTCCCGCTGGTATTGCTGGTCCACCTTCGCATTACCCGTCTTGGGAGCAGCGGAGCGTCCGACGGGCGGCAGATCCTTAGGATGGATTGCGGTGTTGGGCCGAGCAGTCGCGGAAACAGGCGGCACGCCGTGGTTCGCCGAAAGCCGTTGCTGGGGGCTATTGTGGGCAGACCACGCATGTTGAGTCTGGGCGGATACAGGCCCACTACGTTTGCCGCGAGCAGCAGCTTCTTCTTCAGAAGTAGCGCGCTCGTTGATCCCGCCGTTACCGCCGTTGTAGCTAACGCGGTTAACCCTCTCGTCCACTCTCGTGTTGTAAACGTTGTGGATGGCGTTGCCATCCACGCGATTCAACGCCGTGTTGTAGAAGAAATGCCCGTTTTGCCAGCGTCCGCCGTCATAACCATGACCGAAGTATCCGAAGCCATAGTCGATCCCACCATAGAAACCGACCGACATGCCCCAGTAGCCGTCATAGAACATGAATCCGGAGCCGCCCCAACCCCAATAGCCCGGAGTCCAAAGGTACCCGGCCTCGGGAGCCATCACCCATGTGCCAGGAACCCAGTAATACTCACCATCCCAAGCCCAATAGCCTGGCGTCCAGATATAACCGTCGCCAGGACAGATGGGCTGCTCGTAGGTGGGTAGCTCAGGGGGCGCGACAGTGGGCCCGCTCCCCTGCGCCAAAGACGGGCTCGACAGGAATACCATTCCTGCGGCCAAAAACAGCGAACCAATAACGCGAAAGCGCATTACGTCTCCTTTGCCGATCATCCTTCGGCCATCGGCGAATCGCCGATTTCAACCCTCCCCATACGCACGAGAAGGGCCAGCCTCTCTTGGGGCGCGCCTGATTGGTGGCCGAGTTCCGCCGAGTTCCCGCTGGTTGACTCTGCGACGCCCCACAACGGTTCCACGGGGTTCCGCACCACTGCAACCCGGCAAGCGGCTGAGGCGAAATCGATAGACATCCGACTAGCCGCGCTTCGCGTCCCAATGAACGAATGCGCCGGGAGTTACTTTATTTCAATCTTGAGCAGGGCGTCTGAATGTTCGTGGCGCCAGTTCCAATAGTTCTGTTGATCGTCCTCTTTGAGCTTGGCAAAGTCGCCGCTCTTGCGGTGGTTTTGTTTCGCATAGATACGATAGGCCTTATCTTCTTGGCCGTTCCATGCATGGTCGTCGTTGTGTTGTTTGTCGTGGTAGCTGCGGGCGGCCTTCTGATCTCCAGCTCGCAACGCCGTCGGGGCCATCGCAATCGGGGCCATCAAGGCGGCACTGAGCAAATCCACGTTCCAGAAATGGGACATGGTTATTCTCCTCTCAGCCCACTAAGCACTTGTCGTTCCACATTCGCTGACGGTCGACTTCGCAGAGTTGCTCGGCGGCGAAACACTGCCATTGGCTAACCTGGCGAAGCTGCTGCAAATCATGTTGGATACGATGTGGTCGTTCCCGTGGACGACGCTCCACGGTCATGTGACGTCCGGCGATCGGGGCGCGGCGTTGTTATGGCGATAGGCGAGTTGGGGGACGCACGGCGCAGGTGTAACGGTCGCTAAAAGTGCACAATCTGCACGTGGGAGTGCGAAATTCGCCGCTGACCCCAGAGAACGTCTCCACCTTACACCACGGGAGCGACGCCGCCAGGCAGTTGACGTAGGTGCGCGTGGGTGGCACGAAACTTGCTCCGTTTTTAGTAGGCATGCAGGAGAAAACCGGCTATCCCTGCCGGTAGTGGTCGAGGTGCCTGGAGGGAGTCGCCGGCTTGGACGCGATCCGAAGTTGCAGTGAAACACACCGCTGGACGGTAAAGGCCGCACACGTCGACGTGAAGATCGCGGTCCGCGGTCCGCAGCGCGGCAAACTCGAACGGACGGAGACAGTTGAACGTCGCTTCAAAGCCCGGTCAGGCGGTGAAGCAAATGGACGGGGATAACCCCAAGCCAATAGTCAGTGAAGCGATTGTCGCAACCGACCTTACAAAGTGGTTCGGCGAAGGAGAGACCAAGACAACAGCCGTGAACGGTGCAGGGCTGGTCGCTCACTTTGGCGAAATGCTGTTTATCGTCGGACCCTCGGGCAGCGGCAAGACCACGATGCTGAGCATGATCTCCGGGATCCTGCGGCCCAACGCCGGCAAGGTAACGGTCAAGGGGCTGGATATCTGGACTCTCAACAACGATGACTTGGCGGATTTCCGCCTCAACACAGTCGGCTTTGTCTTTCAGGACTTTCATCTCTTCCCGCGGCTGACCACAGCCGAAAACGTCGCGATCCCGCTAATCCTGAAGCGGCGCGACTGGAACGAGTCGATCGACGAGGCAAGAAAGTGCCTTGAAATCGTCGGGTTGAAGAACCGGACCGAGATTCTGCCCGTGAAACTGTCGGGGGGCGAACAACAGCGCGTGGCGATCGCTCGCGCGATCGTCAGCAGCCCCGAAATCATGATTCTCGACGAACCGACCGCCTCCCTCGACGGAGACACTGGAAAAATGATCATCGCTTTTGTAAAAGAGAAGATCCTCAACAAAGACCGCTGTATCCTGATCGTCACCCATGACGCGCGCATCAATGAGTTCGCGGATCGGATCATCCATATGGAAGATGGCCGCATTACGGCATCGGACAAAGGTACGCAATGAGAAACAAGATCATCATTGCCATTGCCACAGTCGGTATTCTGGCCGGACTTGCGGCCGCCTACCTATTAGGCCGTGAGCGAAAAGCCCAGGCGCCCGTCTTTAAACCGACTGCCAGTCCTTATCAATGGGCAATCTACGCCAATGGCATTGTCGAAAGCGACCAGGCGAGCGGTTCAAATATCAACATTTACCCTGAAGTTGCCGGCCCGATCACGCAGATCCTGGTGCACGAGGGCCAGCGCGTGTCGGCCGGCAGTTCCTTGCTGACGATCGACGAGTCCGTACAGAGAGCAAGCACGGAACAACTCCGATTGCAGGCTGACGCTTCGCTATCACTACTGAACGAGCTGAAAGCGGAGCCGAGGAAAGAGACGCTGGAGATTGCCAAGGCGCAGGTGGAACTCGCCGAATCCAACTTGAAAGTGGCCCACGACCAATACGACAAGCGCGTCGCCTCCTATGACCTCAATCCGAAGTCGATTAGTAAGGACGTTCTCGATACCGCGAAAGACACAGTCCGGCAGGCGGTATCGGCGCTGGATGTAGCCCGCAGACAGTGGGATCTCA
>Ga0265323_10000765_pt1 | contig 17241 bp, 18 predicted proteins | sample 41225metaG_FD_193580 | JGI IMG/M metagenome (GOLD analysis project Ga0265323, IMG submission 193580) | Rhizosphere microbial communities from Carex aquatilis grown in University of Washington, Seatle, WA, United States - 4-12-25 metaG | ecosystem: Host-associated > Plants > Roots > Rhizosphere...
GCGCTTCCCCGCCCCGGTACTTGATTGAATTGGAAATGAGGTTTTGAAATACCTGCATCAGCGTGACCTCTTCCGACAACACAGTCGGCAGGGGATCGGAGGTTACGGTGGCGCCGCTCTGCGAAATGGCCACCTGAAGGTTGAATAGCGCCTTGGCGAGAACGGCGCCGGAGTCGACGGGGCCAAAGCCGTCCTGCTCGCGCCCGGCAATTTCCCAGTAGGCAAGCAGGGCCTTTAGCAGGGCCTCGATCCTCAGCGCGCCCTCCACGGAGTAGGAGATGAATTGGTCGGCTTCCCTGCCCAGCTTTCCCGCATATTCCCGCCCCAGGAGCTCGGTAAAGATCACCACCATCCGTAGAGGTTCCTGCAAATCGTGCGTGAGCGCATAGGCAAAATGCTCCAATTCGACATTGGTCGCTCGGAGCGCTTCCTCGGCCTCCTTGCGATCCGTCACATCCTCAATCGCCAGAAGGATCGTCCGGGCCTGCGAACTCGGATTGAAAATCTCGCTCGCGTTGAGGAGCATCACTTTCCGTCCGACGTGTTCGAACTCGTGCGTCACCTCGAAGTCCCGGAAGGTCGCGCTCGCCGGAAGGATGCTCTCCAGCAGTTCGCGCAGCTTGGGGATATTCCATTGCTCGTTCCCGAGGTCGTAGATCAGCCGCTGCTCGGTCTCTTCCCGCGATGCCTGAAAGGTCTCGTAGAACGTCCTGTTGGCTTTCATCACCTGCAGATTGTGATCCAGGATCACGAGCGGCTCCCGCACCGTTTCAACGATAGCTTCGGCAAAGTCCAGACCGCGCTTGGCCGAGTCGATATCGATCAACATCAGCACCGCGCCGTCGATCTTGCCGTTCAGTCCCACCGATGGCAGGATGCGCACCGAATACCAGCGGCCATGCGGGTCGCGGATATCGCGCGGAGACCGATTGCCGCCCTCCATCGCATCCAGCAGCAGGCGCCGCAGATTGGGCAGTTCCATCCGCGGCTGAAGGTCGGTGATCGACCGGCCGACATCGGAGGCGATCAGATTCAACATCGGCTCGATGGCGCGCGTGAAGCGGCGAATGCGCAGATCCCGCCCAACCATCACTAGCGGTATGCTGATGCTCTCGAGAAGATTTGCCAGATCCCGGTTGACTTTGCTGAACTCCAGGTTGCTGATCTTCAGCTCTTCGTTCAGCGTGTTCAATTCCTCGTTGGCCGATTCCAGCTCCTCCTGGGCGGTCTCCAGTTCCTCGTTGCCCGCCTGCGCCTCTTCGTTCGCCGCCCCCAGTTCTTCCAGAGTGGCTGCATTGTCCGCCACGATGGATTGCAGATACTCCCTGGTTGCCACCAGTTCGCTCCGCAGCCGGGCGCTTCCCTGGCTGTCCCGTGCGGCGGACTTGCGCTTCGTCCTGGGGCCACCGGCCGCCATCGCGTCCTCGAACAGGACCAGGTAATACCGCTCCTTGGAACCGGTCGAGCCGGCCAGTGGGGTTACGGTGATCTTGACGTCGATTAACTCGCCGCCGCCTTCGAACCGGAAGCCGCCCGCACTGGCGATGGCGTTGGTTCGCCGGGCAGCCCCGAGGGCCTTACCCAAACCCGCAATCAGACCTTCGCGCGCCAGCCTTAGAAGGCTGTGCGTCGGGGCGCCCGCCGACAGCTCGAGATACGGAGCCGGACGGCCCCGTACCTGGACGATGTTCCCATCCTCGTCGACGACGGCGCCGCGGGGGCCGTACCCGGCCAGCATCAACCGGTCGGCTTCCCGCAGCACGTCCAGCCCCACCCGGCCCTCGGCGGTTGTCTCCCTCAGATCCACCCGGTCTTCGGAGCGGTGGCCTTCGCGTGCGACTGGCGCCGGCACGGCCGCAACCGGCCGCATGCAATAGATCTTGTGGGTTTTGTCCACCTGATGAAACGCCTCGGGGAGCATGCCGGCGCTTTCCGATGGACCGAGTACCAGGAAGCCGGATGGCTTGAGGGAGTAATGCAGCGTCGATAGCACCTTGCGCTGTAAAACCGGCCCAAGGTAGATCAGCACGTTGCAGCAACTGATCAGGTCCAGCTTGGAGAAAGGCGGGTCCTGCACCACGTTTTGCCTGGCGAAGACGCAGGCGTCGCGGACGATCTTGGCGATTTGGTGCCGGCGCTCCGTGCGAGTGAAGAACCGCGCCAATCGTTGCTGCGAAACATGCGCCACCTCGGAGTCCTTGTACATGCCGGTGCGGGCTTTCTCGATGACGGTTTCGCTGATATCGGTGGCGAAGATCTCGAATGGAACGGTCACTTTCGCATCGTCCAGGAATTCCATCAGGCACATGGCGATCGAATACGCCTCTTCGCCCGTGGCGCAGCCAGGCACCCAGATCCGGATCGGGTCCTCGGGCGCCCGATTCTCAAGCAGCGCAGGGAACACCTTCTTCTTAAGTTCCTCGAAGACCGCCGGTTCCCGGAAAAAGGCCGTGACGGTGATAAAACAGGTTTCGCACAGCGCGGTGGCTTCCTCGCGGTTCTGCTCGATCACCCGGCCGTAGTCCTCCAGCTTCTCGAATCCGCGCAGGGCCATGCGCCGCTTGATGCGCCGCAGCAGCGTGCTGGGCTTATAGTGCGTGAAGTCCACACCGGTCGAGTTCCGTATCAACCGGAGTATCTTGCCCAACTCGGGGTCCGCGGACGCCTCGGTCGCCTCCGGAGGCTCGATCGGGATCCGGGAATGCCGCGCGATGGCCACCAGTTGCCGCGCGATTCCCTCCGGTGGAAGGACAAAATCCACCACACCGGCGGCGATGGCGCTGCGCGGCATGCCATCGCACTTCGCGGTTTGCATTTCCTGAGCGAAGGTGGTGCCACCAGCGGCTTTGATCGCCTGAAGGCCGAGCGTCCCATCCGACGCGGTTCCCGATAAGATGACACCGAGCGCATGGCTGCCTTGGTCCGCAGCCAGGGCCCGGAAGAATCCGTCGATCGGCATATTGCGGCCACCGGCTGGCCGGGGTGGGGTATGCAGGACCCCATCGGATAAGCCCAAATTGCATCGCGGCGGAATCACGTAAACGTGGTTGGCCTGAGCGCGAGTGTCGCCTCTCACTTCGGAAACAGGCATCTTGGAGATCTTGGAAAGCAACTCCGTCAGATGGCTCTCGTGGGTCGGGTCGAGGTGCTGAATCAGCACGAATGCCACTCCGGTATCGCCCGGCAAATGGCTTAGCAACTCCGAGAAAGCCTCCAGTCCTCCGGCCGAGGCTCCCACGGCGACGATGAGGGGCGGACCGGCTTCAGCGCCCTCCCCGGCGGGTAACTGCTCGACAGGCGCCGCGGAAACGGGCTCTGCGGCGGCGATTTGCCGCCTTGGGCTGGGTGAGCCACGCTTACGCCGGGAACGCGCTACCCGGTCGGGCTTACTGCCGGTTTTCTTCGCCAAACGCCACCATCGCCTTTCTCGCAAACCACGTTATTAGAGCACGTAGAGGGCCACTGTTGTGCCCGCACGACTGGAGTGCAACTCCGTCAACTGGAGTTGGCGGCAAGCAGGTCCTTGATGGTCTTGCCGATCTGCATGAACTGATCCAAACCGGCGGGCTTGGTGATGAATTGGGAAACCCCGAGGCCATTGAGCAGCGCCGCGTCCCGCCCGGACTGAGAAGAACTCCACACGCACACCGGTATCCCGTCCAGGTGTTTGGCAGCCCGGATCTCATGCAGGATGTCCTCGCCGGTGTATTTGGAGAGGTTCAGGTCCATCAGGATCAAGTCCGGAATGGCCGCCGTCGCATAGGCCCCCTGCCGGCGGATGAAGGCGAGGGCTTCGCCGCCCTCCAGCAGGTGCACCAGTTCAAACCGGCAATCCTGCTGCTTCAGTGCCCGATCGAGAAGGTAAACATCGGAGGCATTGTCTTCGATGACCAGGATGCGGGCTGCGCGGGCGACCGATGCGTTTTTCAAGCGTAACTCCCAGCGGCCAGCCGCTGCCGGCCGTTCTCTATCATTTCACAGCCGATTGTGGCGCCGCTCAAGGTGACACCTGCCGGGCCCTGACGATCCACCGCTGGGGCGCCGGCCCGATGTAATAGAACGGGTAACAGGTTACCAGCGTCAGCACGTTTTCGCGCGAGGCAGCCAGTACTCCGACATCGTCCGGATCGACGATGGTGAGCGACACGACCACGTACTTGTAGTTGCCTTTCAGAGTCGAGAACAGAATCTCGTCCTTGATCCTCAAATCCTTCAACGGGCGAAAGAACGTGTCCCGGTGCCCGGCCAGGCCCACGTTGCCAGGCCGTCCCGGCAGCGCCGTGCCGGGGATATGCCCAACCGCTCGGCGGAGAGTGGTTCTGCCGACCCCTTCCATGACCACCACGGAAAGGAGCAGGCGCGGGATTTCGATGCGGCCGATCAGACTGTCCGGCGCCGCGGTCTCCATGGCCACCGGGAGGGCGGCGGACTCCGGTTGCGGCGCGGCCTGGCTGGCCACGCGCCGGTCGTGCAACAGGCGGTCCAGATCGCGGCTCTCGCGCCGTTGGAACAGCCAGGCATCCACGATGGCGAAACCGGTATAGCTCAGCAGCAGCACGGCACAGGCAAACAGCGCGCGCTGGGCCCACTTCAGAACCCGCTTGAGATGTGCGTTCCCCACCACCACCCTCATTTGGAGCCCTTCTCGTCAAGCCCTGGCTGGGCGCCGGCTATGTAGCCGGTGCGGGTACGCACGCTCAGTCCGTCGCGGCCCTTCGCCCGCGCCAGCACACGAATGCCGTGATAGGCTCCGTCACGGGGTGGGTTGGTGGGGACATATCCAATCGTGTACTGATGGCGAATATCGCGGGCTATGCGCTGGCAGACGGGCACCACATCGCCGAGTTGCTCGGGGAGAAATACTTCGCCACCCGTGGCCCGTGCCAGGCGCCGCAGCACGCCGGGGTTCTGATCCGGATCCTTGGCATCGAACAGACCGACGGTGTAGATGACCGCGCTGGATCGTCCGGCCAGTTTCATGACTTGAGCCAAGGTTAGCGTGCTGGCGTTGTCGCCGCCATCGCTGACCACGACCAGTACTTTCTTGTCCCGGCTGCCTAGCAGCAGCACATCGAGCGCCTTGGCGATGGCGTCGTACAGGGCCGTTTGGCCCATGGTGGGCCTGGCTACGATGGCGGTTTCGAGCGCGGCGGCATCATTGGTGAATCGGGCGCCGCCAGGCATTTCCATCGTCGCGACCTCGTTGAAATTGACGACGAACATCTCGTCGTCCCGGTTGCTGCACCGTACAAAGGTCCGGGCGGCGGCGGTCACCTCCGCCAGTTTCGGCTGCATGGTGGTGCTGTGGTCCACAACCAGCCCCACGGTGACCGGAACATCTTCGTTCTTGAAAAGCCGGATGGGTTGCGGCACACCATCCTCGTGAACTTCGAAATCCGATTCGGCCAGATCGGAAACCAGGCCGCCTTGGCGGTCGGTCACGGTAGCGTGCAACACCACCAGGGAAACGTCCACCGAAATTCGGAAAGATCCCGGATCCCGATCCTGCGGCGTCTGTGCTGCCTCATACCTGGCACTGCCCGCCAGAACAACCAGAAAAAGGACCGGGAGAGCGATGGCTTTTCCCCTTCCACGCTCTCCCGCCTTCGACAGTCCCCAGCTCATGGCTCTTCTCTCTCAGGTGCCGCCGCGGACGTGGCCTGACAGTCCGGCCACGCACGCGAGCGGCACGACACGAGATCACTCTATCCCCGGATCTTCGAGGATCCAGGTCGTTACCGAAGGTGCTTCTGCACGAACCCCAGAGCCCAGGCTCCGCCCAATGCCAGTAGCCCGAACAGCGCGATCAGCGGCAGCCAGCTGGATGTGGCTGGAAGCACCGCGGCGACTACCGGTGCCGGCGCGGGATCCGGCTTGAGTTCCACGGCGGGCGGCGGCGTCACCACCGCGGCGGTTTCCACCGCTTCTCCGGTGGGCTGAATCGCCATGACGGGCGCCTTTGCCAACTGCACGACCTCCGGTTCGGTCATCGTCAGGATCGGCCTGGTGACTTCCAGCGGCAAATCGGCCGTGGTGAAAAGCACGGGCGTGTTGGCTGTCTTGGCCAGTTCCATTGCCCTGGCTTTCGGATAGACGAACTCTTCTCCATATGTTCTGCCGGGATAGAACCATGCCCTGATCGCCTCGGGCTCACCTGCCGGCCGTTCCCGGAACGTCACTACGGTTTGGTCGGTCGCCTGAAGGCGATAGTTGGGGATGGCCAGGATGGTGGCCAGGACCTGGGTCTGGTCCTCGTTGAAAATCTGGACGATATGACGGTCGCCCGTCGAGTCCAGGATCTTGAACACATAGGTGCCGGCCGGCAATACGGCCCACCCCTTGAGGTGGACTCCAGGAATCTCCACCGGTCCGCTGAAGGTGATCACGGTTTTCCTGTTCCACTCATCCGCCCTTGCGGCTGGTGAAAGTGCCGCGCCCACTAGCGCCAGGCAAAATACGGTCGATGTTACTGCTTTCAGAACGCTCATCTGCTTCTTCTCCTTTTGCTCCAGAAATTCGGTGCCCGGCTGTTCGCTCGGTCGGGCGCCATGCCTGCAAACCTCCGCTGGCTGGTCGCACGCGAACCTGAGAGAAGCACTCCGAGGTCCATCGGCCCGCTGGTGCCCGAGGCGGCGGGTGGCCCCGTAATGACCGTGCCTGGCGCACCCTTGGCAATCCGTGGCAGAACCTCCAGGTGGACCGAGTCGGTCCTACCTGTACTTGTAAGTGCTTTAGATTCAACAAGAGATTGGAGGAGAGTGGACCGAGTCGGTCCTACCCGTACTGCACCGATGGCCGGTGGCGCGCAACTCCCGCGGAGCCGGCTGGCGAAGGGTGAATGCATTTGTTGCTGCACGGAATGCAGGATCTGCCAGGAAGCCCGCCACAAAGAAAAACCGCATCGGAGCGGCTCACAGACCAGCATGAGCTGCTACCGATGCGGTTCGCCCGGGTGCGGGCTGGGATCGGGCGTCGGACCATCTGGAGTTGTGTGTGACCTCGACCCTGGCGAAGTCCGCTTCCTATCATTCCATCGCCAGGAGAGCCAGATGGCTACCGCAATCGCGATCCCCGGAGAGACTCTTTACAGGTGGGTGGCGGCGTGGGCTTTGCAGGCAAACTCGGTCTGCGCGGCCGACCATTCGTCGGCCTGCTTTTCGGCTAACTCTTTCGCGATTCCGTACCGTTCCTGAATTCGCCCGACTAACTGGTCCTTCTTGCCCGCGATGGTTTCCCAGTCGTTGTCGGTCAGCTTTCCCCAGCGCTCGCGGCCAGAGCCGGTGAACTGCTTCCACTTACCTTCGATTTGGTCCCAATTCATGCTGCTTCCTCCTGAATCTTCCGGTTTCCCGGCTAACCCGGCTATGGCACGTTGGCCGCCATTTGGATTATTAGGAGGCTTGTGGGGCGAAGCCGGCGCAAACCGCCCGTGCGGCCTCGCGGCGCGTCGGAATGTGCATTTCGAAGGGCAGATTCTGCACCGTCGCGCAGTTTCCCCACCTGCATCTCCGCACCGGCGGGCATGGGGCGCTTGGCCCGACTCGTGCACAGACAGAAGATCGACAGTTCCAATAAGGAGGAACGCGAAATGGCAAGAAATACATCGGTGCTGGGGATCTATCCGGATCGCACAACCGTTTCGGATGCGATCGACGTTCTGCACAAAACAGGGTATCGGGCGACGGACATCTCGGTCCTTTCGTCAGACAACCCGGGCTCGAAGGACTTCGCCCATGAGCAACACAACAGGGCGCTGGAGGCAGCGGCGGTGGGCACGGCGGCGGGCGCGGCGATCGGTGCCGCACTGGCCTGGTTCGTCTCCGTTCAAACTTTGAGCATCCCGGGGTTCGGGCCGCTCGTGGCCGTGGGACCCGTGGTGGCTGCCCTGGCTGGCGCCGGCGCCGGAGGGGCGGTGGGTTGGATCGCGGGATTGCTGGCAGGCCTGGGCCAAACCGAATATGTCGCCCGGCGCTACGCGGGCAGAATCCGGCGCGGGGGCATTCTCGTTTCCGTTCACTGCGATACCCCGGAGTGGTGCGCCAAGGCGAAGAAAACCCTGAAAGACACCGGCGCCCAGAGCATTTCCTCCGCCTCGGAAACCGCCGCCGATTTCGGAACCACCGACAAGCCGACGGAAAGAGCGCCCGCGGCCGGCACGAATGGCGGAGCGGAACGGGTTGGCCGCAAGGCCGCCAAGCAGGAGGCCAAGCCATGATCGCCTATGTGGGAAACATCGAAAAGCAGACGCTGGAGAATACGTCCTTTCGCCGCGTGCTGTTCACCGGAAAACACGCCCAGCTTGTCGTGATGTCTTTGGGACCGGGGGAAGACATCGGCGACGAAGTGCACCAGAACGTCGACCAGTTCTTCCGCATCGAACAGGGGGAGGCCAGATTCGTCTTCAACGAGGGGCAAGACCACGCGGTCGGGGAAGGCGGTGTGGTGGTGGTTCCGGCAGGCACCTACCATAACGTGATCAACGCTTCGAAGACGGCGTCCCTGAAGCTGTCCACGCTCTACGCACCCCCCAACCATCCGGCAGGGACGGTCCACCGGACCAAGACCGAGGCGGAAGCAGCCGAGGCGCTGCAACACGCCTAGTCCCGACTGGCCGTCAGCGTGCCTACCCCAGAGTGAACTTAACGGAGACGATTACTATGCAATTCGTTCAAGCTACCAGCACCGCCGCCCTGCTTTTCCTTTTCGGGACGATTGTCACCGCCCAGGAGAAGGAAAGACAGGGTGCGCCAGCCGCACAACAGCAGCAGCACCAGGCGCAACCGCAACAGCAACCGCAGCGGCAGCAGGCCCAGCAGCCTGAGCCCCAGCGGGCACAGCCGCAGGCGCAACAGCAGCACGCTCAGCCCGCCCAGCAACCGCAGCGGCAACAGGCCCAGCAGCCTGAGCCCCAGCGGGCACAGCCGCAGGCGCAACAACAGCACGCTCAGCCCGCCCAGCAACCGCAGCGGCAGCAGGCCCAACAGCCTCAGCCACAGCGGGCGCAGCCGCAGGCGCAACAGCAGCACGCGCAACCCGCCCAGCAACCGCAGCGGCAACAGGCCCAGCAGCCTGAGCCACAGCGGGCGCAGCCGCAGGCGCAACAACAGCACGCGCAGCCTGCCCAGCAACCGCAGCGGCAGCAGGCCCAACAGCCTCAGCCACAGCGGGCACAGCCGCAGGCGCAACAGCAGCACTCTCAACCCGCCCAGCAACCGCAGCGGCAGCAGGCCCAACAGCCTCAGCCACAGCGGACCGAGCGGCAGGCCGTCGCCTGGCAACAGCAGCGGGGCTGGGCACAGAAGGGCGCCTGGCAAGGCCACAGCACGTTTCAGCAGGATCGCGCTCAACACTGGGCGAGCGATCATCGCACCTGGGCACAGCGCGGAGGGTATGGCGGTTATTACATTCCTCAGGACCGCTTCGATCTCTCTTTCGGCGACCAACACTGGTTCCGGATGGCCCCCACGATGTACCTGGGGTATCCGCGCTTCTCGTATGGCGGTTTTTCGTTCCTGCTCGTAGATCCCTACCCGGAGTCCTGGGCGGAGAACTGGTACGACAACGATGACGTTTACATCGGCTATGACGACGGCTACTACCTCTACGACCGCAGGTATCCCGGCGTCGGACTGGCCCTCACCGTCGACCTGTAGCGGACCATGCCGGCACGCCAGGCGGAACGGCATCGCGGCGAACGCGTCGGTTGGCTCCGAGCGGCGGTACTGGGCGCCAACGACGGGATACTCTCGACGTCGAGTCTGGTTCTCGGCGTCGCGGCGGCGCACGCAAATCACCACAACATAGTGATCGCGGGCGTCGCCAGCCTCGTCGCCGGAGCCATGGCGATGGCGGCGGGTGAATACGTGTCCGTGCACTCACAGGCGGACACCGAAAAGGCCGACCTCAAGCTGGAACGCGCGGAGCTCAAGAACGACGCCGCCGGGGAGCACCTGGAACTGGCGGAGATCTACGTCAAACGCGGGCTCGACCGCGCTCTCGCCGAACAGGTTGCCGGGCAACTGATGGCTCACGACGCCCTGGATGCGCATGCGCGCGATGAACTCGGCATCTCCGCGGCTCTCCGCGCCCGCCCGATTCAGGCGGCGCTGGCGTCGGCCGCCAGCTTCATCTCCGGCGCGGCCATGCCCCTGGCGGTCACTGCCATGGCCCCCGGGCCTGCCCTGATCCCCCTCGTCGCCGGAACTTCGTTGCTGTTCCTGGCGCTTCTGGGCGGAGTGGCTGCGCGCGCCGGCGGTGCGGTGGCGGCGGTGGGCGCGGTGCGCGTCACCTTCTGGGGCGCTCTGGCCATGGCGGTGACCGCGGGCGTCGGGGCGCTGGTCGGACTCCTGTCAACCGGGGTTTGAGAATGACGCATCACAGCAGCGAGTGCCGGCGATAGAACCAGGTCTTGACGGCTTGCACCAGGCACAGGTAAGTCAGGGCCAGCAGCGAAATTGCACCCAGCAACGCGAGCGGCAGTGGTATAAACCCCAGCAGGGCGCCGAGGGGCGTGTACGGCAGCAGGGCACCGGCCGTGGAGATACCGATCACCGCGGCCAGCAACCGTCCGCTCGGGCGGCTCCGGAACGGGTTGCCCGCCGTGCGGATCACGAAGACCACCAGCGTCTGCGTCACCAGCGATTCCACGAACCAGCCGGTGCGGAACAGCGCCGCGTTAGTAAAGGCGTGGAACATCCACAGCAGCACCCCAAACGTCAGGAAATCGTAGAGGGAACTGATGGGACCGATGATCGTCATGAACTGGCGAATGAACCCGATCTGCCACCGCTTGGGCCGGTGCAGCAGCGCCGGATCGACGTTATCGCCGGGGACGGCGACCTGCGAGGTGTCATAAAGGAAGTTATTCAGCAGGATCTGGGTCGGCAACATGGGCAGGAACGGGAGGAAAAGCGACGCCGCAGCCATGCTGAACATATTGCCGAAGTTGGAGCTGGTGCCCATGATGACGTACTTCATGATGTTGGCGAAGGCCCGGCGCCCCTCGATCACGCCCTCGTTCAGCACCGCCAGATCCTTCTCCAACAGGATGATTTTCGCCGCGTCTTTGGCCACCTCCACGCCGTTCATCACGGAGATGCCGACATCCGCGGTGTGCAATGACGGAGCATCGTTGATGCCGTCGCCGATGTACCCGACGACATGGCCGCGGGCCTTCAGACCGAGGATGACCCGGTTCTTCTGTTCCGGAGACACGCGGGCGAAGATGGCGCCGTGCTCCGCCTGGTAAGCCAGGGCGGCATCGTCCATGGTGTCGACCTGGCTGCCGGTGAGGATGTTGTCCACTGGCAGCCCGACATCCTGGGCCACCTTTCGCGTCACGTACTGGTTGTCGCCGGTCATGACCACCACCGAGACACCGTTGGCCTTCAGCGCTGCCAGAACCGCGGAAATCCCCTCCTTGGGCGGGTCGAGGAATGCCGCAAACCCCGTCAGCGTCATCTCCCGTTCGGCCGCCAACGGATAGGCGGACTGGGGCTCCACCTTGCGGACGGCGACTCCCAGGCAGCGGTATCCGCCGGCGCTCAACTTCTTGAATGTCTCCGCCGCCTGGGCGCGCCGGCTTTCATCGAACGGTTGGGGAGCCCCGTCGATGATGACGGTCCCGCAGACTTCAAAGATGCTTTCCGCCTCGCCCTTGGCAATGAGGAGGTTTTCGCCGCCGCGCCGCACCACCACCGAAAGGCGCTTGCGGTTGAAGTCGAAGGGGATCTCATCCACCTTCTCGTACTCCACGATGGCGGGGCGCTGGTATTTGAGAACGGCGTCGTCGAGCGGGCTCTTGATGCCGGATTGGAAGTAACTGTTCAGGTAGACGAACCGGAGGACGTCATCGCTGTCCCGGCCTTGAGGGTCCACGTGCCGGTCCAGCGCGATCTCGCCTTCGGTCAGGGTCCCGGTCTTGTCGCTACAGAGGATCTCGATACTGCCGAAGTCCTCGATCGCCGAGAGTTGCTTGACCAGGACTTTCTTCCCCGCCATCCGGCGCGCGCCCTGCGCCAGCGTGATGGTGATGATCATCGGCATCATCTCCGGCGTCATCCCCACGGCGAGCGCCACCGAGAACAGGAACGACTCCAGGAACGGCCGATGCAAGAGGATGTTCACCAGCAGGACGAAGAGCACCAGCAGCATGATCACCCGCGTGATCATCAACCCGAAGTGGCGTATGCCGCGACCGAATTCGGTCTCCGGCGGCCGCGTGGCCAGCCGTTGGGCAATTTCTCCGAAGGCCGTGTCTTTGCCCGTGCGAACGATGACCGCGGTGCCAATTCCCGTCTGAACCGCGGTTCCCAGGAAGACGCTGTTGCCGGCGTCGGCAATACTGTGCTGCCCCGTTGGCAGGTCGTTCGCCGTCTTGTCCACAGGCAGCGACTCCCCGGTCAGCGCCGACTCACGCACGTGCAGGTCCTTGGCTTCCAGGAGGCGGCCGTCGGCCGGCGCCAGGTCTCCGGCACTGAGCCGGACGATATCCCCAGGGACCAGCTCGGCGATCGGCAGCTCCAGTTCGCGTCCGTCGCGCAGGACCGCGGCAGTTCTGGCAACCTGCCTGGCGATATCCGCCACCGCGTGCCGCGCCTGAAACTCCACATAGAAGTTCACGATCACGCTGAGAAGAACTATGGCGATGATGATAGAGCCACCGAGCGGGTCGCCCAGCGCAATCGAGATGGCGCTGGCTGCCAGGAGTATCAGGACCAGGGGATTTGCGAAAAAGCGCAGGAACGCGATCAAGGGGGCGAAGCGGGACTCCCGGGCCAGGCTATTGGGACCGTGGAAGCGGAGCCGCCGCCCCGCCTCGGCGGACGTCAGCCCTGCTGGGGTCGCTTCGAGGCGGCCGAGAAGATCGGCCCGGGAGATGTCCCAGAATCGGTCCAGCGTGTGGTCAGGTTTGTTCAGACGAAGCCTCCCATGGATTCCGCATCCTGTCCGGGCCCGGCGCCTCGATTGCAGGGGTGCTGTGCGATCTCGGGCCTCACAGCACGGCTATTGCCAAATGCGGGAACACCGGAGTTCGCGCCGCCGGCGACGCCGATTCCATAAGTCCGACATGCAGCAACTGCCCAGAAGAGTGCAGATTCTGCACCTTGCGCCCGCGGAACCCGCCGCCCGGCGGATCGGGCTGGCACACGGGATCGTCCAGCCCATGAGACAGGCTCGCCTGGCGCGCGCCAACCCGGCGACTGGGCAGTGGATTGCTACTTGAAGGTGCAGGAGAGAAAACCAAATGCCTTTGATCAACATCGTTGTCGCGCTGATCGTAGTCGGCGTCGCTTTATGGCTCATCAACAACTACATCCCCATGGACCGCAAGATCAAGACGATTCTGAATGTAGTGGTGGTCGTCGCGGTTGCAGTCTGGGTGTTGCAAGCGGTCGGTATGTGGGGGCGCGTCACCAGTTACAGGTTTGTAAACTGAGCCTGGGCGGCGCTGGCTTTTGGCCTGGATTCGACGCTGCGGCAGGATTCTGGCGCCGCGAGGCGTGACTGGAGCCGGTTCGGAGCCAGGAAAGTTAAGCGTGAATCTGCACATCGAAGAGCGGGAGAGCGAAGGCATCGTCAGGCTTGATCTGAAAGGCCACCTTACGAAGATCAGTATGGTACTGAATCTCAACGAAGTCACCGGGATCGACAGCACTGGATTGGGGACGCTGGCATTCGAGCTCGCCGGGCTGCGCCGATCGGGTGGAACGCTGGCGCTGGTAAACCTCAATGAGTCGCATCTGGACCTCTTCCTGGCAACCATGGGCGAGTTCCGAAACAAGCGCACCAACCGCTCCCTCACGATCGCGGCTCCGATGCGCGTTCCGGCGCTCGCCTTCGAGTTACTCGCCGACGAGCAGGAAGCCATCGGCAGTTTCTTCCCGGACCGGGAGCTGAGACACTTCGACAGTCTCAGCTTCGTTCAGCATGAAGGCGGCGGGCATTCGAACTCCGGCGCGCCCTCCGGGGCGGCCTGCTAAAATGAATGGGATGCCCCGCCAGCCTGCGGTCTCGGGCCGGATCCTCATCGTCGATGACGATGAGCGGCAACGCAGCGCCCTGGTTGGCATGCTCTCCGATCGCGACCTTGAGATCCAGGTAGCCGCCGACGGGCAGGAGGCGCTGGAACGGCTGAGCGCCTTCGACGCGGATGTCATCGTTGCGGATCTGGTGATGCCGCGCATGGACGGCTTCGAACTCCTCCGCCAGTTGAAACAGCGTGGCGATCTCACGCCCGCGATTGTGCTCACCGGCTTCGGCAGCATGGAAAAAGCTCTTTCCGCGGTTCATGACCTCAAGGCGTACTGGTTCCTGGAGAAGCCCGTGGAACCGCGCGCATTGAGGACCCTTCTGGATCGCGCGATTCGCTTCAAGCGAAGTCTACAGAAGACCGAGGAGCTCAGGCGCGACCTGAGCCTTCGCGGCGTACTCGGGGATCTGGTGGGAGTCACGCCGGTGATGCAGCAGATATTCTCAGTTATCCGGCGGGTTGCTCCCACCTCGGCGCCCGTGTTGATCCGTGGAGAGAGCGGCACTGGAAAGGAACTGGTTGCGCGCGAGATTCACAGGTGCAGCCCCCGGGCCGATCGGCCTTTTGTGGCGATCAATGCGGCGGCCTTACCCGATACTCTGGTTGAGAGCGAGTTATTCGGCCACGAGAAAGGCGCGTTTACGGGCGCCATGGACCGCTCGGCCGGCTGCTTCGAGCAGGCTCACGGGGGCACCCTGTTTCTCGACGAGATCGGCGAGATGCCTCAGTCCACGCAACCAAAGCTCCTGCGCGCTATCGAGGACCTGCACGTGCGGCGGCTTGGCGGGAAGCACGAGATCGCCGTGGACGCGCGGATCATCGCGGCAACCAGCCAGGACGTCGGAACCCATCTACGGGAAGAACTGTACTATCGGCTGAGTGTATTCCAGATCGTGGTTCCGCCGCTGCGCGAGCATAGGGAAGATATTCCACCGATTACCGATGCGATGCTGCAGACTCTGAACAGGAAGCACTCGACGCGCGTTGTAGGAGTGGATGCCGAGGTGCTCGATCTCTTCCGGCGGTATGAGTGGCCTGGTAACGTGCGGGAACTGCGCAATATTCTGGAGCGGGCCGTCATCATGGCGGGCGAGGGTTTGATTCGGCGGAGTGATCTTCCTTCCCCCGTGCTCGGTGCCAGTTCCGGCCCCTATGCCCGGCCACTTGACCATGAGGGCCCGATGGATCTACAGCCTGGTAAGCCGCTCATGGAACTTGAGGCGGCCTACATCCAGCTCACCCTCGAACACGTATCCGGCAATCGCAAACGTGCCGCGGAGATGTTGGGGATCAGCCTGCGAACGCTGCAGAACCGGATCGCCGCACTGCGCGAAGAGCGAAAGGCGACGGGGTCCTGATCCGGCGATGCCGCCCCGGTTTGCGCCACGGCGGGCCGCGGACTGACTGGGGTCTTTCATGGACGGAGAGGCAGAATCATCGGGGCCGGCCGCGTCTGGCGGCGCCGGCAGATCCTCGCGCCTTGCGCTCCGGGCGCTGGCGCAAGTGTCCCGGCAGGCATCGAGCGAATGGATTGACGACAATGCTCCGCGCCTCGCCGCTGCCGTCGCATTCTATACCCTGCTGTCGCTGGCTCCCGTCATTCTGATCGCTGTCGCTCTGTCCGCTGTGGTTTATGGGCAAGCGGCCGCCGAGGGGCGGCTGGCATCGGAGCTGGCGGGAGTGGCCGGTCCGGAAGTAGCCCGGACAATTCAGGAGATCATCAAGGGCGGCTACCAGCATCGCATCGGCCTGATTGCGACTTTGCTCGGCCTGGCGATCCTGGCGGTAGGCGCCTCTTCCGTCTTCGTGGAACTGCGCGACGACCTGAATACGATCTGGCACGTTTCGCTTCCCCCCTATCGAAACAATGGCGCCACTGCCGTTCGGCTGATCCGGGAGCGTTTCTACTCGATTGCGACGGTGCTGGGCACGGGTCTCCTGCTGCTGGTTGCACTGGTATTGAACTCCTGGATGGCGGCGATGCGGTTCCGGGTGCCGCGGGCTGCCACCTGGACAATTTCGTATGTGCTGGTAGCGGTGCTCTTTGCCGCCCTATACAGAATCGTTCCGGAGGTTGAACTGAAATGGAACGACGTCGCCCTCGGAGCCGCGATCACCTCCCTGCTCTTCATGATCGGCAAGGAGTTTATGGGGCTGTACTTCGCGCTCGCGAGCTTCGGGTCTACCTATAGCGCCGCCGGCTCGCCGATAGTCGTGTTGCTGTGGCTGTACTACTCGGCGCAGCTATTCTACTGGGGAGCCGAGTTCACCAAGGTGTACACGAGGGCCGTGGGATCTCAACGCTGCCGCCAGAGTTGAGGGAGCTTGTGCCGCGGCACTTCTTGTGCCACCGAATCCGGGGCGGGGGTTCGAGCGCCATCCGGCTGCGGGCGCGCTGCCGGGCGGCTCGCGGCGCCACGAAGCCGGTGGCCCGGTCAAGGAGGAAACCCAAGCCCGCCTGTTCGGTTCGCTCTACCCCTTCGGGGTGGAAGCACATCTGAATCTGCGCGGCGCCGAACATCACCTGGCAGCGGTTGGGACGGGCGCGGCGGGCGTGATCGCCTGGAAAAGCGCCGCCACCGCAGCACCCGCTCCGGGGGTGTCCGGGTTGTCCACCCAGAAGCACTCTTTGGCATCCTTGTTGTGCATGGTCTGGAGCAAGCCCTGGGATTTGAGCTCCCCGATCATCCAGCTCACCACGATCTGGTAACTCAACGCATTTTGGAAGCCGAAGCTGGTGTTGCGGTCGAAGGCGTATGCCCGGGGGCGCCGGCCAGACATGCGTCTCGCTGAAGGTTGGGAGCGGCACATGATCCGCCGGGTCCGTGCCGGCGGGCAGTTCCTGGCGGCCGCCGCCGGGAGCAACGCCAGCGCGATGCCCAGGCCGAGGTTTCGAAGCAATGTCCGATTCATAAGTCCTCCTTGACGGTTGCCGCCTAATACAGGTCCGGATACTCGATGAAGCCGGCGGCCGGCTGAGCGGCACCGGTCTGCCCGCCGGTCTCCACCGGTCCCAGCAGTGCGGCCAACCGATCGGCGATCCACGCCGGCGTCAGCAGCAGGCACTCGAGTGCATTCCAGAACAGGTTTTCCATTTTGGATTCGTCAGAAAAATCTGTGGGTGAGTTCCGGCTCGGGCAGCTTGCCAAGTGAGTGATAGAGCGCCAGTTCGGTGACTCGGAAGGTTCGAAACCCGTACGATTTCCTCA
>Ga0265323_10000771_pt1 | contig 17177 bp, 13 predicted proteins | sample 41225metaG_FD_193580 | JGI IMG/M metagenome (GOLD analysis project Ga0265323, IMG submission 193580) | Rhizosphere microbial communities from Carex aquatilis grown in University of Washington, Seatle, WA, United States - 4-12-25 metaG | ecosystem: Host-associated > Plants > Roots > Rhizosphere...
TGATCTCCTCCAGTGCGAGGTCCGCGAATTCGGTGCCAGCAATGAGTTTGTTCAGATTGGCCACGTAGGTCGCGTGGTGCTTGCCGTAGTGGTACTCGATGGTTTCCTTCGAGACGTGCGGGGCCAGCGCGTCCTTGGCATAGGGAAGTTCAGGCAGCTTGTGTTCCACGGTCCTCCTCCTTCTTGCTTGGCTAAGATGAAACGGATCGCTACGAAGTTACCTGATGTTTCTGGAATTCACGCCTGCGGGCGCTTGTTGCGGTCCGGGCTGGCGTGCGCCCTCAGATCTTCGGGACGGACCTCCCACAAGGGCGGCCGCGAATAGAACAGCAGGCGGCCGTCCTGGTCGCCGCGATCCAGGCAGCGGTGCGGGCAGTCGCCTCGGCAGTGGTGCTCTACGAAGTTCAGGGCTGCCGCAGCGGCTTCGCCCGCGGCGTCCAGCCGATAGGCCGAGTCCACCACGTCTTTCTCCTCCAGCAGCTTGCGCAGGCCGGTGACCAGGCCGACGACTTCAGCCTCGGACGGGTCGGCGTTGGCAATCCGTCCCTGCAACCACTCCAGGAAGTAGCGAGCGAAAGCCAGCGCCGCGTGCTCGATCGACGCGAGCGACGAGCGTCGTGCCGAGGGCGCCGCTCGATTGGCTTCGTTGACGGCCTGGTAGATCTCGCTCGCTAGATCCAACTCGGCTACTTCGTGCAGCGTAATGCGCGTGGCCGCTTCGCCTATGCGATGCAGGAGCGAATCGCGACCCTCCTGTTCGTGCCCGCGCGCGTTTTTTGGCTCGGCCGCGGTGGCTTCGGCGGCCACGGCCAGCGAACGCATGGCCAGGTGGACGAGAAACTCGGGATCGCCGTCGTCCATGTTGACGGCAATCTGCAGGCACAGCTTGGCTCGCTTGTCGTCCCCGGCAGCGCGCAGCACGCGGGCCTGGTGGCGCAGCATGCGGCCAAGACGCTCGATTTCGCCGGTGGCCACCATGCGTTCCAGCAGGACCGGCATTACCTTGTCCAGACGCCGGGTCATCTCGCTCTCCAGGCCGCGGCTGGTCTTGGCTCGGCTGGGACGGCTGATGGCCGCGAGGGCCGGACGCATGACTTCCTCTCCCGGCTCCAGGTACCAGTATTCGAAACCGGGACTGGTCAGCAGGCCGCGAAGCGCGTTCGCGTTCACGTGCTTGGGTGCGGGCAGGGGCTCGGGGGCCGCGCGCGTTCCGGAAAGCATTGGCTGCATGGCGCGCAAGGCGGTCTGGATGTCCGGCTCGTCATCCACGCTTCCTGGTCGTGCGTGTTCGCGCGCTTCTTGCAAGATGCAGAGTCCAACCTCAATCGGCACATTGCCTGACAGGGGAGTCATCATTTCGCGCTCGCGCGCGATGAATTCCTCGGCCTCGCGCTTGCTGGCCGGGGCGTGGACCAGGGCGTCGCGCACGCCGTCCACCAGGCTGATGAGAAAGTGCACCAAGGTGAAGGCGGGCGGCCGCGGAATCACGAAGGTCAAGGCGAAGCACGAATCACCGTCGGAGCCCGTGGCGAAGCAGGTCGCCTCGCGCCAGACCGGCTTGAGCTCGCCCGAGAAGCCCTGCGTGCGCAGCGCCTCCAGCAAGCGCGTCGTCACAGTTGCCTCGCTCGCATCCTTGGTCGTCGCGGCGAGCCCGGCCAAGAAGTCCGCTGCCTCTTGGCTGGGGTTCGCGCCGAGCAGGGCAATCAGTTCCCGCCGCCGCTCGGAGTCATCTTCGACTGCCAGCAGGTGACCCAACACCACGGTCACGCGGGCGGCATCCGCGCCCGCCAGATGGACGAGCGCCTGGGAAAAGCCGCTGCGGTCTTGTGCGGGAGTGCTGCGATAGGCGGCACGAATGGCCTCGGCCGCAAAAGAATCGTCGCCGGCCTCGGTTACCATCTCGCGCACGGGAAGCTCCAGCAACACGCCCCGTTCGTCAGGCGAGAGCGAGTGCGTGGTGCCAGGGGAATACTCTTGGATGGCCGCGGCGGCGGCGGCGCGCTGATGCAGCGGCGCCCCAGGGTCGAGCATCACGGGCACGAGCAGCGGCCCGCATGGCGTGCCGGCCAGCCAGCCCAGCGCCTCAGCCACCAGTCGCGCGCGCCGCCGGTCGCTCTTGCGCAGGGCTGCGGTCAGCACGAAGAGGGCGTTTTCGTCGAGGCGATCCTTCCACGGCGCCAGCGCCGCGTGAAAGTGATCTTTCTGCGGAAATGGGCCTTCCTCGTAGGCCGCAATTCGGGCCATCAGCTCGTCGGTGCGGATGGCAGACATTGCCAGGCACCATAGCACCGGCTAAAGCCTGATGGGCAACACCAATTCCTCGATAGCCGCAAAAGGCCGTGGCCGTAGACGGGGCCGTGGCCTTGGCCGAAGCTGTCGTCCGTCGGGTGCTCTACAGCCTTGCCACCACCGCTTGCAGCAACTCGCCCATGCGCGCGGCGCCGCTGGCTGCTGCGCTGGTCACGTCCTCGTGTCGCAGCGGCGTGTTCAGGATGCCGGCAGCCGGGTTGGCCACCAACGACAGTCCGAGAATTTTGAGTCCCGCGTGGCGCGCGGCAGTGACTTCGTGGACCGTGGACATGCCCACCAGATCGGCGCCAAGTGCGCGCAGCATTCGCACCTCGGCGGGCGTCTCGTAGGATGGTCCGCACATGCCGGCGTACACGCCTTCGCGCAATGGCTTGCCATGCGCCGCCTGCGCCGCCTGCGCCGCCAGGATGCGCAAAGCAGGCGTGTACGTGTCGGTCATGTCGACGAAGCGGGGCCCCAAACGCTCGTCGTTGGCACCGGCCAAGGGCGACAAACCGGTCAGATTCAGGTGGTCGCGGATGCACACGATCTCGCCCACCGTCAACGCCGGCTCGATGCCACCCGCCACGTTGGTTACCACCGCGGTCCCAACGCCCAGCGCGGCGGCAACCCGCACGCCGAAGCCGATCTCGGTAGGTGCATATCCCTCGTACGCGTGCACGCGACCACACAGAACCAGCACGCGCTTGCCCGCCATGGTGCCAAAGAGCAGCCGGCCCGGATGGCCAGCCACCGTGGTCTCGGGAAAGCAGGGAAGCTGCGCGTAGTCGATTGAGCGAATGTCTGTCAAGGAGGCGGAAGCCGCGGTCAGGCCCGAGCCAAGCACGATGGCCACCTGGGCGCCCGCAACGCCGAGGTGCTGGCGGACCGCCTCCGCAGCCACCAGCACGCGGTCATGAAGGCTGGCAGATAGTTTCATGGTGCGGCGGAGTCTACCAGTCGGGAAGAACGCACGTGTCAGAGTCTTCCAGCTCGGCGGACGCACGGTCGAGGCGCGTTGCGTGATGCACAAAGGCTGGAGCTGGAAAATTACTTGAGATATGTTTTCCCATCTTAGGCCGTTCTGCTATTGAGTATGCAAACACCAACCGAGAGGGTGACATGAACGCAAGAAGAAATATGATCGTAAAGTCCAGTTTTGCTTTTGTTTCATTTGCCATGTGCGGCGCTGTAGCGATGTTCGCAACCTCCTGCGGCAGCGGAGGCGGCGGAGGCGGCGGCGGCGACGTCGTGACCTTCGACCACGGCAAGGCTGTGGGACCGATGACTGGGTACGCCTTCATCGCGCTTGGCAGCCAGGACACTGCGACCGATCCGTTGTGCATGGATGATCCGACCAACACGAGCACTCCGCCGCGACAGATCACCGCTCCCGATCCCAACGAATGCGAGACAGCCAACAAGACTTGTCCCGAAACAGGCAAGACGGTGTGGAACGCCACTGACGCTGTTTGCATATCTGGCACCATCCCCGCCGTGACGTCTGATGCAGCCTTCCCAAGCGGCGACTACAAAGCAGACTGGGGACTTCAGATCGCCATGAACAGCAGCAGCCCTCCGATTGACCCAAACAATCCCGCCACGGGCCATACCCTCGGGACGACCTACTCCTCCGTCGCGTTCGCCATCAACCCTGATGCGGTCCAACCGACCAACAAGGCCATCCGGGCCATCATTCACATTGTCAGTCAGGGATGCGGCGATGATCCCTACTGTGCCACCATTCCGGTAAGTGGCACGGTCCTCAAGCTCACTGACTTCAACACTGAGTGCTGGAATGGTCCCGCTTGCACGACTCCCACCTGCTTGCAGCTCAAGCCAACAGACGTTCCCAACATCGACAAGATCGGCGTGCAGATCTCCTCGGATCTTGCCAACCAGTACACGGTTACCAACTTCTGCCTGAACAGCATCACGTTCACGAAGTAACCACGATTTCATCCATCGAAACGGGGCACTTCGGTGCCCCGTTTTTTTTGGTGCGCCCAGCATGGGCGCTGTCTTGCGGGTGCAAGTCCCGCCGGAAGGAGGTCATCCCAACCGAAGCGACCCCGCAACTGCGAGATGGGCGACCACTCGTGGGGAGGAAGCGGGTAGCGAAACCGCGGGTCGATGTACAAGAACCGGATCCTAGGCGGCGCCGAGCGGGGCGAGCGGGCCAATGACAGTGAAGCTCCGGTGACCAAGGCTCAGGCGACGTAAATCCGGCGACCGTGCGGCGAAGGACAGCGACCCTTACCTGGGGAGACCTCGCCTCGCGCCGGAAAGGGCGACGACGCGCAAGCGGCGGAGCGAGGAGTCAGCAGAGGCCGTAGTAGCGACATCGCCGCCGGAAGCGACGCGGAGGGCGCCGGGCCGCGAAGGGCCGAACGGAGAGGAGAGCGAAACGACCGTGAGCCTCGAAGGCAAATTGCCTCAGATGACCGGGGAACCGGAGCTGCCGCTTGGGAATAGGGGTGAAACCCCGACGGGAAAGCGGAGCGAGGAAGCGCCGACGGCGGCACACGGAGACGAACGCTCGGGAGCGAGCGACCTGATGGAGAAGGCGTGCGAGCGCCAGAACCTTCTGGCCGCGCTGAAGCGAGTGAGGAAGAACAAGGGCAGCCCCGGCATCGACGGGATGACGGTGGATGAATTGTCTGGTTTTCTGCGTGAGCACTGGCCACGGCTGCGAGAGCAACTGCTCGACGGGACGTACCAGCCCGCCGCAGTGAAACAGCAGCTCATCCCGAAGGCGAGCGGTGGGATGCGAAAGCTTGGCATCCCGACCGTGGTCGACCGATTCATCCAGCAGGCGCTATTGCAGGTCCTGCAGCCGATGCTCGACCCGGGTTTCTCGCAGCACAGCCACGGCTTCCGGCCGGGACACCGTGCGCACGACGCCATCGTCGAGGCGCAACGGTACATCCAGGACGGACGCCGATGGGTGGTGGACGTGGACTTGGAACAATTCTTCGACCGCGTAAACCACGACGTGCTGATGGGAAGACTGGCGAAGCGCATTGGCGACCGTCGACTGCTCAGGCTCATCCGTCGCTACCTGGAAGCCGGCATCATGGCCAACGGGCTAGCGACGGAGCGGCACGAGGGAACACCGCAAGGTGGCCCCTTGTCGCCGCTGCTTGCCAACGTGCTCCTCGACGAAGTGGACAAGGAGTTGGAGAAACGCGGGCACACCTTCGTGCGCTACGCCGACGACTGCAACGTGTACGTGCGGTCGCGGCGTGCGGGCGAGCGAGCCATGGAACTGCTGCGGCAGCTCTACACGGGACTTCGGCTCCGAATCAACGAGGCGAAGAGTGCAGTTGACCTGGCGTCTCGACGCAAAATTCTCGGCTACTCCTTCTGGTTTGGCCGGGAAGGCAGCGTCAAGCGCCGGGTCGCGAGCAAGGCCCTCGCTACGATGAAGGACAACGTCCGCCTACTTACGAAGCGGACCGGTGGGCGAAGCATGAGTCAGGTCTGCGCCAGATTGGGCAGCTATCTGCGCGGCTGGAAGGAATACTTCCGGCTGGCGGAGACGCCACGCATTCTGGCGGACCTCGACGAATGGATTCGCCACCGCCTCCGAGCCATCCACCTCAAGCACTGGAAACGAGGCAAGACCATCTATCGTGAACTGCGCGCTCGGGGACTCTCCGAGCGTGGAGCAGCGAAAGTGGCTGGCAACGGACGGCGCTGGTGGAAGAACTCGGGGATGCTCATCAACGTAGCCTTCCCCATAAGCTACTTCGACCGCCTTGGTATTCCACGGCTGGCCGCGTGACCTCAACTCACCGAACCGCCCGGTGCGGACCCGCACGCCGGGTGGTGTGGCAGGGGTCCTCGAAGATCATTCGAGGCCCCTATGCCGATTCCTTTGAGATGGGAACCCTGAGAGGGTCCGCTCCGCCCTTCGGCCCCCCACCAGCCAACTCCTCCCCGCTCGCTTCGCTCGGCCTCGCCATGCCCTCCCGCGATGGTGCGCGGCGAGCAGAGCTCGCCGGCTCCCCACGCGGCTAGAATCCCCGCAGCCAGCCCTGGCGCACTCGCCGTCGCGCGGGCGATGCAGCGGGATCGATGGCAAAGGTCCACTTGCGTTCGGGCGTGCGCACCAGGCGCAGACTGGCCGTGCGCAGGATCTCCTGGCGGAAGAACGCGACGGTCACGACTTGGCCCGGGCCGCAGTCCGCCAGCCGCTTGGCCACGGTCGCGGCATTGACCTGATGGTCGTTGACCGCAACGATCTCGTCCCGGAAGGTCAATCCTGCGCGCCAAGCCGGCGAATCCGGAATCACGTTCTTGACCACGGCGGCCTCGCCTGCCGCGAAGCTGAGTCCGGCCCAGCCCTGTTGCCGGCGCGCTTTCACCCGGTCCTCGCGTTCCGCCTGCGCTGGTGAGCGGGCCTGAACGGCAAGCCCGGCTCGCCGCAACCATGATGGCACGGGCAGCTCGGCGGTTCCGTCGATGAAGCGCGAGAAATAGGAACCAAGAGAGCAGCGCCCCACAGATTCGGCAGCGGCGCGAATGTCGCGCACCGTGATGGATCGGCCGCGCCGACCGTGGCTTTGCCACAGACGCCGGAACACCTGGGGCAGTCCGCGCCGGCCTTGCGTCGCTTGCCGAAGGATCAGGTCCAGTGCAAGTGCGGCCCATTTGCCCTTCTCGTAGTAGCTGACCGCGCGGTTGACGTAGTTGTCGGCGGGCTTGTACTGTTTGATCCACGCCTCGAAGGACAGTTCGGAAAGCGGCGTAACGTTGCGGCCGGGCCGCCCGGCGTACTTGGCCCAGTCATCGCCCAGGTCTTTCAGGTAGTGCTCGGGCGCAAGCAGGCCGGCGCGCAGCAGGATGATGGCCTGCATGTACTCGGTGAAGCCCTCGTGAAACCAGAGCAGGCGGGTGTAGTTCTCGGCGGTGTAGTCGAAGGGACCGAGAACCTGATCGCGAATGCGCTTGACGTTCCAGGCGTGGAAAAACTCGTGCGCGGCCAGCTCGTTGAAGCGCTGGTATCCCTTCTCGTCTTCGAAAGCCATGCCGGCGATGTCGAGCGTGCACGAGCACGCGTGTTCCAGGCCGCCGCCTCTTTCGGGCGAGGCGTGGATGATGAACAGGTAGCGCTCGAACGGGAACCCACCGAAGAGGGCGCCGGTCGTATCGACAATGCGTCGCAAGTGGGACAGCAGGCGCGCGACGTCGGCATTGGTATGGCCAGCGATGGTCACCTCGAAACGTGTACCGCCCTGGCGAAAGGCGTACACGCGGTGGCTGCCAATCTCCACCGGCTCGTCCACCAGCTTATCGTAGCCAGCCGCGCGAAACCGATGGCGCGTTCCGCGGACCGCGGCTAGGGCAGTGTTGATGCGCCAGCCGGCCGGCGGCTCGAGGTCGAGCAGGCAGGGGCGCGTTTCTTCGCCGTCCACGAGGAAGAACAGGCTTGTGCCGATCAAGAAGGCGCGGTCCTGGTCGAGAAACGACGTGCGCACGCTTTGTTCGAAGGCAAAGACGCGATAGCTGACCTCGACCGGCCGACCGTCGCTCTGTACCCGCCAGCGTAACTTGTCCAGCCGTTGGCAGGGCAGGGCGCGGCCGTTGCTGGATGTCTTCAGATCATAAATATGGCGGGAAAAGTCGCGCACCATGTAGCTTCCCGGCGTCCATGCGGGAAAAACCAGATCCAGCGACGGGCGTTCGCGCAAGGCCGGGATCTGCAGGGTGACGTGAAACTCGTGACTCGACGGCTCGGGCATGGCCACCCGATAGCGGATGGGTGTGGAGGCAGGCATCGAGACAACATTACCAGGGACCTGGCGTCTGGTACGATATCCGTGTGCCGGCTGGACCTATTGTCTCTGTCTCCGTCGACCTCGATCCCGTCGAATGCTATTTCCGCATTCATGCGCTGCCCGGCGGTCCGTCGGACGAAATCCGGCATGTCATTCTGCGCCGGTGTCTGCCCCGACTGGCGGACCTGTTCAGCCGGCACGGTATTCGCGCGACCCTGTTCGTGGTCGGGCACGACCTTGAAGAAGACTCTGAGGGCCGCCGCATCCTGGCCGACCTGGCCAGCGCCGGCCACGAGTTGGCGAGCCACACGTACTCGCATCCCTACGACCTGGTCCGGCTGCCGAGTGCGCGCATCGCCGACGAGATCGATCGGACCCACGCCGCCATCGCCGCGGTTTGCGGGAGACCGCCGGTGGGTTTCCGCGCGCCCGGCTATGAAATTTCGACCGAGCTGATCGGTTTGCTCTGCCGGCGCGGCTATCGCTACGATTCGTCGACTTTTCCGGCCATCCCGTACTACCTGGCCAAGGCCGCCGTGATGGGGCTGATTCGCCTCGCCGGACGGCGCTCGGGCAGCATACTTGGCAGCCCGGCGGTCTTGCGGGCGCCGCGCGTGCCATACCGGCCCGCGGTTGGCTCGCCCTATCGACGCGGAGACCAGCCGATCCTCGAGCTGCCCATCACCGTGACCCCGTGGCTCAGGCTGCACGTCATCGGCACCACCTTGGTGATCGCGCCGGAATGGCTGCGGCGGCGCTTGGCGGCCGCGGCGCTGGGCAGCCCGTTTTTCAATCTGGAACTGCACGGCATCGACCTGGCTGATGCCGAGGCTGACGGCTTTCCAAAGGCGCTGGTTGCCAAGCAACCCGACCTGCGCGTGCCCATGGCCCGCAAGCTCGCCGCGCTGGACGCTACACTAGATGAAGCGCGCCGTCTGGGCGCCAGGTTCCTGCCGCTCCGAGACGCGGTCGAGGAAATCCAAAAAGTTCCAGGATTGTCCGGCCGGGACTAGGATCGGGCCTGGCCCATGGCCAGGCAGCAGACTACCCTTCTCGACGAGTCGCCCAGCGCGGGGCGCGCCTTTGCGGCCACTGCCCTGGACGCAGAAGGTCCGGCGCTAGAGCATCCGGTTGCCGCGGCTGACTCTCTGGCCGGCCAGCGCATCGATCACTTCCAAATTCATGAGTTGCTGGGTGAGGGCGGGATGGGCGCCGTGTATCTGGCGCACGACATGTCACTTGAGCGGACGGTGGCCATCAAGGTGTTGCGCCGGGAGTTGGCCAGCGACGAGAGACTGGTCGGCCGGCTGGTGATGGAAGCGCAGGCCCAGGCCTGCCTGCAGCACCCCAGCGTCGTCACCATCTACTACATCGGCAATTTCCAGGGCGCGCCCTACTTCGCCATGGAGCACGTGCCCGGCGGCACGCTTGCCGAGTACATCGAGCGCGAAGGCCCGCTGCCCTGGGGCGAGGCGCTCGAATACATCATCCAGGCCACGCGGGCCCTGGCCGCGGCGCACGGACGCGGCATGGTCCACCGGGACATCAAGCCGTCCAATCTGCTGCTGGGCGCGATTCCGGCCGGCTCGCAGACGCACGCGATCAAGGTGGCGGATTTCGGGGTGGCCGCGCCCACAGACGCCGGCGCCGGCGCGTTCGTGGGAACGCCCTACTATGCGGCGCCCGAGCAGATCGCAGGCGAAGGGCCTAGCATGCGCGGCGACGTGTACGCGCTGGCCATAACCTTCCACGAGCTGCTCACGGGGCGCGTGCCGTTTCAGGCCGACAGCCTGTTGGCCATGCTGAAACTACATCGCGAGGCCCCGCGCCCTGAGATCCCGGCCGAGGCCGCGCCATGGCGACTGCGCCATCTCATCCGCGAGATGATGGACCCCGATCCGCACAAGCGCCCGGGTGGCTACGAGGATTTGCTGGAGCGCCTGGAATCGCTGCGGCCCAAGCCGCGCGTGGCTGGCGGACTGGTGCCGCGTGCGGCTGCTCTGGCCGTGGATGCGATGTTGATCGCTCCGCTTGGCCAGATAGCAGCGGCGGCGCTGGGACTGTCGCAGCACGCGGCCGCGCAGATCGCACTGCTGCTGTTTGGAGCCTACTACGTGCTCTCGCATCGTCTGTGGGGCAAGACCCTCGGCAAGCAGCTGCTGGGACTGCGCATAGTGGGCACGACACGACCGGTGCGAGTGTCCAACCTGCTTTTGCGCTTCGCGGTCGAGCTTTGGGGCCCCCTGGTGGCCGTAGCCATAATCAGCCTGCAATGGGGCGCAGCCGTGGCCGGCGCCAACGTTCCCTTGTGGGATCGCAGCACCGGCGCCCTGCTGCGCATGCTGTTGGTGCCCAATCTGGTCGTGGCCATCCCGTGGCTAGCCGGATTCCTGTTTGCGCTTTTCGATCACGATCGCCAGGCGCTCCACGATCGGGTGGCCCACACCCGCGTGATCTACGAGATCCACGAACGCGAGCAGGCCGCGGACCACACGTGACGGCGGCAGTGGCGGGTGCGGTGCGGTGACATCCACTGTCACCGCCCTTGTCAAGACGCAGTGGTGAATTCCGCGCATCTGATGATAGTCTCCTGTCGTGGACCCTTCCCGCCTACGCGCGCTCCTGGAAGAAATTCGGGACGGCAAGACGTCGCTCGACGACGGACTGCGCGAGCTACGCGACCTGCCTTTCCGTTCTCTGGGCTTTGCCCACGCCGACACCCACCGTCACATGCGGACCGGATTTCCCGAGGTGGTGTTCGGCTCGGGCAAGACGGCCGCGCAGATCGCGACCCTGCTAAGCGAGCTGGGCCGGGGTGGCGTCCCGGTGATGGCAACTCGGGTGGGTCCCGACTTGGCCGCACAGGTCGCGACGGCGCTGCCGGCGGTGCGCTACCTCGAAGTGCCGCGCATGCTGGTGTTTGGGCCGCAGCCCACGCCGGATCGCGGTCGCGGTGTGATCGGCGTGCTGTCCGCGGGAACCTCTGACATTCCGGTGGCCGAGGAAGCCGCGGTCACCGCTGAGATGGACGGCAACCGGGTGGTGCGCATCTTCGATGTGGGCGTGGCAGGGCTGCACCGGCTGCTCGCCCATCGCGAGAGTATCGAGGAGGCAGAGGTGCTGGTGGTGGTGGCGGGCATGGATGGTGTGCTGCCCACCGTGGTCGGCGGTCTGTTTTCGCGGCCGGTGATCGCGGTGCCCACCAGCGTCGGCTACGGGGCCTCGTTCGGGGGCGTGGCCGCGCTGCTGACCATGCTCAACTCCTGCGCCACGGGCGTGGCGGTGGTCAACATTGATAATGGCTTCGGCGGCGGGAGGCTTGCTTCTATGCTCAATCGGGTTCACCAGAAATGAATCTGCGCGGATTGCATGTGCATTTCGACCCGTCGTCAGGGATCGCGGGCGACATGGCGGTGGCGGCGTTGGTGGATGCCGGCGTTCCCGCCAAGGTCGTAGTCGGTGCCATCGCAGAGATGGGTGTGCACGGGTTGCAGGTTGGCTTCGAGAAGCGGCGACGCGGGGCCTTTGCTGGCAAGGGATTTGTGGTGCACGCGCCCGGTTCGCATCACGGCCACCATCACGGGCATCACCACGAGCATCGCGACTACGCCGAGATTCGCCGCCTGCTGCAACGGGCGCGGCTGGACGCCGAGACCAGGCGTTTGGCTGGGGCCATCTTCGAGCGCATCGCGCAGGCCGAGGCGGAGCTGCACGGAGTTGCGCTCGATCGCGTGGCCTTCCATGAGGTGGGAGCGTGGGATTCCATTGCCGACGTGGTGGGCGCGGCCGCCGCTCTCGCGTGGCTGCAGCCCGCATCGGTGTCCTCGACTCCGCCAGTGCTGGGCACAGGTCAGATTCACACGGCCCATGGATTGATGCCGGTTCCCGCGCCTGCCACCGCTGCGATCTTGCGCGGAATTCCCGCGCTGCTCGAAGGCGAGGGCGAGCTGACCACGCCGACCGGTGCGGCCATCCTGGCCACTCTGGTGACGACGTTCGGTCCGCCGCCTCCCATGCGCATCGAGGCTCAAGGTTTTGGTGCGGGCACGCGCGAGGTTTCTGACCGTGCCAATGTCTTGCGCGTTCTGGTGGGTGAGGCGCTGGGAGGTGCCATGCCCGCCTCCGCGCCCGAGGTGGTCTTGCTGGAGGCCAACCTCGACGACATGAGTCCGCAATTGATCGAGCCACTGATGTCGGCGCTCTTCGCGGCAGGGGCGGTCGATGTGTGGACCACCTCCATTCTGATGAAGAAGGGCCGGCCGGCGTGGCAGGTGTCGGCTCTGGCTCCGCTCGAGAGCGTGGCATCGGTCGAGCAGGCCTTTTTTGGCAATTCGACGACATTGGGCGTGCGGCGTGCGTCCATGCAACGGGCCGTACTGTCGCGCTCGCTGGCCAGTGTGAAGACGCGCTTTGGAGCAGTGTCAGTCAAGCTGGCCGCCGACGGCGGTCGTGTGCTGGACGCTGCGCCGGAGTTCGACGACTGCCGGCGCCTCGCCGATCGGGCCGGCGTGCCCGTGCGCACGGTCTTGGCCGAGGCGGCGGCTGCGGCGTCGCGCCTCTTGCCGTCGAGGGAGCGCAAGCGGGGCTGATGGCTGCTTCCCCGAAAAAGCGGGCCGTCAGGAAACCGGGACACCGGCCGACTGAGTCGGCGCCCTCGCAGCCGGCCGCCGGTCTGCGCGACTACCTCGAACAGATTGTGGACCAAGCCAATGTGCTGGTGATCGCCACAGATCTCGCTGGCCGAGTGGTTGTGTGGAACAAAGCCATGGCCAGGCTGACGGGTTTTCCTCGCGAGACGGTGGTGGGTCGTGATTTTCTGCCGTGGCTCTCCGAGGCGGCGATGCCGGAGTTGGCGCAGATCATGAAGCAGGTGGCAGACGGCGGAGATTTGTCCAACTGCGAGGTCCGTCTGCCGTCGGTCAGCGGGACGGTCGTGCGTGCGGCTTTCAACGTGGCCATCGTGCGCGCCGAAGGCGGCCATCCGTCCGCCGCGCTGGCGGTAGGCCAGGACGTGACGGCCCTGCGCGTGTTGCAGAACCAGGTGATTCACGCAGAGAAGCTGGCTACCGTGGGCCAGATCGCTGCCGGCGTGGCGCATGAGATCAACAACCCACTCACATCCATCCAGGCGTGCGTCGAGGCGGTCCTGCACAAGGCCAATCTGGCCACGCAGGGGCGAGTGCCGAACCAGATCGAGCTCGTCGACGTGGAACGGCTCAAGCGCATCCAGGACGGGGCGGAACGCATCCGGCGTTTCACGCACGACCTGGTTGGCTACGCTCGACCTTCGCGCGTCGAGATCGAACGGCTGGATCTGAACGAAGTCGTCGAGCACGCTTTGTCTTTTTGCGAGCACATCTTCGCGGCAGCCAAGGCCACGCTGGATCGCGACCTGGCGCCCAACCTGCCACCGGTTCGTGCAGTGAGGGACCAGATCATGCAGGTGGTGACCAACCTGGCAACCAACGCGGCGCAAGCCTTGGGCGCAAAGGGCGGCACCATCCGAGTTCGCACGTTCCACGACGGGGAGGTCACGGTTGGTTTGGCCGTGACCGACACGGGCGGAGGCATACGCGAGGAGCACCGGGCCAGCATTTTCGACCCGTTTTTCACCACCAAACCGGCGGGCAGCGGGACCGGCTTGGGACTTTCGGTGGTACGCAACATTGTCTACGCCCATGGCGGGCAGATAACCTTTCAGTCCAAGCTCGGCAGCGGTACAACGTTCTTGGTAACCCTGCCCGTCAGCCATCCTTTGTCACAAGATGTTGAGGGAGAGAAGTCGACCCAATGAAGCCGGAACAGCTTGCAGAGTCCCTAGAAACCGCAGCCAGCCAGCTTGGCGTGAAGGTGCGCTACGAGACGCTCGCCGCTGCCGGGCCGACGGGAGGCGGCGGCCTGTGCAAGGTGAAGGGCGAGTGGTTCATCATCATCGACAGGAAGACCGCACCCTCGGAGCGCGTGTCGATCCTAGGCGAAGCGCTGGCCACCATGGATACGGAACACCTGTACCTGCCGCCCAAGGTGCGCGAGATGTTGGCCCAGAAACGGGCCGCCGCGCGCAAGGCTCTGAGTTAGTGTTTCTTCAGCGCAGGGCGGTGACGACGGCCGACGATCCGGGCCGCTGGCTGGCCTGCACTTCACAGCTACTCTTCGCCCAGGGCGCGGATCTTGGCGGCCAACATGGGATCGTCTTCCAGTGTCTGACGGAGCGCTGCGGTAAGACTATTCTTGAGGGCAGCAGGGCCGCGGATGCCCACCTGGCGGGCCACGATTTGCTCGACCACGCGATCGAGAGCGGCCTTGGGTGTGATCTGGCCAGCCTGCAGGGCGTTGCCGATTTCTGCGACGGCTGACAGCTTGCCGGCGCGGGCCGCCGGCTGAGTCGCCGTGGCAGCACGCACCTTGCCACCTGCCGAGGCTCTGGCGAGCTTGTCCGCAAACCCCTTGCTCCCGGCCTTCTTGACCACAGGAAGGTCTGCGGCGCGGCCCAGCAGCGATCCCGACGGGGGCTTGGAAACCTTCATCAATGCATTCCTACCTTAGCACAGACTCTTTATCGGCTGGCGACGCACTTGGTTGCGTGAGGCCACGTGATGAACTGGACGTGGAAGGCGGGCCAGAATCGTGGATCCCCGCGTGTGGCATATCCTGCTACAATCAGGACGCAAAGAGGGTTAATGTATTCCGATGAAGAAAGTCCATTTTGAAACCAGCAAGGGCGAAATCGTGGCTGAGCTTTTCGAGGATGACGCGCCGGCCACGGTGGCCAATTTCGCAGGTCTGGCGGCGGGAACCAAGGAGTGGGTGGACCCAGCGACTGGGAAGAAGGTGAAGCGTCCCTTCTATGACGGGCTCAGCTTCCACCGAGTCATCCCTGACTTCGTCATCCAGGGGGGATGTCCTCTCGGCAATGGAACGGGAGGTCCCGGTTTCAAGATCAAGTGTGAAACCACGGGAAAGCGCCAGGTTCACAAGGCAGGCTCGCTCTCAATGGCCCATGCGGGCAAGGACACAGGCGGATCGCAGTTCTTCATTTGCCACTCACCCCAGCCACACCTTGACCGAAAGCACACCGTGTTTGGGCAGGTCATCGCGGGCATGGACGTGGTTGCAAAGATTCAGGCCGGCGATCGCATGGACAAGGTTTGGATTGAGGGGTGACGCATCCTTCACGGCTCGGCGCCACCGTGCGAACTAGCGGGTCTGATGGTGCAGGCCTGTCCTGTGGCTGCGTGGTCCGCCCCGTCGGATGGCTTCCTTGACTCGGGCGCAACCGTGGTCGATAACGGAATGATTCACGCCAGTTGCTGCCTACGGTTCGGAGTCGTCGCTTGAACCAGCCCACTCCTTTCGGAAAGTACTATCTCCTCGAACGCATCAACGTCGGGGGCATGGCCGAGGTGTTCAAGGCGAAGGTCGTGGGCGTGGAGGGCTTCGAGCGAATCGTCGCGCTCAAACGTATTCTTCCCCACATCGCCGAGGACGAAGAGTTCATCACGATGTTCATCGACGAGGCGAAGATCGCGGTGCAATTGCAGCACGCGAACATCGCCCAGATTTTCGATCTCGGTAAGGTGGACGACGCGTACTTCATCGCCCTGGAGTACGTCCAGGGGCGCGACTTGCGAGGCATCTTCGACGACCTGCACAGGCATAGCCAGACCATGCCCATGCCTCAGGTGTGCTACGTGATCATGCAGGTTTGCGAGGGACTGGACTACGCGCACAACAAGCGAGATGCCCAGGGGCGGCCTCTCAACCTCGTACACCGCGACATCTCGCCGCAGAATGTGCTGATCGGATACGAGGGTGAGGTCAAGCTCATCGATTTCGGCATCGCCAAGGCGGCTGGCAAGGCATCCAAGACCCAGGCCGGAATTCTCAAAGGCAAGTTTGGCTACATGTCGCCCGAGCAAGTGCGCGGACTGCCCATCGACAGGCGCAGCGACATCTTCGCGCTCGGAATCATTATTTACGAGATGCTCACAGGCCAGCGGCTGTTCGTCGGCGAGAGCGATTTCTCGACCTTGGAGAAGGTCCGCAACGTGGAGATTGTCCCGCCGTCTTCGCTAAACTCGAAGATTCCTGATGCACTGGAACGGATTGTGCTCAAGGCCTTGGCCAAGGACGTAGATGACCGCTACCAGAACGCCCTGGACCTGCACGATGACCTGCAGGCGTTCCTGTATTCGGTCGGCCAGTTCTCGTCGCGCAAAGACCTGTCAGTCTGGATGAAGCGGACATTCTCCGCTGGTTTGCACGTCGACGAGGCTCCCCCGCTCAGTCCGTCCGCTGACGAGATTGAAGAGATAGAACCAGTCGAAACTGACATGGGATCGGCCGCGTCCGGTTCGTCGTCTCAGGCAAAGGACGACCAGGCGCTGGGCTGGGACGACGAAGAGCTCGAGACCTCGATTTTCGACAAGCCAGTCGGCTCAGACACGGCGCCCATCCGGGCTGATGATGGTTTTCTTGGCCCCGAGGACAAGACGGTCGCGGTCCCGTTTTCTGAGGCCACGCTTGCTGAGATGAACGAGGGATTTCCCGCGCCCTCGACGTTCTCCGAGAAGGCTCCTACCCACAAAGAGAATCCACCAGCGGTGCTTCGTCAGACCGTGATGGGCATGGGCAAGACTCCACCGGTCGGGCCTCTCCCTTTGCCACCTCCGAGCCGCCCGGCCCCGGTCGCCAAACCCGCCGCCAAACCGGCCGCGCTACCCGGGTCATCTCGCCCACCACGACCAGTTGTGCCACCTGCGCCAGCGCCACGTCCAACGTCCCAGGCACCTGCGACGATGGGTCGGCCGCTGTTTGCGCCCCTGGCTGCGCCGTCCGCGCCCGCGCCGCCTCGTTCGGCGCTGCGCCAGACGTTGCTGGGCGTGGGCGCACCCAACGCGCCGATTCCAGGGATTCCCGCGCTTCCCATGCCGGCGCCGCCGTCGTTCTTCCCACCGCCGCCGCTGTCGGGGTTCGACCAGGGGCCAGCCTATCCCGGTGCTGGCGTTTCGCAGCCCTACGGCTTGCCGGGGCCACGATTGTCGGGCGGCATGGACGCCGCGACTGCTGCTTCGGCCGCCTTGTCGTTGCGGCCGCCGTCGCTGA
>Ga0265323_10000772_pt1 | contig 17163 bp, 10 predicted proteins | sample 41225metaG_FD_193580 | JGI IMG/M metagenome (GOLD analysis project Ga0265323, IMG submission 193580) | Rhizosphere microbial communities from Carex aquatilis grown in University of Washington, Seatle, WA, United States - 4-12-25 metaG | ecosystem: Host-associated > Plants > Roots > Rhizosphere...
CATTAGCACGAATCGACTTCCGCCCCCGTTCACCATCATGGTCGTGGACGACACGCCCGCCAACCTCATGCTTTTGGAAGGCATGTTGCGCGAGCGAGGCTATCGGGTGCGTGCCTTCCCCCTCGGACGTCTGGCTCTGGCGGCGGCCGCGAACGAACCGCCGGATCTGATCATGCTGGACATCAATATGCCGGAAATGAACGGCTATGAGACTTGCAACCGCCTGAAGGCCGATGCGCGCCTTGCGTCCATTCCGGTGATTTTCATCAGCGCCTTGAACGAAGGTCTCGACAAGGTGCAAGCCTTCCGATGCGGCGGGGTGGACTATGTGACCAAGCCTTTCCAGTTTGAAGAGGTGCAGGCCCGGGTGGAAATCCATCTCAAACTCAGCCAGTTGCAGGCCGAGCTGAAAACCCACAACGCCCGCCTCGAGGAAACCGTCCGCACGCGCACCCGGGAGCTGGCCGAGGCCAGGGACCGGCTGGCCATTCTGGACAAAGCCAAGAGCGATTTCCTGAAGCTGATTTCGCACGAGCTCCGTACGCCGCTGGCTGGGATGTTCGGAATCACAGATCTGGTATTCCTGGAATGCGAGTCGAACCCCGACATCGCCGAATTCCAGCGGCCGTTCGAGGAGTCGAAGCAAAGACTCCTCACGATCATCGACGACGCCCTGTTGCTTTGCCAAATCGAAGCGGAGGGCACCAATTTCGCCCCGCAGTCCATCGCGCTGCATACCGTGCTGGCCATGGCGCTCGAACAGGCTGGCGCTTTTGCCCGGCTACGCAACGTGTCCTTCGGCCCGATGCCGGAGTGCACCGGTTTGATCGTTGGCAAAGAGGATTTGTTGGTCAAAGCCTTCCAGGCGCTCCTGGAAACCGCAGTGAAATTTAGCTCGAGCGGGGCCACGGTGCGCCTGTCGGGCAAGACTACTCCAACGGAATCCAGCCTTGTGATCGAGGCTGCCGGACGAAAGATCCCGCCGCAAGCGCTCCCCCGTTTCTTCGATGTACTGGCCATCGGCGAGTCCATCACTCCCGGCGGCGATCTGGGGCTCGCGCCTCCTGTGGCCGAGCGCATCATTTCACTATTTGGAGGATCGGTGACCGTCGAAAATCTCGATCCTTCCGGTATTCGTCTGGTAATCGACCTTAAATCCGCTGTCGTACCGTCGACGCTCCCGGAATAGACGTTTCCGCGTCCGCAGCGGCGTACCGGTGGGGCGGCAGCCGGTGGACATGTCGAGAGAGTGATGGCACCCGCGTTGGCGTGGGCTGATGGCACCACGGCGGCGCGGTCACTTTCCGCCGCGTCAACCGGCCCAACCGGGCCGAGACGCCGCACCGGAACGACGGCTACATCCAATAGCCCGGGACGAAAACGTAGTGGCGGCCGCGAGACTCCCAATGAGCCGCCATGTAGCTGTGCGCGGTTGGCGGGGGGATTTCCCAGTGGGCGGGCACCCAAGTATAACCGCGCCCGACATAGTTCCAATAGCCTGGAATCCACAACGCGTTCGGCGCGGGTGGCGCCGTCATGATTTCCGTCGTGGCCGGCGGAGCTGGCATGGGCGGCGGCGACATCACGCCGCGATAGCGGGTGGGCGTAGATTCCTGGTAGAGCGTACCGCGCTCGTTATCGACGCTGTTGCCGATGGTACCGCCGGCGATTGCTCCCGCGGTGCCACCGAGGATGGCGCCGCCGAGGGCATCGCCGCCGCGACTATTATGACCGATGATGGCGCCAGCGATGGCGCCAAGCGTGCCACCAGTCACGGCGCCCTGCTGCGTGTTGGGCCCGACGCCCACGCAGCCGGAGAGCAGCGTGGAGAGTGCTGCAATGGACAGGAGCAAGATAGGTCTATTCATGGTCGATAGAAGTTAAGGGTGAGCGGTCAAGAAATCGCAGTACCTGACATCAACGGCGGAAACCGCCGCGAAATCCTCCGCCGTAGCCACCGTGATAACCGTAGTGATAGCCGAAGCCCAGGCCGAAGCGGAATGAAACCGGCGGATACCAATAATACGGGTAATATCCCGGCCAGTAATCGTAATTGTCGTCGTAGTAAGCGACGCGCGGCTCGGCCTGGTAAACCACGGCGGGCGCCGGGGTGGTTGGGGTGGCGATGGGACTCGCCGGGACGCCCGCGCCCGGGAGCAGCAAGTAGGCGACGGCGTTGATCTGGCCGTTGCCGTAACGGTAGACGACCGTGATTTGCGTGCTCGTCTGTTCGATCTTTTCGATCGCGAGGCCCTGGGCGGCGGCCGCGTTGGTGAGCTCCGTCACGCTCGGCAGTCGCTGGGCGTAGACGATCTGGTTGGGGGTGACAGCGGTGGAGGGTGCGACCGTCGGGGCGACGTAGGGCGCCGGGGAAGGCGACGGCGAGACTACCACTGGGTTGTTGGGCTGGCCGTGCGAGCCGAGAGCGAACACGAGCGACGAGCAAACGATGGTAAGAGCAAAGCGTGTGTTCATGGTGGGAAAGGAAGTGAAGTTACTGCCAGATGAGTGAGACTAGTGCAAACGGTCCGCGGTTCCGTATTCCTTGCATGGCCATTTGTCTTGAGGTGAATCGGTTCGGCGGAGGCGAAGGCGTTTGGATGGGAGCGCGCCTCGATTGCGGGCACCTGTGCGCCGCGAACCACACCCCGTCATGCCCGCGACTTCGGTCAAGGAACAGGCGGCCGACATGCGGGAGGGGCGGTGAAGATGTGCAATCGGCGCTCGATCGGTAAAGATCGTAGTCACAATTTGCCGCTCTGCAACGTCTCTCCTGCCACATTATGATTTCCCTTCAGGATCTTCAGTACCGCGCGGCAGTTCTTGTCTTGGGCGTTTGCCTTTCACTGGCGGCCACGGCGCGCGCCGCCGCGGCGGATTCTCCCGGTGCTCCGCTCCCGGCTTTCCCCGGCGCGGAAGGTTTCGGCGCACTCGCCACGGGAGGACGCGGCGGCAAGGTTTACCACGTCACCACGCTCGCCGACTCTGGCCCGGGTTCGTTCCGTGACGCGGCGAGCCAGCCCCACCGCATCGTCGTCTTCGACGTCGGCGGTGTCATCAAACTCGCCGCGAATATCGAGGTCAGCAGCAACGTCACGATCGCCGGGCAAACCGCGCCGGGCGAAGGCATCTGTCTCTACGGGCGGAGCGTTTCGCTTGGCGGCCAGTCCAACATCATTCTGCGTTACGTGCGCTTCCGCGAAGGGATCGCCGGCGATCGGGGCAAGAAGTCGCTCGGGATGGACCACGCCAGCAACATCATTATCGACCATTGCTCGGTCGAGTGGGGACGCTGGGACGATCTCGGCATCACCGTGCAAAGCCACGACATCACCGTGCAATATTGCGTCATGGCCGAGGGGATGCATCCGCAAAGCTTCGGTGCGTTGATCGATTCCGTGACCAACGTGACGCTGAGCCACAACCTCTGGATGAGCAACGAAAGCCGCAATCCCAAGGTCAAGGGGACGATTCAATATATCAACAACGTCGTGTATAACTGGGGCGAGACCGGTCTGTGCGGCGGACATTCCCTCGCCGACCACGCCCTCGACGTCATCGGCAACTATTTCATCAAAGGCCCGTCATCGAACGACCGTTTCGCAGGCCAGTTCTACGCCACCGATCATGTGTATCAGGCGGGCAATTTCGCCGATCTCGACGCGGATGGAACGCTTAACGGCCAGCTGGTCGCTGCGACCGATTTTCATCGCGCCGACGAAAAGACGTACACCATGCCGACGTTTGTGTCGGCGGCGGCGATGCACCCCAGCATAACCGTGACCGTGGACTCAGCGGCGACGGCCTACGCCAAAATCGTGGCCGGGGCCGGCTGCTCGCTTCGTCGCGATGCGGTGGACCGGCGCCTGATCGACGAACTCACGTCCTTGGGCAAACGAGGAAAGACGCTGCCGCACACCGATGACAAGGGCGAAGCTCTGGCTGGCGGATTGGGCGAAGTTAAAGGCGGTCCCGCTCCGCTCGACAGCGATGGCGATGGCATGCCCGACGCCTGGGAAATCGCGCATGGGCTCAATCCCCGCGACGCCGCCGACGCGGCGAAGTTGGATGGTTCCGGCTACACGCAGCTTGAAGTCTACGTCAATCGCCTAGCGATGCCGGCCGGCGCAGGCCGATAGCGTGGAGTGTGGGGAGTCGCTTTGCGAGTAGCTCGGGGCTTCAGCCCGAGCTCCGGGCGCATCGGCGCGGGCTGAAGCTCCGCGCTTTACGAGGCTGAACGTAGCCGCGTTGGAGCGGAGCGACAACGTGGCCGGCCGCGGCCACGCTTTCGCGGTGCTCAAGCGCGGCTACCCCTGCCGGGCAGGTCACAAGGCATTGCATCAAACTGTAGGAGCGGCTTTATGCCGCGATTCTGTCAAGCCATCGCGGCATAAAGCCGCTCCTACACCCAACCGCAGGCCGAACGTGTCCGGATCAGCTGGCCATTTTGATTGCGGCGAGTTTTTTCATGGTGGCCACGTCCTGCAGAGTGCGGGTTTCCAGCCGAATGCCACGACCCTCGGCATAAACGCGCGCCTCGTTCAATGCCGTCACGACCGTTGCGGGCAGGTCGCTGGCTCGCACCGCGGCAGCCGCCTTTTCGCCGAAGACAAAGGCGGTCAGAAAAAAGCCGTCCCGCGGCAAGAGATAGAGGATGGTGCGTTTCTTCCTGATCAGGCGGAGAAAGCCAAGAGGGCTGGTCCGCGACGGTTTCCACTCAGGCGTGACGGGCCCATAGGTGAGTTCAAGGTGGGCCACGAGTTCGTCCCAAAGCGGCTGGGTCGCGCCCAGGGCGCGAGCCAGTGTGGCGGCGGTCGGGGGGCCGGGCATGGTGGCGGGCTTTTTCGAAGACACGGTGAATCCTAATGTTACATCCTGAGCGGGGTGGAGTAGTGGCCGTGAAGGACTTTCCATTGGCCGTCCTTGAGCAGGAAAATCAGCGATACGGCGAAGTGAGTCGCGATCTCGCGACCATCGGTGAAGGTGGCGTGGGTTGTACCCTCTCCGGTCAGCAGAGCCAGCTCCGGGGAAACCACCGTCACTTGCGGATTGTCGATCTGTCGCTCGAGTTTCGCTATGCCGAGGAAGCCGCGCCTCACCGCCTCCAGCGCCTCCTGCCGGGATTTGAAGAGTGTGCCATTCTGGATGATCACACCTTTGGCGGAATCGAGAATGTACTCGAAGAACGCGTCGGCGTTCAGGCTGTTGGCGGCCGCGGTCATCTTCGCGTTGGTTTCGAGCACCGCCTTTTCGATGGCGGCAACCGCCGGGTCGGGCGCGGCCGGTTGGGCTCCGGCGCGGAGCGGGACGGTCGCCAGCAGGCCGGCGGCCACGATGCAGAGCGGGACGAGTAGAGTACGGGTGGAGGAGTTCATAGCGGGAAAAGAATGCGTTGGGGTCTCTTTCGACATGGACGCCCTTTATTGTCGTGAGAGTTGCGGGTGTGACACGAATTCGTGCGAAAATCGCAGTCTCGTGACGCTGACCGGGCACGGCGACCCAAATTTCACGGCGCGCAGCGCGGGTCAAAACTGATTAACCGCAGATATCGCGGATAACCGCAGATACCAAACGGTGAAGATCCCAACCGGGGATTTTTAACCGCGAATCGGCGCGAATGATCGCGAATCTGATTCACCACCAAGGCACTGAGGACACGAAGTGCTCTCTGCGACCTCTGTGGCCTCCTGTAAAATCTGGATCGGAAATTTCAACCGCGAAGCAACGCGAAGTAACGCGAATAGCTGATTAGCGAAAATTAGAGTGGATTAGCGGTTTCCATCTGCACCGTTCCGGTTGATCCGGTGGCGGGTTGCGACGCAGGGTTGCACCCTGACGGGCGGGCTTACACGGTGGACCACTCATGGCATTGCTCAGTCTGCTCGATGTCAGTCTCAGCTTTGGCGGTCCCGCGATTCTGGAGGAGCTCAACCTCCAGGTAAACGCCGGGGAACGCGTCTGCCTGCTCGGGCGCAATGGCTCCGGCAAATCCACACTGATGCGCGTCATCACCGGCGAGCTGAAGCCGGACCGCGGCGAGGTTTTTCGCCAGCCCGGTTCGCTCTTCACGCAGCTCACACAGGAAGTGCCGACCGGCGTGAGCGGTCCGGTGCACGACCTGGTTGCCAGCGGCCTGCGGCCGGTGGGCGAGCACGATGAGGCCTGGCAGCGCGAATTGCGGATCGAACAACTGCTCGAACGCATGCAGCTCGATCCACACGTCGACTACACCGCGCTCTCGGGCGGCCTCAAGCGCCGCGCACTCCTCGCCCGTGCCCTGGCCGGCGAACCCGACCTGCTGCTGCTCGACGAACCGACCAACCACCTCGACCTCGATTCGATCCTTTGGCTGGAAAATTTTCTTCTCGGCGAAAAGCCTTCGCTCCTCTTTGTCACTCATGACCGCGTATTTTTGCGAAAAATTTCTTCGCGCATCGTCGAACTTGACCGCGGTCGTCTTTCCAGCTGGTCGTGCGACTACGATACCTACCTTGTCCGCAAACAGGAGGTGCTCGAGGCGGAGGAGCGGCAACAGGCGGTCTTCGACAAGAAACTGGCGCAGGAGGAGGAGTGGATCCGCCGCGGCGTGCACGCCCAACGGTCGCGGGCCCAGGGTCGCATCCACGCGCTGATGGCCATGCGCGCCGAGCGGCTCGCCCGCCGCGAGCGCACCGGCAATGCTACGATCCGCCTCGCCGAGGCGGCGCGCTCCGGAGTGAAGGTGATCGACGTGGAGAACATGACCTTCGCCTATCCCAACGGCCGCGTGTTGGTGCGCGATTTGACGACCACGATCATCCGCGGCGACAAGATCGGACTCATCGGGCCGAACGGCGCGGGCAAGTCCACCCTGATCAAACTCCTCCTCGGCCAGCTCGCGCCGACCGCCGGCACCATCGCGCATGGTACCAATCTCGAGGTCGTTTACTACGACCAGCTCCGCGCGCAGATCGCCGACGACAAAACGGTCGCCGACAACATCGCCAACGGCAACACGACCGTCACGATCGAAGGTCGCACGCGCAATGTGATCAGCTACCTGCAGGATTTTCTCTTCACACCCGACCGGGCCCGCACGCCGGCCCGGGTGCTCTCCGGCGGCGAGCGCAACCGCCTGCTGCTCGCCCGGCTCTTCACCAAGCCGGCCAACGTGCTCGTGCTCGACGAGCCCACCAACGACCTCGACGCCGAGACGCTCGAATTGCTCGAGGACCTGCTGGTGGAGTTTCAGGGCACGCTGCTGCTCGTGAGTCACGACCGCGAATTTTTGGATAATGTCGTCACGAGCACGCTCGTCTTCGAAGGCGACGGCCGCGTCGGCGATTACGTGGGCGGCTACGCCGACTGGCTGCGTCAGCGGCCCGTGCCGGTGATTACCACGCCGGCAAATGAGAGGGCGTCATCCAAGGTTTTGCCGAAACCTGCGAAACCGCGCAAACTTTCCCACAAGGAACTGCGCGAGCTCGACGCGTTGCCGGCCCAGATCGAGGCCTTCGAAGCCGAGCAGGCGGCACTGACCGCGAAGCTGGCCGATCCGGCGTTCTACAAACGCGAGCCCGGGGCCTTCTCCACGGTGAAAGGGCGGCTCGACGCGCTGGAAGCTGAACTTGCCGCCGCCCTGACCCGGTGGGAGGAGTTGGAGACGATCCGAGCGGCGGCAGGTTGAAGGCGGCGTAGGCAGCGAGCTTGCTCGCGCAGTATGTCGAAGCGCGAGCAGGCACACTGGCGGTTCAATCGGGAAACGGAAGTTGAACCACGAAAAACCTAGCGCGGAATAGGAGGGGTTGCCCGCGAATGGCGCGAATGATCGCGAATGGGAGGCCCAGGGAATACACGGAAGGACACGAGAGGTTTTGACCACGGATTGCTCGGATGGGCACGGAATCGGATTGTTGCCCACGAAACACGCGAAAAGGGAAAGTTGCCCGCATACCGACCGGAGCAATCTGTGTGAATCTGTGTGTATCTGTGGTTCCATTCCGGGTTTCAGGTTAAAAATCTCGATGGTCTGGGAAGTTCGTCCGATCATCTTTTTCGAGATGCGCGATTCCCAGACATTGTGATACGGATAAATCGGCAACTTCGGTCGCTGGGTTCTCGCTGGTTTCCCTTGACGGTTCGGCTGATTGTGACACCGTGTGACACATGAAGGCGATCACGATTCGGGAACTTCATATGGCCACGGGCAAGTGGGTGCGGCAGGCGACGCTTTCGGGCGAGGTGCACGTGACCAAACGCGGGCGCATCGTGGCCAAACTCATGCCGGCCAAGGCCCTGCCCGCGACGCCGTATTTTGCCCGGCGGAAACTGACCTCCGCTTACCGCAAACAGGCCCGATTTCTGATCGGGGGCCAGGACGCCACGGCCATGGTCAGCGAAGATCGGGATCGCCCAGTGTCGTGATCTATTTCGACACGAGTTACCTGGTCCGGCTCTATTTTCAGGATCCCGGCTGGGAGACAGTGCGGGAGCTGGCCGCGACGGATCACCTGGCCTGCGCGGTGCACGGCCACGCAGAGATGATCGCGGCCTTCCATCGCAAGTGGCGCGACGGCGCCATCAAGCCGGTCCATTATGCTGCGCTTTTGGGACAACTGGCGGCGGACGATGAGCAGGGCGCAATCCAGTGGCTGCCGATCGCGCGGGATACGCTGGGCAAAGTGGCGGAGGTTTATGCGGGGTTGCCCGCCACGGTTTTTTTGCGCGCGGCGGATGCACTCCATCTGGCGACAGCGGCGCAGCAGGGCTTCACGAGCGTTTATTCGAATGACGGGCATTTGCTGGCGGCAGCAAAGCACTTCGGATTGGCGGGTCGGAACGTGATTGCGACCGTACGGTAGCTCAAGACAGCGCGGCGGACCCGCAACCAAACCGGAATTGGATTTTACAGGAGGCCGCTGAGGACACGGAGGAACTGATTTGTCCGCTGATTACGCGGATAGGCACGGATGGGTTGCCCTATGATCCGCGACCATCCGCGCCATCCGCGGAAAGATCCGGCGATGCGCGTGGTGGCGCATTCGGACCTAGCGCAACTTTCCAATTTCGCTCATCCACTCGCCCATTCGACAAGCGCAGGGCCCCGAGCCTGTCGAGGGGCTCACGCTCGCGGCCACCACCGCCCGATCAAGCCGAAGCTCGCCCGCCGCGGCGGGCAAGCTTCGGTGGATCGGACCCATCGCGAATGAAGGTGAATTTTCCGGAGTCTGGATTCGTGGGCTAGTTGATGTCGCTTCCGCCGCTCGGTACGTGGGACAATAAATCCAAGTTCCGGGTTTCGAGTTCCGGATTTTGAGTCAAAGATTCAAAAGGCCCCCGCGCCGTAACCGTCGCGGCGACACTGCCGGATTCGCGATCATTCGCGCTTCTTCGCGGGCCACCTCCTCTTCCCGTTTTCGTGTTTTTGAAGCAGAGATCCAATCCGCGCCTATCCGCGTCGATCCGCGGGAAAATCATATGTTCTGTTCCCTCTGCGGCCTCCTGTAAGATTCATTGCCGATTTGGCGGCGGCTCCGCCGCGCCAGGTGTTTCGTGGTAAAAACCCGATTCGAGTTGCACCCGCCGCAGAGTTCGCAATTCATTCGCGTCCCACAAAAGAGCAGCCGCATTCGTGCGTAGGACGTCTTGCCCGAAACGAATATCCCCGCGATGAAAGCCCCCCCAAGTAAAGGTGCCCTGCCGGGTCCCTTGACCGAAGTTCGGGAAGACAGCAGGTGCATCCTCATTGCGACGTTTCCCGGCTTGCGGAGTTTTCGGCAATTTAGATGGGGTCGGTTGATGGCGATAATTATTTTGAACCTCTTTTCATTGGGCGCAGTTAGGGCGGCTCCGAACTTGACGCCGTACCAGCCGTCGGGCTGGTCGGACGAGATTGTGGTGTCGCGCACGACGGGGAACAACACCGATAGCACAGCGTTGACGACCGCGGACACGCTCTACGTCGATTGGGCAGTGATCAACAATGGCAACGCGGCGACGGCGGCGCGATTCTACACCGAGCTTTACGTAGATGGGACGTTGAAGACGTCGTGGTACACGGACCCGCCGCTCGGCGTGAGTGCTTACGCCTCGGTGACTGACTACAACATCGGGTCGTTGAGTGCCGGGACGCACACGCTCAAGATCAAGACCGACACGACCGGGGTGATCGCGGAAAGCAGCGAAACGGACAACGAATACACCAAGACCATCACGGTGACAGGGCCAAGCCAACCGGACTTGGCCAAGAGCACGGATAATCTGAGCAACCTGAATCCCCATCCTGGCGATGTTGTGACGGCATCGCTCACGATCGCCAATCAAGGCGACGCCAACGCCGGAAGCTTTCATGTCGGTTTTTACTGGTCGGGCAGCTCTAGCTTCAGTGGTGAAACGGCGTTTTATGAGGCGCCGGTGAGCGGTTGCAGCGCCAATGGAACCGTCTCAGTCAATCAGACCATTACGATCAACGCCCCAACCGTACCTGGAACCTACTACCTCGGTTACAAAATTGATGACCAAAACGAAGTGGCTGAGTCGAACGAGAACAACAACGGAGTCTGCTACTGGACGGTCACCGTTTCGCCTCCGCCAAACGCGACAGTCAATGCGACCTTGGCGGGATGGTCCGGAGGTACGACGCCGGAGCAGGTGCAGTTAACGATCGGTTCGCAAGGTCCGACCGCCGCGCCGGCTGGCTCGGCGACAGTGACGTTCACGGGCGTGCCGCTGAACACGGCGCAGCAGGTGATTGGCAGCCACCAGACGACGCAGGCGAGCACGCTCAATCCATGGCAGGCACGCGAGCGATGGGTCGACGAGAGCGACACCTACACGACCACGTCGGTTACGCGGACCTATGTTCGCAAACTGCCCTATGCTTCGGTCGAAACGTCGTTCCCCAACGGCAGCACGATCACGCTGGGCCGATCGGCGGTGCCACGGGTCGTGGTGAAGAATGACACGACGGCCCAGCATTCAGTGACGGTGGAGGTGCGGCTGTCCCGGACGAAGAACTTTGGCAGCCCGGACTACCAGGAGACTGCGAGCAGCACGGTGTATGCCAGCAGCACGGCAAACGTTGACCTACCCTCATTCACACCGGCCGTGGCCGACGACTACTACGCCGTCTATCAGGTCACGACTTCGTCGCTCACTGGTGGCAGCGCCACGACCGATACGGGGGCTTGGGGCAGCACTCCTGTCCTTATGGTCACCGTGCCAAACCTGCCGAATTTGACGCCGTATCAGCCAAGCGGGTGGTCAGACAAGATCGTGGTATCGCGGGCGACGGGCACCAACACCGATAGTACCGGGCTGACGACCGCCGACACGCTCTACGTCGACGCGGCGGTGGTTAACAACGGCACCGCGCCTGCAATGGTCCCTTTCATCACCGAACTTTACGTGGACGGGGTTTTGAAAACATCGTGGACTACGTCAGCGCCGCTGAGCGCCGGCGCGAACGCCGCACTTTCCGTGTCCTCCATTCCGGCCACCGACCCCACTGCCGCGGCGGCCGCGCAGCTCGCGGCGTTCAACAGACTAAGCTACGCGCGGGCGTGGGCGGGATCGTTGTCGCCGGAGCTGGCGAGTTTTCGCGACTGGACCGTGAAATATTTCGGCGTGGCCAAGTCCGCCGAGCGCACTGCGCTCGAGGCCGAGGGGTTGACCCTCGCGCGAATGCGTCGTGCGGTGATGAGGGCTTTGATCGAAAATGATCCGGCGCAGGCCCTCGCGGCGGTGGTGCCGGCGGCGGTGCGCGCGAAGCTGCCGGCGGCAATTGTCGCTGAGCTTGAGTCGCGCTTTTCGGGCGAGGGTGATTTGACGGTGCGGATTTTCGACTACAAGCCGGAGGAAATTGCGCGTCGCCGGCGGCTTGGGTTATCCACCGATCTGGTCGAACGCTCGGTGCAGGTGGAGGGCAGCGAATCCCGGGCGTTCGTCTACGGCCGGCGCGCGCGAGAGACGACCAAGCATGGCATCCCGCTGCATGGCGTGACGCTCGAGGGCGCGACCGCGTTGCATGAATCGGCGGTGCGCGTACTCGAGCCTGGCGAGCCGTTCGATGCCGGGAGACCGATCACCGACCTGACCAATGGCACCGCGCCGTCCGCGGCGGTGCTGGCGGAACTTCGCGGCCAACTTCACCGGTTTGCCTCGCCGGAACAGGTGCTGCTGACCGAGGCGCAGTTCGCGGCGGCCGAGGCGAAGCCCGGGCCGATTCCGGCGCCAGTGACCGGCGGCGTGGAGCAAAGCGCAGCGCTCTCCTCAGCTGATAAAACGGCGACAGCGTCATTGCCCGCGACTTCGTGGACGACGGGGAACAAGAAAGTGCTCATCATCCGCGTCGATTTCTCGGATCTTCCGGGCGATCCCAAGAATAGCAGCGGCACCACGATCCACACCGCGGCCGCGGTGCAGAATATAGCCGATACCCAGGTGAAGCCCTATTACGCGCAAAGTTCCTACGGTCTGACGAGCTTGACCAACACCGTCACAACACAGCTCTACCGTCTGCCGCGAACGGCGGCTTCTTACGCGACGCTCAAGAACGCCGGTGGCACTTTCATCGGCAATAACCAACTCTTCGCCGATGCGCGTGCCGCCGCAGCTGCGGACTACGCGTTAGGCAATTACGACCGAATCATCGTGCTGTTCAGCAGTCTCAGCAGCCTCGCCAATTCGCAGATCACGTATGGCGGCCTCGCCGATGTCGGCGGCGCGCGGGTGTGGAGCAATGGCGAGTTCGACTTTCGCGTGATCGCCCACGAACTCGGCCACACCTACGGTTTATACCATGCGGCCTTGTGGCAGGTGAGCGACGGCAACCCGATCAGCGCGAATGGGGCCGTCACCGACGCGACGGAATACGGTGACGACTTCGACACGATGGGCGCGAATCTTGCGAACAGCCAGAGCACCGACTTCAACCCCTATTACAAAAACAACCTAGGTTGGGCGGCGGACAATCAGGTGCAGACGGTCACGACGAGCGGCACCTACCGGCTCAACCGCCTCGACAACTCCACGGGCACCGGGACGCTCGGCTTGAAAATCGCACGCGACAGCACGCGCACCTACTGGATCGGCGTGCGGCGCAATTTTACCGGCAATGCCTCGATGCAGCACGGCGCCTATGTCATCTGGGGTTTCAATTCCGTCGGGTCTGGTAGCGGTGGCGGCTACCTCAGCGCCCTGCTCGATCTGAACACGCCCGGCACCAACGATCAGGACGCCGCGCTTGCCCTAGGCCAGACGCTCACCGATACGACGGGCAACGTCGCGATCAAACTCCTTTCCGAAGGCGGGACCGCGCCCAACGAATACGTCGACGTGGAGGTTACCGTCGGTCTCACGCCGACCTACGCCACCTTCCTCGATTACAACCTCGGTTCGCTCAGTGCGGGGACACACACACTCAAAATTAAGACCGACTCAAGCGGGGTGATCGCTGAGAGCAACGAGACCGACAACGAATTCACCAAAACCGTTACGGTTTTGCCGCAGAACACTCCGCCGGCGATCTCGGTCCAACCGGCCGATCAGACGGTGAGTGTGGGCATGAACGTCACGTTTCTGGTCGCAGCCAGCGGCAATCCGGCCCCCTCGTCTTACCAATGGCAAAGGCGGGCGGTGGGCACGGCCGGGTTCGTCAATTTGACGGAGGGCGGCAACTATACGGGAACAGCGACCGGCTCTCTGACGGTGAGCGCGGTAACTGCCGCCATGAGTGGCGATCAGTTCCAGTGCGTGGTCAGCAACGGCGTGAGTCCGAATGCGAACAGCAACGTGGTTACCCTGACGGTAACACAGGCTCCATCGTTCACCAGCGCCAATAGTGCAACCTTTGTGGCGGGCCAAGCAGGCAGCTTTACCGTGACGGCGGTCGGTTCGCCGACGCCTGCATTCAGTGCGACGGGGTTGCCTTTATGGGCAAGTTTGGGCGCCACCACGGGTGTGCTCAGCGGCACGCCACCGAATGCGACGGGGTCTCCATTTACACTCACCCTCACGGCCAGCAACGGCGTGCTCCCCAACGCCACGCAGGTCTTTATGCTTACGGTGCAAACCCCGGTTATCGCACCTGCGATCACGACGTCGCCACAGAATCAGCAAGTGACCGAAGGTGGCAGTGTCACCTTCACGGTCGTGGCGAGCGGCACGGCGCCGTTGAGCTATCAGTGGAAGAAGGGCGGTGCGGATATCGCCGGCGCTACCGGTTCCAGCTACCGTATTGCGAGTGCCCTGCTGGCTGACGCCGGCAGCTACACGGTGGTCGTGACCAACAGCGTGGGCAGCAAGACCTCCGATCCGGCGATGTTGACCGTGATTCCAGTCGGAACGAGCGTGACGCAGACCGTCGTTGGCGCCGGTTATGTCGCCGGCGGCACGGTGACGATCAGCAATACGCTCACCTACGCGGGCACGGCAACCGCCCTCGGTTGGCAGGTGCTTCCGCCCAGCGGGTGGAGCTTCGCCTCCGATGGCGGCAGTGCGGGCAACAGCAAACCCCCAGTCGGAGCGACCGACCTGCTCGAATGGGCGTGGACCACAACTCCGGCCAGCCCGGTCACGTTTACGTACACGCTCAATGTGCCGGCCGGCACGACCGGAGATCAAACCTTGCAGAGTTTGGCCATCGTGCGACTGCAGAATGTAACGGGTCCACTACAATTGCTGGTCAATCCCGATCCGCTCGTTATTGGACCAGCGACGTATCACACCGCCGACACCGATCATAATTGGAGGCTGAGCCTGCTGGAACTCACGCGGGTCATCGAGCTCTACAACACGCGCAACGGCACCACCCGCACAGGATGCTACGCCGTGCAAGCCGGCTCCGAAGACGGTTTCGCGCCTGAACCCACGCGCACCAGCAGTGCGGCGGTCACGCTCGCTTCTTATCATAGCGCCGACTCCGACCAGAACGGCAAAATCAGCCTGCTCGAACTCACGCGCGTGATCGAACTCTACAACACCCGCTCCGGCACCGTGCGCACCGGCCAGTACCACGTGCAGACCGGGACGGAAGATGGTTTCGCGCCCGGACCGTGAGGGAAAGGGAGAGGGAAAGGGCGACTGGATGCATTGGAGGTCGATCTCGCCGTTGCACTGGCCCGCTGGGAGGAATTGGAACAATGGCGGGGTTCGGCGACCCCGCCCTACAATTCAAACTGTATGAGTCCGGCCAAGCCACAGGCAATGCAACAGACTAAAAAAAAACGTGTTACGAAGTGATTGGCACGATCGGGCGCATTTTCTCCGATAAGCCGAATAAAGATATGGTGCCGATGATCAGATATTAGATCATTCGCCCTCGCCCTCATGCTGTACCGACAAGGAGTAGAGCCACGTGCGCAGACTGTTTCTCTGCTCGCGATGGGCGGAGCATGATATACATCGGCTCAATCAACCATCTCAATTCGTGATACATCCCTCACGGAGATTTGCCCCAAAAGAGTTGCACCGCGACCGCCTTGAACGAGGCGTGGCAGCAACCCAAACTCGATCGACAACATGTCATCCTCCATTCCCGCTCAGAACGGAATTTTCTCCTCAAAAATCATGATCCCCATCATCCATCGGACGACCCTCACGGCAAAGAAATGCGGTCTGGCGGCGTTGCTGCTGGCCCTCGCGATTCCGGCGCAGGCAGCGGCGTACAAGATCGCGCTGATCACCGACGCCAATAACAACCTGTTTTGGGAAACGATCTATTCGGGCGCCGCCAAGGCGCGGGACGACCTCAAGGCCGAGGGGACCGACATCACGCTCACCTGGGATGGTCCCGACAGCGACACCCAGCGCGACGTCCAGATCCAGATCGTGGAACAGAAGGTGAAGGAAAAGGTGAATGGCATCGTGCTGTCGCCGTTGCACGGCCGGCTGCTGGCTCCGCCCGTCCAGGCCGCCACCAACGCGGGGATTCCGACGGTGGTGATCAACGCGGGACTAAACCCCGCCGGGCAGATCAGCTTTGTCGCCACAGATAATTATAAGGGCGGCGCGCTAGGCGCCCGCCGGATGGGCACCGTCCTCAAGGGCAAAGGCAAGGTGATCCTCTTCCGCTGGCTGGCCGGAAATGCCGCCACCACGGCCCGCGAGACGGGATTTTTGGATACGCTGAAAAACCAGTACCCCGACATCCAGGTCATCAGCGCGGATCAATACGCCCAGGGCTCGTACGATTTGGGCAAGAAAACGGCCATCGAATTGCTGAAGAAACTCGGCCAGGAGGCCGACGGCATTTTCACGGTGAGCGAGCTCACGACGCTGGCCATGCTGGATGCCTTGCGCGAAACCGGCCAGAGCGGCGGGAAGGCCGTGTTTATCGGATACGACGACAACCCGCAATTGCTCGCGGCCTTGAAAAGCGGAGACATCAAGGGGCTGGTCGTTCAGAACCCGATGCAGATGGGCTATCAAGCCGTACGGACGCTGGTCAACCACCTCCAGGGGAAGACGGTCGAGAAGGAAATCGATACCGGCTGCACGATGGTCACGCTGGACAACATCGCCAAGCCGGCGGTCGACGAATTGCTCAATCCCAAGCTCGTCAAATACGTCAGATGAATCCGGCTGACGCGCAGATCCGCGGCTAAGACTTCGATCCAGATTTTACAGGAGGCCGCAGAGGTCGCGGAGAACACTTCGTGCTTCGCGGTTAAAACCTCCCGTTCCTGTTTTCGTGTTTTTGAACCAAAAGACCCAATTCGACCGCGGATTTTCCCGCAGATTCGCAGATGGTCGCAGATTTCGGAGTATCCAATCCGCGTCTATCCGCGTGATCCGCGGGAAAATCAGGTTTCTCTGATCCCTCAGCGGTGGGGGAAGGGCTCTGAGGGGATTGGTTGGCGACGCGATTCATGGATACGGTGCCATGCACGCGGCCGGCACACGCAATCCCGGTGTGAAATCAGAGTCCCTCGATTCATAGCCCAAGGAAGCAGGCAGGATGCCTGCGCTACGAATCCCCGGCTTTGTAGGCCCGGGCGTTGACCGGGCCTACAGGAGGCGGCGCTGGCCGCAACTCACTTTTTCGCGGGAGCAGCGGCGGGCATTTCGATCACGGTCGGCGTGCCGATGGTGATCTCGCCCTCCCGGGCGCGCTTGACGATGACTTCCGACTCCAGCATGTCGCGCCCGAAATAGGGGGCCGCGGTGGTGATGAGCGTGGGCAAC
>Ga0265323_10000773_pt1 | contig 17160 bp, 16 predicted proteins | sample 41225metaG_FD_193580 | JGI IMG/M metagenome (GOLD analysis project Ga0265323, IMG submission 193580) | Rhizosphere microbial communities from Carex aquatilis grown in University of Washington, Seatle, WA, United States - 4-12-25 metaG | ecosystem: Host-associated > Plants > Roots > Rhizosphere...
GGCCGCCGCCCAGCAGACGGCGCCGCCCGATCGGCAGCGCGATCTCAAAGTGGAGCGGCTGGACGCCGGGAGCGCGCCGGCCCCCGCGCCATCCAAAACGCCGCCGCGCAGTTACGCGGTGGTAATCGGGGTCTCGCATTATCCCAAGCTGGCGGAGAAGTTCCAGCTTCGCTTCCCGGAGCGCGACGCGCAGTCCATGCACACCGCCCTGATCAGCCCGGAAGGCGGCAGCTTCAAGGCGGAGAACGTCAAGGTGCTCACCGGCGCCGGTGCCACGCTGGCCGCCCTGCGCCGGGAGATCGGCGAGTGGCTGCCGTCGGTGGCCAGGGAAGGCGACCGGGTGCTCGTCTACTTCGCCGGCCACGGCTTCCTCTATGGCGGGAAGGGATACCTGGCGCCGTCGGATTTCGACGCCGCGCGCGTGGAGGCCACCGGCTATCCGATGGACGAGCTGGGGGCGGCGATCGGCGACAAGATTCACGCCACTTACAAGATCCTGCTGACCGATGCCTGCCACAGCGGCGCCATTACGCCGGAGGAAACCTCGACGCTCAACGGCGCGCTGGCCAATCTGCGGACCTCGCTGTTCTCGCTCACCGCCAGCCGCGACCGCGAGAGCTCTTTCGAGAGCCCCGATCTGGATGGCGGCCACGGGGTGTTCACCTACTACGTGGTGGAGGGGATGGGCGGCGCCGCCGACACCAACGGCGATGGCGTGGTGAGCGCCGACGAGCTGGCCGAATACGTGCACACGCAGGTCCGCGAGAAGACCGGGGGGCGGCAGAATCCCACGTCCGACCGGGGCAGCTTCGATGCCAACCTGCTGCTGGCCTACACGCCGTCCACCGCCAAGCCCGCCGCCGCGCCCGCGGCGAAGTACGGCACGCTGACCTTCGAAGCCAACCTGGACGAAGTGGAGGTCTTCGTGGATGGCAAGTCCATCGGGGTGCTGCAGAAGAAAGGGCAGACGCTCTCGATGCCCGGCCTGGCGCCCGGGGAGCACGCCGTCAAAGGCGTGAAGATGGGCTACGAGCCGGACGGCCCGCGCCAGGAGACGGTCTACCCCGGCGGCGAATCCACGGTAAGCATCAAGATCCTGATTCCCCGCCGGCGGAACAAGGCGGCCACGGATCTGCTGGACAAAGGCATCGAGGCCTACGAGAAAGGCTCCGAGCCTAACTACCGCAAGGCCGCCGGACTGCTGGAGCAGGCGCTCGCCATGGACCCGTATTACAGCCAGGCGGCTTACTACCTGGGCCTGACTTACAACGCTCTGTTCGACGAGGATAAAGCCGAAGAGAATTTTAAGAAGGCCATCGCCATCGATCCGGATTACCTGGAGGCCCGCGCCAGCTACGCGGGCATGCTGCTGGATACCGGCAACGTGGATGAAGCCCTGCGCCAGGCCGATACCGTGCTTGTGCGCCAGCCGGATCATGCCGTGGCGCTCACCATGCAGGCGCAGGCATACCGTTTCAAGGCGCTCTACGCGCAGTCGATCGAAAGCGCGCGCCGGGCGGCGAAGATCGCGCCCCGGAACGCCGAGCCGCATTTGTGGATGGCCGACAGCCTGCGCCTGAGCGGCAAGCTGGCCGACGCCCGCGCCGAATACGACCAGTATCTGAAGCTCAGCGATTTCGACAGTCACCTGGGGGGGCAGTTGAATTACTACGTGCTGGGGTCGCTGTTCGGGATGGGGCGCAAGAGCCACGCCGGGGTGCACGATATCTGGAGCGAACTGCGCAGCCTGGCCTGGTTCGGCATCTGCGACTGCGAGCGCCGCCAGTCGCACTACGACCCGGCCATCGCCGCCTGTCAGAAGTCGCTGAGTTACTATTCCCAGGACCCGTTCGCGCATTATGCCCTGGGCTTGAGTTACATGTACAAGGCCAACGCGACTAACAGCGTGGCCGAACTGGGGCCGGCGCTGAAGCACTTCCAGGAGATGCTGGCCATCAACCCCGACATGGAGGAAGCCCGCTTCGCCCGCCAGAACATCGCCGCCATTCAGCAGGCGCTGGGGGGACAATAGGCTAATGGACAACCGCCCGCCGTACCGTCAGGCGCTGCTCTCTCTCCTGGTCGCGTTCCCGGCACTTCTCCTGGGCTATGGGGTGTTCGTCCGGGCGAAACCGCTCCGCCTTTCCAATCTGCTCATGCTTGCGGGCTGCCTGATGATATCCACATCCCAACTGGTGCCCGAGCGAAACAAGTTCGGGTGGATTTTGTCGGGCGCAGCCCTGGGCATGTGGGCGGCGGGCCTGATCTCCATCTACTATCCGCGGTAGGCGAACGCGCCGTCCGGTCGTGGGCCTGAGAGCATGTACGATCCCAATTCGACCGGCAGCGTGGCCGAGCCAGGCGCGGCGCTGAAGCACTTCCAGGAGATGCTGGCCATCAACCCCGGCATGGAGGAAGCCCGCCTCGCCCGCCAGAATATCGCGGCCATTCAGACGGCGCTGGGGGGACAATAGACGCATGGATAGCCGCCTGCATATCCGGACCCGCTACAATGGGGATGTATGAGCCGGGTCGAAGAGATCGAGCGGGCCATTCAGGATCTGAGCCTCGACGAATTTGCCCAGAACGCCCAACATGTTCACGCGCTTGAGCAGGAGCGCTGGGACGCGCAACTGGATCGGGACGCGAGCAGCGGGAAGTTGGATTTTCTGATTGCGGAAGCGCTGGAAGACCGGGAACAGGGAAGGCTCAGGGACTGGCCCGGCCCGGCATGAGGTGGCAGGCGGGTCCTCGCTTCTGGCAGCTGTTTCAGAGCCTGCCCTCGGACGTTTAGCATCTAGCCGTCAGGAATTACCGCCTCTGGAGAGAGAATCCGCATCACCCGTCCCTGCGGTACCGGCGGCTAGAGAACCGCGACGGCTTGGTCACTGTGCGGGTTGGCGATCGTTACCGTGCCCTCGGTTACCTGGAGGCCGGTGCCGCGATCTGGATCTGGATCGGCCGCCATGCCCACCCCTCCTCCGGTATGCTTTCATGAAGTATGGAGCCTGCAGCCGTTCCCCCGTCCCCCCGCCCCCAGCCCGCCCAGACCTGGAACGCGGCGGGCTATTCGGCTAACGCGCATTTCGTGCCCGCGCTGGGGCAGCCGGTGCTGGAACTGCTGGCTCCGCGGGCGGGTGAACGCATCCTCGATCTGGGCTGCGGCGATGGCGTGCTCACCGAAAGGCTGGTGGCCCTGGGCGCCCAGGCGGTGGGCATCGACAGCTCGCCGGAGATGATCGCCGCCGCGCGCGCCCGCGGCCTGGACGCCCGGCTGATGGACGCCCGCTCGCTGGCCTTCGACGGGGAGTTCGACGCGGTCTTCTCCAACGCCGTGCTGCATTGGGTGAAGGACGACCCCGACGCGCCCATCGCCGGCGCCTTCCGCGCCCTCAAATCCGGCGGCCGGTTCGTGGGCGAAATGGGCGGCCATGGCTGCGTCGCGGCCATCGGCGTGGCGTTGCTGGCCACTCTCGAGCGGCGGGGCATCGGCGACGCCGCTTCGTGGATTCCCACCTACTTCCCCACGGTGGACGATTACGAAGCCCGTTTGCGGCGGGCCGGCTTCGTGCCGCAAAGCGTGCAACTGGTCCCACGCCCCACGCCGCTGCCCACGGGGATGCGGGGTTGGCTGGAGACCTTCGCGGTGGCCTACTCCGCCGCCCTGCCGCCCGCGGAGCGTGACGGGTTCCTGGAAGAGGTCACGGCGCTGCTCCGGCCGGTGCTCTGCGATTCCCAGGGCCGCTGGACCGCCGATTACATTCGCCTGCGCTTCGCCGCCCTCAAACCCTGACGCCGCGCGCCGGGCCTACGGCTGGTTGCGGTGCCGCTGGAGCTTGCGCTTCACATCCGGCCAGAACTCCTTCAGCACATTGGAGAAGGCGTCGGTCCCGCAGGCAATCAGGAGTTTCTGGACATTGTCGCTGGCGGTGCGCGTGTCCGGGTAATAGGCGTTGGAGATGGCCGCGGCGGCGGCGTTCCCGCCCCACTCCTCGAAGTTGAAGGTGCGGTGGCCGGAGTCCATTTTGGTCACCACAATCTGCTCCAGCGCGTACAGCGTACGATGCAGTTTCCCCCCTTCGCCGAGGCGGAAGTAGCGCGGATCGGCGTGGATGAGAGCGGGGACGAGGCCTTCGGTCATCATGTTGCCGATGGTCTGGTCGCCGTAAGCCGTGACGAAGCGTTTGGCATATCCCTGCATCCCCTGGCCAAACGACGGGTTCTGGTTCTCGATCTGGTAGAGACATGCGAACAACCCCGCGGTGGGGTACACCGGGATGTCGAAGGAGTCCTTGGCGGCGATGGCGATTTTCTGCCTGGCCGTGAGGGGATGGAATGGGATGGACGCCTCCGTCATGCGGTTATTGGGAAGGACGCCGTAGATCCGCTTATCCTCAACCGGCGGGTTGGCGGAACCGGGCATGGGGGAAGGGGCGGGCTGCGGCGCGGAGGGCTGCGCGCACAGGCAAAACACACCGAACCAACACACGCCTAGAGCGTTCCGGAAAGCGGTCATTCCAATCGATTAGACGCGGCCGGACGGGCAGCCGGTTACAGGAATCGCGCCGCCCGCCCATGGCCCCCGGGAGGGCGGCGCCCGGCTACCGTTTGCTTTCCACCAGCGCCGCGGCGAGTTGCTCGCGGGTGCTCTGCAGACGGTCGGCAACCAGTGTAAACATTCGCTCGAAGAAGGCGCACCCGAAGTAGGGATTGGCCTCGCAGGCCCGGCGGAGGGTGGCGATCTCGAAGGCCATGGCCCGTACGGGTTCCAGGGCGCTGGCCTGGAACTGGCGTGCCTGGCTCAGCACGGCGCTCCAGCCCAGATCCTCGCCGGCGTAGAGCACCTGGATGCGCACGGCGCGGCCGGCGACGGTGGCGTCCAGAGCCACCCGGCCGGAGAGAATAATGTAGAACAGCTTGGCTTCCTGGTTTTCGTGGAAGATCACTTCGTCCTTGGCGAACTGGACCTCGGTGCCAAGGGTTAAGAGTTTGTCCATGTGGCGGGCGCGGAATTCTTCGAAGAAGGATAGCCCGGGGAGAGGTGCGGTGGCGTTGGATGTCATGGGAGTTGCTCCTTCAGGAGGGGGTCGAGCCGGGGCGTATCCACGCCCGGACCGGGTAGGCCGGCCGAGTGAAGGACCGGGCGAGGATGGGGCGGCAGTTTCAACTGCCGGCGCGTTCGCTGGGTAACACGCACATACGGCTCACCTGTTCAGCTTGAGGATATTTAACTCCGAAACCCGGCCGGAGTCAACCCGCATTTTGGCCACGCCCCCAAAAACTTACGCGGTTACCCCTTCTATTTCGGATCGTTCTGTCCTATAATCCAGTTGGCAAGGGCCGACCCCGGGGAGTTTCAAGGAGGTCGCGTGAAGATTCTCAAGCTTAGGAAAGAGAAGCTTGACCTGTTTGCTTCCGTCGTCCAGCAGTTCGGCGAGTTGCATGCGCCCGTTGAACAGGACGGTAAGTACGCTTTCAAGCGGTTAACCCGCTGGTCGGAAGCGCGGCTGGAATACGACCGCACGATCCTGCCTCCCAAGAAGTACTTCCTTCCGCCCCGGGAAACCCTGTTCCGCTACCGCCCCGAAGAGGGCTTCATACCGTGCACCGAGGGATTGAGTCAGAGGATCATCCTGTTCGGCGTGCACGCCTGCGACGTTTACGCCATCAACATCCTGGACCGCGTGTTCGCCGGCAAGTACCAGGATCCTTACTACCAGGCGCGGCGCAAGAACATCGCCATCATCGGCATCGACTGTTCGCCCGACAAGCAGTGCTTCTGCCGCTCCATGCGCGCCGATTTCGTGGACCACGGCTTCGACCTGTTTTTCTACGATACCGGCGACTACTACCAGGCGCTGGTGGGCACGGCCCTGGGCGACGACATGGTGCTGGCCACCGGCAGCCTGTTCGAGCCCGTGGAGGCCGACAATATCGAGGATTACAAGCGGCGCTCCTTCGACAAGCGCCAGGCCTTCCAGCTGGACGTGGAAATCCGCGACCTGCCGGAGATTTTCGAGATGGAGTATCAGAGCGGGATCTGGGGCGAGCTGGGCGAAAAGTGCCTCTCCTGCGGCAGTTGCAGCATGGTCTGCCCCACCTGCTACTGCTACGACGTGGCCGACGACGTGGAACTCGGCTCGCGGGCGGGCAAGCGGCAGCGGCTGTGGGATTCCTGCCTCTTCACGGACCACGCGCTGGTGGGCAGCGGAGAGAATTTCCGCGGTCCCCGCGCCAGCCGCATCAAGTTCCGTTTCTACCACAAGCAGCGCGGCTTCGTGGCCGAATACGGGCGGCCGAGTTGCGTGGGCTGCGGACGCTGCAGCACCGCCTGCCCGGTGGGAATCGACGTGGTACAGGTGATCGAACGGCTTCGGGGGGTTCAAGATGTTGCTTGCCGATGAAGCGACTTATCACCCAATCGTGAGCGACAATCCGTACCAGCCGCACATGGCGCGGATTGTGCGCATTTACAAAATGGTGGAGAACAACTACCTCTTCACCCTGCGGTTCATGGAAGACCACCTGGCGCACACGTTCCGGCACCAGCCGGGGCAGTTCATCATGCTCAGCGTGCCCGGCGCCGGCGAGATGCCCATCTCGATCTCGTCTTCCCCATCGCGGCCGGAGGTGCTGGAGCTATGCATCCGGCGCGTGGGCCGCGTCACCAACGCCCTCTACCGCATGCACACCAACGACGTGGTGGGTGTGCGCGGGCCCTACGGCAACGGATACCCCATCCAGGAGATGACCGGCAACGACATCCTGCTGGCGGCCGGCGGCCTGGGCATGGCGCCGCTGCGCTCGCTTTTGTGGTACGCCCTGGACCACCGCGACAAGTTCAACAACATCACCCTCATGTACGGCGCCAAGCGGCCCGAGGAGATGCTCTTCCGCGAAGAGCTGCTGGCGCTGGTGGACCGCACCGACATGAACTGCCTGCTGACCGTGGACAAGGACGCCTCCGGCGTGTGGGAGAACCACGTGGGCATGCTGCCGGCGCTCTTCGACCACGCCAAGATCGAGCCCTCGCGCACCTATGCGGCGGTCTGCGGGCCGCCGGTGGTTTATAAGTTCATCCTGCGCCGGCTGCTGGAACTGGGCTTCCCCAAGAACCGCATCCTGATGTCGCTCGAGCGGCGCATGAAGTGCGGCATCGGCAAGTGCGGCCACTGCAGCATCGGCTATAAGTACACCTGCCTGCAGGGGCCCATCTTCACTTACTGGGATGCAATCAACCTGCCGGAGATGATCTGATGAGCAAGCCTACCGTGGGTATATTCGGACTCACCGGCTGCGCCGGCGACCAGTTGGCCATCCTGAACTGCGAAGACCAGCTTCTGGACCTGGTGGCCCTGATCGACGTCCGGGAATTCCTGATGGCCTCCTCGGAGAACGATACCGAGTGTTCGCTGGACCTGGCCCTGGTCGAGGGCGCCGTGGTGAGCGAAAGGGACGCCGCGCGCCTGCAGGCCATCCGCAAGCGGTCGAAAGCGCTGGTGGCGCTGGGCACCTGCGCCGTCTGGGGCGGCGTGGCGGCCATGGATCGCGGCCTCGACCGCCGCAAGCTGATCGAAGAGGTGTATGGCCCCACCGGTCTGGGCTACGATTCCATTCCCGCCCAGGCGCTGCACGAGGTGGTGAAGGTGGACCTCAAGGTGACCGGCTGCCCCATCGAGAAGGACCACTTCCTGGCGGCCATCGCCAACCTGTTGAACGGCAATGCGCCCATCTATCCTCAGTACCCGGTCTGCACGGAGTGCCGGATGCTGGAAAACAACTGCATGCTGGTGGAGCGCGGCGAGCCCTGCTGCGGGCCCATCACGGCGGCCGGCTGCCAGGCGCGCTGCCCCGGCCTGAGGGTTGCCTGCGTGGGCTGCCGCGGCCCGGCGACCGACTTCAACGCGCCCTCGCTGGTCGCCATGCTGGCGGCCAAGGGTTTCGACCGGCAGCGCATCGCCGCGCGGCTGCGCACGTTTGCCCCGGTGGAGGTGGCCTGATGAGCGTCGTTGTCATCGAACATCTGGCCCGCGTGGAAGGCCACGGCGGGATCACGGTGGAACTGGAGGGCGACAGTGTCGCCAGCGTGCGCTTCGACGTCTTCGAGGGCGCCCGCCTGCTGGAGCCGCTGATACGCGGCAAAAGCTACGACGAGGTGGCGCCCACGCTCTCCCGCATCTGTTCCATCTGCTCGGCGGCGCACACCCTCACCTCGCTGAAAGCCACCGAGAACGCCTTCGACGTGCACGTCAGCCCGCAGACCGATCTGCTGCGGGAACTGATGTTCCGCGGCGAGAGCATCGAAAGCCACGCGCTGCACCTGTTCCTGCTGGCGGCGCCGGATTACCTGGACTACCCCAGCGCCATCGCCATGGCGGCCGATAAGCCCGCCGCCGTGCTGCTGGGGTTGCGCATGAAGAAGCTCGGCAACCTGATCCAGGAAACCATCGGCGGCCGCGCCATCCACCCGGTCAACGCCGTGCCCGGAGGCTTCGGCAAGCCGCCCACCGTGGATCAGCTCATCGAGCTGCGCAGCGGGCTGACCCAGGGCATGGCGGACTCCGACGCCGCCATCGACATGATGGCCTCGCTGCCCGCCGCCGATTTCTGCCATTCCGATACGGTCTACGCCGCCCTCCGCTCGCCCAACCTGGACAGCTACTACTCCGGCGACGAGGTGATGGCCGTCAGCGACGGCAACCGCGCCATCGTGCATGCCGCCGATTACAAATCGCTCACCAGCGAGCAGTCTATCCCGCATTCCCACGCCAAGCACAGCAGCTTCCGGGGCCGGCCGTTCATGGTGGGATCGCTGGCCCGGCTGACGGTGAACCCGCGGCGGCTCACCGGCCGCCTGGCCGTGGCCATGAAGCGGCTCAAGTTCCAGTTGCCCGCCGACAACCCCATGGACAACAACAAGGCCCAGGCGCTGGAGCTGATCAGCGACGTGGAGCGCGCCCTGGAAATCATCGAGCAGTTGCTGCGCGCGGGCGTGAAGGACGAACGCCCCGTGCCCATTCATCCCCGCGCCGGAACCGGCACCGCCATTACCGAGGCGCCGCGCGGCCTGCTGATCCACAGCTACACCTACGACGCCGCCGGCTGCATCGTCTCCGCCGACGTCATCACGCCCACAGCCCTCAACGCGGCCAGCATGGAGCTGCACTTCCGCCGCGCCGTGGAGCAATGCGCCGACCGCGAGGAGGCCGTAATCTCCAAGCGCCTGCAGATGATCGCGCGCGCCTACGACCCCTGCATTTCCTGCTCGGTACACCTCCTGCGCCGGGCATGAAGCCGCTGCTCGCCATTGGGCTGGGCAATCCGCTGATGGGCGACGAAGGCGTCGGATGGTACGTCGCCTCGCGCCTCTCGGGCGATCCCCGTCTGCCCCCGGACGCGGAGACCCTCTGGGGCTCGACCGATCTGCTCCGCCACGCGGGACAAATCGAAGGCCGCCGCCGCGTGATCCTGATCGATGCCGTGCGCGACGGCGCGCCGCCCGGCTCGGTGGCGGTGTTCGAGAATGGCGCCGGGCTGGACGACCGCCAGACGAATGCGCACGAGCTTTCCGCCGTTCAGGCCATGCGGCTGCTACAGTTGATGATGCCGGTGCCATTCACGCTGTTGGGCGTTTCCATTGCGTCGGCCGCCGCCGCCAGCCGGCTGTCGGCAGCGCTGGAAGCGCGCATGCCGGCGATCCTGGAGCGCGTTCTGGAGGAACTGGGATGGAACTGTTCGAGGTGATCCGGCGGCGGCGTTCGGTCCGCGCCTTTGAACGCAGAGCGATCCCCACCGAGACGCTCGAAGTGGTGCTGGAGGCCGCCAACGCCGCGCCCTCGGCGCGCAATCTCCAGGCCTACGAGATCTACGTGGTCTCCGGCGAGCGCCAGCGGACGGCGCTGGCCGGGGCCGCCCGCGAGCAGAGCTTCCTGGCCGGCGCCCCGGTGCTGCTGGTCTTCTGCACCCACGCCGCGCGCTCCATGGTGCGCTGCGGCGCCCGCGGCGAAACCCTGTACACCATTCAGGACGCCACCATTGCCTGCACCTTCGCCATGCTGGCGGCCACCGCCCGCGGCCTGGCCAGCGTGTGGGTCGGCTCTTTCGACACCGGGGAAGTGGCCCACATCCTGGGCGCGCCCCCGGGCGTGGAGCCGGTGGTGATCCTGCCGCTGGGCTATGCCGCCGAGGAGCCCGTCGAGCCGCCCCGCCGCGCGCTGGAGGATCTGGTACACCGCATGCCGTAGGAGGCCGCCTCAGGGCGCCACGTTGAAGTACGGCATGGCGAACGAAGTTTTGCCGCCATCCACGAGCAGTCGAACCACACCTGGCCGGTCTGGCTCCCCAGTTTCAGATCCACCTGATACACGCGCCACGTTTCGCCCGGCGCCAGCCCCGCATAGAGGACCTGCTGGCCCGTGCACGTCATCGGCGTGGCCAGGCGCGCCAGGGGTTCAGCCGACGGCGCGGGCGTGCCCAGCGGGACTTCGGGATTGACGGCGGCGCCCAGGCCGGCCATGAAGAAGTGGAGGATCTCGCCCGCGTGCGGCGGGCTGCTGCTGGTGACCGGCCCGCTCCAGTCCTGGTGCGCGACGGCGCCCACCTGCGGACAGGCCGCGATCCAGACCGGGGTTTGCGGAAAGTCGAAGGGCGTGCGGTCGCCAGCCACTCCGGCCACCAGGGGAAGTTCCACCGGCCCCGTTCCGGCCCCTAAATTCCAGGGCGTCAGGAAATCGATGTGATCCGGCATCACGAACAGCACCGGCACCGCCTGGCCTCCGATGGTGATCGTGGTGTCCGCCAGCGACAGGCCGGGCAGGGATGGCGCGCCCATTGACACGTCCGGCAGGCCGTCCAGGTAGACCGTTCCCGGCGTGCCGGGCGTTAGTAACTGTGAGCCCGGGTCCAGGGAGAAGTGCGGCGTGCGGCCCACCAGCTCGATCTGATCGCCGGTATCCGCATCGATCTGGAGCAGGCGCCCGGCCTGCGTCACCGCGTAGACCACCTTGCCGTTGCCCGAGAGGATCGCGTCCGCGATGCCAGCCGGGTCGCTGGAGAGCTGGCGGGCGCCGCTGCCATCGCCACCCACCACCCACACCTGACCGCCCCGCGGCGTCAGCACGCGCTGCCCGTCGTCGCTCATGCCGGGCCCGAACTGCCAGGTGGGGGAGAAGTTGGCCATCACCAGGTTGTCCTGCCGGGTTTGCAGATTGAACATCCGCAGCGTGTCCGCGCCGTAGAGAACGTAGGTCCCGCTGGCATCGATGGCGTAGGGAAGGCCAGGCGTAAACGGCTGGGGGTCGGCTCCGGGACTCACGGTGAAGGCGCTCTCGAAGGGGATGTTGAAGATCGCGGTCCCGTTGTTGGCGATGGTCCGGCCGGTGCCGAACCTGATACCGCCGAGGTAGATGCCCGACGGCAGATCGATGCGGGTGAGGCTTCCCGTGGCCGGGTCGGCATACGACACCGACGCGACCGACAGGGGTCCCCCGGTGGTGTCGGCGATGGCGTACCGGCCATTGGGACTGATGCGGATAATGTCCGCCAGTTGCCGGTCCCCGGAGGGCGAGATCCAGTAAGTCGCCCAGGTGTTGAAGTCCTCGCAATTGTTGGCAAAAGAGATGTTCCCCGGCGCCAGGATATTGGTTCCATCCGCGGTGGTTTCGGCGGCGCCGAAAGAGTAGTAAGTGCCAAGAATGCAACTGTAGCCGGGACCCGGCGCGGCCGGAATCGCCTGCGGCAGCGAGCGGATGAGGCGCACGCCGTTCCGGTCCGCGGCGAACAGCTTGCCCCAGGTTGGCTCACTGGTGCCCTTGAGAGTGAGGCCGGAGGCGAAGTAGACCACCGAACCGTCGAACGGTGTCGCCAGGCCCCCGTACTGGCCCCAGGCGGCCGAAGCGAACACCGCCCCCAGAAGCGCTATCTGGCGTGTCACGCCTCCAGGATAGCGCGGCCGACGCCGGGTCAACCGTGGAGCGTTACTGCCCCGGGCTCCAGCAGCCGCTCCCGGCGCGCATACTCTTCCAGTTCCCCGCGGAACCGCGGCGCCGCCACCCCGATGAGCGCTTCCACGCGCTGCCGCAGCGTCTTGCCGTGCAGGTAGGCGGTGCCGTGTTCGGTGATCACGTAATGCACGTCGCCGCGCGAAGTCACCACGCCGGCGCCCGTCCGCAGCACCGGCACGATGCGCGAGATGGCGCCGTCCTTGGCCGTAGAGGGCAGGGCGATGATGGGCACGCCGCCCTTCGACCGCGCCGCCCCGCGCAGGAAATCCACCTGCCCGCCGATCCCGCTGTAGGGCGTTGCGCCCACCGAGTCCGAGCACACCTGCCCGGTCAGGTCCACCTCCAGCGCCGAGTTGATTGCCACCATGCGGTCGTTCTGCGCGATCACAAACGGATCGTTGACGTAGCCGGCAGGCAGAAACTCGAAGGCCGGATTCTCGTGGATGAAGCGGAACAGCCGCTGGCTGCCGAGCACGAAGCCCGCCACGGCGCGGCCGGGATGCAGCGTCTTGCGCGCGCCCGTCACCACGCCGGATTCGATCAGGTCGATGGCGCCATCCGGAATCATCTCGCTGTGGATCCCCAGGTCGCGGTGATCGCCCAGGAAACCCAGCGTGGCTTCGGGGATGCCGCCGATGCCGGTCTGCAAGGTGGCGCCGTCGGGAACCAGTTGCGCCACCCGCTTGCCGATGGCCCGGTGGACCTCGGTCACCGGGTGCGCCGGGTACTCCACCAGCGGGTGCGAGGTCTCGACCAAAGCGTGGGCGCGGCTCACGTGCAGGAAGGTCTCGCCGCAGGTGCGCGGCATCTGGCCGTTGATCTCCACCACCACGCGCCGCGCCACGGAGACGACCGCGTGGGACACGTCCGTGCTCACGCCCAGGCTCATGTACCCGTGCTCGTCCGGCGGCGTGCATTGCAGCAGGCACACGTCCACCGGCAGCGCTCCGGAGCGGAACAACTCCTCGATCTCGCTCAGGAAAACGGGCGTGTAGTCTCCCCTGCCCTCCTGCACCGCGCGCCGCACGTTGGCGCCCAGGAACAGGCCGTTGTGGCGGAAATGCCCCTCATACTCCGGCAAGGTGTAGTCGGCGATCCCCATGGTGGCCATGTGCAGCACTTCGACGTCCCGCAACCCGGCGCCCCGGCGCGTCAGGGCCCGCACCAGGTCCACCGGCTCCGCACAGCCGTTGTGAATGTATACGCGCGAGCCCGACCTCACCGCGGCCACTGCTTCATCCGCAGTACAAAGAAGCGCGTGATAATCCGGCATGCGTCCCTCCATCGCTCCCGCTCGCCCGCGGCCGGAATCCGGCCGAAACCGGCTGCCCTCGCGACCGGTCCCGGCGGCTTCCATTTATTGGCACCTCTTGCAGGTGGTGCTATAAGCCGCCGATTCTATTTTCAGACCATTTGGGTCGAAAAGCAATAGGCCGCCGGGAGGGGCGGCAGCCCGCTGAAACACCGGTTTCCGCCGCCATAATCAACCATTTTGTATGGTTTCATACATGCGACGCCGAGGGCGAAAAAATATCTGAGATTCCCGGGCCGGAATGCGGCCGGGCGCGTGCGTTGTAGTACCGGCGCAAGTTGAATCAAAACTTCTTCCCATGCTATAGTCACAGAGCCATACATCTTCGGAGGATGGATGTTTAGACGTTTATTGCAGTTAACATCACTCGCCGTAGTGTGCCTTCCGGTAGCGGCATGGGCCGACCAGATCGCACAGTTCGACGAACCGTCAACCGGGGGCTATGATTTTAAGATAGTTGACCAGACCACCGGCTGCCCAACGGGCTACTCGCAATGCCAGGAATTCACAGCCACCAGTCAGGCGGATTTTAAGTTCGATCTGGCCGGCAGTTGGCTCAGCGGTTACGATTTTACGGCGACCCTGACCTTGAACTCGGTCAGCACCCAGACTGCCGTTCAGCTCGACACGAATTACTGGGTACAGGGCGGCTTCTCCGGCAACTTCGCCATCACTTCCGGCGCATCCAATCTCCTGTCGGGATCCTTCACCAGCGCCAGGTTGAGCGTTGACGACAAAGTGGCCACGTTTAACCTTACCGGTTCAGACACTGGCAGTCCGCACTTCCTTGTATTTGGCTCGAGCTTTCTGAGCTTTCCGGTCGCGACAACGAATGTGTTCGGGTTCACGACGACTCTTAATGCGTACGACACGCAGAATGGAGCCGGCTTCCTGGCCAACGATGCGGGGTGGGGCGTTGCCACGTTTTCCGCTACGCCGCCGCCCATTTATGTCCCCGAGCCCACCACGATGCTCCTGTCCGCTGGTGCGCTCGCCGGCCTCGGCCTGGCGATGCGCAAGCGCAAACTGCAAGCGGCGAGCTGACCCATCGAAGAGATCGAGGCGCTCCGGCGCCAGGCCGATCCGCCCGAGTGATATCCCCGCTTCCGCCCGTCCCCGCGTAGCCTCATAATAGGACTTCGCGAGGACATCATGACCTGCCGCCCATTCAAGCTCGCCCTCGGCATTGGTGCGAGCCTTCTCTCTATCCCCGCCGTGTTCGGCGCTTCAGCCAACCAGCCACCCGGCCTGCTCAGCGACGTGGTGGATATCAGCCCCGATTTCCACGACTACGCCAATACCTTCTTCCTGGCCGACTCGCTGGCGTCGTTCGACCCGGCCTCCGGCTCCGGCACCATCTCCTGGCGCCGGAATCAACTCGTCCCCCGCATCGCCTTCAATACTATGGAGGCGATCCTGCATCCCTACGCCGGCAATACATTCCCCGGCGCCGAGTATGCCGTGGACCCGAAGCTGCCCTTCACCATCGAGTTCGTCTCCCCGCGCGCCGTGCGCATCCGCATCCGCACCACCGCCAATCCGCGGCCCGACGAGCCCTCGCTCATGCTGGTGGGCGCGCCGCCCCACGACGCCTCGTGGAAGTATTCCGAGGTCCCCGGCGGCCACCGCTATACCAGTTGGGCGGGCTCGGTCACCATCCTGGCCAAACCCTGGCACATCGAGTTCCGCGACGCACAGGGCAAGCTGCTCTCCTCCACGCGCCACACCGCGGATAACCGGCCGCTGCTCGATCCCGTCCTGCCGTTCTCCTTCATCCGCCGCCCCTCGGACTATTCGCGCAGCGTGGGCGCGGTCTTCTCCCTCAGCCCCGGCGAAATGATCTTCGGCTGCGGCGAAAGCTTCACCCGCCTCGACAAGCGCGGCCAGAAAATGGTCCTCTGGAGCAACGACGCCAACGGCGTGGAGAGCGGCCGCATGTATAAGCCCATCCCGTTCTTCATGAGCAACCGCGGCTACGGCATGTTCGTCCACACCTCGGCGCCCGCCACCTTCGATTTCGGCGCCAGCTACAGCATCGCCAATCAGCTCCTCCTGGGCGACGACGATCTGGACCTGTTCGTCTTCCTGGGCGCCCCCAAGGACATCCTCAACGAGTACACCAACCTCACCGGCAAGGCCCCCATGCCCCCGCTCTGGTCCTTTGGCTTGTGGATGAGCCGCATCACGTATTCCAGGGAGGATGAGGTGCGCGCCGTGGCCGCCAAACTGCGCGAGACGCGCGTGCCCGCCGACGTGATCCACCTGGATACCGGCTGGTTTGAAACCGACTGGCGCTGCGATTACAAGTTCTCCACCACCCGCTTCCAGGACCCCGCCAAAATGATGGCCGACCTGAAGAAGGACGGCTTCCACATATCCCTCTGGCAGCTTCCCTACTTCGTGCCCATGAACTCGCTCTTCCCGGAGATCGTCTCCAGGGGCCTGGCGGTCCGGGACGGAAAAGGCAACCTGCCCTATGAGGACGCGGTGCTCGACTTCACCAATCCGGCCACCGTCGCCTGGTATCAGGACAAGATCGCCGGCCTGCTGAAGATGGGCGCGGGCGCCATCAAAGTGGATTTCGGAGAAGCCGCGCCCCTCACCGGCATTTACGCCAACGGCCGCAGCGGATTCTACGAGCACAACCTCTATCCCCTGCGCTACAACCAGGCCGTGGCCGACATCACCCGCCAGGTGAACGGCGAGAACATCATCTGGGCACGCAGCGCCTGGGCCGGCAGCCAGCGCTATCCGCTGCATTGGGGCGGCGATGCGGGCAACACCGACACCGGCATGGCCGCCACCCTGCGCGGCGGACTGTCTTTCGGATTGAGCGGCTTCACCTTCTGGAGCCACGACATCGGCGGGTTCACCGCCAAACCTTCCGAGGATCTGTACCGCCGCTGGGCGCCCTTCGGGCTGCTCACCTCGCACAGCCGCTGCCACGGCGCGCCGCCGCGCGAACCCTGGGAGTACAGTGCCCAGTTCCTGGAGGACTTCCGCCGCGCCGACGAGTTGAAATACCGCCTCATGCCCTACATCTACGCCCAGGCCAAGGACTCCTCCGAGCGCGGCCTGCCCATGGTGCGCGCGCTGCTGGTCGAATACCCCGACGATCCCGGCGCCTGGGGCGTGGACGACGAATACCTGTTCGGGAGCGACCTCCTGGTGGCGCCGCTCATGGAGAGCGGTGCCGCCTTCCGCGACGTCTATCTGCCCAAAGGGCAGTGGATCGACTTCCAGAGCGGCAAGGTCTACGCCGGCGGCTGGCAGAGAATCGAAGCCGGCCAGATCCCGGTGGTCCTGCTGGCCCGCGAGGGCGCCATCGTGCCGCAGATGAAGCCCGCGCTTTCCACCTCGCTGTTGGACTGGAAGAACCTGGAAATGGTGGTGTACGCCGCCACCGCCCAGGCGGCCCAGGGGCTGGTCTGTCTGCCGGAGGACAACGTTCTGCGCAAAGTGGAAGCCGCCCGCAAGGGCAAGGCGTTCGCGCTGGCCGCCGACCCGCTGTCAGGCAAGGCCACCGTCACCGTGCGCCTGTCGTCTGCGAAGTAGGCGATGTGGGGCAGCAGCCTGCCCCCACCGCTCGGGACCGGGCCGCGGCCGTAATCCGTCCGTAAGTACTCTGACGCGCGCCGCGCCGCCGGGCCATCCATTTTTCCGCCACCCGCGGCTCCCCGCCGGGCCGGTGTAACACTCCTTTACGGCCGGGGCTCCCGATCGAGCCGGATCGGTGCCCCGGCCGCAAGGGAGTGGAGTGGGCCTCTCCGCCGGTTCGCCGCGCCGCCGGGCCATCCATTTTTCCGCCACCCGCGACTCCCCGCCGGGCCGGTGTACCACTCCTTT
>Ga0265323_10000776_pt1 | contig 17066 bp, 31 predicted proteins | sample 41225metaG_FD_193580 | JGI IMG/M metagenome (GOLD analysis project Ga0265323, IMG submission 193580) | Rhizosphere microbial communities from Carex aquatilis grown in University of Washington, Seatle, WA, United States - 4-12-25 metaG | ecosystem: Host-associated > Plants > Roots > Rhizosphere...
CAATGCAATATAGCCGATGTTAGTAGTCTGGTTTGCTCTTGTATAAAACTTAGGCAAACACCACTAATTAACGGAAAATTTATATGTTCAATTTGCAATAAGCCAATAGAGCAAACTTGCTACTAACGGTCGAGGCTATGGCCAGTGTGGGATTTAGCCGCACTGTCTTGTCAACCTGTTACAAATATAATTTAAACCACTGTCTTTCGCAAACCACTAAAACCCACATTGGCTATAGCCTTTGTTAGCAGCAGGCATTATTCATTCTCCGGAGGCAGCGTCTATCCTTTCGCACGTTGGTTTGGCGCAGCCTTTGCCATCAGGCCTATAACGACGTATGGGTTTGCCCGGCCTGTCTTCATAAAAAAAAATGGCGCAAACCTTGCAATCCAACAGTTCTGATTATAATCTGTGCACATGTCCTTCGATGGGCCAACGCAAGGTATGTGCCATTTTTTTCAGGCACATCAAATCGGGCGAAGAAACATTTGCACTAAACATGTTACGTGCTAAAAGGGCAAACCCTACGATTTCACGCTGCAAAGGATGTGACAAACCAACTTACCATCAACAGGGCGAAAAAAAATCTATCAACGAAGAACAAAACAATCTACATGCTGAAACGCCCAATCAACGGGCAATCTTTATATACGCCAGACAGGGTAATGGATTCACATGTATCACAAATCTCGTTCATTGCTTGCTGCTAACAGTTGCAAATATGAAACGTTTTAACACAGAACTTAAATAGATTGAATAATTTAACAATTAGTATAAACTTTATTTTGAAATACGAATAAAATGTTTTATATTTGTTGTTATAAATAAGTATGTATTATTTTTGTTTTACCATATAAAAAATTAAATTATGGAAGAAAAAATTTTGAGTATATTAAATAGTGGATGTTTTGAAATTGTCTTTATGGATAAAATACCGTATATTGCAACAGGAACAACGCCTTTTTATGGTAGTAAAGACGTTGTTTTTATTGGCAGTGATGCAACAACTGTTCACAATAACATAAGTAAAGAAACTAGAGATAAAATAGTGACTGCTGTGCGTGAAATATTAATTAACTCAAAACAAAAATAAAAAAAGAATGAGTAATTAATGTAACAATTTTAAAAAATAATCGTATAAAATAATATTTAATCATTAAATTCAAAAATAAAATGAATGAAGAATTAATTAAAACAAAAAATGCTGAAATTTTATCCACAAAAGGATTTATTTTTGAAGGTAAAATACCAACCCAATCATTAGTTTGCAAATGGTTGCGTGAAACACATAATATTGATATTTCTATGTGTTTCAAACCAAATATAAAAAAATGGGATTTTATTCCGAGTTTTATGAATATGAATGGAAAAGAATATTTCAAACACTATTCAGAATATTTTAAAACTCGTAAAAAACGTAAGTATGACACATACGAGGAAGCATTAGAAGATGGAATTACTGAAAGTTTAGAACTGTTGCATTAAATGAATATTAATTTAAAATTATAAAGAAATTAAATATTATTGTTATGGAAAATAAAAAAATTAGTATTCCTGAAGAACTACAACAAATATGCAGAGATTTTGCTGAAGTTGCAATTAAACATGGACTTTATAGATTTAATGGAACATTTACACCTCGTACAAGTTGGGGTGGTGATATCAACTTTATTTGGTCTTCAGGTAGGCACGAAGCAGAACAAAACGAATTAAATATTAGTACTCAATTATTTGTAAACACTAAGGTAATATTATAAAAAGTTTTAGTTAATTAATATCATTAATTTAAAATTATATCCATGAAAACAAAAGAACAAGAACAACTTGAATTTATTCAGATTGTAAATGAATTAAATCAAGAGCTTTATGAAAAAAATGGTGAGGTTGAACTTGAAGACAATTTTTATTATTCTACTGATGGAGATGTAGATGCAATCTTATTCGGAGATAAAGTGTTGTGGCATTCAGAAAATGATGATAGAAAATTTATTGAAGATAAAAATGATTATGAAGATTTTAAACCATTTATCATTAATGTTTTTAATAATTGGGTTGCAACTATACAATATAAATTATATTAATTATGCAACATTTTTCTTCAGTTTTATCACTTTTTGATGGTATATCATGTGGTCATAGAATGGATTTTAAATGGAATAAAAAAATAAATTAATTAATATTAATAACTTATGATTAAAATACTTAGTGATGCAAGAATAAAGCAAAAACAATGTAATAAATGCTGGACTACTATTTCATTTGAAATTGAGGATATTCAAAATGAATCTTCAATTCATGAAGAAGGATATATAACATATGGATATAATTATGTTGAATGTCCAAATTGTAAAGGGAAAATTATTATAAATTTTGGTCCCCCAAATAATTATACTGTTAAATAAAACATCTTAGATTATAATTAATATTATGAAAGTAGAAATTAAAATAACTAATGAAACAAATAATGTTCAGTTATATGATGTTAGTAATTTATTACAACCAATAACATCGATGAATTATGTAGATTCATACAGATATCACACAATGTCTGCAAGAAGTACATTATATCCTAACAAGACTATTGATGAAGTTAAAGCAATTATTGAAGATAATATAATTAAATTAAAATTATGACCATAAATAATTACAATGTTTATTTTGAAATATTCAACAAAAAATTAAAAACAACAATATTAGCTGAATCAGAAGAAAAGGCAAAACAGGCTATTTTAAATAATGTTATTTTTCACAAAATAGTAATAGATAATAAAGATTCTCTTAAACAAACGATGGATACATTTGATAATATAATGGATATTCTTAAGATCAAAAAAAAGAAATAATTATACAATATCTTAAAATACAATAAAAAATAAAATTATATGGAATATTTTGGAACTAATTTAACTGAGTATGGACATTACCGATTTGACTTAAACACTCAAAATATGGTAAAAATGTGGACAGATTTTAAAGATTTACCATTTAATCCAGAAGAACTTACCAATAATTTACCAAAAGGTGATGTAGCTTTTTACCAAGGTGGTGGATTTACAGTATTAGGAATTTCTGGAAGTTGTAAAGATGAAAGACCGGGAACTAAATCGATTTTTTGGGTTAAAGAAATTGTTGATAAATATACATTTATTCAAGAAATATTGCAAAACTCTTTAGCAATGAAAATTATTCATGCTATGCCTTTTGAAGTACGTTGGCAATCTTAAGGGTAATTAATAATTATTTTAAATTTTAGATAAAATTATGAGTCTGAAAAGAAATGAAGGTTATTATTGGGTATATTTATTTAGCCCTAAAAATTTTAGTTATGAAGGGTGGAATATTGCTCGATGGGATGGTGATTCATTTTGGTATGATGGAGACCCATATAATGAAAATTGCTTTTCACAAATAGATGAACGTCAAATTGTGCGATTAGTATAAACTATAATATTTAAAAGATGAGAATAAAATTAAGTTTATCTGGTAAACATAAGTATCTTAGTATTTGTACAAATAAAAAAGAAATATTAATAAGATATTGGGGATGGTTAAAATTTGATAAAGTGATTTTACATTCTTGTAAATAATAATATTAATTTTCACATATAAATAATTGATTATGCGATACGTAAAAGAAGAAGTGGTAAAAGAATGTTACCATAAATGTAATATTTATTGTAACAATATTGTCCAATGTACGTATAATAATTATAAACCAATAAAAAATAAAGAAATGAAAGAAATTGAAGACAAGGATCATTTCATTTTTTATTTGATTTATTAAAAGAAGTACATTATATTATTTATAGTAGATTGAAAAAATACAAAAGCTAAAAATATAAAATTAATGCATAAAATTGAATACGAAATAAAACTTAATAAAATGGAGAATGTAAATAAAAATACAGAACTTGACAACACAAATAAAAAATTAATTATATCTGATATTATGTATAGTGAATTACGAGAAAAATTCTTTCACTTAATAGCTGGTAGTTTTGCACATCATGAAGATGATTATCCAGATGTAGAAATTGCTGCTGATGATGCTATTGAAATAGTAAAAGAATTCATTATACATAACGCTAAGTGGCAAGTTGGGGATTAAAATGTGCTACCCTATTGAGCTAAACAGAAGTAAATTAACAGCACAAATATTGCAAACTGGAATGACACCCCCAATTTGCAATATACATTGTTAGGGTGCATTTTTATTCAAATCATGGAAACAAATTTAATGAACAAAGAACTTAAACATTTATTGGGAATACATGAACCATCACTTAATAAATGCTTAATTGCAGTAACATTTGATGGTCGGGCATTCTTAATCAAAACCGAAAACAATTTTGAAGAAGCATTTGATGGTTCTGATTTAGAAGATAACTTAACAGAGAACAAACAAATCCCAAAAGAAGCTGGAATATATAAATGTGTTATTAGGTATCATTCTTTTAAATGTAATATCCCGATTGACCCTGAAGAATGGGATTGTAATATTACTATCGAAAGTTGTGAATTAGTGGATGTGTCTTTTTAAATTTACCCTAACGGTGACAAATAAAAACAAGATTATGAAAAGAAGAAATTGCTGTGCTGTAATAGCCAAAATGATGGTAAAAATACCAAAAGAAAAAACTGAACTAATTAAAGACCTTGAGTGGAACTTTGAAGATGCAAGCTATAAAGCACCAGAAGAAACATTGCAATGGCAAAGAACTCAACAGACTTTAATTAAGCACCTACCTAAGCCTACCGAAGAATGGGAATTTGAAATACTAAGTATTTTTACCACACAACCAATTGACGATATTAAGCGTGCGGTGGCAAATGAAGCCTAACGAAAACGGCTATGTTGGCGTTGCGTGGCAAACAACTGAACTAAATAAAATTACTAAACTTAAAATACTGTGCGATGGGATTACCAGAAAAAATAGAAAGTAAAGAAATAGAAAGCTTTATTAAAATTTTTAACCACCAATACTGAGGTAAAGATTGGAGTGTTGGCCAGTTTTTAAAAGGATTAAATAACTGGATTAAACCAAAAGACGAGTGCGTTGGCAACTATACTGAAAAAAGCACCAAGCAGCAATGCAATATAGCCGATGTTAGCGTTTCGTGTGAACATCCGTTTTATGCAATTGCAATTAGAAAAAGTGATAATGTAAAGGTTTGTACTAAATGTGGTAAAGAAGAATCACATGAACGCTAACTATAATATATATAGTTTCATATCTAAATAATTAATTATGAATAATATGTGTGAGAATATTTTAAAGATTTATTTTAAAAAACTAAATACATAAAACTAATGTATAAGATTGAATACGAAATAAAGCTAAATAAAGATGGGAGACCTTACATAAACTTACCTCAAGATTATGAGAATAGGTCAGAAGATAAGTTTTTTTCTATGGAATTAACCAGATATTTGCTTCAAAAAGTATATGGTAATAGAAGTGCTGAATTTGATATAGATGCAGCAAAAGTAATTGAAACAAGTATAAATTTACTTGGGCAAGTTAGTGATGAAATGGCAGAAATATTATATAATAATATGAAAAGTCAGGGCGATTTTGATTTTATTTTGAAAAAAAGATATCATATAATGGTTGAAACACTTAAATTGAGAGATGAATTAGCTGAAAATCATATTCTTTATAATGATAAAATTTATATGAGACAAGAAGGATTAAGAGTATTAGTTCTTGAAGATAATATAATTTATGAATTAGAAAATGGAATTACTAACGAAAATTGGACTAAACTAAAATGAATTTCAAACCAACTCCCGAACAAGAAAGAATATTTCTTTTTACAAAAAAAAGACCAGAAAATTTATTAATTAAAGCTCTCGCCGGGACAGGTAAATCGAGCACAGCAATTGAATGTGCTAAATTATTACCACAAGATAAATCAATAATGTTTTTAGCATTTAATAAACATATTCAAGAAGAATTAAAAACTAAACTATTTTCTGGTATAAGATGCTACACCACTTATGGACTTGGTACTGCGGCAATTAAAAGAAAATATGGTGATAAAATACAATTTGATGAATTTAAAGCAGATAAAATTATATTAAAAAAATCTAAAAGTTGGGATTTACATGAAGAATTTAAAGATGAGGAAGAAATTGGATTTTATTTAAACAATATAAAAAAACTTGCCAATATGTGTAGGTTAACATTAACAATAAAACCAGAATTTATTCCATATATCTGTGAAAAATATGATATACCTTTAAGTAAACCAAATGATATTAAACGAGTACTTAAAGTATTGGATGAAATGACAACCGATAGAAAGACTTTTGATTATACCGACATGATATATTTACCAGCTATTGATAATAGTATATGGATGTTTCCTCAAGATTATGTATTTGTAGATGAATGTTTACCTGCTCAAACATATATTTCAACAACAAAAGGTAAATTTAAAATAAAAACATTATGTGAAAAATATGAAAAAACTGGTGAATTACCAATAGTTACAACATATAATGAAGATACTAAATTGTTTGAAGAAAAAAAAGTTAATAAGATTTGGTGTAATGGAATTAAAGATGTTTATTGTGTTATTTTAAATGGAAAAAGAAAATTAAAATCAACAATAAATCATAGATTTCTAACATTAGATGGTTGGAAGAGATTAGATGAGTTAAAAATTGGGGATAGAATATTATGTAATTATAACAATCAATTAGATTTAGAACATATTGTAGTTACTGATGAATATAAATTTTATAAATCTGAAAAAGTTTATGATATGAATGTTGAAGACAATCATAATTTTATTGTTACATCAAAAAATATATTTTTAAAAAGAAATATTGCTAATCAATATGGAATAATTACACATAATTGTCAAGATTTAAATCGTTGTCAAATCAAAATTATTGAAAAAATAATAAAAAGAGATAAAACAAGTAAAAAATATACAGGAAGATTATTTTCTTTTGGAGATTCCTTTCAAGGTGTCTATGGCTTTAACGGCTGTGATGACAAATCTTTCGAATGGTTTGAAAAATTTCCAAATACTAAAGTTTTACCACTAACAACATCATTTCGATGTTCAAAAAATGTAATAAAAAAGGCACAAGAAATTGTTCCAGATATTAAAGCACTAGATAATGCACCTGATGGTATTGTAAGAGATGGTAATGTATTAATTGAAGCACAAAGTGGTGATTTTGTATTATGTAGAACTACAATACCATTAGTAAAATTATTTTTTGAATTTCTTACACAAAATAAAAAAGCAATTATAAAAGGTTCAGATATTGGTATTCATCTTATTGAATTAATTGGTAAGATTAATAATATCGATAAATTAACTAAATTTTGGGAAAATGAATTATCAAAATTTAGACATGATTTAAAATCCGAAGGAATATTAAATCCTAATGAACATAGTGAATATACAGCACTTGAAGATAAAGTAATGACATTATTATTTTTAGCTAGACTTTCAGATAGTGTTATGGATTTAAAATATAAAATTAAAACCATATTCACTGATGAAATTCAAGGTATTTGCCTCAGTACTGTGCACAAAATCAAGGGGTTGGAAGCAAATAGGGTTTTTATTATAAGACCAGATTTATTACCAATGAAAAATGTTAAATCTTGGCAATATATTCAAGAAAAAAACCTCGAATATGTAGCATATACAAGAGCCAAGCTAGAATTAATTTTTGATAGAGAATGGACCGATGAAAAATAAAAAGATAAATTTTCGTAACAAATATTTAAAAATAGCGTATATTTGCTCAAAATAATAAAAATAAATTTTTTATATGAAAAAAGATACTGGATTAAAAGATGATTATAGTACACCAATAAAAGATGGAGATACTATTGAGTGGACATACTATCAACATGGTTTGATGATACAAAATGAAGATGGAACAGAAAGATTTTTGGGATGTGTCACAGGTGGCGAAATGATACTGAAAGAATTTAAAGAAACAAAACAGATAGTGTATGAAGTAAGAGATGATGTTGCTGGTTATTTCTTAGATAGACCAAGAGGAATAGCTACAACATTTATTGTGGACAAACCAAAATGTAAGGTTGTTTAATATGACACCTATTTTTAATGTTGATGATATTGTTAGATTCATCAATAAAGATGTATTTTATCACCAAGCACGAAAAGGCAGTAAAGGTAAAATATTAAGTATATCACAATCGTTAAATAAATATGTTTATTGGACTAAGTTCAAAAATTGTACAGAACAAATATATGAATATCAATTAGAACATTGGTAAGATAAATATATTATAGTATTTTTGTAACAAATTAAATTTAAAAACGTATTACAATTATAACAAAAAAATTATAAAAATGGTAACTTACGAAACAATTTTAAAACGGAAACAAGATTATTATGGCAAAACAGAGGCTTCTTATGAATTTGCAGCCGAAGAATATGCAATACGAAAAATGATAGATGAAAATTTATCGATGTTAAAAATGGCAAAATTACATATGGATGGCAGGGCATGTATTGTTTTAGAACAAAGAATTTCAGAATTAGAAGCAATGATTCGACCTGCTGTTTAAATTTCGCACAAAGAAATGGATAAATGAACATTGTTTTAATGTTTTAGGATTAATCTATAATGATTAATTGTTATAAAGAAATCATAAAATTATGAACAATTATTAATTAAATAATATTATATTTACAAAAAATTTAATATGAAAAAACAAATTAGGCAAAATGTATTTGAAACTAATAGTTCAAGTACGCACAGTATTTGCATTTCTAAGAATGCTGGGTTAATAATCCCAAAAGAACTTCATTTTTCTTTTGGTGAATTTGGATGGGAATGTATAACTTTAGATTCTATCAATGAAAAAGCAAGTTATCTATATACTGGATTATTTTCTAATGATAGAAACGATGATATATCAAAAATATTTGAAATACTTACTTCAAAAGGTATTGATGTAACTTTTGAAGAACCAATATATGAAGAAGGAAGAAGTTATGCTAATAATTCTGGATATGTTGACCATTCAAACGAACTTAATGAATTTCTTAATGCAGTTTGTTCTGATGAAGACAAATTAATGCAATTCTTGTTTTCACCACTTAGTTTCATTATTACTGGAAATGATAATGATGAGTATGATGTTAATATAGATGTATCATATGAACATGATGAATTTTATAAAGGAAATTAATGAATAAAATTGTTGAATATAAAAATGGTGACTATACATTTACCATGTATTCTGATGGAACATTAATAAGAGAAACCGATAGTGTAAATCCAAATGTTGTTCATCCATCAAGCATTGATGTTAAAATTACCAACTATTGTAATAATAGATGCAAGTATTGTCATGAAATGTCAACAACTAATGGACAACATGCTGACTTAGATAAATTACTTCAAATAATTAGAGAATTACCAAGTGGTGTTGAACTAGCTATCGGTGGTGGTAATCCTCTATCACACCCTAACTTAATTGATTTTTTAATTGAACTTAAAAAACGTGGTATTATTGCTAATATTACTGTTAATCAGAATCATTTATATCAATATAATGATTTAATTACATATTTGATTAAAGATGAATTAATTTATGGATTAGGAATTTCAATAACTAATGACAATTTTAATAATATTAAGCCATTATTGGAAATCACAGACAATATAGTTTTTCATTTAATTGCTGGCATAAATAAAATAGAAATAATTGATAAGTTATTAGAACTTAAAAAATGTAAAATTCTTATCTTAGGTTATAAAACATTTGGATTTGGTGTTAATTATTTTAATGAAACTATTGATATTGAACTTAAACGATGGGGTAAACTATTAAGAAAATATATTAATAAATGTACCATTTCATTTGATAATTTAGCTATTGAACAATTAAATGTTAGAAAGTTATTTACTACTGAAGGTTGGAATATGTTTTATATGGGTGATGATTTTTGTTTTACTATGTATATTGATGCTGTAGAACAAAAATATGCTCCAACAAGTAGAAGTTCTAATAGAAAATCATTTGATGAAATTTCATTAATTAATTATTTTAGTTCTGAACGAGGATAAAAATTAAATAATAAAAAAATAAAATATGGAATTAATTAAAACAATAGCTGAAATATAATTAAAACATCATATGAAATATAGTTTAATATGATATTTGTATTGTATTTCATATCATGAAATTAAAAATGTAAAATACTATTTATAGTATTTATAAAAGAATTAAAAGAATTTAAAAATTAATGTTTAAATCTTATAAATATCGAATTTACCCCAACAAAACTCAAACAGTTTTGCTTGCTAAAACATTTGGTTGTGTTCGATATTTCTGGAATAAACAAGTTGAAACCTTTAACACTTATAATAAAGAAACTGACCCTAATCTCAAATTCTTAACTTCCACTGAAATTAGAAATGAATTAGAATGGATGAAAGAAGTTAGTGCTGCAGCTATTCAACAAAAAGAAATTGACTTCAAAGAATATAAACAACAAAGATTTTCAAAGAATAGAAAAAAAAATATTGGTAATCCTAAATTTAAGAAGAGAAGTAATAATCAATCTTATAGACTTCCTAATCAGAAATTTAATATTAATGATAATAAAATAAGATTAGAAAAAATTGGTAAAATTAAATTAGTTATGGATAGACTTTTACCCGAAAACGGTAAATTAATGTCAGTAACTATAAGTAAGAATCCATCAGATCAATATTTTGTAAGTGTTTTGGTTGAAACTCAAACTCAACACTTACTTAAAACTAATAAAGAAGTAGGAATTGATGTAGGTTTAAAGGAATTTTTAGTTCAATCAGATAATCTAATTATTAAGAATCCTAAATTTTTTCGTAATAGCCAAACGAAATTAGCTAAGATTCAAAGAGTTCATTGCAAGAAAGTTAAAGGTAGTAAGAGGAGAAATAAGTCAAGACTTAAAGTATGTATGTTACATCAGAAGATTTCTAATCAAAGAGATTGGTTTCTACATAATGAATCAATTAGGTTAATTAGAGATTATGATGTTATTTGCATTGAGGATTTGAATGTAAAAGGTATGGTAAGAAATCACAAATTAGCTAAATCAATTTCTGATGTATCTTGGAGTAAGTTTTTCGAAATGTTAAACTATAAAGCTGATTGGTATGGAAAGCAAGTAGTTAAGATAGGAAGATTTGAGCCAACCTCTAAAAAGTGTTCTGATTGTGGATGGATAAATCATAATCTAACATTAGAAGATAGGGTTTTTATATGTCAAGAGTGTGGACTTGAATTAGACAGAGATTTGAATGCAGCAATAAACATAAAAGCATTGGGAGTTGACAATGCTATACGAACGGTGAGGGACGAGGTTACGAGTTTCGGTGAAGCGTTTAAAAGTGAATTAGTATTATGAATACTATAAAACTTACAACTATTTAGGATTGCAGTAGATGCACCAGAAATAAATATAAATAATTATAGTGAAGAACAAGTGATACGATTAAATGATGCTATGATTGAAATATATAATATTTCTGAAAAGGTTTGTGATACTAACATTATGATTGATAAATTTGAATATAAATTGGAAGCAATATCTAATAATATTTCACTTTCCCAATTAAATGATTATGGAAAAGAAGGTTGGGAATTAATTCTTATGAGTCGTGAACATAAACATGGAAAAAATATTAATATTGTTGAGTATAACCGAAGTTGGGGATTTGAAACGCTTACCTATCAACCGACTGAAAATTTCAATAGTGAGCGAAATAATCAAGCTGGCACACGCCCCCAATTTTGGTTATACTGCGTTATTGGGCGTTTATTTATAAAAACATGAACACACTTAAATTTATTGTATTTATTGAATTAATTGCTATGCTCGTAACTGGCATTATGCATATAGTTGCCTTTATATTAAAACAAAATTTTGATATAGTTATTTATCCGATAATTTTCGGAATTGTACTTAGTTGTATTTTATTGGCAAAATATGTTATAGCACCATTTGGGGAATGGTTTCTGTCTTAAATACTCAATACTATGAAAATAAATAAATATTCTAATTTCGAAGGATTAGCTAATGAACTAAAAAGATATGGTACGCCTAAAACAACTAAACTATTTTTTGGTATATCTTATGTTAGAAAAGCTAGTTGGAGATGGGTTATATTCCCAACAGAAAATCCAAATTTAAAACAAAAAATATTATGCTATTTATTATTGTTTTTAAATATTGCTAATGGAGCTAAGAAGCCAAGTAATAATTATGATGAAACTATTTTTAAATGTAACATGAATAAAATTTGGAATTTATGACAATAAATCCAGATTAGCATTATAATATTAATATATAATATATTTAATAATGAAATGGATAGTTAAAATAGAAGAAAAAGACAATCAAAGAATTGTAGTTGAATTCAACCCAATAAAAGAATTATTATTCTTTTATGGTCAATATAAACCTCACAATAAAGAATGGATGATTTTTAGTGAAGACAGTCACAATATCTATGATGTCAATGTTGAAATAATTCAGCAAAAATTACTTAATACATATGAAGTAATGAAAAAAAGACTTGATAAATTTGATGAAATCAATGAAGGTTTTACATTAATAAAAATAATTGAAATTCAAAATGAAAATAATGATACAATTATTTAATATTTGTTGTTATTTTATTGCTCAATGAACCACCAGTAGAAGGTTGTTGTTGATTTGGCTTATCCCTATCCATTGATTCAATTGTTGCATTTAACGAACCAATTGATGAATTAATATTACCTAGTTTATCATAGAATATTTGATTTTGTTTCTTTTGGTCATCAAACATTGTTTTATAATGTTCTTCAGTTGAATTAATTTTAGGTACAACAACTAATTGATAAAAACCATAAAAAATGCCTAAAATTGTGCCAATTGTGGTAATAAAACTTTTTAAAGTAAACACTATTTGTGTATTTGAACTTATTTGTATTTTGTCACTTATTCTTGTTGTTAATTTCTTTGCCATGTTATCCTTATTTATTTTTAAAATAACTAGAACTCCCCCAAGTAACTTTAATATTAATTGTATCACTGCTCGTTTCATATCTATATATTGTTGTTGGTTTAATATTAATTAAAGCCGTAAACCCATTAGGAAATTGGTCACGAGTTACTTCAATATTATTTATAAATACTTTTGCATTGTATATCCAAGTCTTAACTAAAATATTATTCTTTTTTGATTTACTAATTAGTATTAGTTCGTATCTATATTTTGGTAAGTTCCCAACTGTTTTTCGTGTAACATCATAATTAGCATGTTTTAAAATTTTTTGTTTGGTTACATACGATAAAATACTTATTTTATTTATAATAACAAGATTTGCTTTATTACTCCAAGTACCTAATGTGTCATATTCTAATTTCTTATCATATGATTGTGATTTTATAAATGAAATTGGAATTAATATTAAGAATAATAACAAATAAAATCTAATCTTTTTCATAATACAAGCAATTATTTTGCTTATAAATACTTTAAATATTTAATATTAATTCATATTTAAATTTTCCACAATCCCAAATTCTATCATAACCTAATTCTTGCATCATTTCCCACTCTGTTTTAGATTCATTATATATTTCGGGAAATCTTTTCTTTATATTATTCTTTCCAAAACCAAATTTATGTAATCTTCTATATCTATCAACTTTTCCATTAACATATGCATAATCAGGTTTTAATGTTTTAGCTAATTTAAACCCCAATTTAGTATAGAAATTATCATTACAATTAATCGTCCATCGTCTATCAGCAAAACTAATAATTCTCATGGGTTTATATTTAGTAATGAAATGATTCAATAATTTTCCACCACCGCCAACAACAACATATTTAATTGATGTAGCAAACCTAGTCAATTCATAAATATTCGAGTCATGAATTAATTCTTTATTCATATATCGTTTATTATCAAATGACATTGCTCCAACTAAAATATTCTCAAAATAAAGACCTAAATCAATTAATGATGGAGAATAACCTTGAATATGATTATCATTATAAAAAGTATTTGCAGTCATCGAATCAATTACTTTTACTTCACAATTTTTTGCATATATTTTTTCATTATCATTAATACCTAATGCATGTTTCATTTTATTAATAACAATTTCTTTTTTGTAATATATTTCATCTTCAAAAATATGCATTAACTCAACGCCATTTTTATTTGCAAGTTCTTGTTTATTCAGATGATAGTTTTTATCCTTTCCACCTTTATTTTCTGAGTGATAATAAATGCCATTAATTTCAAAACCAATTTTCAATTCAGTATCATAAATATCTATTTCTTGACCATTTAATACTGTCCTATCACCAGAAACTAATGATTTTTTATTTAAAATTGATAGAATATCAGTTTCATAACTCGAAGCTTTTTTAAATCCCTGATTCTTTAAATTTGTGCTCCACGAATCACTTAATTTGATTTTAGTTGATGGAGAAATCATATTATCAGTACCATATTGCATTTTATATTCCCATAATGAAATATTATGTTTACGCATTAAATGTTTATGATTTAATATGCGTAATTTTTTACCACAAATTGCACAAACAACTCCATCTTTTGGTGGTAATTTTATTTTAAAATAAGATTGATCTGTTGGTACTTGTTCCATATGTTTTTCTGGAGATAAATTATGAATTATCATTAAATGCTTTTCATAAGCACCAGATAAATTTTCAATATCTTCAGTTGTCCAATCACAATAATGACATTTTTTAACTTCTCTTATTTTTCTATAATCAAAAGTAAAATATTTATCATACCAAAATTTTCCAGTTTCATATTCTTTTGATTTGCGAATATATTTACTATTTTTTGCTTCCTCTGGATATAATTTAAATACATGTTCAGCAATAGCACCTGATTCATTTCTATAGTCTTTTAATTCTTTCAATGTTTGATTACAAATAGCAACCATATAATATCCATCTTTCTGTGGATAATTATTTTTAATTTGATTTTCATAATCAAAAGAATTAATTATTTTTCGAACCACAGTAAATGAATATCCACATTCTTCACTAATTTTTCTTATTGAAATTCCTAATTTATATTTATTATAAATCATTGTCCTAATCTCAACAGGAATGTCATATTTTTCCATAAAAATTATTTATAATACAAAGATATGTAATTTTTATCATAAATACTATTTATCGAATAAAAATCTTTAAATTGGAGTGAAATATTTATATTTTATTGGTATATTATTTATATAATTGTTTTCATAGCACCAATAACAACTATCATTATTTTTAGAATAACCTAAACATTTTCTCATTATTTGTTGATAAGATAAATTATCAACATTATTTCTACCAGCATCAGCCAAAGACTTATATTTTTCTAATATTAGATCATTAATTTTATCTATTTTTAGAACAATTTTAGAAATTTTAAGATTCCTCTTATTCACCCATTCACTATTTTGTTTTCGACCTCTTCTTTGATTAGATAAAATTAATTTAGTTTCAATACTTGCTTTAGCATTTCTACCACCTTCTTCAATATTATAACCAAATTTTCTATTATTTGAATTATATTGTTGAATATATTGAATTTCTTTCTCGTTTAGTGAATCAATATTATTTGCAAAATCAATTATATTAAATTCAAAATTTTTTAAACCGTATTTATTAATTGCATTATAAAGTATGCAATTCTTTTTATTTTTAACGTTTTGAATATGTTCAGATAATCTATATTTAACCCTAATACTTTGACCAATATATGCTTTATTATTAATTAAATTTTTAATTAAATAAATATGTCCAAATTCTGCTAATGTAATATTATTTAATAAATTAATAACAACATTGTGATTTTTTATTGAATATGTATTCATATTTTATTATAACTCCATAAAATATTATTAATTGTTTTATTTTTTGAACACCATCTTGATATCGTAGATTGATTTACATTCTCAAATATTGAAGCATTTTCTGTTGATTCAAAACTTTTTATTGTATTATCAATTAAATTTATTTTATAAACTTTTTTACATATATTTTCTTTTTGTTTATCTGATAAACCTTGTTTTCTTTTTGTTTCACTTATTTTTCTTTTAGTTTCATCATCACGCTTTTTACCTTGCCAAAATTTTGGAGATTTAATTCTTAATTCTTGTTTTTCTTCCTCTGTTTTAGCTCTACCATATTTTTTGGCTTCCTCAGAACCTGCTTCAGCTATTCTATTTTCAATCCACCTATTGGTTTGTTTTATTCCTTGATGTGACTTTGACATCTTTTCAAGTGTTTCTATACTTGGTATTGCATTATTACCACCAAGTTCAATATTATATCCAAATTTTCTATTATTTGATTTATATTGTTGAATATATTTAACTTCTTTTTGATTTAATTCGTTGATTGTCGTAGCAGTATCAATAATTGAAAATTCAAAATTATCCCATCCATATTTATGGAATGCATTTGAAAGATATTGATTGTGAAAAGTATTGGTATTATAGGCATACTTGTACTCCCAAATTCTTTTATTTAAACTCCTAGTTGTTTGTCCAATATATATCTTATCGTTTGTTTTATTTTTTATTATATAAATAAAACCACAAATAATTTTATTATCATTAGGAAGTAATTGTTTTATTGGTTTGTTTAATTTCCCCATTTTTAATAAAAATTTATATAAATCAATGATATTTATTATATAGTTTTTCATATAAGGAAAAATCTTCAAATTTATTTCCTTTTGAACAATTTTCTTTTCCCCATAATGGTTGTAAATTTTCTAAATCCCAGCACATTTTAAACTCAACATCTAATTGAGACTTGTAATTAAATTTCGAAATTGGTATAATATGATCTAAATGCCATTTTCCATAATTATCCCATGACATACCTTCCTTAAATTGTTTTTCTAAATGTGCTTTTAATTCATCCACATTATAATTCAAATAACTAATAAGGCCACTATATGTAATATTTCTTTCTTTAAATGTTTGCCAAATTGAAGTTCTTAAATATTTTGTAAGTCTATGTGTTGGG
>Ga0265323_10000777_pt1 | contig 17059 bp, 15 predicted proteins | sample 41225metaG_FD_193580 | JGI IMG/M metagenome (GOLD analysis project Ga0265323, IMG submission 193580) | Rhizosphere microbial communities from Carex aquatilis grown in University of Washington, Seatle, WA, United States - 4-12-25 metaG | ecosystem: Host-associated > Plants > Roots > Rhizosphere...
TAGATATGAGAGTACTAAAATTTGACCAAGGGAAATTTATACCCCTTCTAATTTGAGCTTGTGAGGAATTGTTAGGTCTTCTTCTCACTCCCTTTCTTTCCTTTCTAAAATTAGAAGGGGGTACTACAATTCATCGATTGTAGTACCCCTTTCTAAAATTAGAAGGGGTACTACAATTCATCGATTGTAGTACCGCCTCCTCGGCCCCCCTTCTAATTTGAGCTTGTTAGGTCTCCCTTTCTTTCCTTTCTAAAATTAGAAGGGGTACTACAATCGATAAATTGTAGTACCGCCTCCTCGGCCCCCCTTCTAATTTTAGAAAGGGGGTACTACAATCGATAAATTGTAGTACCTCCTCCTTGGCCCCCTTCAAATTTGACCAAGGGGGTACTACAATCGATAAATTGTAGTACCGCCTCCTCGGCCCCCTTCAAATTTGACCAAGTGGTACTACAATCGATGAATTGTAGTACCGCCTCCTCGGCCACCTTCTAATTTGAGCTTGTTAGGTCTCCCTTTCTTTCCTTTCTAAAATTCCAAAGTCTTCGCCCTTCAAAATAATTTCCTTCCAATTCAAAGTCAAGGTACTACAATTCATCGATTGTAGATGAATTGTAGTACCTCCTCCTCGGCCCCCTTCTAATTTGAGCTTGTTAGGTCTCCCTTTCTTTCCTTTCTAAAATTCCAAAGTCTTCGCCCTTCAAAATAATTTCCTTCCAATTCAAAGTCAAGGCCATAATCGACTCTTTCCTTCCAATTGACGCAAAGAGGAGGTTACCTTAGGTTACCTTAGGTTACCTTAGGTTCCCCCAATAAAAATTGAAAAATATTTTAAAAATATTTATTATAGATATATAAATGTCTAAAATCTTCCTTAAACTTAAACCTCAAACGGATGTCCCCACAGAAATTAAAGAACCTAAAAAACGTGGTCGCAAAAGAAAATATAATACAGAAGAAGAAAGACATCAAGCGCATTTAGAAGGTATGAGGAAATGGAGGATCAAACAACATGGAGGTTTACCACCGTACAAACGAGGAGCTAAGCCCAAATATGCTACCGATGAAGAACGAAGAGAAAAACATTTAGAGCAAATGAGGAATTGGCATTTAGACCATAAAAAAAAATGAAAAAAAAAATATCTAAAATTTTTTATCTTTTCTATAGATATAGAAGATAAAAAATTTATGTCAAGAAAAATTCAGGTCCGTCTTAGAAGTATTGGTGAATTTATGTCAAGAAAAATTCAGGTCCGTCTTAGAAGTATTGGTAAATTGGAAAAATTATCCCTGATTCGATTGGAAGATTTGATACGTGATAGTGGAACTATCAGTCCTTCGAGGAGAGAACGAAAAAAAGATAATTTAGAAAACATTTTTCATACACGATCAATCAAAGGATTATCACAAAACGATCGCCGTTTGATCGAAGCTGAAATTGAACGACGAGCAGTCTTCAATGTCTGGACCAATGGTCGAACACCGATTCCCGATGGCAATGTCTATGAATCGATCACCGAAGATCATCAAACCTTTTATTACGTTATCAAGGAGATGGAAGATGAATTAAAACTTCATGACCAAAAACATCGAATCTTTCATCGTGACTTTACCTTACTTAATGGAGTTCAAGATCCTGACTTTCGGACAGGATTCTTGGAAACCTTAGCACAGATCCTCTTCACAAATGGACTCGATTATTGGGTCATTGGAGTTAAGAATCTACAGACTCAGTTAACCGAGCATTACTATTCAGGAAGAAACTTTTGGAAGAACATAGTCGAACAAATCAATTCTTCAGAATATGCCCGCGATTCAGCGGGTCGTCTCATTGAATTTCTTCATAATCAGCATTATCTCTTAAGTCTCGAATCACCCGCCGAACACATGTCTCTGGGTTATAATGTCTGGAACGGGAGTTTCTTCCCTTATTATCATCATCTTCGAGGACTGGATCTCACCAAGTATCAAATCTACACCCAAGAAAACATTGAGATGACTTATAATTGTCTCAATTATGCTCTCATGTATTCGCTCAAGATCCCAACACCCACCCTCAAAGAAATCAGAAATCAATACTTTACGGAAGCCACCTCACGGAAAACCGTTCTCGGTGAGATTTCCAAACATTATAACATCATTTTCGGGGTTCATAAATACCATGGTTCAGGAACTGAACAAATTTATTATCATCAAGGACATACTTTTCGGGGTCAACCCAAGGACGAGACTTGCGAACTGATCGAACTCGGAGTGGAAGGAGAGCACTGGTTTCTCTATCAAAAGATCAAGTGTTCCAAATATGCTCTGGAACATTATCAGGAACTTCAAGATCAACCCGACTGGTGGAACATCACCGACGCACAACATAGAAGACGTTCATATCAAGGTGTGACCTCACTTTATCTGGTTCGTTATCTCTTAGAACACAAGGAACTATTAACACCGATTCCCATTGAACAACTGAGGAGGACTCAATATTTTAATGATCAAGAAGTCAAAGTCAGTGACCTCAATGAAACAGAAGGACCAGAATATTCGATGAAATCACACAAATACAAACAGCATATCATCGGATATTTCGACTTCGAAACTGATCCGAATGAGATCCATCAAGCCATTGGACTAGCCTATCAATTCGCTAGCGAATATGAGGGAAGATATAAGGATGTCTTAGATGTCCCTGATTTAAGTCAACACCTGTATCAAGTGATTGAAGAAGCACTTGAAGGGAGCACTTCCACCCATTTGATCATGTACGCTCACAATCTCAAATATGATATTGCCTTCCTCGCAGAGACCTTTCTCAAGAGTCAACGCTATCGTCCACAAGCACCCTTAATTTTAGATGGCAATGTCTATGAGTACAAGTTCTATGACCCTCGATATTTTAACACCATCAGTTTCAGAGATACCTACAAGTTCATTTCGACCGATCTGAGTGGGATGTCCAAGGGTTTTCTAGGAATCAATCTCAAAGAGGCCTTTCCTTATAAATTATTGACTCTAAAGACCCTTCAACACGGCGTCACGAGGGAGCAATTAAACAACTATCGACCATGGTTAGTGAATCCAGTCAAGAATGAACTGGAACGCTTCATGAACAATGTCAAGGAACATCAGTTTATTCGACCTGATGGGAAGATCGATTTGAGAGCCTATTGCCGTCATTATTGTCTTCAAGATGTCAATATTTTATACAAGTGTTTTAGTCAATTTCAACAACTGATTCAAGATCATATGGAGATTGATGTCTTCGACTATCTAACCGTCTCTTCATTAGCACATCATTGGATGATTAAACAAGGTGCCTATCAAGGAGTCACACTATTGAGCGGTAATAATCATCAATTTGTTCAACGATCGATCGTCGGAGGACGAGTCATGGTCAGAAACAATCAAAAGGGATTAATTGTCAATGATCGTCGAGTGATCGCACTCGACGCCTGTTCGCTCTATCCTAGTGCGATGTTTCGTCTAGGTCAGGAATTAGGTGGAGTACTCCTTGGAAACCCCAAAATCATCCACTCATTTGTCGACCATGGTTCCTTGCATTGCCCTAGGTATTTGATCAATGATCAAACCAAAGTTGATGGTTTCTTCGTCGAAGTGGTCATTGATTCCATTGGAAGACGTCTTGATTTTCCTCTGATTCATCAGAAGACCGAGGAAGGTCTGATTGATTGGAATGATGATGATTCCAAAATCGGTCTTCATTTGGTGGTCTCGATGATCGAATATGAAGATCTGATTCAATTCCAACAATGTCATTTAACGGTGGTTGGAGGTCTCTATTACAATCAAGGACGCAACCCTCAACAATCGAAGAGCATTCAACAACTCCATGAATTACGACAACAAGCCAAACGAGACCATAATGACGCCTTACAACAAACCTGTAAAATCATCATGGTCTCTTCTTATGGGAAGCCCATTGAACGTCCCTATCGAACCAAACGTCAATTGTGTCGGGGGTCAAAAGAATTAGCTCATATCTTATCCTTACATAGTCATTTTGTCATTAAAGATAGTGAATTGTGTCCCGACATCCGAGTGGTCGAGTATTATGATGAAAAATTTACTCCCTCACAACGAGCCAATCATGTGGGTAGTGAAATTTTAGCCATGTCCAAACGCATCATGAATGAAGTCATGGTGACCGCTCAAGAGATTGGTTGTTCCGTTTATTATCAAGACACGGATTCGGCACATTTGGATTATCAACAATTACCACAATTATGTCAAGAATATCAACAACGCTATCATCGGGAACTCAGAGGCAAAAATTTAGGACAATTTCAAGTCGATAATAAAGATCTCAATGATTATCTGAATGAAGAGGATCGCATCGTCAATGACATTACTTGTGATTATGCCATTTATCTAAGTAAGAAACTCTATTATGAACAAATGATTGGCAAGACCGAACAAGGACAGGAAAGACATGCCGATTATTATCGTTCGAAAGGAATTCGTCCTGCCTGTTGGACTTATCGAGCACGATTAGAACATAAATCAATTCAACAATTGTATCAAGAAATCGCCGAGGGACAAACTCTCGAATTTGATTTAACCAATGATCAAACCATACCCTCATTTGAGTTTGAAGGATTAACCATTAAGAATAAAACCATGACACGAAAAATACATATTTAAGTCCATTTTTTTTTTTATATATATACATAATATATAGCAAATGGACAAAATTCAATTTGGTGAAGGATTCGGCAATGATTTCAGTGGTGGACGTAAGAAGGGTCCTTGGATTAGTTTCCTTAATCGTCATAAAAAGACTCAATGGAAATCAGGTGAATCTTGGATTCATTTTGTCAAGAGAATGGGTGTTGAATATCGTAAAACGCATGTCGTCAAATCTAAGTCAAAAAAGAAGATCCATCTTCGCCTCAAGAAGAAAACAGGTGGGGGATTCGGTAACGATTGGTCTGGCGGATTGAAGGGTGATTTTCCAGTCCGTCATCCGCAAGGAGAAAATCCTTGGATTGAGTTCAGGAAAGAGATGAAAGGACAAAAGAAAACTATGGCGCAATTAAAGAAAGCTTATCGTGATCAATTTGAATTAACTTACAAGGAACCCAGAAAGCCTAAAGAAGCACAAGAGATTTTACAGGAGATTGCCCCTGAAATGCAAGCGACTCCACAGGAAGCTCAAGCCATCGTGCAAGCCTTAGAATCACCTAAAGTTCCTTATCAATTAGCGGATGTAGCAGAGGGGATGGGTGGAAGAAGTAGACGTCGGAAACACAAAAGTAAGGCTTGTGGTGACGGACGTCATAAGACTAATCCTTGGATTAAATTCATTCGTCAACATCGGAATTTACAAAAAGCTAACGAACCATGGATCTCTTTCATTAAACGTTTAGCGGGTCATTATCGGAAAATTTAATGAAATGCAATTTAATTTAATGAAATGCAATTTAATTTAATGAAATTTATCTATGTATCTATATATATGAGATGAGAGCAACCAAATATATCAAACCAGTCAATTCCTATCCTCGAGCTCTTCGTGATGATCTTCAATTAATTAAGTTAGATAAAGCACACAGTAACCTACGAATCATTGGTTCACAAAGTTATCGTCCTATTTTGTATCCCAGTGATATTGATGCCATCGAAGAATATCGAGCACCCAGCCGTGAACAAGCGGTCCATTTTTTTTCACAAAGAATTCAAGAAATGGTTCGAACTTTGAATCAGATGCCTAATAAATTTTTTTTAGAAGTGAAATGCGGTTCCGATCCACGTTTTTCCGATCCTAAAGATATGGATAAACCCTATGATGTGTTCAATCCTAATTTGTCACACCAAATCGCGGTATGGTCTCAATTAGGACTATTGTCGGGTGATGAAGTGTCACAATTAGCCCAATTAATGAAGCAAGGATCGGCACTGGCTTATGAAAAAATTGCTAAAATGATTCGGAATCATTTTGTCATTCGTTGGAATAGTTCAGAAATTGCCAAAAATCGTAAACAATTACCTTTGGGGGTCAGCGTGACTTTAGATGATTCGATCAATAAGGTAGGACAATGTAACATCGAATTAATTTCGATTCTGAATGGTCGCTTAGTAGATGAAAGTAATTATTTCTTGATTGGATATTATGCGCCAGACGGCAATTTTAAGTATGTGAATTTACCCAAAGAAGCCTTGATCGATTTTCGAGAATGGCGTCTACAATCACTCAGGAAATCGATGAAACAAGTGATCAATTCTAAATTAGAGTATAATCCGATTAAATATGCCAAAAGATTATACAGTTATGCTTTAGTTCTCAATGATACTCCATTAATGGCGAGGGTAGAAAAGATTCTTAATTCTCGATTAGGTTTAATTTATCAAATCAAATCGGAAATTGGGACTATTTTGAAATTGTTAGAACTTAAACCAGCTCATCTACCGATGGAGGTGCTTCAAAATCAATTAGAAAATATCAAATATCGATTAGCTGGCGTTCTCATCTTCTCCAATGAAGAATTAAAGAAAATTAATCAAACCTTTGAAGAAGGAAAAGATCTAACTACCCATTTAACTACTTTAAAGGACTACCTAGGTCAATATGTCAATCGAGTTACGACTGAAATGCTAAAACAAGAAGGACTTTTAACTCCTAATGGTCAAATTCCGTAGGTCCGTAGGTCCGTAGGTCCAGTTGGTCACACATTTTTTTTGTATTTATATATATATATAAACATGACCGACAACGCTAAAACACATACGATGTTACGTGTTCAACAGAATTATCAAGGACTTCCGAGTCAAATTTTCACACATCCAGCTGGTCCGTTACCAACACCTCCGACACCAGAACAAGTTCCATCTTCTTCAGAACCTATCTCTGGTTTATTGTCAGCTTTAATGGCCATGTTACAACAACAGGTGGAATCTCTCAAGGATAATGGGATTGTTATTGACATGTCGGACCCAGTGATTCTCAAAAATATGGTGATTCAAAATCCAACAGAATATCAACTTTTGCAAGCTTTGAGAGATCAAGCTAAAATCGCCAAGCAAAAACAAACTCAACAATTAGTTAAGAAGTTTAAGAAATTCCTCAACTGAAGAAAGCGATTAAGTCATAATTTTTTTTGTTTGCAAAGAAATATATAGAAAAGAATGGCAACTGTCTTATACTTACCGTCGGCGACACCGTCGGCGACACCATCTTTACCCACAACGAAAGTCACCGCAAATTTAATTAAATCCATTCATCAAAAAAAGTTAGATGTTCCCGCTTCTCTTCCAAAAATGCCCTTTACTATTCTGGAAGTGGGTCATTCCGATACGATTGATCTACCAGCACAATCAACTGTTCTAGTCAGAATCAATGATATTCTACCATTAACGTCAAATAATACGATCTTTACTGAAATTATGTCCGTTGAAAACACTCATTTGGGGGGTCTCTCCAAATACGTGACTCAATATCAAATCGGAGACAATAATTTCACGATCGAAGTCGATAACCTATCCGATGCTCGATCAGTGATTGTCAATTATATGGTTGTTCAAAGCAATTAATGATTATTTAAATGTTAAATCCATCAGAAAATAAAATTATTTTTAACAAATAATTTTTTTTCAAAAAAGAGGAAGTTATTCGCTTGCGTCGCTCGCGTCGCTTTCTTCGCTGGCTTCGCTTGCTTCGCTTTCTTCTTCGTCTGGTTCATCACCGGCACATCCATCACACAAAGGCTGATGTCGAAAACACTCTCGGCAGAGTGCTTGTTCACATGATTGACATTCATAGACATCTTCATCGTCTTCATCGATCGGTTGATAACAGGCACCGCAAAGATCGGTTGACATTTTTTTCTCTATATACTAAATTATAGAAAAAAAATTTTTATCTTTAGATAAAATATATATTCAGATGTTTTCTTTTCATAGCGAAACCCCGAATGATATTCCAATTGCAAAAGAACTGAATAGTAATCGGATTATCTATTTGCATCAGGAAGAACACCCTCGTGAAACTCAACTCCATCGAGGCCAAGATGGTAAACAATATCAATGTAATCGATGTTTGAAGTGCTTTAACAGTAAAAATGGGTATGTCTATCATATTCATAATGCCTGTCAAGTGGGTGAAAGAGATCCGTATCAACTCAAAACCGAATGTGAAATTAGGCCTCTACCAACTCAGATGAGACAAATCATTTGGTTAGCGGGATCTATGGGCTCTGGCAAGTCATATATGATCGCCAGTTTTATTCACTATTGGTTGAAACTCTTTCCTGATCGAAAAGTGGTCATGATCTCGAAACATGCCAAGGATGAAACCTTCGAACTCCCTGAATTTGGAGGCATGGAGAAGCAGTTAATTCGGATGAGACCTAACATTTCATGGATCGAAGAAAAATTTCATCTTGATGACTTTGCTGGTTGTTTAGTAGTCTTCGATGATATCACTTCATCGGATTGGGTCGATGAAGTTAAACCCGAAGAAAAAGAAGCACAAGAGAGTCAAATTCGGACTCTGAAACAAAGTTTAGAACCCTTACGCCAGCGAGTCAATGAACTATCATCACATGTGACACATGCGATCAGTAAAGTCAAAAGTTTCAATAAAACTGGACCCAAGGCGCCCACGATCGCTGGTTTAGAGAAAGAAGAAAAGGGAAAATTACGGGAGCAATATCGTGACGAAAAAGAAAAGTTTATCTCACAATTAAGTCAATTAAAACAAGAAGTCATGTGTGTGAAACAAGCTTATCAACAAGGTAAAGATAATCTGCATCAAGCCTTACAACAATATAAGGAAAAATTGTCTCTCTTAAAAGGTAATCAAGTCAATAATCAAATGATTCAGGACTATGTGTTTTCGTTGATTAATGACCTGTGTTCCAACGGCCGACATGTCAAGACCAGTATTTTGTGTTCATCCCATGCTCTATACGAAGGACAAAAGACCTCCGAATTACTCAATAATATGACCGATACCATTCTCTATCCTTTGACGTCAGGCGAGCACCACATCCATTATTTCTGTAAACAATATCTTGGAATGACCAAGAATAAGATTGAAATGTTACGTCAATTGAGATCCAGATGGGTTTTAGTCCATAAGAATGATCCGAGATACTTTATGTATGATCATGGAGTCATGCGGTTTGACTTGATCGCATGAAATAAAATCCATCTCGTCTATATATGTAATAAATTGACCAGATCTTGGAACAGGAAAGGATTTTGAATCATTTGCGACATTGGACTCTGAGGACTGTGCACTGCCGAACACAAGGCACGTCGAGTCCTCTTCTTCCTCTCTCTGTGATGACGAACTAAGTCAGTAAAATCATCACCAAACATATTATCTTGGAGATCGGTTCTGACATCATACTCCAAGAGTAATTCGATGATCTGCAATCGACGTAATTTGTATGCCAGATGTAAGACTGTTTCTCCCTTGATATTCTGTTGATTGGGATCAACTCCCAAATCTAATAATATTCTCATCGATTCTAAACCATTTGATTGACATAATAGATGGAGACAGTTTTCATGATTAATGCTCAATAGATGAGGATCAGCTCCATGCTCGAGAAAAGCATTGGGATCAGCCCCATGTTCCAACAACATGACAGCGGCCTCAATGTCATTATGTGTAATTGCCACGGATAAGGCAGTTTGATTATGATCATCACGTTGATTAATAAATTGAAGCGTCCCATGTTCTAATATGAGCTTCATAATTGCGTGTATATTGGTTGGTGGAGGAGGATCTGGGAATGAATAATGGTGTTTGATTAATACATGTAACAGGGTTTGATGGTTATTATTGGTGTGTCTTGGGTCACAACCTGCATCCAATAAAATTTTAACAATATCAATATCCTCTGCTATGATCGCAAAATAAAGAGCATTATTACCATTCTCATCAGTGGATAGCAGATTCACATGTTGAAGAGACTCTCTCAAACCGTACCAATGAGCTTTCTTTCCGAAGAGTCCTGTTAGGATACGATGGATGAGACAATGAAAAGGATCCATTAAATTTTTTTCTATTATAATCTTATAATAGAAAAAAAAAAATTTTTAAAATAAATCAATGCATTTTCTTCTGGATATATACATATAGAGAAAAAAATGTCAGGCAAGACCAAACTAATTTGTCATCATCCTCTGTCTAATGAGGATATTACTCGCATTGTGCCAAATTGTCGATTTGTTCCTTATGAACAGCTTCATCAATATACCACATTGGATCAATTATTACCAACACCTAACAGTAAAGTCGTTATACTCTATCAATTGGCGAAAGTCGGTCATTGGATCTGTTTATTTTATAACCATCAGGGATGCCAACTCCAATGTTTCGACTCGCTTGGATATAAACCAGACGACGAATTGAAGGATGTTGATCCTCAATTTTTACATTCCAAACATCAGGATCGACCCTATCTAACCTATCTGTTAGCGCAAAGTCGAGTACCCGTGAATTACTCACCCTATAAACTTCAAAAACATCACACTTCAACCTGTGGTATGTGGGCTGTGTGTCGCATGCTTTATGATCAATTGGGTTGTGATGAATTTGCCTCATGTTTTCGAGGAATTAAAGATAAGGATTTGGCGATTGCTAAATTATACGAAATTTTCAGAAAAAAATTATCTGTACGTTAAATATAGCAAGATGTATCAAAATCAAGTGTCAAAAATCCGAGATCAAAATGGTGATATCACCACCATCTTTTATAATTTACAATATAGTAACCCTTTAAATATCAGTGTGCCAGCACAATTGAATGCTAAATTGAATGCTTCCTTGGTCGATAAATGCGATGAGTGGGATGTGGCTATTGTTCGTTTTAGCGTTCCCAATTACAATACTCCTCTATTCTACATGACGGACGGACAATTCCAAATGTCCATGTCTTATGGAGTCAATACAGTGACCTTGCCAGTCGTCTATAATTCCGCTTTAAGTGGACTAACCGATGGATCAGTCTGGGAAATTCAAGTTTTCGTTCAAATGTTAAACACCACGTTGATTTCTCTATGGACTCAACTCAATGCCCTTTCACCGTTACCATCTGCCGTGATTCCGTACTTCACTTATAGTGAAGTGAATCAATTATTTTCTCTAACCGTGGATCAAGCGACTTATCAATCATATGGTTCGGGTGCGCCCGCGACTCCGATTATTTTGGGAATTAATGATGCTCTTTTAACCAAAATACAAGGTTTCCCAATCGTTAAAACCGCAACTAATTATCAATTCCTGATTCTCAACACACACAATAATGTGGTGGGATCAACTTTAGTTATGACGACCCAATCATTCCCATTTGATAACTTTATCGATTTTCAAGGTATTTCCATTACCACCAATATGAATACCATCAATGAACAAACAGGATCGTCGGGTGGTTATCCTGTGCTTCAAGACTTCATTATTGGTGATTCCACGATTAATTTTTATAATGATCGAATTGTCTACACTGCGGAGACGCCATATCGGCAAAGTCATCTCTTAACGACAGAACCACTCAATAAATTAACGGCGAATATTTATTGGATGGATGTGAATAATCAATCACATCAAATTTTGATTGGACCACATCAAAGTGTATCCATCAAATTTATGTTGACACGGCATGATCGTAACCGATACTACTAAGCTCGCCCGAAAGGTAAAATTTACTTTATTTCTCAATTAAATTTAATTGAGAAATAAATGAAAAAAAAAATGACTGGATGTTTCTTTTCAATTTTTACAAATTATTGAGACGTTCGACCAAATCTTGTCTGGTCAAAACTTCTCCCCCGCGATGTTTTTTATGTTTTCCCTTGCCATCCCCAAAAGCTTGCATGCCTCCGTCACCATCACCATCACCCAATCCCATTTTAGTAGCAACACCACTAATTTGATTGGCAAAAGGAACACCTGCCATCCCTAGGAGACCGGAGACACCTGAAATCAGTTTATTGTCTTTTACAAATTGACCCACCGGTTTCAAGAAACCCATGACTTTGGACAAAGCATCCCCCAAGAAGGAACCTCCGTACATGCGTTGTGCTTTGCTGTATGCGATATAATGTGTTGGTGTTTGTGGCTCAGGGATACCAAAGTTGGAAACCACATTACCAGTCTCTTGATATTCGAGACTATTGATATAACTGAAAGTCGTATAAATGGTCGGTAGGGTGATCGTATTGATCTGATTAGTATTGGTGACATTGAGTCTCACTTGAAGATCATACTTGCTTACTTTTCCGGGCCACAATCCAGAGGCTAGTGGGATGTCCTTGCCGAACACCAATTTGATGAACGAACCTTTGGTGCCGATTGCCCGTCCGGAGACTGTATTCACCAGACCAGAAAATTCTTCGAAAGTATCCTGTAATCCATTGCTCTTACTAATCGCATAGAGTTCTTCTTTTGTGGAAGAACTCAAAATACCTGATCGTGAGTTAAAGATAATCTCTAAATGATCAATAGCTAAAGCACAATCACTCGTGCTCATGGTCTTGTAAGTATCAGCATCACCCACATTAATCAACAGCCATTGAGGGACCGCATTGAGCTGATAATCACCAGAAGTAACGTTATCCAAATGTCCATTTGGAGCCAAGGGGATTGAACTCAGAGTTCGAGAGACTTGAATCACGCTATCACAGGCATAAGTTAATGGACGTGGGACATAACCATACGGAGGAGAACTGAAAGTCACAAAGAGATACGGTTTTTGAATTGTCACAGCCAAATTGAAAGAGGTAACTCCGGCTGAAGGAGCATGCGACCAAATCCTTTGAAGATTCGAGGAATTATATTGAAGGGTCAAGGATAAACTATCCTGATTAGAGAGTCCCAATCCTGTCATCGGATCCTTATGAGTGAACGGGCAGATGATCGGTTCTCTGATGTTCACTAAAACACTAGCCGAGGTGGGAGTATTGGAAGTGATGGTCATCGCATACGCACCACGAGTTGTATGGTATCGTTCAATGCAATTGTAATAACATCCCAAAGGGTTATTGATCGCCCCCACCATCAAAGGGTCTGAATACGAGGCATAAGTGTCATTAAAAGAGGGGAACAATTGCTCATGTCTTGAGTCCCAATAATGACTCAGTGCATAGGTAATATGCTGAGCATCATAGTCGAATGACTGATTTTGTGACTGCCATTTAATTGAGGGCATGATAGAACTCATCGGATATGACCTGAGGGAATCTAGATTGTCACGAAGTAAATTTCCGCCGTCATTTGTGGTGCCTGTAAAGGTGAGCAGAACAGGTTGATAATACATGACGAACCGATCCATAAAGGAAGTCTTTCCGGGGACATTGATCTGGAAAGTGCTCGCATTATTGCTGTAATTGTCTGTGTTAATCTGCTGAATCAAGAACTCACTCGAACCCTCGATGAACAAGTTCTTGTGTTGTAGGGAAGTATCAATGTTTGGAACAACCGTGAAAATGGTTTGCGACATCTTGGTTTAGATATATATATGATAACCTACAAAAAAATCTAAACTTAATTTATGTCCCCCTCTCCTTGAATGGCTAAATTAGCGCGATTTTTTAGACTGGTTAAAAAGTAAGCGATCTTTTGACCCCAATCGGGTGCTAAATCACTCACATCCTGTAAAATAAACTTCTGTAGTTCTGAGGAAATTGGAAAATGGTTCGACCGTAAGATATCATAGACGAATCGTTGACAATTGGTTGAAAATGCATTATAATCAAAGAAATTTTCTTCCCCTATGGTTGATAAAGTTTGATCTAATAATCCCTGAATCGTGAGCTTTTGTGAACCCGAAGGTAACGAAACCGACATGACTTCTTCTGGTAATTGAGATTCTGTATATCTTACCAAATTAATATCTTCATTCTTCTCAATCCGAATCTTAGTACCATCCTGTAATTCAACCACGATGAACAAATGGAACAATTGGTCATGTACCGCTTCGTCACCTCTAAAGCCACCGCTAAAGCCACGCATCACCGAAAGTACTTGATAAAAAGTATTGCCTAATGGACGGCGTGCCACATAGAGTTTGGCGATCGGTTGATCACCGACTTGACTGAGAATGTCACGATTAGAGGGTTTAAGATTACGACGATTACCTGTTAAAGAGAGCAATAAACCTTTTAAATGACTCTTAATGGAATCAAAGAGACCCGCACCTTCAAATAAAACTCGATTATCTTCTAGTTCTTCGAGAATTGACTGAATAGCTCTTTTTTGAGTCTCTAAATTATAAAAATAATGACGCGGACCACCTTTGAGTTGATACCACATCGGACCTATATATATATATGCACAACAAATTTCTTTACAAAAGAGATCTTTTCGCTAAGGCCCACGTCCCATTAGTCGTGGAATTGTCCGTTAAATAGACTTGTACTTCCACATTAGTTGGGACATTGGTTGCCACTGAAGTCATCGCATCATAATCGAAAATGCTAATAGTATAAATTCCACCGATGTAATTCTGAAGGATAAAAGACGAACCTAGACTCAAAGTAGTTGCATCCGGTAAACAGATGCTTTGTGAGGAAGCTCCGGTATATTGTTGTGTCATTGATGAATTGTAATACAAGCGTTGGAGTGTTCCACTGGTGGTGACCTGATGATAAGTAACTACCAAAGGTACTTGATAATCAACTCCAGCGATGGCTGGAACAATTCCTGAGGAAGTTCCCTTGAGCATCCCACTGAGATAGATGGAATAATTTTGTTGATAACCTGAAGTATGCTGGACTTGATTGAACACCATGAAATTATAAAGATCAAAATCGGTAATGGTGGCTCCCATTTGAATCGATTGACCAATCATGATAGTATTGGTCTGTCCATTCCTCGTTCCCGTGCTGGTATTCGTCGCACCGAATTGCGAACAATACCCCCCTAAAGGTCCTATAAATAATCGAGTGTCTCCCACAGTCACATCAAAGTCTAATTCCAATTCGTAAGCTGTTCCTGCCACTGGTGACCAGACACCAAAAACTACTGCATTAACAATAGCTGATCCAGTACTATCCCAAATATTAACACCCAAATTACCTGAAGTTGGGACATGAAAGATCTCAATTAAGTTCTCAGTTGAACCTGTATGATTTTGCGAAGACCAAAAGACTTGAACATTAGTTGGTGCACCTGAATACCTAGGGATAATCATTGCTTTAATCGCTCCGGTTTGTAAGAGCGGAAGATTGTTAGAAAGACTGGTGTAATAGGTCAAATAACTATTATCATTATAAGAAAGTTTTAAGAATCCTCCGGTAATGGAAGCATTACCTGTCACTGTGGGGATCAGTGGGAATCCTGGGTTCGCATAATTAGCATTAACTGAGGTGTTATAAGAGGAAGCGAAGAGACTATTAGGAGTCTGAATCAGTGGTGAGTTATTGAGAGTTAAAGTATTACTAATATTGGTCTGAGACGACTTAATAGATAGAAGATTAGTAGTGGTATTACCTGCAAAGAAATTCACTGCTGTTCCAGTCGAAGCTGTACCAATGTTCAAATTACCAATACCGGCGGTGCCATTGCCTTGAACATAAAGATAACCATCTTTTGGAGTACTAATTAAATCTGAAGCAGTATAACCCGAACCATTGATGCCCATATCAATATATTCCGTCGTATTAGTACCGGTATTCGTGGTGGCGATAAAATCAGACGAAGCAGAGGTACCTGTTGAGAGATTTTGGATCGCTAGTTGAATGAAATTATTTTGTGTATCATAGCCCGAGAGAATCGGATTCGTCAACGTGGTCGGTATTCCGGTTCCTTTGCAAGTCACCATAGGGGTGTACATGGCGAATGGACTAATAGCCGTGAAGCCTGCACCAATTTGACCACTACCCGCCAAATTCATCGAACCTCCACTATAATTAATAAAGCTGGCAGTACCTCCAGAGAGTGTACCCGTCACAAAAGCATTATTGGTAACAGTTAGAGCGGTGCCTGTGGCACTAAAAGTAACTGGAGTGTTGACTGGACTGGTAAATGAACCAGTTGGACCAGTTGAACCGACTGACCCTGTTGAACCTGTCGAACCTGTTGAACCGGTCGAACCTGTTGAACCGGTGGGTCCTCCAGCAGGACCTGTCGGTCCGGTGGCTCCCCCAGCAGGTCCAGTGATTCCCTGTGGACCTTGTATACCTGTGGCTCCAGTATCTCCAGTGGGGCCGATTAATCCTGTTGGTCCAGTTGAACCAGATGATCCTGTCGATCCTGTATTACCTTGTTCACCAGTTGGACCTGTATCACCTTGTGTGCCTTGTGTGCCTGTAGGACCCGTAGCTCCACCTGCTGGTCCTTGCGGTCCTTGCAATCCAGTAGGTCCAGTGACCCCAGTGGGACCTAAAAGCCCATTGGAACCTGAGATACCTTGTGGACCGGTGGGTCCCGTATTAGAGATGAGTCCATGTGCATTGGAAATTGTGTTAACGAATAGATTAAGATAATTTGGGGATAATAGAATATCAACTGCCATTTTTTTCTGTATATATATATATATACAGAAAAAATGGCGGTCGCAGAAATCCCACTCAAGTTTATTCAAAACAATGGAACGATAACTCCTGCCGGTAGTCCAGCGGAAATTCCCATCTGGACTTTTCCAGCAAATTTTACTTGCGGAACGTTGGTTTATAGTGCGATTGCACCGACCTTAGGAAGTGCGATTTGGAATATTACTGTCGCGAATACCAATCCATTAACTCAAGCTGTAGTTTTACAAGGAACTGCGGTTGGAACACCCCCTTCGGTGCCAATTGTAGTTTTAATTGGAGGCTTAGTCACGGTGGAAGTGGCACAACATGCGACTCTATCACAGAATTATTCATTTGGAGGATACTTTTATTAAAGATAAATTTCATTTTCATTTTCATTTTCATTTATTTTTCAATTTTCAACGGATACTAAAATCGATAAATTTTAGTACCCGCTTCTCATGGGGGAACCTAAGGTAACCTAAGGTAACCTAAGGTAACCTCCTCTTTGCGTCAATTGGAAGGAAAGAGTCGATTATGGCCTTGACTTTGAATTGGAAGGAAATTATTTTGAAGGGCGAAGACT
>Ga0265323_10000778_pt1 | contig 17059 bp, 12 predicted proteins | sample 41225metaG_FD_193580 | JGI IMG/M metagenome (GOLD analysis project Ga0265323, IMG submission 193580) | Rhizosphere microbial communities from Carex aquatilis grown in University of Washington, Seatle, WA, United States - 4-12-25 metaG | ecosystem: Host-associated > Plants > Roots > Rhizosphere...
TGCGGGCCTTGCGCACCCCCCGGGGCGGGATGCATTTCGTGCCGCGGCCTCCCGGTTGTTACACAGGCTGCTGGCGCGCGACGCTGAGGCGGATTTGCCGGCGCTGGGCAGGGCCGGCCCGCGCGGCACTGCGGGCCTTGCGCACCCCTCCCGTGCAAGATGCATTTCGTGCCGCGGCCTCCCGGTTGTTACATTGAGTGAGTGGTGCTCGCTCTTCTTCTTCTGGCGCTGGTCACGGGGTCGATGGTCTACTGCGTGCTGACCGTGGTGGCGGCGGTGCGCTATCGCGCGGTGCGGCCCGGCGAGCCCGCGGAATGGCCGCCCATTAGCGTGCTGAAACCGCTGGCGGGCGTGGACGAGGGCCTGGAAGAGAACCTGCGCTCCTTTTTCGAGCAGCAGTACCCGGCGTTTGAAATCCTCTTTGCCGTGCGCCAGGCCCGCGACCCAGCCGTCGAGGCGGTGGAGCGCCTGCGGGCGCGCTATCCCGCGGTGCCGGCGCGCCTGCTGGTAACCGGCGAACCGCCCTACGCCAACGCCAAAGTCTTCAGCCTGGACCGCATGCTGGCGGCGGCGCAGTTCGAGCTGATCGTGATGTCGGATAGCGACATCCGCGTGACGCCGGAAATGCTGCGCGTCATGGCCCGCGAGTTCGCCGATGCCGGCGTGGGGATGATCACCTGCCCGTACCGCGCCGTGGCGGGGCGCAGCGTGTGGTCCACGCTGGAAGCCGTGGGGCTCAATACCGAGTTCCTGGGCGGCGTGCTGGTGGCGCGCATGCTGGACGGCATGAAGTTCGCCCTTGGCCCCACCATTGCCGCGCGGCGTGAAGTGCTGGCGGCCATCGGCGGTTTCGACGCGGTGAAGGACTTCCTGGCCGAGGATTTCGTCATGGGCAGCCTGGCGGCCGCGCGGGGCGCGGGCGTGATCCTCTCGTCCTATGCGATTGAGCACCGCATCGGCGCGCAGGGGTTTGCCGCCAACCTGCGGCATCGTCTGCGCTGGTGCCGCAGCACGCGCCGGTCGCGGCCGTGGGGCTATGCCGGGCAGGTCTTCACCAACCCGCTGCCGCTGGCTCTGGCATTGTGGGCCGCCCGGCCGGGATGGTGGCCGGTGGTGCTGGCCGCGGTGGTGCTGCGCGCGGTGGCCGGGTGGGCGGCGGCGTGGTACGTGCTGCACGACCGGCTGACGCGCCGCCGCTGGTGGCTGGTCCCGGTGCAGGACCTGGCGTCGTTTCTGGTCTGGGCGGGCGGGTTCTTCGGCAACACCATCCTGTGGCGCGGCCGCAAGTACTACCTGCTGCCGGACGGGCGCTTCCAGCCGCTGGAGCCTGGAAGCAGCGGCCCGGTTACGCCCGGCTAAGTCTTCGGGGAGCGCGCTGCTCGTGCAGTTGCTTCATCGCGGCCAGCGCACTGGCGAGCGCCGGCCTGCGGCTACATGTACATTCCGCCGTTGACCGCCAGCACGTGGCCGGTGATGTAGCTGGCCTCTTCGCTCACCAGGAACTTGATGGCATTGGCAATGTCGTCGGGCTTGCCGATGCGCCCCAGGGGGACCGAAGCCAGGATCTTGGCCTTGACTTCCTCCGGCAGGACGGCGGTCATGTCGGTCTGGATATAGCCGGGCGCGATGGCGTTCACGGTGATGTTGCGGCTGGCCATCTCCTGCGCCAGCGTTTTGGTGAGCCCGATCAGGCCGGCCTTGGATGCCGAGTAGTTGGCCTGCCCCACGCTGCCCGCCTGGCCCACCACCGAGGAAATGTTGACGATCCGGCCCCACCGGCTCTTCATCATCCCGGGCAACACCGCCTGGCTGCACAGAAACGCGCCCTGCAGGTTGATCTTCATCACCAGGTCCCAATCGGAAAGCTTCATGCGGATGGCCAGGCCGTCGCGGGCAATGCCGGCGTTGTTCACCAGGACGTCGACGTGGCCCTTCTCCTTGATGGCCCTGGAGACGCCTTCCTTCACGGACTCCGGCGAGGTGACATCGAAATCCAGCGTCATCGCATCTCCACCGGAAGCGCGGATCTCGGCCGCTACCAATTCGTTATTCTCGACTTCGGGCGAGGCCACCACGATCCCGAACCCTGCGCCGCTAAGCGTCAGTGCCGTGGTCCGGCCGATTCCGCGGCTTGCGCCGGTGATGAAGGCAACTCGATGGGACATTCGTTCTCCTTGAGGAAGTGCGGGTGCGAAATTCCATGATACAGCCATCGGGCCGGTGGCCGATGGCACTATACTCGTTACTTATGGCGTACCGCGACCTGCGCGAGTTCATCCGCGCGCTCGAAGAGAAACGGGAACTGCACCGCGTCACCTGCGAGGTGGACCCGATCCTGGAGATGACTGCGTTCGCCGACCGCGCCGTGAAGCAGGGCGGGCCGGCGCTGCTGTTCGAAAAACCCAAAGGCTATGCGACGCCCGTGCTGCTCAACGCCTTCGCGTCCATGCGCCGGATGGAGATCGCCCTCGAGGTGGCGTCGGTCGAGGATGTGGCCGCACGCATCGTCGAGTTCCTCGAGATGCAAATGCCCGATGGCGTCCTGGGCAAGCTCAAAATGCTGCCCAAACTCGCCGAGATGGGCGGTTTCTTCCCCAGGACCGTCAGCAGCGGGCCGTGCCAGGAAGTGGTGCGCACCGAGGGGTTCTCGCTGCTCGATTACCCCGTGCTGCAATGCTGGCCGGAGGACGGCGGGCGCTTCATCACCCTGCCGCTGGTCTTTTCGAAGAACCCCGACACCGGCAAGCGCAACTGCGGCATGTACCGCATGCAGGTGTTCGACGAGCGCACCGCGGGCATGCACTGGCAGACCCACAAACAGGGCGCCGAGCACTACCGGCGCAGCGGCTCGCTCGGCCGCCCGCGCATGGACGTGGCCGTGGCCATCGGCGCCGATCCGGCCGTCATGTACTCCGCCATTCTGCCGCTCCCGCCCGACGTGGACGAGATGATCGCCGCCGGCTTCCTGCGGCGCAGCCCGGTCGAGATGGTAAAGTGCCGCACCAACGGCCTGGAGGTGCCCGCGCACGCCGAAATCGTGCTGGAGGGCTACGTGGAATTGGGCGAACTGCGCACCGAAGGGCCGTTCGGCGACCACACCGGCTTCTACTCCCTGGCCGGCGAGTACCCGGTGTTCCACGTGACCTGCATCACCCAGCGCAAGAATCCCATCTACGCGGCCACCATCGTGGGCCCGCCGCCCATGGAGGATTACTTCATGGGCAAGGCCATCGAGCGCATGTTCCTGCCGCTGATGCGCCTGCAATTGCCCGAGGTGCGCGACATCGCCATGCCCGCCGAGGGCGTGTTCCACAACCTGCTGCTGGTGGCCATCCGCAAGTCGTATCCCGGTCACGCGCGCAAGGTGATGCACTCCATCTGGGGTACCGGGCAGGCGATGTTCTCCAAGTGCATCGTAGTGGTGGACGAGGATGTGGACGTGCAGAACTACCGCGAGGTGGTGTGGAAGGCGCTGAACAACATCGATCCCGAGCGCGATATCGAGTTCGTGCACGGGCCGGTGGATTCGCTGGACCACGCCAGCCGTCTGCCGGATTACGGCTCGAAGATGGGCATCGACGCCACGCGGAAGTGGGCGGCGGAGGGATTCACGCGGCCGTGGCCGGGCGTCATCCGCATGTCCTCCGAGGTCGAGCGGCGCGTGGACGCGCTCTGGAAACTGGCCGGTTTGTAGGGCGCGAAGTTTGCGGTGGCCACATCGACCTTGTTACGATGGATTCGTCCCTTGCGGTGGGTGTAGCTCAGCTTGGTAGAGCGCCGGATTGTGGTTCCGGTGGCCGAGGGTTCGAATCCCTCCACCCACCCCATACAAAACAGAGAAGTTAGCAGTTCACTGGCAGTCTGGCGTGTGAGTCATTTTGTGAGCTGGCTCCCTTCACCTGCTGGAGCCTGGGCGCCTGCTGCTGGCGGTATTCGGCCGCCGGCTGCAAATCCGTGGCCGCCACAATGTCAGAGCGCCGGTAGACGCTCTCTGTGCGGTGCCCCGGCCCAGGGGCTTCTCCTCCGGCTCAACTCGCGCGGCGGGCTGCTTCCATCAGAACACCCGATCCCTTTTGGACCATTCCCGCTGCCACTTCAGCCACTCCGCCATATCGCTGCAGATCGGGATGGTGCGGGCGCAGTTTTCGCCGTTCGCCCAGGCGGGTGCCGGTGTGGTAGCCCACCACGAAGAGCGCCCCGAAGCCAGGCCCCAGGGCTGCGCCGCCGCGGCCATGTCCGTTCCGAGCGCCAGCCTGCAGCGCGGTGTTGCGGTCACGGCACTGGCGGCGTCAAACCTCCGCCAGCACTTCCCGCGCCGCCGCCACCGTCCGGCGGATATCTTCGTCCGTATGGGCGGCCGACAGGAACGCGGCTTCGAATTGCGAGGGCGCCAGGTAAATGCCGCGCTCCAGCATGCCGCGGAAGAACTGGCCGAAGCGCCGGGTGTCGCACCGCTTCGCCGAGTCCCAATCGGTGACCGGCCAATCGGCGAAGAAAAAGGTGAACATCGAACCCACGCGGTTCACCGTCACGTCGGCCGGCGCGGCCGCGCACAACACGGCGGCGCGCCGCTCCATCAGGCCGTAAACCTCCGGGTGCGCCTTCAGGTGCCGCAGCATCGCCAGTCCGGCGGCCACCGCCAGCGGGTTTCCCGACAGCGTCCCGGCCTGGTAAATCGGCCCGGATGGCGCCACCTTGCTCATGATGTCCCTGCGTCCGCCGTAGGCGCCCACCGGGAGACCGCCGCCGATCACCTTTCCCAGCGTGGTAAGGTCCGGGCGGATGCCGTAGAGTTGCTGCGCGCCGCCGTAGGCCACGCGGAAGCCGGTCATCACTTCGTCGAAAATCAGCAGGGCACCGTTGCGCGCGGTGATCTCGCGCAGCGCTTCCAGGTAGCCGGGCAGGGGCGGCACGCAACCCATGTTGCCCACCACCGGCTCCACGATCACGGCGGCAATGCGGCCGGCGTATGCGCGAAAGGCGTCGTCCACGGCCTCGGCGGAATTGTACGGCAGGGCGATGGTGGTGCCGCAGAAGGCCGCGGGCACCCCCTGCGTATCGGCGATGCCCAGCGTGGCCAGGCCCGAGCCAGCCTTCACCAGCAGCGAATCCACGTGGCCGTGGTAACAGCCTTCAAACTTGATGGTGAGATCGCGCCCCGTGAATCCGCGCGCCACGCGCAAAGCCGACATGGTGGCTTCGGTGCCGGAGTTCACCAGGCGCACCAGCTCCATCGAAGGCACCGCGTCGCGGATGGCTTCGGCGATCTCCACCTCGGCTTCGGTGGGCGCGCCGAAGCTGGTGCCGATCTCGAGCGCCCGCTCGATGGCCGCCAGTATCTCCGGATGGCGATGGCCCAGCAGCAGCGGCCCCCAGGAACAGACGTAGTCGATGTACTCGTTGCCATCGACATCGAAGATGTGGCTGCCCTGGCCGCGCGCCAGGAACAGCGGGTTTCCGCCCACGCCCCGGAACGCGCGCACGGGAGAGTTCACGCCGCCGGGGATCACCTCCAGCGCCTTGCGGAACAGTTCTTCGGATTTTGTATGAGGCATGTTTGGACTCACGGCCTGGCCGTTGCGCGTCGCTGCGCCGGGCGGTTGAAGCCCAGGCTCAGGCCGATATCGTATAAGCTCCCGCCGGCGTTGTCCAGCAGCCGCTGCTTCAATCCGAGGTACGGCTGCTGGCCGGAGAACAGATCCTGGAGGACGGCCGCCAGGCGCGGGCTGCGCCGCGTGAGCTGGACCATCCGCGCGGGCACGCTGCCCCCCAGGAACCGGCCCAGAAAGAACCGCCTGGCGATCCGCGAACCCACCTCCAGGCCGGCCATGAAATCGCGCCGCAACAGTTGGCGGTAGTGTGCGGGCAGCCCGTCGGGCGATGGCGGCCCGCTGGCGAGCGCCTGGGCCGCCAGTTCGGCCGAGCGCAGCGCGTAGTAGATGCCTTCGCCGGTGATGGGATCCACCAGGCCCGCCGCATCGCCCACGGCCATCCAGCCCTCGCCCGCGACGCGGCGCCCGCGCCACGAAGCGGCGTCGAGCGACGGCAGCAGATGGCTGTAAAACCGGGCGTCCTTCAAGGACAGGCTCTTCGCCGCCATGAAATCGTCCAGGCGCCGGCGCAGCCCGGAGGCCGGCTCGCCCTTGCCGCAAATCCCCACCGCCAGATGCCCCTGGCGCGGGAACACCCAGGCGTAGCCCTCCAGGCCCGGCAGGAATTGGATGTCGATGCGCGTCTGGTCGCCGGGGACGTAATAGCCCATCGCGGCCATGGCATCGCGCGGGCCCAAACCGGTGCCCGCCTCGCGCAGCGAATGGCGCGCGCCGGTCGCTACGATGCAGAAATCCGCCGTGGCCGCTCCGGCGCTGGTGCGCAGCCGCCAGAGCGAACCGTGGCGCGTCATCTCCAGCACGCGGGCTTTTTCGATCGCCGCGCCCGCTTGCCCGGCGCGCTCCAGCAGCAGGTTGTTGAGATCGAAACGCGAGTAGATCGCCAGCGCATGATCCAGATTGAGGCGCACCTCGCCGGCCCCCGGCGCACCCAGCACGGTTTCCCGCACGATGCGCTTGGGCGCCGGATTCTCCATGAGAAACGGGTAGCGGCTGTAGGCCTTGTAGGTCACCCCGCCTCCGCAGGGCTTCTCCCAGGCCAGCTTGTCGTCGAACAGTTGCACCTGGAAACCGGCCGAGGCCAGTTGTCCGGCGGCGAATGCCCCCGCCGGTCCGCCGCCCAGGATGGCGACGCGCTTCATTTCTTTCGGGCGGGCGGCAGATCGTCCGGCGACGGCACGCCGGGGCTTCCGGCGGCCGGCGGGGCCATCCCGCCCCCGTGCGGATTCGCCATGCCCGGCATCCCGGCGCCCGGCGGCACGCTGCCTCCCGGGTGAGGACTTCCGCTGCCGCCCAGAACCACCCACTTACCGCCCTGCCGCTCCAACTTGTAGGGCATGGTCATTCCCGCGCCCGCCGGACCGCCCTTCGGCGTGATGGAGACCACGGCGTCCGCGTGGGTGCCGTCGAAGCGCACCGAGGTCACTTCCACCGATAGCGCGGGCATGTTGAATTGTCTGGCCGCCAGGTGGTCTATGACTCCCTGGCGAACCGCTTCCTTGGATTCGAGACCGCGGTTGCAAGCGGCCAGAGACAACATCGCGAACGCAACCCAGGCTTGTCGCACCCTTAGATTATACCCGGCGTTCGGCCCCTCACCCCATCCACTGCGGATTGCGGGCGGTGCCGTCGAAGCGGGCGGTGGTCTTGAAGGTCTCCAGTTCCCCGGCCATGGCGACTTCCCGGGTTTTGGCGGCCAGCGCGGCCACTTCGGCCTGGCTCATGGGCTGAAACGTCCGCACCGCCTCCAGCGCCTGATCCACGCGCTCCATGGTGTCCATGCCGGTAATCACCACGGCGACCGGCAGGTTCAGCGCGTAGTGCAGGCATTCCAGAGCGGTCACCGTCTTGCTCTGGAAGATCGCGCCAAAGCACAGGGTCTTCATGGCGAGCGGCGCGATGCCCTGCTCCACCAGCCTCGGCAGCACCTGGTGAGCGAAGCTGCGGAAGTGGTAGTCCAGGAGGTTGAGCGGCATCTGGCAGGCGTCGAAATGGAATTTGTGCTGCGCCGCCACCTCCAGCATGCGCAGGTGTACGGCGGGGTCCTTGTGCCCGGTGAAGCCGATGTAGCGGATCTTCCCCGCCTTCCTGGCCTCCACCAACGCTTCCAGCGCGCCACCGGCGGCGAAGAAGCGGTCAGGGTCTTCCATGCGGATGTTCTCGTGATACTGGATCAGGTCGATGTGGTCGGTTTGCAGGCGCGCCAGCGACTCGTCGATCTGTTTGGCCGCGGCGTCCCTGGTGCGGCCGTCGAACTTGGTCATCAGGAAGACCTTCTGGCGGTAGCCGTCGCGGAGCGCGTTGCCCATGCGCTTTTCGCACTCGCCGTTGCCGTAGTCCCAGCAGTTGTCCATAAAGGTGATGCCACGGTCGATGGCGGTGCGGGCGAGGCGCACGGCCGCGTCGGCGTCGCCCCGGCCCAGATGCGCGCCGCCCAGGCCGATGGCGGAGACTTTCTCGCCGGTCCTGCCCAGAGGCCGCATGGGGATTCCTTCCGGCGCCCCGTGCAGCGTGGCTATGCCCGCCGCGGCCATGAGGCCAAGGGCTTCTCTTCGATTCATAATACGGTTCCCTCCTATGAGTCTATTTACTCACATCCGAAGGTTGGCGGAAGGTGGAGAATTGTAAACGGATGGGTGAGGTATTGCTCGAATGGCCGGTGGGAGCCGCCGGGGCATTGCCTGACGGTTCTGCGCCGCCAGAAATGGCCCCAGGTGGAGAGTCTCCACGCGGCCAACGGCCGCAACCGGGGCCTCGGCCGGCCTGGGCACTTGCCGCAATCAGCACGCGGACCGCGCCGAATCGCAGCACGTCGGGTTAGACACCGCGGCCCCTGGCGGAGTTTCCGGCCGTTCCGGCACCGCGGTGCGGGCGCTTCACTCGATGGAAGGGGCAACGGGAATCGCGGATTTGTAATCGAAAGGGCACGGCGGACCGGCGGTGGCTGGATGGCAGCTTGCATCCCAACCCCGAAAGTATGAGAATCGTTGGATCGGACAGGGGTCGGTTTCCCATGTTGAGAGTTCAAACGCCCAGTCATGGTATTGGGGCTGGCCCGGGTCGGGCAGCACCGGCGGTGGAGGAGGTTCGCCAGCAGCTTCGAAGCATTCTGGCTAGTCCGGCGTTCCACGGCAGCAAGCGGTGCCAGCAGTTCCTGGAGTACGTCTGCGAAAAGGCCTTCTCCGGCGAGGCTGGAGCGCTGAAGGAGAGGATGATCGCCATCGAGGTCTTCGGCCGGCAGCCGCAGACCGAGTTGGGCGAGGACACCATCGTCAGGGTGGGTGCGCGAGAGGTCCGCAAACGCCTGGCGCAGTACTATGTGACGCCGGACGGCGCGGCAGCGGAAGTGCGAATCGATCTGCCGCTGGGGTCCTACTCACCCGAATTCCGGCGTGTCGCCGCCATGCACGAAGTCGTGCCGCCGATGGCCGCCTCCATCGTGGCGGACGGTTGGGAAAGAGGATGGCACGGGAAGCGCCTGCCGGCGATGTTGGGCTCGGGCCTCCTCCTTCTCGGTCTTGCGGCGTTCGCGGCGGTGGAACTGTTCAGTGCCAGTCCAAACGCGCAGGCGTTTCAGCGCTTCTGGAATCCGGTCTTCCGCTCCTCCGACCCTTTGCTGGTGGCCATGGCGCACCCCCTGGTTTACCACCCGTCGGGGCGGGCCATCAAGCTCAATGAAGACGGCCTGCCTCCCCAGGAGTTTCCCATGCAGCGGGCGCTGCAGGTGCCACCCAAAGCGCTGACCGGCGCCGACATGATCCCCGTCTTCAATCAGTACGTCGGAGTCGGCGACATGGTGGCGGTGACGGAAGTGTCCAACATGCTGGCCCAGCGCTCCAAACGCGTGCGTATCCGCCTGGCCAGCAACCTCGAATTCGCCGATATGCGGCGGGCGCCGATCTTCCTGGTGGGCTCTATCACCAACCGCTGGACGATGGAACTGCAGGGCACCTGGCGGTACCGCTTCAGTTGGACGCCAGGCTCGGTAACGGTGATCTCCGACTCCCAGGGCGGCGGCGACCGGCGCCAATGGTCCATTCCGCAGATTGACGACGGGTCTGCGCCGGAGGACTACTTCATGGTCTGCCGGATTCGCAATTCCCTGACCGGGGGATTCACCCTGGCCGCCGCCGGCCTCAAGCAATTCGGAACCGAGGCCGCGGGCCGCCTGCTGGCTGATCCGGATCAGCTGGGAGCGATTCTTCAGAAGCTTCCCGCCGGTTGGGAGTCGAAAAACCTGCAGGTTGTGCTCCATGCGCAAGTGGTGGGAAGCACTCCCGCCCAGCCCGACGTCGTCGCCTGGAACGTCTGGTAAGACAGCCCTGAAATGGCCAGAGCGCAACCCTACAAGAAGGCCAGGCGCGGCGAAGTCCCGGCCCGCAACTTCCACTCCGGGACCGCGTGGGTATTGCTGGTGTGCGCTACTCTGGCGGCTTACCTGCCGGCCCTCCGCGGAGGCCTGCTCTGGGACGATCGCAGCCATGTCACCGGGCCGGATCTCCAATCGCTGCACGGTCTGTGGCGCATCTGGTTCGATCTGGGGGCTACCCAGCAATACTATCCGCTGCTGCACTCGGCCTTCTGGCTGGAGCACCGCATCTGGGGTGACGCCGTGCTGGGTTACCATCTGGCAAACGTCGCCCTGCACGCACTGGCGGCTTGTCTGGTAGTGAAGATCGCCAGGCGCCTTGCTCTGCCGGGCGCGCTTCTGGCAGGCTTCGTTTTTGCCCTGCACCCGGTGTGCGTCGAGGCAGTGGCCTGGATCTCGGAACAGAAGAGCACCCTCTCCGGGGTCTTCTATCTGGCCGCCGCGCTCACCTATCTGCACTTCGACCAGACGCGCCGCAAGTCCCGATACTTCATGGGGCTCGGACTGTTTCTTCTGGCTCTCATGAGCAAGTCCGTCACCGCCACCTTACCGGCCGCGCTGCTGGTGGTCTTCTGGTGGCAGCGCGGCCGGATCGAGTGGAAGCGCGACGTGCTGCCGCTGGTCCCCTGGCTCGCGGTGGGCGCCTCCGCGGGGCTTTTCACGGCGTGGGTCGAGAAGAGTCCGCGGCTGATCGGCGCCGAGGGAACCCGCTACGCCCTCACGCTCCCGGATCGTCTCCTGCTGGCCGGCCGCGTGCCGTGGTTCTATGCCTCGAAGCTGCTCTGGCCGTCGAATCTGATGTTCGTTTATCCCCGCTGGAGGATCGATTCCAGCCAGTGGTGGCAGCTCCTGTTTCCGCTGGGACTGGCAGCGGTGGCAGCGGCTCTCGTCGTGCTGGCGCGGCGGAACCGCGGGCCGCTGGCTGGCTTCCTGTTCTTCGCCGGCACGCTGTTTCCCGTGCTCGGTTTCCTGAATGTGTATCCTTTCCGTTACTCCTGGGTTGCCGATCACTTCCAATACCTGGCCGCCCTGGGGATCCTCGTTCCAGCCGCTTCCGGGCTGACGGCGCTGGCGGGGCGTCTCTGGCCAGGCAGGCTCGGGGCCATTGCCCTGCCGGCTCTTCTGGCGACGACGCTGGCGGCCGCCTCCTGGCAGCAGAGCGGCACCTATCGCGACTACGAAACCCTTTTCCGGGAGACCCTTGCGCGCAATCCCAATAGCGCTTTTCTCCACAACAATCTGGGGGTGGAGTTGATGCTCCCGCCCGGCCGGGTGCCGGAAGCCTTGACGGAGTTCGAGGCGGCGGTCCGGCTGGAACCGGATAGCGCCGACTATCACGACAACCTGGGACTTGCCCTGGCGGCGACGCCCGGCCGCCTGACGGATGCGATCGCGGAGTACCAGACAGCCCTGCGAATGGCCCCTGACTTCCCGGCGGCGCACCTCAACCTGGGACTTGCCTGGATGTCGATGCCCGGCCACCGTCAGGATGCCATCGCGGAGTATGAGAAGGCGATCGCCGAATACCAGAAGACGCAACGGAGCGCACCCGATTTCTGGGAGCCGCACCTCAACCTGGGGATTGCCTACGCACAGATACCCGGCCGGCAGGCCGACGCAATCGCGGAGTACCAGGCGGCCCTGCGGATCAAGCCGGATTCCGAACTGGCCCACTTCCATCTGGGAAACACCTTCCAATCGATGGGCCGGCTGGAGGAGGCCATGGCGGAGTATCGAACCGCGCTACAGATCAAGCCGGATGCCACGGATGCGCGCTATGAACTGGCGTATGCGCTAGCGCGAATCCCCGGGCGCGTGCCGGAGGCCATCGCCCAGTGCCAGGAACTCCTGCGCGTCAATCCTGACGATGGGCCGGGCCAGGAATTGATGGCGTCACTCGTGGCGTTTCAGAACGGAAACCACCAAGTTCCATAGACTGCGATCCGCCCGTCTATTGAAATCCGTAGTAACCGGTTACTTGCACCTCCATTTGCGGTTGTTTAACGGTGTATCACGTTGTGTTTCCCATCGCCCGGGCGTATCATCCCTGGGTCCGCCAAAGTCTGGGTTCGTTTGCCGATCTCTGTCACGCTTGGGGAGTGCCGGGCGGAGAGCAGGGTTCAGGTTCGAGAGCAAGTCTACAGGGATAGCCCAGGAAACCACGGCATCGTGGTGGCTGTTCCGCCGACGAGGAGAAAAATGAGGAATCGTACAGCAGCGTTGACAGTCTTTGTCCTTCTGTTGACAATCGCCGCATTCGCTCAGAACAACACTGGCATTATCTCCGGTAAGATCACCGATCCGACCGGGGCGGTAGTGCCAAACGCACAGATTACAGTGACCCAGACCGACACCGGTGTGGAGAGCGTCAGTGGGAGCAACACCGACGGCCTGTTCCGCGTTCCTGGCCTCCGCGATGGACCCTATCGGGTGACTGTCACGGCTGCCGGATTCAAAAGGGAAGTGCGCGAGGGCTTTGGCCTCCAGATCGGCCAGATTCTGGACGTGGAGATCAAGCTGGAAGTGGGCGCCGCCACCGAGTCGGTGACCGTCGTCAACTCCATCCCCCTGTTGGATACGCAGACCTCGTCCACCGGCCAGGTGATGGAGGGCAGCTATTTCTACGAGCTGCCAAATTATCAACATTGGGAAAAGGGTGTCCTGTACTATACGCCTCAGGTCCAAAGCTCCAACGCGCCGTGGCCCGGCTCTCTGGGCAATTGGAACATCAATGGCGGCAATAGCTACCAGACCGCCACATATGAGGATGGGATGCTGTCCACCAGCATGGATGGCGGCACGACCATCAACTCCGTTTCGGTCGCCGACGAGGAGGTCAAGGTCCTTACCAGCGCCATGCCGGCCGAGTATGGCCACGCCACCGCCGGCGCCCTCATCGTGGTGAAGAAGGGCGGTACCAACGAGCTCCACGGCGAGGGCGGCGAACTGTTCAAGAACAACGCCATGTATCACCGCCGCTTCTTCCAGTTGCAAACCAATACCCAAGCGGGCGTTCAAGACCTGTTCCAGATGCCCGATTTCGTGCTCAGCGGACCCCTTGTGATTCCGCATGTGTACAACGGCAGGAACAAAACGTTCTTCTCGATTGGCGGGTCCTACCACGTGGATAGCTCGTCCAACGCGAGCAGCTACGCTACCCCCACGGCGGCCATGTTGGGAGGCGACTTCAGCGCGTTTACCAACCAGCTCTACGATCCGGCCTCCACCAGCGGCACCTTCGCCGCCGGGAACCTGGCACGCACGCCCTTCCCCGGAAATATCATTCCCACCAACCGGTTCAGTACGATGTGGAATGCCATCGCGGCCAACAAGCCATTCGCGCCGCCGCAGGCGAGTGTCGGGAGCTTCACGGGCAACGCGCCCCTCGGCAACATCGTGACGTCCGGCTCGGGAAATTACTACAACCTCACCAACCAGGTCCGCATCGACCACAGCATCAGCGAGAAGTTGAAGGTAATGGGCAGTGTCACGTGGGGCAACCAGCATCAGCCCGCCAACAACGTCAACATTCTTTACAAGCCGTACGATCAATACCAGGTTTTGACGTACACCGTCCAGAACGTTGCCGCCCTGAACTTTACCTACACCGTCACCCCTCACCTGATCAGCGAGACGCGGATCGGCGAGTACCGGCGGACCGGCAACCCGCGGTCGCGCACTGGCGAAGACTACACCTATGCGATCGCCAAGACCGTTCCCAACCTCCCTGCCAACGTGTATGTCAATGCGATCGGCTTCGGGCTGTCGGAAGGCTCGAACGGCAGCTCCCAGCTTGGTGTCGGCACCCTGACGGTCAATGTGAACAACAACCACCAGTTCAACCAGGACTTCACCATGGTGAAAGGCCGCCATGCCATCAAGTTCGGGTACGAATGGCTGTGGGAAAACGAAGTCCAGCACAATATCGGCAACCCGCGCCTGACCATCGGCTTCGGCCAGGGCGGAAATGCGCAAACCGACGGAACCACCGGTATCGGCCCCACCGGCAACCAGGTTCCCAACACGGGAGGCATTCAGCTGGCGAATATCATGCTGGGATACGTTACCAGCTATAGCTATGCCCAGCAGGGGCCAAGCCTGCTCCCGGTAGATTCCAACCAGAGCTTCTATGTCCAGGACGACTGGAGGGCCCTGCCCAATCTTACCTTCAACATAGGCCTCCGCTACGAAAATGAAACACCGGCGCACAGCAAGTTCCCCGGGCAACTCAGCGTCGGGAGCCTCACGACTCCGGACAACTACTACCCCTCCGGAGGGGTCGCCGGCCTGCTGACCTGCCCGCAGGGCGGCTGCATGGGAGCGTGGACCCAGCCCAAGGGCTTCCTTTGGAATCGCGACAACCTGGACTTCCAGCCCCGCTTTGGCCTGGCCTGGACTTTCAAGGAAAACACGGTGGTCCGCGCGGGCTTCGCGTGGATGACCCTGGATTGGAACCTCGGCTACACCAACCAGAGTGAGATCGGCGGCGGCAGCTTCTATAACCAATCGGTTTCTCAACCCGCCAATGTCTTCACGCCGCTGTTCAACGTCAACCAGGGCGTGCCGGCGTTCGTGTCGGTGGCGCAGTTGCCGAACGGCGAAATTCCCACCTCGGCCTCCACGCCCTCGTCCCGCCCCACCATCACCGTGGTTCCCGCCAACTTCCACCATCCCTACACGCTGAACTGGAACGTCAGCATCCAGCGCCAGCTCAAGAAGAATTACATGCTCGAATTGAGCTACGTCGGCCTGCACAACATCGGTTTCAGCGGCAACTATAACTGGGAATCGCGTCCATACGGGACGGGGATCGACGCCAGCGGCAACGTCATCGACCTTACGCAGCCGGCCAACTTTGCCTATCGAAACACCTGGGTCGGCAATTCCTCGGGCGTCAACGGCACCCAGGCCTACAAGCCGTTTCCCAATCTGGGCGGCGTCAACTATCAATGCAACTGCGTCCGCATGATCTACCATTCGGGAACCGTGAAGCTGCAGAAACGGTACTCGGACGGCCTGACCTTCCTGACGTTCTTCACCTACCAGAAGGGTATCCAGAACTCCCCGGGTAATCTTTACCTGGATCAGCAGGAACAGCGCGCCGTCACGGGCGTGACCCAGAAGTTCCGCTTTGTCAGTTCCATGACTTACGAGTTGCCGCTCGGCAAGGGCAAGCGCTGGATGAGCCATGGCCGCCTGATGGACTGGATCTTCGGCGGCTACAGCTTCGCGTGGAACTTCTCCGTCTGGACTCCCACTCCCGCGGGTCTGGGCTATTCCGGCGGCGTCTACCTCAACCCCGCAACCGGCGCGCTGGGCGGCCGCCAGGACTACCCGAACTACGAACCGGAGCCGGGAAGCAGCATCTACCTCATACAGGACCCGCAAGTTCGGAACAACTGGCAGGACATCGGGCCTGGCCGGTTCTCTCAGGCGACGCAGAACCCCATCGTTACCAATTGCGGCACCACCCCGATCGGCGTGGGAGGCGTCCCGGCGGCATCGAACGTGGCAACCTGGGGCAACCTGTGCGAAGTGGTCGCTCCCTCGTTCAGGAACGGCAACCTGCCCGGCAACGAGTGGACCGAGCAACGCATCATCGGATCCAACGCCTCGATGTATAAGGACTTCCGGATCAAAGAGAAGTACAAGGCGCAAATCCGGCTGGATTACTTCACGCCGTTCAAGTGGTTCAACTGGAGCCAGGCGAACACTACCATGACCCAAACCAGCCCGGCGACGTTCATGACCCCCGGTCTCAATGAGAACGGGGATTCGACCGAAGGCGGGCCGTCGGAGCTGCAACTTTCGTTCCGTATTAAGTTCTAGCGGCCGACGCTGAAGTGTCTTGACCGCTCCCTCACGATCGCGGCTCCGCAACAGAGCCGTGCCCGTGAGGGAGCGGTCTTATTTCCCCCGCCCCCACTCCAAGCCCCGAGGAAGATCCCATGCCGCAGTCCTGGACGCCCATGCGCTGGCCCAGCCAATGGAAGGACCCCGCCATCCTGGACCTGCTGAAGGGCTCCGCCATCGACTACCTGCTCCTCGGGGACGAGCCGGATCTGGCCGCCGTCCGCAAGCGCGCTCTGGCGGACGGTCTGGCCGCCTCTGCCGCCGCTCCTCCGGGAGTCCACACGGTGACAGGCTCCTGGCCCGGGGTGAAGATGGGCCGGCGCGGCGGCGTAAGCGCGGGGCCGACCGCCGCTCCCTGGGTGGATTCCAACGGCTGGGCCGTGCGGCTGGCGCGTGCGCTTCATCCCGAAGCCGCCGTTTGGGTGGACGCGCCTCCCTCCACCAGTGCCTTCATCACCGCCGATTCCTACCGCCTCGCCGTCGCCGATACCGCCGCCTGCGGTGGCCGATGGATCGTCTCCCTCGACAACTCCCTGGCCACCTCCCTGGCCTCCGGGGATGCCAATGCGCTCGCCACCTGGCGGAAACTGGCGGCGGCGGCAGGGTTCTTCGCCGCGCGCAAACACTGGCTCGCTTACGCTCCGCTGGCCGTGATCGGGGTGCTCTCCAGCTACTCGGGGGAGAACGAGTTCCTCGGCCAGGAGTTGTTAAATCTGTTGGGCAGGGTGGGCGCGCACTACCGGGTCCTCCCCAAGGACGCGGTGGGGGACGCCTCCTTCGAGTCTCTGCGCGCCCTCCTGTACGCAGACGCGGAACCGCCCTCCGGCGCCCTGCGCGAACGTGTGCTCGGGTTCGTGGCGGCGGGCGGCATGCTGATCACCGGGCCGCGGTGGGGCAGCCTTCCCGGAGCGCCCGCTGGCGAGGGGAGCCTGCCGCACTTCTCCATGCGCTTGCTGGGCAAGGGTAGAATCGCCGTGGCGGACCCCGCCCTGGAAGACCCGTTCGAGTGGGCCGCCGATTCGGTGCTGCTGGTGAGCCATCGCTACGATTTGGTGCGATTCTGGAACAGTGGCGCCACCGGCTCGTTCTGTGCCGCCTCGCCGGACGGGAGGCGAAGCGTGGCACACCTGCTGTTCTACACCGGCCGCATGACGGCCGAGTCGGCGGCGGTGCGGATTGCCGGCCGCTACCGCTCGGTGCGGGCGTCCACCATAGACCAGCCGGAACT
>Ga0265323_10000780_pt1 | contig 17048 bp, 7 predicted proteins | sample 41225metaG_FD_193580 | JGI IMG/M metagenome (GOLD analysis project Ga0265323, IMG submission 193580) | Rhizosphere microbial communities from Carex aquatilis grown in University of Washington, Seatle, WA, United States - 4-12-25 metaG | ecosystem: Host-associated > Plants > Roots > Rhizosphere >...
CATTACCTATTTGATTGTTAATTAAGCTAGTCTGAAAATTATTGTTGTAATTCTGCTCTAAAGTTAGATCAGTTTCATCTAATTGTTCGCTGTCATAGAAAATATTTTGCTGTGAACTTACGGGGGCTTTTTTTGTCATTGTTTATCCTACCAATAATATTCTTCTATTACCATCTAACAAATTTTGTTTTGACCATAACGGGCGAAGATTTTCCAACGCCCAACATTTTTTAAAATTTTCATCCTGCATACTCGCATATAGTAACTTACTTTGAGGGATTATATGATCTATTTGCCAAGTCCAGGTATCTGTGTCATTATCTTCACAGGATTCTGAATTGTATAATCCATAATTTTCCCAACTCATCCACGACTCAAAATGTTTCTCTAAATGATTTTTCAAATCCAATATAGAATATCCAAGAAAATCTAATATCGATTTTCCTCGTTTAGATGAATTATTGGATTTTAGTGCATCGGCTATCGTGCTGGAAACATTACGCCTTAATCTAAAAATAATATCATTTTTTCTTCTTTCTTTATTGTATTTATTTACAGAAACCTTATTATTTTTATAGTAGTTGCTACTATACTCCAGTTTTTCATTTTTATTATCTAGATAATAAATTTTTCTATCTTTTAAAATATCTTCTTTATTATTTTCATACCATTGTTTTTTGTATTCACTTAGCTGTTCTTTATTTTCTTCATTATATTCTTTTTTCTTTTTTAATATTTCTTCTTTATTATTTTCATAATGAATTTTAACGCATGCTTTGCATCTATGGGCATAGCCGTCTTTGCTAGATGCATTTTTAGCAAACTCACTTTCATTTTTTTCTATTTTGCATGTTGAACATTTTTTCATGTAATATACTTTAAATATACCCTACTATTCGCTGGCTTAAGAACATTTATAAGTGTTTCAAGGATTTGTTGAACTTTCGCGCTACTCTTTACTATACCAAATGAATCAAAAATATTAATGGTGAAATCAAATATTCCTGAATTTTTATCAATCAATGTAATAAAATCAGTATTCTTTGTTACCAAGGTATCAAAGTCCATTAAAAATGTCGTGTAAAGATCAGGAGTTACGGGGAACGCCATACTTATATTGCTATTCCAGTTGACATCTACGGATTCCCCATATGGTGCAAATACTGGTCTAGCTAAGTTTGAGATTCTAAAATTGTCTATCAAAGAGAACGCGCCATGCTCTCTGGCATAATCGCTACCAATGTATAGTTCGCCTAGAAAATCTTTAAAATTAATTGTAAGTGGGAAGCCGTTTCCTGCCCCTGAGAATGTTGAGCCGAAGACTAAGGGGTCACCAAAGACCAAGCCGGTGCCAAATAGGATATTGCCTTGCTCGTATCCATCCACGAAAAGTCTAATTGTGTTACTATTCTTTGGACCGTTGGCAGTGAATGTAGCCCTGACTCTATGCCAAGTTCCCTTTGCCCAAACAATTGGAGATCTGATAATGTAATCAGTCCCACTAGCTGTAACATCAAAGTTGAGATAACCAGATGGATCCTTGAATATAGAGATTCTATCGCCTTGCAAACCACTTGGAATATAGGTCACAGTAACTGGAGTATTTTGGTTTGGCAAAGACTTATTGAGACGGATAACTTGAGTATTTAATGTCTTACTGCTTCCATCAGCTGGCTTGTAAATGACAACTAATGATAATATTGAAGCTGGTAAAGTTTTATCAAGATAGATAGTTTTACCATCTGTGCTAATGCCACCATTGATGAAGTAGTTTGTATTTGTTGGATCTCCAACAATCTTGACAGTAATCACTTGTAACACGGGTCTTGATACAGTTACCGTATTTGCGTTTGTACTAGTTGCATTTTCAGCAATTGCCCCGCTGGTATTATATTCTACCTTACCACCAGCAAAATAATCTACTTTTTGATCTCCGACTTGTCTTGTAACACTTAATACCTGGCCAATAGTTCCGGCAACCTGCACTGTAACATCATCGATACTAGTGACATTTTCGATTTGGATGCCAGCAGCATCAAAATAGAATCTATAATTTGGATCATTGAACGTATCGTAAAGAGGATTAACCCAAAATTCTATAGTTCCTTGATCTTTGGAATGTAAAATTCCATCGTTTTCAATAACAAATGGCTTATCTGTAACATAAAGGCTTTGTGAGAAATTATCATTTACACTTATACTAGATTGTATGAAATTTTTGTTTGTTGTGATGTAATAATCTGTATCGTTGGTAAATGGGAAAGTATCAAAATGCGCGAGCACAAGAGTAGTTGCATCTTCACCTAATGCTTTCAAGGAGTTAAAATCTTTTGTTATAGATTCAGTCTTGCCCGCGACAATCTCTCCAACTCTGGTATCGGTGAGTAATGTCGAAGTAATTTTAACTTCATCGAGAACCCCGCTTAACAATCTGTCTCCGAACTTACTCATACCAAAATACATATTACCACGTACTGGAGCAAATTTGATATTTAGGTAAGTATAGAAATCAAATTCATAAGTTCCACTGGCTAATAAATATGGTTGAATGGAATTATTGGAAACGATTGGTTGTTCCAATACGAAGTATCCGTTTTGGAATCCGCTTCTATATGCGGAGACATTTATTATTTGATAATACCCATCAGTGAATGCAGCAATGTTTGTGTTTAGAGTTGCAGTTATACGGTCTGGTGAGATGCTTACAATTTGGAAGGTTCCAAATGCTTGGATTGGTGAACTTATGTAAATATAATTACCGATATCACTATCACTAAATAATCCCAAAGGATCTGTAACTGTAGTTCCACCAGCTCCAGTCAAAGTGGTCCCATCTCTTGTAGGATAACTGAATCTTACGATGGGGTATACTAGTGAATTTTCTGGTTGGGTAATCGGAAATGCTTCTTGGATCTGAACTGTCAAAAATGTTTTTGATGTATTGATTACTGTGCCAGCAACTGTAATCGTAATTGGATAGACCTCAGCCGCCGTGAAATTTTCCCCATATTTATTTACTGAATTCTGAGTTCCGACTTGGTTAAATGTAATTATTTCAGAAATTGGAACCGTGTTAATATAACCATCAATGGTAACGGTCACCGGAGATGTAAAATAGCCATCAACATTAGGAATGTTGCCCGATGAGATTGTAACCCCCAATGTTCTTCCGTTATCTGCAACTGATGGTTGCGATATGGGGATTGAGTTTGATGTAAAACCAGATCCAACAACTATGGAGTTACCCGAGTTGATTATATGGCTAGTAAGTAATGTATGGAAAATTTCTGTTGTATTCAAATCAAGTGGAGGCGCCATTCTTGTCTTGATTATATTACTGTAATCTCCCCATTGATAGAAATTTTGTTTAACACGCTTGTGGTTTAATCCAAGAGTGGTAATTAAAATTAAATCATGAGCGCTAACATTGTTATTCAATGTCAAAATGCTATTGTAGTAACCATCTTCCGAAATTGTATATGAAGGTCTTAATGCTCTTACTCCAGGAATCTCAACTGGAGTATTTGGGTAGATATAGTAAGTTAAACCGGTTGCAATCTCAGGCATATTGTCATTCAATACGAGGCTGCTTGTTGATACGCTTAGGATTACATAATGCGGTTCAAAGATTGAATAACCATCAATTCTCAATAGGTATCCTGGCTGGATCCCTAGTGAAGTGAAATTTGCCCCCGATGTCACAACATCATATCCGTCCATTATAGAAAGATCGTTATCGGTGAATAGTGGGGTGATAGTTGATACGGCAATATTTGGATAGATATTGATTTCTGTTTGAACAACTAATGCTGTTCTATTAACAGTGAATCTACCATTGGTTAATGTCACTGGCATTGGCGCATTAAGCGTTAATGTTTGCCCATTGACTAATGTGATTGCGTAACCGTCTGGATCAAATCCAGCTTCATCAATGTTAATGATATCTCCGATGCTGATACCATAGGCGCTAAAGTTTATAGATGAGGATACAAGGTTAGAGCCTGCCGCGGTGACCAAGTCGATTGACGAGACGATGCTCTTTGGGGCTTTTCCGGCGATTTCTTCTGGGTTGATGGTGCGGAACTTTTCATGCAAGTATGGCCCAACTTTGTTGCCATAGCGGATGATGTTTGGAACCTCAAATCCATCGATGAATAAGTGCAATTCATCGCGGTTTAGCTTTGTCCCAATAGCACACGATGCCGCCACATGATGCTGCTGATGCGCTTGCCAATTTGAGACGTCAGCGGAGATTATGTACATTCTCTTGTTGTCATCGTGGATGCGCAAATTCATATAGCCGCTTGGGTCCTTGTATATGGAGAATCGGCTTTGACTTTCTGCCTTGCCAAAATCCAAAATATAATGCTCAGTGTCGGCGATGAACTGAATGCCTTCATGAATCATTAGACTACTATTGATTCTAAATGTGGCGGTATTTGTTCCCGAGGTAATGCTTAGGCTTGGCGGTTGAATTGGATTTATTGACTTAACATCGTAGAATAGACCTTTAGCCTTGACTTGAATTGTATAATTTCTGAAAGCTTCCGGCGATCCTACTTGATAACCATCAACATACCCATCTTCGTAACCGTCGATAACTTGGCAATACCATCTCTTGAATAACATAGATGGATCATTATCGTAGTAAATGAAGATACCGTCCTTGTTTAAGTTTGGAGTGCCAACAGTACCAGATAATTTATTTACCGAGAAAGTATTTGCGATATCGTATACAGGATGATGCTCAGCTGCTCCGACAAATATACGATTGGATAGAACTGGTGTGCCGTTTTCCATAATAGAGAATGTAAGTTCTGCATCATTGTCAATACCATCCCACTCTGGTGTCACCCAGCATTGAAAACTACCTTGTTCTAATCTAAGATTTGATGATATAGGAAGCGTAATCGTTTGGCCTGGGGTATCAATAACAACACCATTACCATACTTTGATGGAATTAGATTGAATTCTCCAGTCGTGTCAAACCCATTTGGATTAAGGAAACTAGAACCCAGAGACCAAACTTGGAATGCGGATTCAATAATCTCTGGCTCAACATGCGTAATAGCTTGAACCAAAGTTTTCATCGCAGCAATGGTTGGTCCAATAACGAATGTTTCCAATGCTCCCTGAACTGCATCACGATATCTTTCTCTGTCTAAATCTACGTCCAACGTATCCAATTCTGGAACGTTAATTAAGGTTCCGAAATTCGCCAACAATGCATCGCGTAATGCCCCAACTTTATATGTGACATAGTATTGGTCATTGGTATTTACTGTGGTAGATTGTCTAAAATCTAAAACATTATCTCCATATTCATAGCTAATGATAATTTCATCGGCTAGATATGAATAGTCTACAAAGTAATCACCTTTATTGTAATCAACAATAACTCTTGATAGATCATTAATGCTGATTGAATAGTTGATGACAACACTATCATTTACTGCGGGAGAATTTGCTCCCGATAGAACAAGCTTCACTGGATTACCAGGAACGATAGTTCCGTATCCGTCCCAAAGTTGAGCTTGGTCAGAGTTTCTGACGATGGAGATATCGAAGATAAAATTTGGAGATATGTATGGAAGATTCAAATCTATATTTACATAGTAGTGATATCCATCATTGAATACTACCCCAAACTCTTGATTGCTAATGGAAGATATCGCGATAGTGTTGCCGCTGGATATGGTAGCGCCTACAAAATTTAATGGCGCTGTGCTATTTTGCAAATCATCGTATTCGAATAACCCTCTGACAAACTTTACTGTATTGGTAACACCCGGCACAAATGTATCATCAATAAATACCCCAACTTCTCCTTGGAAAACTTCATAAGGGGCAGTCAATGTATCGTTTAAAAATGCTTCATCGGAATTATCAAATGACGCTGGCACGATTGAGCCATCTGCAAAGTTCAAATACTGAAATTCTTTGTTCTTCGGCGTCATGAAACTAATTCTATAATAAATATCGTCTACACTTATAACGTGTGGAAATTGAGGAACGATGGAGTCGTTCTTATAGCTAATGGTTCCTACACTTATGCTTTGTGATGGGCCAACGGCAACGTAAACGACGCCATTAACATAATCAATTTGATATTGCCCTACTGCTGTCAATCTGTTGTTATTTGTAGTCTCTGTCTCAATACCAGAGCCATCCCACCAGACTTCTGACTTAAATACATTTGTATTAGAAAAACTTACAGAAGTATTGATTGAAGATCCTATTGAATCTTCTGTGCCAGCAATTACATTATTATTGGCTAGTAAAAATTTGAATATGGTTAGATGAGATGTATTTGTGAGTTGATTATTTACGAATAGAATTTCATTGGCAACCAAATTGAAAGAGGCGCGCTCCGACACTTGCTGATCGACATTTGGTGCATTCACGTAGGTGAAATAGATTTTATCACTATTCCATCTTGTGATTCCATAAAGCTCCCCTGATGTTTCATTGTATATTCTAAATACATTTGTAATAGGGGAATTTTCAGTTTGAATAATATTCAATGCTAATAATCTATTCTGAACTCTTTCAGATAACGACTCGATATGGACTTCAGCGTTGTAGTCAATCCCGGGCACTAATACTTGTTCATAATTGAAATTGATTATGCCAGCGTTGTTGACTAAGCTTCCATTAGGAAGTGCAACTAATGCGCCACTATCTGAATCATAGGTATAATCGATGTTCGCGACATAGGTATAAATATAGTTGTATGTGGCGAGTGGAGGTAGAGGGCCTGTGCCGCTATTTGAGGCGTCTGAGCCATAAACATAGACGGTGCCTGTTGCATAATCTATGGAGTATTGTCCAATGATGAATGGCAACGAGCTAAAGCTAAATGGAATTTCGCTAACAAAGGCTGGATGTGGGGCCCCAGGGGATGCGGCATTTGGATCTATGAATTGCACTCCACCGCTCGTTACAACATTTCCAGACTGGTCAACGATAGGGGCATGAGCCAAATTGAATACATTTTCAATTGGTGGCAGCACTTCTCTAATAGATGATATTACCGTATTGACAACTACCGTTGCTGGATCTATAATTCTACCCAAATCTCTATATTCATAAGAAACTTGAATTTGGAATAAATTCTGTAAAGAGAATAATGGATCGCTTAAGATCAGTTCGCTAATTTTAAACTGATTGTTGGCTAGGATTGCGTTTGAGAATCCATAATTTTGATCGTATTCCGAGCTTAATATCTGATAACCCAGCGTTGGAATGTTGTAGGTATATGGTAGGTAGCCATCTGTATAGGTGAATACTAATCCCGTTAGCTTTGACACATTTTGATTTGCTACCGTGATCGTGAAGTCATTTATATTGAACGTGCTAACCTTATCGGTGGAACTCGCAGTTAGATTTTCTACAATTGGATTGGCTAGCAATGAAATTGGAAAGTCGGGAAATTCTGGAACTGGCGTATTCATTGTAGCACTTGTGCCAGTTATGGTTCTACCAACTCTTGTAACTTCGTAGGCAGATTCTTCAATCAAACGATCAAAGGGGCCCGCGCCTCTTGTCTTTAATTCGTCTGTAACTGTGAATGAAATATAGTTTTCATTCTTCACCTGTCTAACATCGTATAGGGCTTTTGAAATTATATTAGATAGTGACTGAATAACTTTATTTACTATCGTCGTGCTATCGGTAACGTTATAAATATTATCTTTGAGATAATTTTGTAAAAATTGTTGAACTGGGTTATCAGGCTCTAACGGACCAATGATTAATTGCTTATTTGTAATTCCATCTTGGAATAATATGGAGTCGCCATTTAAAGATTTGAATACAGTTCCGGGGACGGATTGGAACGTAATTATGTAGGCTACTTGGGGCGTAAGTGGCTGCAATGTAATAGTCAATGAATTTGTAACAACAGACATATCTAATACTAATGGGTTTGGCGCACTATCCAATTGGGATTCCAAGACTATATTGTCTGGACCAATGGATGGTGAAACATTTTCTGTAAATGTTGCTGTGATTGTTGTACTATCGACAACCGCAACACTTAAAATTCTCAAATTTGCCATTATGAAGATACCTGATTAACTATAATATTGTTGGCGACGAAGTATTGATCATTGTGTGCTTGGATATTGGTTACTTGACCAATTACCCCAGTCTGATTGAAGTATTGTATTCTTGCCCCACCAATACCATCGACTGAAAATGCAGCATTAATCAAACTTGAACTGTCCAAATTAGTTCCCAATCCATTTGCATTGATACTTGAGGCCAATTTGTCTTTCAAGTTTTGTAGCACTATCGCACTCGAAGTTGAGAATGCACTAGTGATGACAACATTCATCGTAACATCTATATCAATGACTTTGGCTTCTCTAACCAAAACATCAGCATTAATTGGTCTATTTGTTTCAACATTGAATGTTGTTGTCCCAACTAATTGATTATAATTAGATTGAATGATTATTCTTTCATTTTGTTTTGGGGCAAGATAGTTATAGAATACGGTGAATCTTGCCCCCGTTATAGGTTGATTGAAATTACTGATCGTAAGTCTAGCTGACTTGCTTAAGCCAAATCCGCTGGAAACATAAACTTTATTAATTAGGGCAAATTGTTTATTTGTGTATAGAGTGCCGTTTTTGGTGAAAGCGACATTTTCTAGATCGTTTGTTGTGGCGTAGTAGAATGTGATTCTGAATTTGTCACCACTTGAGTTTTGCGATGCTACATTTAACGCGTTGTTCGTTGTGTTTGGTAGTATGAAATCGAATGGGCCTAAGGCTGAATTTGAGATAAATTGTTCATTGAAGAACGTATTGTCATTTATCGATGTTCCAAACAAATCATAAGTAGCTCTAGATTCCAAAACATCGTTGGAGGTGCTGTTTGTCGTGGTGACGCGCTCCAATTTTGCGATCTTAACGAGACTTACGTTGCTGGGGATTGGGGCATTGGAATTTAATCCCAATGCTGTTCTGATAGCCCCAAGCAAGGTCTGAGAAAGAGTTGATGATGTGGAGCTGAAAACGATGTCTTGAGCCTTTGTTATCGTTGTGCCTGCGACAGACAAAGTGCCGGTATTGACAACTTGATCCGTAATATTGATCCCAAGTTTTGTTTGGCATTGTTTGATGTTGAAAATTTCATAATATGAAACGAAAACTAAATCTGACGCAGTCGCATTAGATGTTGCTGGGAACAATAACTGATTGTTGGTCAAATCAATCATTCCAGCGTCTGACCATAACTCTTGACCATCTGCCACACGGATTATACTGATTTGCTTATTATTGATTTTTGAGAAATCATTCTGTATTGTAAGTACGTTTCCAACTAAAGTATAGGCGGTAATATTGAAAATATTGGAGTTATTTCTATTCGCGGCATTTATGAGTCTGATTTTCTTAAATATTACATTAGAATATCCATCTACTGCCAAGTCATTAATCATCGAGAAATTAACGCTTGAACTTGTGAATGATGCCTGAGCAAAATTACCAGAGGTGGTTAAAACTCCATCATTGCCGGAGGCCAATACGACATCTGTATTTGGTTCTAAGATTTGGAACGCAATACCAGATTCTGCAATGAACTTATGTATCGGAAGACTAAAGTTGTTTGTAGTTGGGTTAAATTGCAATGAAGCAAAATCTCTTTCATAAATGTAATTTTTGAAAGTATATGATTGGAATCTTTGGTTATCTACGGCGTAATAAAGCGCAAGAACACGATCACCAATTACTGGTGTACCATAGCCACTAAAGATTAATTGATAGTTATTATTGGTACCATTTACAGCGATAGTGCCTGGGAAATCTCGATTCCACAATTCATAGCCATCTGACAATCTAATGACAGAGATTACTTTGTAACCATCAAGAGTATCATCAACACTAGATAGATTCAATTCTACATAAAGTTGATTGCTGCCATTTTGTTGTACAGTTTGATTTTCTCTACGGCTCACGTTTGAAGCGTATGTATTATTAAATCCATTGCTGTTGTTTAGTGTAAATCCATTACCAATTCTGCTAAATGGCACTGTGGTAATGCCGGTGCTTACTAGACTTTGAACATTGGCAATGTATGCTGTATTTAAAATAAAACTATTGGCCACGGTTGTGAAGTTATTGACTGGAATTGTAATTTGATTTGTGCTAAAATTTCCAGTTGAATTTGTGATATTGAATAAGTCGAGCTGATTCAATATTGCGGTTACTCTATCTCCAACCTGGGCTTTGGTATCCGTTGGCAAAATAATAGTGGTGTCATATTGAATATTCAAGCCAACCGCAACCCCGACACTTGTGAAGGATCCGTTATTTTGCGCTGTGTTATATAATTCGACATTAGTATTCTTCCAAAATACATTATTAACAGAGGTAGTTTGTGTTGTGAGGTTATTGAATGTAATCGCTAATCTTCCGGTGAGAACGCCAGAGGTTACCGTGGTAATGTATCCATCAATCTCACTAAATGTTGCTGCGGTGATAACCGAATTAATTGGCAATGATGTTGAACCAACGAAGAATGTATTTGACTGATTTCTAGCAAATACTATTTTTTCATTTCTTACAAGATTTGAATAGCCCCAGTCAATGCTGTCATCAACCACTCTAGAATTATTTGTCAATACCAAACCATCATAATCGAAGTACTGGTCAAATGTTACAACCCAACTATAATCAACTTGTAATACATCACTTTGTGATGGCAACGTATTACCGGAGATCTGCACTACGCCTGAAGTGTTGATTGCCCCGGTACCATTTGGATTTTGATTTACGATCGTATATCTTTCACCAGTGTTAACATTGAATACTCTGGTCACTGCTGTGGCGGGAGTATGTAGAAGTTGAACAAGACTTCTATTGGAGTTTAGAACGTTGCTGTTTTCGTTTGTGATAGATAGGTTTTGTTGAACTTGTGGTATAGCTAATACATCAGAGAAGGTAACTGGGTCTTGACCGTTGGACTTTCCTTTAATCTTATCTTCACTAAATGAAACTTGATTGTTAATCCAAGCAAAAGTATCAAATCCCCATGGGCTACCTGCATAAACGCCCGTATCTTTAATTAATTTATAATTTCCTGTGATACGCCCTAATGAATCTATGGACTCTGGCAAGAAGTTTGAGCCGCTGAGTGACCCAGTCACCTGTACGATGCTATCAACTGGTTGCTCCGGCAATGTGCCAGCTGCAATGTCACCAATACGTTTCTGATTGAAAGTCTTATTTGCATCACCAACAATTTGTCCTAATACGAAATTGTTTTTCGCATTTGTTGGATCATTGTTGTTGCTCTTGTCTTGATAGATAAAGCTATCTGTATTTTGAACGAGATTAGTTCCTAAGATAACGATATCGACTTTGCCGCCTGTACCTTCGGATACGATAGTTAGGTTCCCTTGAGAGTCTGAAGTGACGATGCTGCCATCGCGTGTCATCAATGGATCGCCGGGGCTGACTACGTAACAGTCGATGACGCCATTTGTTGATAGGGCGGTATTCTTATATCCTAAGCTTGTGCCGATGCTGGAGCCGCTAAATAGCGATAGAACACGGTTACGGAAGGTAGCGTCGTCTTCTTGGTCATTGCCACCTAAGAAGGCATTGACGTTTGTCACGTTGGATATGCCTGGAATGGTTGTTGAGTTAAGGGCGTACTTTGAGATATTGCCCGCAGAGCCTGGTGTAGTAGCCGTAATCGACACCTGCACCGCATATGGATCGCTAATCCCAACGAAGGTTAGATCGTTTTGGTATTTGGCAGCAAGTGACTTATAATAGTTTATTTGTGATGGAACGATAGATAGACCATTTGCAACCGCAAAGCTGAAACCATTAGCCGCAGTGATTACATCGCCTTGGTTAATAGTAATGGTTGCTACGATTGAGTTAAAAGTAAGTAGAGCTATGCCGCTTGAAGTTGTGGCAACTTTTCTAACAAGTCCGAAATTTTTAGCCAACTTATCTAAGTCAGAACCAACGACGAGTCTGAAAGACTGTTGATTAGATACTTTGGATAGCTCATCATAGACTAGAGAGATTTGATTTGAAGGCCCATCGATGACAAGATCGCGAATAACAGTGCCAGGTTTAGTGTCAGCGTCAGGCTGAACTAACTTGAAAAAGTCGATAAGACTTAAGATGATTTCATTGACGCTACGAATTGTTACCATGTTTGTCCGGGCTTAAGTTAATGTTGAAACGGTGAATGCAGTCGTAATTGGTTTAAACCCTTTACTCAAAACTTTAATTCTGACATTATATGAGGTTGGATCTGAAATACTTCTCATTATAGATATATCCAATATAGAATTAATTTGTTCATCTGCACTAACACTTTGTCCTGATTTAGATTGAGCGCTTTGCAATTGCATGAGAATTTGAATTGCATTCTGTAATTGAGATTGCCCCACTTGAATTATAATCGATGTTCCTAGTGGCGAACCAATTAATGTTCTTGAAACGAAAGAACCATACCAAGGAAAAGATGGATTTGATCCAGCTGGTGTTAAAGCTATTTTTAAAATATCTTGGATTAATTTTTCACTGTCAACAACAGTTTGCAAGTCCCCACGATTGAGAACTAAATCACCATTTCTGACTTTTAGATCAAAAGACATTATTTACCCTTTTCCCTTTGTTATCAACTATGTGATAATATAGATACCATAATTAAGATGTATTTTGAGTTTGGATTTGAATCCAAAGCAAATCTACAACTTGGTAAATCTGTAGAACTTGAGATTGGAAATTCCCTATTGCATCTAATGGGCTATGAATGGGTTCATTCTTAGCTTGCAATGCAATCGGATCTTGTAAATTAGCATTGGTAATCATACGATTAACAGCAATCGTATCCAATAAACTTATTAAAAATGTTTTATCCATTATCCAAAATGCCGCCGAAATTACAAATATGTCAATTAATCCAAGCCCGCTGAATTCTCCAGTAATAATCTCAATGGTCTTTAGGGCTTCATTAGCCGCATCTGTTAGAGATTGGCGTTCACTTTGTGAAGTATCAATAGGCGCCGCATTGGTATCTCCAAGAGCGTCGGTTGAATTTTGGTCTGGAGTTAACTCTATGTTATCAAAGGCAAATCCGCCTATATCAACATCTTGTTGAGTGGTAAGTTTATTGCTTATGCTAGTCAATTGTTGCTGGTAAATGACACCAATTATTGACCAATCATATTTAGTATTATGAGGATCATTAAATTGTTGAGAAAATAAATCTCTGGTTGTTGAGCCAAACTCTGGCCCGGATTTATCTGGAATAGGAGTCCAATTATATTTAGCTGCATTATTTGAGTTAGGATCCGCTGCCATAACCACACGTACAGTTTGGATGGCCTTGTAAAGTTGCTTCAAAGTAGAGCGTATCGCATTGAAATAATTGGCAAATTGAACTGTAGCTCCCGTAATTTTATCTAGATTGAAAGCCGACTGAATTAATGAGTTATCCTGAAAGAATGGGTTGGCTTTAATATTGGAGGCAATATCGGCTAGGCTTGGTCCAAGCTTGGCGGTTGTGTTACTCGCGTCAAATCTATCTCTACAAACCTTTTCAATATATGGGCGTTTTAAATATACATTCTCAGTTAATTTGGTCTGAGATTTATCAGCAAGGAATGGAACTGCAATCGTATTTCTCTTTGGATAAACATTAAAATCTATTCTTGGATCTACAATAAACGGAGATAGTATATGAAATCTTTGTATAAATGAATTTATGTTTGTAGGAAGAGTATACCCATCACTAGCATGGACGTTATTGATTAACCTTTGGGTTATGTTGGAAGTATAAATTTGATGATTCAGATTGGCGTCAAACGCCCCTGTTAGCGAAGTTAGTGGTGCCTGAAAAAAACGGACTTCTGCTGAGGACATAGCTAATGCCATGGCGTTTACATCTTGCAAGGCAAAGATTGATAGATAGCTTCTTGGCACAGTCTCTCTAATATTTATTACTGAAAGAATTGGATCTTCCAATAAATTACCAGCGATGGTAATCTTATGCGCAGCTAACTGCTGATCACTATTATTTGGCTGATCGAATCCTGGGCAATAAAGACTATCACCGTCGGAAACTGGTAACCCTAGCAATCTGTAAAACGCATGACATCTACTTTCTTGTGGAGTAGTTTCAATTTTTACATTAGCCGGGCTAGTGCTTGTATTGAAAGCTGTTATCGATTGTAAGCTTGGATTGTTTTGAACGCTTACATTACTACGCATCTTATCAATCTCAACAACGAAGTCTTGATAAATTTTATTAATATCAACATCGTAATTTTGATTTTCATTAAATGCGTCTTGTGGACCAGTCCCACTGACTTTGTTAGTAGCCATTATCCCTCGCTGCCATCTCTAGCTACATCACCCTCATCTCTTCTTGGAGAACCATCAGTTCCAACTGAACCAGATTGACCACCAAGTGCAGATGGAGAGTAAATAAATGTATAATCTAATGTCAATGGAGTAACCGTTGGAGTAACAGTCGTATCAGATGGAATATTGACCACGCTAATTATTTTATTATCAAACTTGATTTGAATTGTGCCGGCTCCAGCAGCTGGACTTGTTATCTGGCCCGTGAACTGTTGATAGCCATCATATGAAAACAGGCTGACATCTCCAAAAGTGCTAATCGCCGTTATTCTTTCAGCAATACCTTGTGATATGGACGCCGGCAAATTTGTGGTCATGGACTGGCCACTGTTTTCATTCAAACTAACTGATATTAAAATGGATTGCGTAGTAAATTGAACTATTGGGGTAATAGTGAATGTGCTCTTGTATGGATCAAATCCGATGCCAACCAATGTATTCATTGAAGTTATAGCGTTGTCGCCAAGGGTGTTTAAACAAACAGTTGTCATGGCTTGGAAGTCTGCCACAGCTTGGGCGCTAACATTATTTTGTAAATTGGTTAGTGCAGTTGTGAGACATTGCTGCGCAGCCGCGGTATCTGGGAAGGTCCCACTATTCAATAGGTTATTCAATAGAGTAAAATTGAGACCAACATTACCACCATATATGTTATTAATGAATGTTTTATTAAGATTGACTTCTGGTAGACAGCCTACCGTTATTAAACCCTTTTGTAATAACACTGGGTAATTAATGTGAAATGTATAAGTCACATTATCGAATGCATATCCATCTGTAGGATTAAATACCACAGGATCTGGACCGCTGGCAGTTCCACTAAAAGTGGTTGGTGGCAAGTGGATTAGATTATTGAGTGTAGCATTAACTCCATTAATGAAAACTTCGGTTAGACCGTCATCTTCTGTAACAGTACCACCAGTTATCTCTAACACGCCATTAGTAATGGTTGTATCTGTATTGTTATACAATGTTAGGTCTTGGGTTGGAGCCTTGAGGACGATGCATTCCGATACTCGAACATATCTTGGGCCCTTTGAATCAACGATACCCCAGGTGGATGGATTATAAAATAATCTCAAGTCCACTGTATACGCAACTTGCTTTGGTGGCGTTGCATCGGTATAATTTGCGTCGGTTGGGAAGAAGATTTGTTCAACCCCTGCTGGCAAGTCGTATGCACTAGTAATATTCCAAAACGCGTCTGGAATAGCTGCCCCTGTGTCGTAAAACTGCCAACTCTCTGGTCTCGCTGAATTCGTAAGAGGGAATGGCAATGTAACCCCGGGGAATAGATAGCCAGCATCCTGATTAACAGCGTTGTAATATTGAAGCGTTCCCGTAGCTCTAACCAAACCATCATCATTTTTGATGAACGATGGACACACATCAGGGGTGCAACATTGAAAGCCACTATTGTTGTTGTTATCACAAGGTGGAATACTAGAGATGATTTTCATCATATCTTTGATGGCACCGATAATAATATCGAATAACGCTAGTATCACGAATAAACTTTGAAAACTACAAAGAATCATGCCAATCTTATTAATAGCGGCAAGAACCGTTACCTGATCCGCCTTGACCAATGCATTAGTAATAGTTTGGATATTTTTTAGTAGAATTTTAATTAATTTCAAAATCTCATTCAATAAATATTCTACTATTGAAATAATTAAATTCAACAATGAAAGAATCATTACGATTAATGCAAATATCGGAAACAGCGCTAAAAAGGCTGGCAAGCACTGAGTGAATAATCTAGAAATCGCGCCTGGCAATTTAAATGGATTTAACAATGCACACAGAACTTCAATAATACAAATGATTAAATCGAGAACTGGCATAAAAAATTTGTAAAGCATTAAGAATGGAAAGAACTTATCCATTAAACTCATAATCGCATCAAAAATATCTTTGCTATAATTTAGATTTAATGACGGTTTAATTGTACCTGGTGGCAAAATAAACTGTAGTGCATTGTAAATGCCTAATAGATCTTCAGGAAATCCACCCGGAAATGGTAATGTGAAACTTGGCAATGTAGGCGCAAAGGGCTTTCCAAACCCAGGAATTAAAGCAGCGGATGGGCCTGACGAAACATTAATGGTAAGATCGGATGGATTACAAGGCATTCTAAATTACTATATATCGTAATTATTTAGATTGACCAGGAACCGCAGGCTCCAAGGGACCGATTTTTCCTTCAACTCCTAAGCTGGCTTCAACCTTAGCAACTACAGCATTCGTAAGTTTCACAACCATATCATCAACTTGTTGGATATCCACGTTGTCAATATCATGATAAGCGATAACTTCCATAGCTACTTTCCATAGTTTTTCATATGTTTGTTGTTGTAGTTGAGCTTCTGAATATAGAAAGTTTCCTTCTTCGCGTGGAACGGCACCAACAGAATTTAAAACGGCTTCACCCAATCTATTGAAACCTAAAATTTTAGCTTCAGTAGCTTGCATTACGATAATATCACGAGTTTTTGATTTTAAGTTATTCATTTATCTCCACTATACAGATGTTACTGGATAAAGTGTAACAGCTCTATTATTTACAGAAACATTATCGCCTTCAAGAATCAAATTTCCTTCTGCGCTAATCGTTATATCTCTTCCCTTTAAAGTAATAGTATTAG
>Ga0265323_10000781_pt1 | contig 17033 bp, 11 predicted proteins | sample 41225metaG_FD_193580 | JGI IMG/M metagenome (GOLD analysis project Ga0265323, IMG submission 193580) | Rhizosphere microbial communities from Carex aquatilis grown in University of Washington, Seatle, WA, United States - 4-12-25 metaG | ecosystem: Host-associated > Plants > Roots > Rhizosphere...
GTGGCGGGCCGCCGGTGGAGCTTCACCCCGCTCACCGGGGGCGCCGGCGAACCGGTGGGCCTGGCCGCGGTTGTCCGCACGGCCCCGGTCCCATTCCCGGTCCAGTTCTGAAACCGGCCGACGCGCTCCGGCGGCCGCAGTGTGCTATTCCTTGGAATCGGACATAACCATGCGGAAACTCATCCCATTCGCGATTCTTGTGGGGATTGGCCTTGCTCCCACAGCGTTTCCCCAGGCCGCGCCGCCGGCCGCGCCACCGCAACCCGCGCTCACCGGGCCGGCCGCTCCTCCTGCCGCAGCCCGGCCGCCGCGGCCCCAGGCGCCACCGCCCTACGATTGCGATCCAGTGAATCCCAACGCCACCCCGGAGGCGCGCGCGCTGCTGAAGAAGCTGTGCGCCGTCTCGGGCAAGGGCATCCTGAGCGGGCAGCACAATTATCCCAACCACCGCGCGGCCGACACCGACCGCGTCTTCGCGGCCACCGGCAAGTATCCGGCCATTTGGGGATCCGACTTCGGTTTCCTCGACGGCGAGGACAAGGACTCCATCGTCCACCGCGACCTGATGATCGAGGAAGCCAAGAAGCAGGCCGCCGCCGGATCGATCATTTACCTGTGCTGGCACATGCTGCGGCCCACCGAGGACGAGCCCGGCAAGGCGGGCGAGAACGGCGCCCCCAGCGCGAGTTGGCGCGGCAGCGTGCAGGCCAGGCTCACCGACGAGCAGTGGCAGGAGCTGATCACCCCCGACACGCCCCTGCACCAGCGCTGGGAGAAGTACATGGACACCGCGGCGGAGTTTCTGAAGCAGCTTCAGGACGCGCACATTCCGGTGCTCTGGCGGCCCATGCACGAGAATAACGGCACGTTCTTCTGGTGGGGCGGGCGGCCGGGACAGTACGGCACGGCGCAACTCTACCGCGAGGTGTACTACCGCATGGTCAACGTGCACCATCTGAACAACCTGATCTGGGTGTGGAACCAGAACGGTCCGGCGCCGTTCGGTGAGTTCCACCAGTTCTTCCCCGGCCAGGCGTTTTGCGATGTGGTGAGTTACGACAACTACCGCACGCTGGACGACCGCTATTACTGGGAGATCCTGGACCTGGCCAACGGCAAGCCGATCGCGCTGGGCGAAGTGGGGACGCCGCCGTCCCCCGAGGTGCTGCTGGCGCAGCCCAAATGGGCGTTCTTCATGGACTGGGCGGGCGGCGTGGAGCGGCTGACCGACCGGTTGAAAGCGGCCTACGGCAGCCCGTGGGTGATCAGCCGCGGCGACCCGATCCCTAAGTGAGCGGCGGCCGGGCTACCCGGCCCCCAACCCGATCCGGCCGGCTGCTCTACTGAAGTACCGCCTTGATGTGGATGTCGGGCGTTTGCAGCAGGCAGGGAAGCAGGTCGAAGGTGGCTATGGTCGCATTCACGCGCGCGGTCATACGGATCTCGTCAGTGACCAGTGGCGTAAGAACCGAGAAATACAGCTCCTGATCGCCGATCAGTGGACCGCCAGCATCCTCGACTACCCACTCCGCCCGGCTGTCGCCCTTACCGACGGCGATTACGGCCGGCGAAAGCACCGAGAACGAGAGGTTCACCCCGGCTTGCGCCGAGATCCCGGCACTGGCCGATGCATCCAGGGTTACTGGAACCGCGGCACTCGCCGCCGCCACCATCGCCTTCGGCAGAGCCAGAGACCCGTTGGCACCGAGGGCGGCGTTACAGCGGAATCCGGCCGTTCCACGCTCGATCATTCTCGTCTCCGGCGCCAGGCCGACGATGACGAAACGGGGAGTTTTCGGGAGTTCCACTCGAAGGCCCAGACGGGTGACCGATTGCCACCCGCCTTCTTTGATGACCCCAACGCTGAGGCCGATCAGCCAGATTTCGTATCCGGCGTAAACCTTCAGTTCGGCCGGCAGCTCTTTGCCGTCAGCCTGGAACATCTTGCGAACGTTTCGGGCCGTGGGGCGATCCCCGAGCCGGACCCTGATCCGCTTGTGAAGCAGTTCGCTTTCCGGCTGCGGCCCGAAGGTCCGCTGGCCCGGAGGCGTGAACAGCCGCGGGTCGATCGCATTTTCAGGCGTCAGATCCAGTTCGATCATGCTCATTGGGTGGCTCCCTATCCGTCGAATCGAACCGACGGCGGGCGCTCGATCGTCTCGGAGACCTGCACGATCATGCGCCGCAGTTTCTCGATTTCCGGCCTCAGATCGGGCCGCTTCTCCACGGCCTTGGCGATGCTCCGATCCAGCAGGCCGGTCATGGTGGTTGGCGGGATCGGTCCATCCTTCACCAGCAGGGTGAGCTCCTTCAGCACCATCGTGACCGCGGAAGGATCGATTTCGTCCGGGAAGTAGACGATCCCCGATGGGGAATGGGGGCCCGACTGGAGCAGCTTGGATTGGCCGATCTCACAGGATGCCGCGTGACAGGTGAAGAGCACCACCAGTTTGTCTTCGAGGTCTCCGCTCTTGGAAAGCTCCTCCAGGTAGGCGGCCAGGTTGGCATCGCGGTGGCCGGTCAGAATCAGCACATTGCCGGCTTCGATGTTGCCCAGTTTGTCCACGGCAACCGGAATCTTGGCCTCTTCCAGGGCCGCTGACAGAGCATCGATGGCCCCCCAGTCCTCTATCTTTGCGCCTTGGAATACGGCGATGTCCGAGGCTCCTTTCACGGTGGGTTGAATGGTCGCGTTCCAGGTGGCGATACGGGTGTCGCTGGCCAGGTACACATCCGCCGAGGTGCCCACGCGTTGGCGCAGGATGGCCGCCAGTTGAGCCGAGTCCACCGGGATCTGCCCCGCGTCCACATCGCCCATGCCCGCCTGCCGGAGCTTTGGGAGAGAGCGCTCGATGGCCCCTCGATACACGAACAGCGATGGCTTCTCTCCCTGGCTTCGCGGCAGGGAGTCGATCACGGCCTGGAGGCCTGGAAGGTCGGCAGCCCCGGAGAGGAATGCCTGGAGCTCCGCCGGGGTCGGTGTCAGCGTCGCTCGCCCTATCTGTAGAGCGACCCGTCCAGTGTCCTTAGCCGGATAGCGCGATGAGTAAAGAAAGATGGACCCCGGGTCGCTCGCGCCTCGTGCGGCCAGTGCCGAGTTCCTGTCCAGCAGTTCCAGCGCTTCTCTGCCGCGCGCTCTCGCCGTCACGTCACCGTCTTCGATTACCCACGTTTCGGCGGCGTCTTCACCGACTAATACCGCGTCGCCTGCCGGGGTGCTCTCGATGGCTATGGCCGACAAAGGCAGAGTGTCGGCGGTGTCCTCGTCGGCCTTCAGCCGTTTCAGAAACTCGGGGGTCCAGGGATCCGCCGTGGGCAGGCCGTGGTACTGGGAGAAGCGCTGGATGGAGTCCTCACCCGAAAAACCAACGTCGGCCAGCCGCCCCTCCACTACCTCGGCGACGATCCGTTGCGCCGGAACGCTGAGGGGCCGCCTGGACGCCCCAGCCATATCGGTGAGCGCGTTCAGTGGCTCCTCGTCCCAGGGTTCGTCGGGAGCCAGCTTCGAGGCAGCCGCGATGGCCGCCTCGAATTTAGGTCCCCAGATTCCGTCGGGGGTCCCAACCGGGTATCCCAGGTCGCGCAACAGGATCTGCTGCTTCCGCAGTTCGTCCGGATTGTCGGCCAGCTCGGCGTGAGCCCAGACCGTGTTCTGAACCGAAGGCGCTGAAGCGGATACGGGTGCCCCTTTAATGGCCGACGCGACTGCGCTCATCCGCGCCGCGCTCGGGGGATCGTTCCGATCTCCAAATACAAAGGGGTCCTTCACGCTGACGCGGACATCTCCCTGCACCTTTGGGTGGATGCGCACTCCCGACATATCCGACCCGCGGAACTCCACGATGCCGCGGGCGACGGCTTCGCTCTCCGAGTAGGTCCGCCCGTTATATTCGATTTGGACGCTGCCAGGTGCTCCGAACCCATATCGGAAGGTGGTGGCAGGCGTCGGCTCGTCCAGGTGGGGGTCGATGCAGAAGGCCTTCATGACCACATCCGAGCCGGCTCGGGCGACATACTCGCCAATGGCCAGGGCCATGCGTTGGGTTTGGGCTTCGGCCTGACATGCCAGAACGGCACACCACGCGACGGCCGCCGCGAGCTTCGAAACGCGCATAACATCCTCCTGCGAACCGAGTCTGCCCCGTGGGACCCTCCCGCGGGGGTTGGAAGCGGAACCCGGACCTCTTACCAATACCCCTACATCATCACAAGGGATAGCGCAATCCGCCGCAAAAGCGGGCCAAATTTACAAATGTGAACCGCCGGAGCCCCGATGAGGCTGGAAGGCTCAGTACACGACGGTCCGGGTGCCTCCCAGGATTTCGCCGCGGGCCGCTGGGCCCCAGGTCACCTCCGCCTGGTGGCGCTTTCCGGAGCCGCTTCCCGCGGGATGGTAATACCCCACGACGTACTCGAAGCGAATCTGCTGTCCCAGGGCGCGGAGGATCCTGGGCAACACCTCGGCCGAGGCGGTGTCATCGAACGCTTGTCCTCCGGTCAGCTTGCCCAGCTCCGCAAAGCGGCCGCGCGACGTCGCCGCGTTCAGGGCCGCGCTCGCCACCACTCCCTCGAACCAGGCTGGCACCGGGACCGTAGCCACCAGGGTGGACCTCACCGACTCAGCTTCCAGCGTAGCCGGGTAGAGAGCCACTCCGAGCTCCTGCGCGCTGTGGACGGTCTTCTCGAAGAGCTCCATGTCTTCCGGCGGGTAGGCTTCTCCGTCGGAAAAAATGACCACCATGCGGATGGCGCTGGTGGTGGGTGTGGCCGCCGCTTCCCGTATGACGGCGCCGATGCTACGAAACAGTGGCGTGCCGCCGTGGGGCACCAGCAAGATGCCGGTCGAGGCGGCCTGCAGTTTCTCCGGGTCGCGGGTCGGAGTGGTAAGGCGCGAAAGGCCATCGCTGAATCCGTAGACGGCGAGCCGCACGTTTTCGAACTCGTCCAGCAGGCTCGGCCCGAACACGTGGGGATTGATCAGCCCGCCGACGGCCATGCTGCCGCTGCAATCGAACAGCAACGTAATCTCCACCGGCACCGTGCGCGGATAGAACCGGCCGCCTTCGAATACGGCGATCTTCCGCGGCACCCCGTCCTCTTTGACCACAATATCCTCGGGACGCAGGTCGGTCAGGAACTCGCCCTTCTTCGGCACCGCCTGAAAACGGATCAGCGCCAGATTCGTTTCGGCGCGGAAAGAGACCACCGGATTGCCGGCATCGGCGCTGCGCGGCAGGGGCACAAACAGGGAGCCGGCCTTGCCTGAGTTCCGGTCGTAAGCCACGATGCGGAGTTGGGCGGCTTCCGGGGACGGCCGCACCGTCCGGCTGAACGTGGCTCCCTCCTGGCGAAACTCGCCGGCGTGCGCCGCGTCCACGGCCGGGGAGAGGGGAAATGCGAAACTGCCCAGGTCGCCGCCGCCGGCGGCCATCTGATGGCACGAAATGTCGATCGCTGCCGAGAACCCGGCCCCGTCGGGCTGGAGGGCGATGTCGCCTCCCAGAACGCGCCCGTGGAGGCTCAATGCCGGTTTCCCGTCGGCCGTAGTCTCAGCCAGTTCCACGCGCAGACCGATCTGGCTGGATTCCACCGGGCTGCTGGCCGCCGAAGCGATCTCCCGCGGGCTGGCCTCTGCCGGCTCGGGCGCCGGCCCAGCCAGGTAGCCGCGCGGATACGCCAACTGCAAGCCGGGCCGGGCCGTCTCAATCCGCAGTTCGCGGAACTCCAGCGCCGGGCCGGCGGCATCGGCGGCAAAGCCCAGGGTGTAGGAGACTGCCGATGCGGCGAGCACTGCGTGGACGCATCCCAGCACGTCATCGGGCGAGGTGAAGGCGCGCCCGCCGGTGAGCGCGGCCAGGCGATCCAGCAGCTCCGTTCCGGCGCGGCGCTTCCTGGGTGCGAACAGAGCGCCGGCATCCACCGGGTAGATGGCAATTCCGGAATCGCTGAGCACCCGCGCCACGCGCGCCATTTCCGGGCTGAGTAGAGCGGTGCGGCTGTCCCAGGGCGCGAGCGGTATGCCGCCTGAAAGCCAGATCAAATTCCTGCGGCCCGGAACCCCGCCCAGATTGCGGGCCAGTTGCACCAGTTGTTCCGAGGTGTGTTGCAGCCGCTCGGCCGGGCCGTAGGCGTGCAGCTCGGCATCTTTCCCGCTGAAGAGCGCAGCCATCTCCTCCAGGCCGGCGATCTGGGGATTGGCGGCGGCGCCGGGGGCCGGCGGCCTGGCCAGGTTTTGCGTTTTGCCGGTGTAGGGCTGCATCACGCGCAGGCGGCTGCCCATCAGATAGACTCCCACCCGGTCGCCGGGCTGGATCTGGCCGAGGAATTTCAGGAGCGCGCGTTGCGCCCCGGCCGCATCCTCGACATGGGTGTTGAGAGCGTCGAGCAGGATCGCGGTGGCGCCGGCGGGCCCGGCGTCACGCTCAGCCTGGTTGGCGTAGACCAGGGGTGGCAGCGGCGCCGGCCTCTGGCGGACTTCGCCTGGGGCGTGGACCTGGAAGGACGTGATGGCCCTGGGCTGGCCGTGATCGAAGACGCGGAAATCCTCGCGGGTGAGCGCGGGGGAGCCCGGCTGGTTTCCGGCGGCGACGTTCACCTCCACCGCGCGCGGGGCGGCGGCGCCCTCGACAGCCTGACCGGCTGTAGGCGCCTTGAGGAACAGGCAGAGGCAAAAGAGCAGAGATCCCAATCGCCGCGCCGCTATTGGTCAATCCGCGATTCCCATTCTGGACCTCCGGGTCCGGTTCATTATACAACCGGCTGTCCGGCGTCCGCTCCGGATCCCCGGCTTCCGCCGCGCGCGCAATCCGTCCGTAATCCGTCCGGTAGCACGCTGACCCACGACGCGCCGCCGGGCCGGCCATTTGTCCCCCATCCCCGGCTCCGCACCGGGCTGGTGCAACGCTCCCTCACGGTCGCGGCTCGGAACGCACATCGGAGCCGTGACCGTGAGGGGGCGGAGTTGGCGGCTGCTGGTTTACGGACGGATTACGGTCCGTCCGCGGGCTCTCTGACCCGCGACGCGCCGCCGGGCCGGCCGTGCGTCCGCCACCTGATGCCTCGCACCAGGCCGGTGCAACCGCGAGGGAGTGGGCCTGTTGGCCGCGGGCTTACCGGCGGATTCAGGCCGCGCGCGAATAGCGCCGGCCCGGCGTGGGGACATGATACATTCGAAGCTAGACTACTTATGATTCGCATATCATGCCTGGCGGTCGCGATGGCTCTCGCGCTGCTGTTCAGCGGCGATGTTCGCGCTCAAAGTTCGCAGATTGTACTGGACCGGGACGGTGGCACGATTGTCCTCGAACCGTATGCCCCCAACATCGTTCGTGTCACGCTGAGCCTGCTCAAAGAGCCGGCCACGGCCGCTCCGGGTTATGGCTTTGCGGCCAGCCCGTCGGCCAGCGGCTGGACCAGGCAACAGGACGGCCAGGGAGACGTCTACCGGTCGCAGCGCCTGGTCGTCACCGTGGCGGCCAACCGGCCGCGCAAGCCCATGGCGACGGAATTGGATATCGCAAAGTTCTTCAACGGGTCTGCGCCTCCCGCTCACATTACCATCGCTACTCCCGGCGGCAAGCGGCTCGCGGAGCTGACGGGATGGTCGATGTCCGTGCCCAATACCAAGGACGGGAATGCCAGCGTTCTGAATGACAGGCGCCCATCGGACCCGCCCTTTTACCAGGTTGGCGCCACCTTTGTTTCGCCGGATGACGAGCACTACTACGGCCTGGGCCAGAACCAGGAGGGCGTTCTGGACCACCGCGGCCGCCGGATCGAAAGCTGGCACAACTACACCGCCACCGCCGCCCCCAGCATGGGCGTACCGTTCCTGGTCACCAACCGCGGGTATGGCGTCATCTGGGACAATCCTTCGAGAACGGTCATCGAGCCCGGTTTCAATGAGGAGACCCGGTGGACATCCGAGGTGGGCGACCGGGTATCGTTCTTCGTGATCGCCGGCGACACCACCGACGAGATCTACGCCGGCTACCGCCAACTCACCGGCACCACGCCGATGCTTCCCAAGGCCGCCTACGGGTTCATCCAGTGCAAGCAGCGCTATAGCTCGCAGGATGAGGTGCTGGCGGTGGCAAAAGGCTACCGCGACCGGAAGCTCCCCCTCGACGTGGTAGTGGTCGACTGGTTCTATTGGACCAAGATGGGCCAAATCGACATGGATCCCGTCAAGTGGCCCGATCCGGCCGCCATGAACCGCCAGCTCCACGACATGGGATTGCAGACCATGATCAGCGTCTGGCCCCGCTTCGAGTCCGGAACCCGCTATTACGATTCTCTGCTCCAGAAGGGCTGGTTCATTCACCAGGCCGACGGAACGCCCACCAACGGGTTGCCGTACGACCGCGCCGGCTCCGACATCGACACCACTAACCCGGAAGCCGCCCGCTGGTATTGGGAGACCATCCGCGACAACATCCTCAGCAAGGGCTTCGACTCGATCTGGGCCGATGAAACCGAGCCCGATCTGCCCCCCAACGGCAACTACTTTCACATCGGACCGGGCACGCGCTACTTCAACGTGTACCCGCTGTTTCACACGGCGGCGATATACGATGGCTTCCGCCGCGACGTGAAGCATCGCGCGCTGATCCTGTCCCGCGATGCCTACCTTGGCGCCCAACGCAACGGCGCCATGTTCTGGTCCTCCGATATCTACCCCACCTGGGACACGCTGAAGCGCCAGGTTCCCACCGGGCTCGGTTTCACCGCGTCCGGCCTGGCGTACTGGAGCAACGACGTCGGCGGATGGCAATATCTGCCCGCCGAGCACCATCCCGCCCACCCGCCTCTGCTCGACCCCTCCGATGCGCGCGACAACATTGGCGGCTATGACGACTACCCGGAGCTTTATACCCGCTGGTTCGAGTACGGCGCCTTCATGCCGATCTTCCGGACCCACGGCAGCCGCTTGTACAACGAGGTCTGGACCTATGGCAAGGCAGCCGAGCCGATTCTGGAGAAGTATTTGAGGCTGCGCTACCAGCTCATGCCCTACATCTATTCGCTGGGATACCGGACCAACGAGTCGGGCGCTCCCTACATGCGCGCGCTGTTCATGGACTTTCCCGGCGATCCGAAAGTGGCCGCTATGGGCGACGAGTACATGTTCGGTCCCGCGTTTCTGGTGGCCCCCGTCACGGACCAGGGCGCAACCAGCCGTTCGGTTTACCTGCCGGCCGGCGCGGATTGGTACAACTACTGGACGAACCAGCGCTTCCACGGCGGGCAGACGATCCAGGTGGACGCTCCCATCGACACCCTGCCGCTGTTCGTCCGGGCCGGTTCCATTCTGCCCCTCGGAGAACCCGTGCAGAGCACCAGCGACACGCAGAAGATAGCCCGCGTGCGGGTGTATCCCGGCGCGGACGGCGACTTCACTCTCTACGACGACGACGGGAAGACCTACGCCTATGAAGGCGGCGACCGGAGGCTCACGCGCCTGCACTGGAACGATGGCGCCGGCAAGCTCAGCCACGAGGGGTTTCAGCCCTGGACGGGTTCCGACGCCGGAATGCTGGAAATCGCAGGGCGGTAAACTTCCCCCTCAGCGGAGGCCCGCGCGGCGCAAGCATTCCGCGTGCGCGTCCCTCCGCTGGCTGCGGGGCTACATAGAGCCGGGAAGTCCGGTTTCGGCCGCGTGGCCCTTGGCCTACGCCCGTCCGCTCTCGATCCCCAGCTTCCGCATCTTGGCCTGCAGCGTGGTGCGCTTCATCCCCAGCCGGGCCGCGGCGCCCTGTTCGCCGCCCACGCGGCCGCCGGATTCCTCCAGCGCCCGCAGGATGGCGTCCTTCTCCGCGTCCGCCAGCGTCACCACGCCGGATGCCCCCGGCTCCGTCTGGCCCTTCGGCGCGGCACGCTTCAACTCCCGTACCGGCGCCTCCAGCGTGGCGCCGCGCGTCAGGATCACGGCCCGCTCGATGAAGTTCTGCAGCTCGCGGATATTGCCCGGCCAGTGGTAGCGCGTCAGCGCCGCCAGCGTCTCGGAGGGAATGGCCGTAATCCGCCGGTTCATCCGCCGGGCGTACTGCTGCACGAAGTAGCGCACCAGCAGGGGGATGTCGTCGGGCCGGTCGCGCAGGGGCGGCACGGTGATGGGGAAGACGTTGAGCCGGTAATAAAGGTCCGCGCGAAACTCACGCTCCTCCACCATCGCCGCCAGGTCGCGATTGGTGGCGGCCACCAGGCGCGCGTCGGTGCGCAGCGTGCGCGAACTGCCCAGGCGCTCGAACTCGCGCTCCTGCAGCACCCGCAGCAGTTTGGTTTGCAGCTCCAGGGGAATCTCGCCCACCTCGTCCAGAAACATGGTGCCGCGGTGGGCCAGTTCGAACCGCCCGATGCGCTGCGCGATGGCTCCGGTGAAGGCGCCCTTTTCGTGGCCGAACATTTCGCTTTCCAGCAATCCGGTGGGGATGGCCGCGCAGTTCAACTTGACGAACGTGCCCTGGCGGCGCGGGCTGAGGTCGTGGATGGCCCGCGCCATCAGCTCCTTTCCGGTGCCGGTTTCGCCCAGGATCAGCACCGTCGAGCCGGTCGGTGCCACGGTCTCCACCTGTTGCAACACGGCCTTCAGGACGTGGCTCTGCCCCACGATTTCCTCGAACCGGGTCTCCGTCCGGATTTCGTCTTCCAGGTAGACTTTCTCCTCGGCCAGGCGGGCGTTCAACTCCTCGATGCGGGTGTAGGATAGGGCGTTGTCGAGCGCCAGCGCCACCTGCCCGGCGGCCTGGGAAAAATATTGCAGGTCCGCGTCGCTGAAGAAATTGTCCGCTCTCGATCCCAGGTTCAGCGTGCCCAGCACGCGGACGGGCGTGATCAGCGGGGCGCAGCACAGGCTCCGCAGTCCCTCCCGGGCGAACACCGCGCCAACCTCGGGCGACATGGCGCGAACCTCCTCGGGAGTGAACTTCCGCGCCTCGCGAGTCTGGAACACGTGCCCGGCCGGCCCGTCCAGGTTGGCCACGGCATCCTCGCGAATGGCGCCCACGCCCTCGGGAAAATCCAGCACCTGAAGCCGCAGGACGTTGGCCTCCGGGTCGTGAATCAGCAGGCTGGCATAATCCAGGCCGAAGGTGCGGCGCAGCGCCGCCGCCACGGCGCGGTAGAGTTGCTCTCTGTCCAGACAGGCCACCACGGCGTTGTTGATTTCCAAAAGCGCGCGCAGACGGTCGCGCTCCCGCGCCAGTTGCTCTTCGTAGGCCGTGGCGGCTTCCGAGTTGAGGGCGTTGTCCACGGCCACGGCCACCTGCCGCGCCACCTGCCGCATGAACTCGATGTCCTCGGGCGGGCAGGCGTCGGCGCGCGTCGTCCCGAAACTCAGCGAGCCCAGATCGCGCTGCACGGTGTACAAAGGGACCACGCAGAAGGATTCAATTCCGTGGCGGCCAAGCAGTTCGCGCACCACCGGATAGCGCGTTTCCGCCTCCCGGTTGGGCACATAGTAGGGCTGCCGCGTGGCCAGCGCCTCCACCGTCGGGCCGTCCTCGTAACGCGTGAGGAAAGGGTCGGGCAGATCCACCGGATGGTCGGTGGCGAGGACGTGCAGGCGCACCATCCGCTCCCTGGTTTCCAGCAGCGAGAGGCCGATGAAATCGAACGACACCAGCCGCTTCAGGCAGCGCCGGAGTTCGGCGATCAGCGGGGCAAGCTGGTGCTGGGCCGCGATGGACTCTGCCACTTCGAGCAGCGTCTCATAGCGGGCGCGGGCGCGATCCGTGCTTGCCGGGGTTGGGGGGGACATGGCCGGGCTCAGCCGTTCTATCGTCAACCGTACCACAACGCGTGACAATGTCCCGGATGAGCGGCGTTCCCGCCAGGAACTTCACTCCGCCCTGCCGCATTCTGCACAGCAGCGCCTGGCCTTCCCCGTCCACGAAATCCACTTCCCGCAGGTCCACTACGGTCTTCCGTCCCGCGGCAGCCGGCGCGGCCGCCTGCCAGCATTGGCTCAGCTCCTGCACCCAAGGACCCGCCAGTTTCCCTTCCAGACGCAGCCGGAACTCACTGGCGGTGTCATGCAAGGTGATCTTCAGCATAGCGGCAGAGGGTACCCGGCACGCTCCGTGCCACCGCCGCGAGTGAATTGGCTCAATAAGATAGCGCCGCTGCCGAACTGCCTGCCGCGCCCATTGCCGAAATATCGGCAGTGGCGCCCTTATCGCGCCAGCCTGTCCTCCACCGCCCGCGCGGCCTCCGTCACCGCCACATCCACGGACTGGCGCGTCTTGCGGTCCACCAGTTCCACCATCCCGGCGCCCAGTTTCCGTCCCACGTTGATGCGGAAGGGCACGCCGATCAGGTCGGCGTCCTTGAACTTGACCCCCGGCCGCTCGTCGCGGTCGTCCAGCAGCGTGTCGATGCCCAGCGCCAGGCACTCGCCATAGATCGCCAGCGCGGCTTCGGCGTGGGCTTCATCGGCGATATTGGCGGGCGTCACCACGGCCTGGAACGGGGCGATCGCCGGCGGCAGAATCATCCCGTCGCGGTCGTGCGAGGTTTCGATCGCCGCGCACAGAATCCGCTCGATGCCGATCCCGTACGACCCCATCAGCGGCGTCACCTCGCGGCCGTCGGCGTTGAGCACGCGCAGACCCATGGGCTCGGAGTACTTCTTCCCCAGCTTGAAGATGTGGCCCACCTCGATGGTCTTGTGCAGTTCGAGCGGCCGGCCGCAGCGCGAGCACAGGTCGCCGGAGAGGACTTCCCGCAGGTCCAGCCACTCGGCTTCGAAATCCTCGCCGGGAGTGATGTGGCGCAGGTGGGTGTCGTCGCGGTTGGCGCCGCAGATCATGTTGCGCCGCCCGGCCAGCGCCTGATCCGCGAAGATCGGCATGGGGATGGCGCCAACCGGTCCCAGTGAACCGGCGCCGGCGCCGAGCCACGCCTGGATTTCCTCGGGGTGCGCCGGGCGGAACTCCGGATCGCCACTGGCGGCGGCGAACTTGGTGTGGCTCAACTGGTGGTCGCCGCGCAGCACCACCAGGACCGGCCTGCCGTCGGCCACCAGCACCAGGGTCTTGATCAGCGAGGTCTCCGGCAGACCCGTGAATTTCGCCAGCTCCGCGATGGTCTTCTGTCCGGGCGTGGCGAAGGGTTCGGGCGCCAGGGGGCCCTCGGGATCGGGGGGCAGCGCGGCGGCGGGCGCGGCGACGGCTTTTTCGATATTGGCGGCGTACCCGCAACCGGCGCAGATTGCGACCGTGTCCTCGCCCACCTCGGAAACCACGGTGTACTCGTGGGACTGGCCCCCGCCCATGGAGCCCGAGTGCGCCTCGGCGGCGATCACCGCCAGGCCGCACCGCTCGAAAATGCGGGCGTAGGCGGCCTGGTGTTTGCGGTAGGCGGCATCCAGGCCGGCGGCGTCGATATCGAAGCTGTAGGAGTCCTTCATGCGGAACTGCCGCACGCGCAGCAGGCCCGCGCGGGGGCGGGGCTCGTCGCGAAACTTGGTCTGGATCTGGTACCAGATCTGCGGCAGTTGCTTGTAGCTGCGCAGCTCGCCGCGCGCCACCGCGGTGATGGCCTCCTCGTGCGTCATGGCCAGGCAGAGCGTGCGCTGGAAGCGGTCGCGCAGACGGAAGAGGTTGTCGCCCATCACGTCCCAGCGGCCGGATTCCTGCCAAAGCTCCGCCGGGTGAAGAGCCGGCAGCAGCAGTTCCTGCCCTCCGATGGCGTCCATCTCCTGGCGTACGATGCCCTCGATGCGGCGCATCGTGCGCCACGCCAGGAACAGGTAGTCGTAGATGCCGGCGGCAAGCTGGCGGATGTAGCCGGCGCGCAGCAGCAACTGGTGGCTGGCCACTTCGGCCTCAGCCGGGCTCTCGCGCAAGGTGGGGATGAAAAGCTGGCTCCAGCGCATGGCTTGGGAGATGAATGTCCGATTTTAGCAGGAGTGCAGGGGGAAATTCGCTCGCCCCGGACTCCGGCGTTTCAGGCGGCCGCCGCCGGTGCCCGGAACGCGAAGGCGAAGAACGCGGCCAGGGCCAGGCAGGCGAACGCCACCAGGTAATTCCACGCGAGCTTCTCCTTCAGGAACAGGACCGCGAACCCGCTGAAGACCACCAGCGTGACCACCTCCTGAACGATCTTGAGTTGAAACCCGGAGAAGTGGACATAGCCGAGGCGATTCGCCGGCACCGCCAGGCAGTATTCGATCAGCGCGATGGACCACGAAACCAGAATGGCCTTCCAGAGCGGCCAGGCATGACCGTATTTCAAGTGCCCGTACCAGGCGAAGGTCATGAAGATATTCGAGAAGGTCAGCAGAAGAATAGTGTTCATGGGGTTGGGTTCGAAAGTGGGGGCGATCCCGTGCGAAGCACCGCCGCCAGTTCGCCGCGGATTCCCATCGGGACCGGCAGGGCGAGTATCTTCCCGGCCGTCTTCTCGACGTCGTACGTGCGGGAATGCAGCGACAGGCGGCCGTCTTCCCAGATGGCATACGAGGCCACCGGCGCGCCGTGTTTGGGTTGCCCCACGCTGCCGGGGTTCACGATTCGCCGCATGTCCAGGATCGTCTCGAAGGGCACGTGGGTATGACCCACCAGAACAAACTCGGCCTGCAGGCCCGCGATCTCGGGCGCCCACTGTGCAGGGTCCTCGGGGCAGTACCGGAACAGCGGGTCCGTGGGCGTCGCGTGGCACAGGAAGAACCGGCAACCGTCGATGGCGCGCGCCGCGGTTTGCGGCAGGCCGCTCAGATACGCGCGCCGGTCCGCGCCCAGCAGGGGCCCGGTGTAGTCTTGCATGGCGCGTGCCATCTCCCGGAAAGCGGCGGAGCACTGCGGGCCGGCGCCATTGCCGATGGCGTAATCGTGATTGCCTTGCACCGCCAGCGAAGCATGCCGGCGGACCAGATCGACCACCTCGCACGGATTCGGCCCGTAGTTCACCAGGTCGCCGAGCACCCACAGCGCGTCGTGCGGCGCGGCCAGCGCTGCAACGAGCGCCTCCAGGTTGGCGTGGATGTCGGAAACGATGAGGAGCTTCATGGCGCCCGGCCGCTCTCTCTACTGTAGACCGCCGCGTGCCGGCCCATGCCGGTTGCTTCCTCCGGCCGCCGGCGGTATATTCGATCCAGTAGTAGCGGTGGAGTCCGCTCAACGCCATCCCCGGTGGCCAATGACTCCTACAGTGGTTTCGCTGTGGGACGTTGGCCGAATCCTTCCGGCAAACCACAACCTTGAGATCAGGAGATCGCATGATGGGTCAAGTGTGGTTTGTCGCGGCTCTTTGGCTGCTGCTGGCGCTGGTCGCGGTCCTGGTGGCCAACTGGCTGCGGATCTCGACCGCGCTTTCGGAAATCGTCGTCGGCACCGTCGCGCAGCTCGTCATCGGCGCGCTGGTTGGCGGCGGAGCCTTGGGCGCCAAGGCGGAGTGGATCGGATTCCTCGCCGGCACCGGCGCCATCGTCCTCACTTTTCTGGCCGGCGCTGAACTGGATCCGGAAGTGTTCCGCGCCAAATGGAAAGAATCGACGGCGGTGGGACTGGCCGGATTCTTCGCGCCGTTTCTGGGGGCCACGATGGTGGCCCACTTCGTCCTCGGCTGGCTGTGGCGTCCGTCGCTTCTGGCCGGAGTGGCGCTCTCGACCACCTCGGTCGCGGTGGTCTACGCCGTGATGCTGGAGCTCGGGTTCAATCGGACCCGGTACGGCAAGTCCATCCTCGCCGCGTGCTTCATCAACGACCTGGGCACGGTCATTGCCCTGGGCCTGATCTTCTCGCCATTCACGATCAGGACGCTGATCTTCGTGGGCGTCAGCCTGGTGGTGTTCTTCATCCTGCCCTTCGTCACCGAGTGGTTCTTCGCGCGGTACGGCGGGCGGGTTTCGGAACTGGAAACGAAATATCTGCTGTTCCTGTTGTTCGCGCTCGGCGGCCTGGCGGTCTGGAGCGGCAGTGAGGCGGTGCTGCCGGCGTACCTGATCGGCATGGTGCTGGCCGGGACCGTGGGCAAGGATCACTTTCTGATCCGCCGCTTGCGCACTCTTACGTTCGGATTGCTGACCCCGTTCTATTTCATCCGCGCGGGCAGTTTCGTTTCGGTGCCCGCGCTGGCGGCCGCCCCCATGGCGTTCGTCTCGCTGTTCCTGGCCAAGATGGGTTCGAAGCTGGCGGGCCTGCTGCCCACCGTGCGGGCCTTCGGATACAGGGGCCACGATGGGGTATATTACTCTCTGATGATGTCCACCGGATTGACGTTCGGGACCATCTCGGCCCTGTTCGGGCTGAATCACGGCATCATCAGCCAAACCCAGTACTCTCATCTGGTGGCCACCGTGATCGGGAGCGCGGTCATCCCCACGGCGATCGCCAACGCCCGGTTCATGCCGCGCCACCTGCTGCCCGGGCGGGAGCCCGAGCCGGGGGATTCGGTTTACGGAGAACCGGTGGGGGATCTGGATACATGAAGCTGAAGGAGGTGAAATGCTGACCAAAGGTCCCGCAAAGAAGGTTACGATCTTCATCAACGAAGACACGCAGCACCACATGATCGCGCTGCACGAATCCATCATGAACTTCCTCATGCACAAGGGAGTCTCCGGCGCCACGGCCACCCGGGCCTACTCGGGTTTCGGCTCGCACCAGATGCTGCACACCCCGAAGGTCGAGGTGCTCTCCGAGCACATGCCGATCCGGATCGAGTTCGTGGAAACGCCCGAAAAGGTGGAGGAAGTCCTCCCCAAGCTCTACGAAATGGTGTCCGACGGCCTGATTGAAGTGCAGGACACCACGGTGGTGAAGAGCGTGCGCAAGGCTGTGAAGCCGGAGCCCAAGCTGCCGCACGAGCGCAAGCAGGGGCCCGCCAAGCTGCTGCGCGTGTACCTGGGCGAGGCCGACAAGTGGCACGAGGCGCCGCTCTACGACGCCATCGTCAGGAAGCTGCTCATGATGGACATCGCCGGCGCCACGGTCTACCGGGGTGTCCTCGGATACGGCGCGAAGGGTCATCAGCACAAGGCCACCTTCTTTCACCCGACCCGCGATCTGCCGGTCATGATTTCGGCGATCGAC
>Ga0265323_10000782_pt1 | contig 17020 bp, 14 predicted proteins | sample 41225metaG_FD_193580 | JGI IMG/M metagenome (GOLD analysis project Ga0265323, IMG submission 193580) | Rhizosphere microbial communities from Carex aquatilis grown in University of Washington, Seatle, WA, United States - 4-12-25 metaG | ecosystem: Host-associated > Plants > Roots > Rhizosphere...
TTGGTCTTGAGTTAAACTTACTTGGGTTGACTTCATATACTTTCAATGCAGCAAAGAATGACTTAAAATTAAGTTGAACAGTATTAAGCACAGTAGATGATACTTTAGCTGGTAATGCTTTATATTGTTCAGTATTTTTCATTCTATGATGTAACTCAAACATAATATTCTTCTTATTATGAATATATTCTTGTCTGATGAGATATAAACATGAATTATATAAATTTTTAGAAAGAAAACATAAATTATCAATTTCTTTATAGTATTGATTATTAGGTTTAATAATATGTTGTTCAACTAATTTCATAAATTTGGTCTTTATAGACATACATAAATACTAAATAGATTATGAAAAGATCAATAATTATATAACTAAACCAAATAATTTAATAAAATTCATTTGCAGAATAAAATTGTTTATTATATCTATACTATATATTTAAATAAATAAAAACGATAAAAAGATATCATTTTCTATCTTTAATTAAATTATATTCAAAGACAGAAGTATTATTAAAAAGTCTTAATGATAAAATTGAAGCACTTACAATTAAAGTAGAAAAAAGTGAAAACATTAAAGCAGGTGGAAATGTAGTAATTGCATATATTGTTGCTGGCATATCATTAATAGTAACGCTTATTACATTATTAGGGAAATTTAAAATTATATAAAAAAATAATGACATTATTTTCACTAAATTTAAAAAATTATCTAATTTATTGAATATAAAATGATTTCCATAAATCATTTTATATAATTTATTTATCTTTTTTATAAAAAACTTGGTGATAAAATATTTTTATATAAATTTTTAGTATTTATGTGAAATTAATATAAATGAGTAATAAAAAAATTACAAAATTAATTAATGAAGTAATCTCAGAATTTGATTTTTTGGGCAATGATAGGTATCTTAAAGAAAATGAAGATATAAATTTATTGAGAAACGAAGATATGCAAAAACAATTTATTTGTGATTCGCTTTTAAATAAAAAAAACAAAATAAAAATTATTGAAGTTATTGATTCTCGTATTAGTGGAAATTGGGAAGAAGAAATTGATGAAGCGAATAAACTTACGATTGAATATTTTTTAAAAATTAAATATACTTACGATTTACAAAAAGAACCAATTATATTTGAATTGGATTTTAATAGTGATAATATTTCAATTGGTATTGATGGTTTTCATGATAAAGGTGATTATGGTACTGCGCCATCAAGTGAGTCATGGTTTAATTTATTTAATTGGAATGATATAAATGTTACATTATTATCTAAAAATGGTGATGATATTGAATTTATTGCATTTAAAAGAGCACCAATAAAAATACAAACACTTTTCATTAGAGAATATACTGCAGATTTTATTGGAAATAGAACGGGAATGGATATTCGAACAAAGGAAATGAAAGATAAAATTCAAAATACTCCTTATTGCTAATCATGACCACAGAAAGAAAAAATATATTAAATAAGGTCAATCAATTAATTGATAAAAGAAAAGAAGAATTAATTAAAAAATTATTAGATAATAATGAATTTGAATCGGTATTTAAATATATGCCCACTAATTCTTTTTAATTAAAATTTTTTTAGATAACAATGTGATTTTAAACTCCTTACCTTGGCTGGCATATAGCAACCACATAATTTACAAGTATTTCTTTTAGTTAATTTATCACAGTTAATACAAATTTCAATTCTACGTTTTGCTTCAACCTCAACTTCAGGATTAGGAAATGTTAGATTTTTCCAACCTTCATATATTTCTGATAATCTACTTAAAGCCATAATAATTATTATTTTATTTATTATTTTTTATAATTGACTTATTGCTTGCTTACTATTATTATGTAAAGTATAGTATATTTTCATAATAGTTGGTGTGATAACAGTTGATGTTGCTACAACATTTATTGTTATAAGATTTGTACCTGTAGTTATTGTCCAAGCATCGGTTAAATTTCCTGATGAAGCTGCTGTTGCATCTACTGCTTCTGCATCACCATCAACAATTGATGTTGTATATACACCACCTTTATTAACTGCAGCATAATTAATAACACCTGAATGAACTTGCATGTTAGTACCATCAGTTGAGGTAATACTATATACAATATATCCACCAGCCATTGTCAATGTTGGTAATGCAACAGTGAATAATCCTTTAACTGTTGTATTTGTTAAATTTTTTTCTGATGATACAATAATTGCATCAGTTATTGTATTATCCGTTGTTCCAGATACACTTGCACGTGTAGTTCTACCTATTCTTACACTTGTAAATCCAGTACCTGTTGATACACCCGGATTTAATTGCAACATTCCAGCTTTTTTATTTGCTGAACCAGATGTGGCACCACCAGATTGAATTGTTAGAGTATTACCACTAGTATTACCCGATAGAGGATTATTATTTCTTTCCATCCAAATAGTTCTAGCTACATTACCACCAAAAGAAAGGGTATTCGTAGGTGTAACTGTTGCTATACCAACATTGCCATAACTAGTAGCATTTAATATTAAACTAAGGCCATCAAGATTAAGATTTCTATATAAACCATCTGACCCATTTTTAACATACATTGAGTAAGATGTTGAACTAGCACCATTGGCTATTGCTAAATATGTTAAGGAGGTATTTGTTGCTCGGAATGCAACACTATTATTACTAGAAGTAGCTATTATTCCATTATTAACTTCCAATGGATATGTTGGGGACACTCCTACAGCAAATCCAATACCTAGTTTATTATAAATATTTATTGTTGGTGTAGTTCCTGAATATGTTCCAAGAATTGAAAAGGCATCTTTATAAGTTGTTCCACCATCAGGCGAGTATTGGAATATATTCTCACTAATTAGTCCATCAGCTATAGGTCTAATATAATTTCTATATTTATCAATTTGGTCTACTGAACCATTCCATCTGTGAGCATATAATTGAAATTGATTAGATACTCTTATTTTATTACCCGCAGTTGATGTTGCTGCTGCACCATTACCAATAAATACTCCACTTGCTGGAACTGCTAGATTGGATGTTTCTGAAGTAACATTCTGAGCATTAAAATTAGCGTTTGAGGTTAAAACTGCACCAGAATAATTTAAAACATTAGTCCATGATGTTCCATCAATTGAACCAGCTATAGCCCATCCAGCTTCTAAAATAGATGAAGAAACTCTAGGTACAACAGCTAATTTTACATATTGGGGTACTGATGTTGTGTTATTCCAACCTGCACCTTTTAATACTATTGAAGGTGAGTATTGTGAAGTAACACCTGACGTTGCCAAAGTATTATTAAATAACTCAATGCCATTACTATTATTAGTTACTAAATTTGTTCGATTGATTGTAATCTTACCACCAATTGTTAAATTTCCATTTTGATTTTGTGGTATTATTGATATTGAAGTAATTGATCCTCTTGCAGCAGTAACAGGTGTGAATATTAAACCTGCAGTTGTATTGGCAACTAAATAATTAGTATATGTTTGGGTAGCTGCTAAAGAAGTTCCAGCAACTCCACCAAATGAATAAGCAATAGTACCTCCAGAATAAGTATTAGCAATAACTATTTTATAAAGCGTACCAACTACTGCTGCAACAGTATTTAAAGTAGCAGTTGTAACACCTGCAGCATTATGAAATAATTTAGTATCATTACCATTTGTTATATCCCAGCCAGATGTTAATATCCAATTGGTTCTTAAAAACGATGTGAACATTTCTGCTCCATTATTGGAGTTAATGTTTTGATTACCACCAAGGGTTGAGTTACCTAATTCAAGGCTAACTGTAGGTGCAGTATTACCAATACCAACATTAGCATTATTTAATATTCTCATTGCTTCAGTAGCACCATTATTGCCAACTTGAAAAGCAATATCTGCTCCTGTTGTACCACTAGCTGATGTTGCTTTAATATTTAATCCAGAATTTGTTGATTTACTACCAATTATTGTTTGCCCACCAACAATACCAGTAATTAAATTATTCTTCACTACCCTACTACTTAATGTTATTCCACTTGTGGCACCAGTTATTGCATTAGTTATAACTATATTTGTACTACCTGTGTAATTATTAATTTGAGTCTTATTGTAATAATTATTAGGTACTGTAGTACCAGTATAATAATTAATTTGAGTTTTATTATAATAATTATTAGGTACTGTTGTACCAGTATAACCATTTATTTGAGTTTTATTATAATAATTAGCTGGTAAAGTTGTACCAGTAAAAGTGTTAAAATCTAATTTTGTTTTATATGTATTTGGTACTGTAGTTCCCGTATAACCATTTATTTGAGTTTTATTATAATAATTATTAGGTACTGTAGTTCCAGTATAACCATTTATTTGAGTTTTATTATAATAATTATTAGGTACTGTAGTTCCTGTATAGTAATTAATTTGAGATGTGGTAACATATTGACTATGAGTATGACCAGTTTGGAATGCACTTAAAGTAGTACCTGATAGCCATTGTGGTTTATTGGTTAATGTTGTCCAACTAGATACTGGTGATGTTGGTGTATAAATAGTTACAGTATTAGTACTACCTGTTTTAATTACAGTTGCACCACTTTCTATAAATGTATAATAATTGGTTTTAGTTAGACCACTTGGACCAGTTAAACCTTGGTCACCTTTTGCTCCTGTATGTCCACTAGGTGCATAAATATTTAATGTATATGAGTTTCCTATTTTATTTTGATGTACAATTGTTGAACCACTTCCTGTAAATGTAAATGTTGGAGTTAGACCACTTGGACCAGTTAAACCTTGGTCACCTTTTTGTCCTGTTGCCCCTGAAGGTGAAAATATGTGAATAGTTTTGGGGTTAGTTCCACTAGTATTAACAATGGTAGTTCCACTACCAATAAAATTAAATGTTGTATTACCACTAAGCCAAGATAGGCCCATATCAATCGTATTGAAATGTTGATTGGTCTTACCAGTATAATTATTAATTTGTGTTTTATTATAGTAATTATTAGGTAATGTAGTTCCAGTAAAATTTTGATATATTAATGTATTTAATTTATCGTTTAATGCTAATTGTAAGTCTGTTTGATTTGAAAGTGTACCACTAATATTACCCCAAACGGCAGCAATGTCTTCATTTAATAATTTTATCCAACCATTTGCAGATTTAATTGCTAAATCACCAACAAGCCAAGTAGTAATTCCACCTAAATTAGTATGACCACTTACTGAAATTCTCCAAGCAAAACCAGTTGTTATACCAGTAACTTGTAAATTAGGTGTATTAGTATTAGCATTCCAATCTCCCTGTAATGTAATTACGGAAGCAATTGCTTGATTAATTGCATTTCTTACCGCTAATTCTGTTGGTACTAAACTATTTGTTGCTAATCCAACTGTTTGAATAGTTGTTGTAAATTGCTTTCCACTATCTTGAATATTACTTGATATAAATGTTGCAATATTGTTATTAGTAGCATCAGTTACTTTATTAATTTTATTATTGATTAATATATTAGTACTACCAGTATAGTCATTAATTTGTATCTTATTATAATAATTAGCAGGTAGGGTAGTACCAGTAAATGTATTAAATATTGTTGTGTTGAGTTTATTATTAATTATAAAACTTGTATTTCCAGTATAATTATTAATTTGAATTTTATTATAATAATTATTAGGTAATGTTGAACCAGTATAATAATTAATTTCAGATTTTGTATAAGAATTTGTGGTAATTCCAGTTATTATCGAATTTATTTGTGTCTTATTATAATAATTAGCAGGTATAGTAGTACCACTATAATTATTAAATGTCATATTCAATAAATATTGATTGTGTGTGTGTCCTGATTCAAAACTAAATAATGTTGTTCCTGTTAGCCACGCTGGACGATTTTTTAGTGTTAGCCAAGAAGTTGAAAAACCAGTAAGTGCATTATGAACCGCTAATGTTGATGTATATCCAGTTGTATTTGGATTTGATAAATCATTTTTTTTATTGGCGACATTTTCTGCAACATATAGTGGTCTAATTACTGGTACATTTGAATTATAATCAGTTAAGACAACCATATCTTTAGCAGCATCAATAACACCTTGTCCGGTATTAGTAACCTCAACATATTCTAATAAATTAGAATTATTATCACTTAAAACAATTACTTCATTATTTGTATTCACGTTAATAATTTTTTACTGTATTATCCAATAAATTATTGTTTGTAATATCGATTACAAATATTTTATCGAAAATATTATCAATATCATTTGGGTCTGCCCATTGAAATTTAATTTCAGCAAATAATATTTCATTAGGATGTTCAGCAGTAATTGTATTTGGAACTATGAAATCATATGTAGTATCATTAATATAAATTAATTGAGTCCAACCGCTTATAGCAATTTTCTTAAATTTAATTAATTCAATTGATGGATTATTTCTACTTTTAACAATTACTTTTATATCAATCATTTGATATAAATCTTTATATGTACCATCACTATTTCTATAACGGATTGATTTTCTAATATCAGAACCAGAACTTTGTTGTGGTATATATGGAATATCCTCATACTGTTGAATAATTCTTCCACCTTTAGAAATTAAAATACCAAATCCTGTATTATTTTTTGCTTCAATAATTGCATTATGTAATATTTCTTGTGGTTGTAATGCAATATCATATACTCTTAATTTTTGTATATTTCCAACATATGATGAATTGAAGTATTTTTCAACAAATAAATTATTTTTATTTTTGTCTTGTGATATTATATCAGCAGCAATATATTTAAAATCGTTAATATATAGTGTGCCACCAGTATTAAATTTACCATCAGTTTCGATTAAAATTCCTAAATATGCAGTATTTTTTCCAATATTATTATCAGTTCTAAATGTAGTTTTTATTGGTAGCCAACCATTTTGACCAGTTATTATAGTATTTTGATTATGATTTCCAAAGCCAACTATTAATGCATTTTCAGGTGTTACTGGAATACCAGTTACTCCATAATACATTATTTTATTTTTAATATATTCATATTCATGTTTATCGTCAAACGGTTGTAATTTAGAATTCTGTAGGCTTAATATATATTCATTAGTTAATGGATAAATATATTCAATACTATTCACAATATTAATATTAATATCATTACTATATATTAGTATTGATATTTTATTTATTGTACCACCACTAAAAAAATTATTATTATTTAATAATAAATTAGTGATATAATCTCTATTAGATAAAATTGAAATTGGTTGATTATATTTTATGAAATAAGTGTTTCCTGTTCCACCAGTATATTTAACACGCATTACTGTTAATGGATATTCAACATTAGAATTACACTTATCTTTATAAGTAAATGTGTTACTATCAGTACTTAATGATAATCCAGCTAAAACAATATCACTTATTGGTGCTGTATAACAATCTGTTGAAATTGGGTCAGCTTCTATGATAAAATTATTGTCAATATATGTAGTACCAGTTTGACCTGTATATATTCCATATGTTTTAAAATCATAATGCCATGAATTTTTTAAACCAAAACTACCACCACCCCAACTAATATTATATGGAACTCCTAATTGTTTTTCTTTGTCATTATCAAGTCCCTTAAAATAAAATTCATCAAAATCTTTAATCTTCCAAAATTTTCTACCATTAATATAAAAAATAAGATCACCTTTTCTTTTTGGATAACATTTACTCAATGATTTGAAATCATCAATTATTTCATATGGCTTAAATACAATGCCAATAATTGTCCAACCAATTCTATTAATTATATTTGGTGATTCGTTTTGAATAATATTACCATTAGAATCTACATATTTATATTTAATTTTTTTATCATCAGTTATTTCAAATGAAATTATATTATTACTAATATTATTCAATTGTTGAACACTATCGAAAATAATTGTATTTGCGTTCTCTGGCTCTCTAAATTTTGATAATTTTTTAATGTCCTTACTATATGCATCTAAATAGTTATTTTCAGAAGTAGTAACACCGCTAAATTGGTATTCATAGCCAGTCGATTTTCCACCATATAATATATTCCTTGTATCAGTAATTGTTGTTTCACCACTAAAAAATTGATTATATTTATCTTCTGCTCTAGTACCCATATAATAAAATATTCCTTCAGATTGTGGAAGAATTTCAATAATTGTTTCTATTGTAATACCATTACTATATCTTGAAGGAAATAAATTATAATTATAATCTTCTAATTTAAAAAATCCTTGTAGATATCCACCAAATAGTGAAAAATATCTACCAACTGAACTTCCAGTTACACCAGATATCGTATAATTAGTATAAAAAGTACCACCACTACTATTATTGAAACCAATACGATAAAGAGCTAATTTATTATTATCTTGTGTTAATGTTAAACCACTATATAGCTTATTAATTCTTCCATTATCAAATGCAGTTAATCCAAAATCAAATAACTTTAGATCATCAACAGTTGCATTTTTCCATTTGGTTAAACTATTAACAGTTAATCCACTATTTAGATTCCATGAATTAAGATTAGTTAAGTCAATATGTATCGCTAAATTATCTGTTATTATATTGTTAAGGCAGTTTAAATTCATAATATATTGAAATTTTAATATAAATACTAAATCTATTTAAATATACCTAAGTATTTATTCTAAAATGATTAGTAAATTAAATAATAAAAAATTATGAATATGAAAAATGATAAAAAAAGACTTTTCGAAGTTATGCTTAGACTTGATAAAACATTCAAGCCAAAATTAAACGAAAGTGTTGAAATGGATGCCGAAGTAAGCCCAGAAGAACCAGTAGCCGAATTACCATCCGGTGAAGAATCAATTGAAGAAAAAACTCCAGAAGAAAAACTTGAAGAATTAACTGCAAAAGTTGATGAACTTTATGCTTTACTTCATGGTGATGAAGAAGTTGCTACTGATGATGAAAATGCTGAAGCACTTCAAGAAAAAAAACAATGGAATTTTGAAAAAGGCAAAGGTGCAAAAAAATTCGAAAAGAAAGAAGATAAAGAATCTGAAGAACATGAAGAATCTGAAACTCCTGCTGAAGAAGAAAAAGAACATAAAGAAAAAAAAGAATTGGGTGAAGTTAAGGACAACGCAGGGAAAAAAGTTCCAGTAGCAGCAGTTGCAAAAGTAGGTAAATAATTTTTGTTTTAAAATATTTATTAAAAAATGAAGAAAGTACTAAAAGATACTAGGTTACTGCTTTTTGAAAATATGGTAAAGTTGAACCCAGACTTTCAATTAAATGAAGAAGATAAAAAATGGATTCAAAATGCTGTTAATCCCGAACATGTCGGATTTTGCTCACCAACATCTAAGAAAACCTGCACTCCAGCAAGAAAAGCATTAGCGATGCGTTTTAAAAAAGGAATTGATGAAACGATTGATGATTATAACGCTGATACTCCAGAATATATTAATAAGTATAAACAAAGAATTGATAAAATAAAATCTTTTTTAGATGGTTTAATAAATCAAGGCGAATTTGATGTTATAGATACTCTTTATCGATTATTAATTGATAAAAAGCATATGACTGCCATACCTTCTATTAATGAGGATCAATCGTTAGAATATCAGAAAAAAGCTGAACAACTTAAAGGTAAAATTGATTTTCTTTTAAATGCTAATCAATTTGGTGTTCTCGATAAAATTGATAATATTTTACTAAGAACTGCTATGAAACCTACGCATCCCGGTTTTAGTTCTGGTTTAAGGCACAAAGTAGTAAGTTAAGAAAAAATAATCATGGTTGAAGAAAAAGAAAAAACACCACGTTTTTGGTCAAGTAGATTCTGGAAAACTCATAATATTTCTGATACAATAAAAGAAGTTGTTGAACCAGATAATGTTGATGTGTCAACTATTCAAATGCATGATACATTATCACCCCTTATTTGGGAAAAAGATAATGAAATGAAACCAGACGTAAGAAAAGTTTTACTTATGAACGCTAAAAGATTTATTGAATTCTGTGATGCAGAAAATCTTAAATTTAATGATATTATTTTAACTGGAAGCCTTGCAAATTATAATTATAATGAAAATTCTGACTTAGATGTTCACATAATACTTGATTTTAATCAAATTTCAGAAAATAAAGAATTTATTGGAGATTTTTTTAAAATGAAAAAACAATTATGGGCAGAAAATTTACCAATACAAGTAAAAGGTCACGATGTTGAATTATATTTACAAGATAGTGCTGAACCACATCATTCTTCTGGAACATATTCTCTAATTAAAAATGATTGGATTCGAAAACCAATAAGAAAAATTGTAAATATTGATAGTGCAGATGTACAATTAAAAGCTGCAGATATTATGAATTCAATTGATGACTTAGAAACACATGAAAATCAAAAAGATTTTATAAAAAAACATGAAAACTTAAAAAATAAAATAAAAAAATATAGACAATCAGGACTTGAAACAAATGGAGAATATTCAATCGAAAATCTAGTATTTAAAATATTGAGAAATACTGGTTATCTCGAAAAAATGGTTGATTTAAAAAATGATTATTTAACACAAGAATTAAGTTTAAATGAAATTATTCAATAATAATGAAAAAATTTATAGTAAAGAAAGAACAATTAAAAGAATATGTTGAGAAGAAAATATCCGAAAAGGTATTTTATGATATATTGGAACGCTTGCACCACAACGCAAAATACTTAAATGAAAACATTTCGAATAAAAAAGCAAATCAAACAGTTATTGATGATTTTCAAAGAAAGAATCTAATAACCCCAAGAATATATGAGATGTTATTAAGGTATAAAATAATTGATGAAAAACATGAAATAATATAAGATTCATAAATTTTTGTTCTTAACTTAGTATTTATGAAAAATATATGATAAATAATTATAATTAAATAATTTTCAAATGAAAAAACATACATCGGAAGAAGCATATTATGGTAGATTAAGAAACTTAGCAATGGTTAATAAAACTGTTGTAAAAGAATCTCAAAATCGTAACTTAGGTACTTTAATTGATTACAAAAGAGCAGCAGATGGTATTGCTTATGGTATCATTAAAGAAAACCATAATTATTATATTAAAAAAGCTGGCTTAAAATCTGACCCAAATATTGCAGATTTTGCATACATTGGTGGTTTAGCTAATATTTCTGAATTTGAATATAATCGACTTTCAGAAGCAGAAAAACAAAGAAATATGCTATTCCGTACAATTAATGAAGCTGTTACAACCAAACCAACTAAAATTGGCAGCAAAAAAAGATTGAACGAAGATAAAGCTGGTGAAGAAATTGAAGCAAGTCAAGAAATGGCTGCTGGACTAGATGCAGCAAATGATAATTCGTCAACTTCAGAACCAGAACAAACTCCAGATTTTGGTGGTGACCCTGAAAATGGTTTAGAAACACCTGCTCCTACCGAAGAACCTATTCCTAATAGTGGTGCTGAAGAAGAAACACCACCTACGGATATTGCAACAGATGAAGTACCTGCAGATGAAACACCTGCTGATGAAACGCCAGCTACCGATGATGATAATGAAACACCTGAAACAAGCGGTGAAGGTAATTCAGAAGATTCAAAAGATATTACAACAAAAGAAATTGAAAAAGGACTTGGTAAATTAACAGAAAAAATAAGAAAAACTGAAATGACTGATTCTCAAGTTAAATCTTATGTTAATTCATTTCTTTCTGCATTTAAAGATAAATTTCCTGATGTTGAAATCGAAGATAGAAAAGCAATGGCAGAAAAAATTACTAAGGTAGTTCCTGACGAAGAAATCGAAAATTTAGGACAGAATGTTGAAGATACTGAAGGTGCAACTAAAGAAGTAGCTGAAGAACAAGAAGAACAATGCGCTGAATGTGGTGGTTTCGCTAAATTTGCTGAATCAAGAGGATATAATGCACAATCTATTCAAGAATGTGGTGAAGAAGAAATGACTAATTTAGTTAGTGGTTACGCAAATGCACATAATGACGGACAAAATGATGGTGATCTTAAAGTGGTTGCATTATTTATTACTCCTGAAATTATTGATAAATTAAAATCTGATTATGGTCATGATGATTATGCTGAAAAATTAACACCATATACAAATGAATTAAGTGAAAATAGTGCTGAAGAAAAAGAAGCACAAATTAATGAATTATTTGGTGGATTAGGTTTTTTAGGTAAAAAGGCTAGTCAAGCAGTTGCTGGTGGCGCAAAAAAATTATATCAAGCTGGTGCTGAAAAAGCAGGACAAGTGAAACAAGCAGTTGGTAATGCAGCAACACAAATAAAACAAGGATATTATGCAGGTGAAAAAAATGCATCATTAAATAAACTTCAAACAATAGCTGCTGACTTAGGAAAACAAATTGCAACTGTTAATACTAATGCAACAAAAGCTGGGCAAGAACCAATAAATGTTAATAGTATATTAATGACAATAAAAAATCAGGTTGGTAAAACTGGAACTGCTGATTTAAGTAAATTTAGAACAGCAGAAGGTCTTGACGATGCAGCAAAAATTGAAACACAACCAATTGAAGAAATAGAAGTACCTGAACTAAAAAAAGGTCAAAAACTTAATGCATCTGCACCCGTAAAACAAATTAAAGAAGATGAAGAACCAGAAAGTGAAGAAATTGAAAATGATGATGAGAAAGAAAAATCAGAAATTAATTTCGCTCCTGCTGGTGAGACATTAGGTGGTGGTATAGTTAAACCTGAAGGTGCTGGAGTTGAAATTAAAATTGAACCAGACAAGAGTATTAATATTTCAATGAATGAATCTGAAAAGAAACTTAGAAAATATGTTCAAAACAGACTTGAAGAACTAAGTGGCAAAAAAAAGCCATTGTTAAGTGAAAATAAAAAATCTGAAAAACTAAAAAAACTTGATTCTATTATTGATAAACAATTTAAATTATATGAATCAACTGTTATAAAAAAAAAATCTGAAGTAAATGAAATTTTTGGATTAAGTATTAAAGAAAAATTTGCAAAAATTAATCCTCAAGATGCAGCAAGTGTTGAAGCATTATTTGTATCAGCTTTTAGAGATATTTTGAATAATCCACAATTTACTACAATTGGTAGGGCAGCTAAAACAACACCAACTAATCTTAAATATGACATATTAAAACAATATGTTGAACAAGGTGGTGGAACATTAAGACTCGCTAATAGTAAAACAGTAAAATTTGCACCGGATTCAGTAAAACAAGATGCTACGCCTAATCCTTTTGCGGGAGGAGGCACAGGCGGTAACTTTTCCTATGGTGGTTCCACTGGAAGTTAAGATGAATAAAATTATAAAATAATATGAAAAGCCTGAAGAAATTCGGGTTTTTTTGTAACATATCTACATTAATATCGTATAATAAATTTGAATAAATCATAATATTATGATATTTAGAACATTTAATAACCTAAAGTTCAAAAGAACATATATTGGTGGTTCAAAAAAACATGAACTTGAAATGTTTTTAAAAACTCAAGGCAATAATGATGATAACTCTGATTGTAATTGGATTGAATATAGAAAAATATTAATTCAATATCTCGATGACATACTTAATATTATTTTTAGTTGGAAACTATTATTTCAATGTCTAGGTTATACCTTTCTTTTACTTTCAGTCTTATTAGCAACAAAAAATTTATTTATTTCAATAATAATTTTTTTAATATCAATCATATTTCAAATATTATATCTATATTTGAAGAATAAAATTAATAAAAAATTATGTGAGTATAATTTTGCTTTAGATATTGTTTTAAATGAAATTAATAAACAAACTGGTTTGGAATTTAATAAAAATTATATATGAATTTCATATTTCCTGAATCATAAATTCTTAAATATTCTCTTTCTAACATAATTTCATGTTCAGTTTTATTAGAATTAAAACCATCTTTAACTAATTTATTTTTTCTAAAAATGAAACGATTAAATCTTATTAGATTACGAGATTTGTGATTAAAGTACCAATAATTTGGTTCAATATTTTCTATAAAAATAAAACCTAATTGTTTATAAAGATTACCTTGCGAATATCTTCTATCAACAAATGTTAAAATTGTTTTAGGTTTATAGATTTTTATGAAATAGTCAAATAATTTATTTATACCATAAATTATTTGACTATTTAATTTAGTGCAGAATCTATGCATTTCATATTCATTTTCAAAATTAGTCTTATTCTCTTTTGTAATGCGTTTTTTATTAAAAGTCATAACTGATACTAATTCATCATTATAAAATAAACCTAATCTAATTTTACTCTTAATATCACCGTGTATGTGATTATTATTTAGGAAATTAGAACAAGTTATTTTATCAATTTCTTTAATTGTACACTCGCTTGCTAATATTATGTTATTGAATATCCCTAATTTAGATTTAATTATACTTTTAACAATTTCTTTCTGATTAACCCATTCGTCTTCAAAAATGTGAAGTAATTGTATGCCTTTCTGTTCACATTCTTCAGTTTTATTTAGGTGATAATTTTTATCTTTATATATTTCAGAATGCCAATAGAGACCATTGAATTCAATACTTAATTTAGAATTAAATATATAAATATCCAATTCTAAATTATTTGATAATATTTTTTTATTGTTTTCAATAAAATCAATATTATTTTCAATTAAAAAATCTTTAATTTCTTTTTCCTTTAATGACGAAATTTGATTAATTGGATTACATTCAGTACAAATATTAATATTATGTCTTCGTAGTCTATTATTAAGCAAAGAAGTATCAATGTGGAATACTTTATGTTTATTACAATAATTAGAAATAATTAATTGACCGTCATCATTAAAATCGACATCACTAATGTTAATTTTTAATCTGTATGCCCAATGTTTTTTTCTACTAATAAGATTTGTTTCATTTATTTTAATTTTAATATCATTTGATTGAAACGGATTTTTAAATCCAAATTTACGTAAGTTAGTTTTTTCTACACTATTCTTTATTTTTTCACACAATAATGGATTTTCAACACCATATTTTTTTGAACAAGTTTTTTTTGTTTTTTCTTTAATGACTTCAGATTGCATTGGGTATTCAACACCAAGATTTTTCAAACAAGATTTTTTGTGATTTTCTCTAATAACATGAGATTGCATTGAATATTCAACCCCATATTTTCTTTTCATTGTTTCTTTTATTTTATTCCTAATGATTTTTGATTGTAATGGATGTTCAACACCATATTTTTTTAAACTTTTTGTTTTTATATTGTTTTTATATTCATCATTTGTTTTTCTATATTCATCAGAACATTTTCTTGAACAACACACATTAAAACCTTTACTAAACCTAATGTATGCTGTTGGTTTATTACATATTTTACATTTAGGTATCTCATTAATATTATGACAAATTAAAAATATTTTACTTGTAAATGAAATGGAGTTATCGTATAAATCATTTATTTTATTATATAAATGATTGTAGTTTTTTTTAAAAAACGATTCTTTTAAATTATTGTCTAATATGTTATTATTAATATCTAAAATAATTTTTAATATTTCATTTTTCATATTATTATAAATACATTAATTATTTTACAAATATAATGATTTTTTTATAAAAACAATATTTTATATGAAATTAATTATTATATTTGGTATTTATTAAAAATAAAATATTATGGATTACGAAGAAAATAAATTAAAATTAATTTATATACTAAAAATAGGGTATAATGCAAAAAATGAAGGTCTTTATGAATTCATTTTTTCTCTTGATCCAACAAATATTGATGTAGAAGGCTGGATGTGGGATTTAAGCCCAGCGATAGATAATGCCACCCCACCCACTGAAACTTATATTGATGCAGTTTTTAGTTTAAAAACCAGTTCTTTTGATTTATCGGTTTTGCACGAAGCAGTAGATAGACCATATATGCATGGTTATTATACAATACATGCATTAGCATATGAAATAGAGAATGAAGAAAAAAATAATAGTGCTGGTGATTATGAAAAAATGTTTGAAAATCAAGATGAAGATGTCCCATTATTAGTTTTCCATTATGGTATGACTTTAACTAAAGTAAAAGATTTACTTAATGCTAGAAAAATTATTTTAAAAAATAATGAATTTGTTGAAGCTTCTTCAATAAAACTATAGTATTTATATTTGCTCATCTCACCATACTTGGGAGAAGGAGTTTCGGGGCTAGATACTTCCAGATAAGTACCTAGCCTTGCGGTTTTATAATATCGAGTATTTATTATTATAAAATTTTATAATAAATGCGTAGATATTTAAGTGACGAAGAAAAAGAAAGTGAAAAAAGAGAAGAACTTGAATTACAAGTACCTGAACATGTACCAGTTGTACCATATAATGTACAATTAGAAAGAGAAAAAGAAGAAAGAAGAAAACTAGTTGAAATTTTACGCAAAAAATCTAGTAAAATTCAACCAATTATTATTACTAATGATGGTAAAGTAAAAAAAGCTAGTGAATTAACACTTCTCGAACAAGAACATGAAATTATTCGTTGTGCTGCAAATCCAATATATTTCATAGAAACATATCTTACAATTTTTGACCAAACCAAAGGAATGGGTGGTGAAATTGTTCCATTCAAATTATATGATTTCCAAAAAGATTTAATACAAATTTATTTAAATAATCGATTCGTTATAACATCGAAATATAGGCAAGCGGGGATTTCGACTTGCTCCGCAGCATATATTGCATGGTATGTCATGTTTAATCAAAATCGAAGTGTTGCTATTGTTTGTGATAAACTTGAAACAGCACGTGATGAAATGATGAATGATGTTGTTATATTTATTGAAGGTTGTCCAACATGGTTAAGACCAAAAACAGGTAGAGGTACTAGTGAAAATTTTAAAGATACACAAAAATTAAAAAGATATGATAATGGTTCTTCTCTAGGTGCTTTTTCTTCAAAAGGGCTAAGAGGCTATACACCAACGCTTTTAGTGTGGGATGAAG
>Ga0265323_10000783_pt1 | contig 17013 bp, 14 predicted proteins | sample 41225metaG_FD_193580 | JGI IMG/M metagenome (GOLD analysis project Ga0265323, IMG submission 193580) | Rhizosphere microbial communities from Carex aquatilis grown in University of Washington, Seatle, WA, United States - 4-12-25 metaG | ecosystem: Host-associated > Plants > Roots > Rhizosphere...
AAGCCGGCGACGATGAGATGGGTTCGGCCGAATCTTTTGAGCGTTGCGTCGAGGGTGGTGCCGGCGAAGCCGCTGGGCAGGTGTTTGACGATCACGGTCTCTCCGGACTGTGGCACGACGGCATTGGCGATGGCTACGTCAGGACCAAGCGGATCGCAAATCGCTCCGCCTGGCCGGCCGTGTTGCACGACGTGAATGACCGGCGTGCCGGCGGCGCGGGCGCGGGCGAGGAGCCGGGCGATCTCCGCCAGGGCCAGGTCGACGCCGGGCAGCGGCAGACGGCCGTCGACGTAAACACGCTGCGCATCAACGATCACGACCGTGCTGTCGGCCAGACGGCCGGCGGGATAAGCGGCGCCAGAGATTTCGAGCAAGGTGGGTGGGGGGTAAGTCTGATCGTTCATGAGATTCCGAGGCCAGGATCTCACCACCGAGGCACAGAGAGCACAAAGTCAATTTATACGGAGAATCCAGGGCTGGCGCGGTGGTGCCAGTCGAGGGAAGGTGCCGTGCTCGGGAGGCAGCTTCCCAGCCACTGATCCCGTGCGCCGACCGTTTGTCTAATGTTTGCCGCCGACGGGCGGTCATGCTGTAATGTGCCAGCCGATGGATTCCGCGCCCTCCACTTCCATTCCAATCGCCGAGATCGGCCTGCGACAGCAGGCGAAGGAGCGGCTTTATGTCATTTGCCAGGCGGGTGGCTGGGGTTTCCTGTTCGTGCTGGGGGTGGTGGTCGCACTCTTGTTCTCGAAAAGCGAAGACCACAACGATCCCGTCAGCGTGGTCGCGATGCAGGCGGTGGCCACCGCGATCGGGCTGCTGCTCACCCACTTTGCGCGTCCGGTGGTCACGCGGTGGGGTTGGAAGCAGCTCGGCTGGCGCCCCCTCGTGCCGCGCGTTCTGGCGAGCAGTGCGGTGATGTCGTTCCTCTGGGGCTTGTTGAACTATGGCATCATCTACGGCGTCATGCGCACTCCTTGGACGGCGAAATTCAGCCTGTGGCTGCTGTTTCCCCTCAGTTGGATTCAAGGCACGACCCTGTTTGTCGGCTGGATGTGCATCTATTTCTTCTATCACCTTTTCGACCGGTTCAATCGGTCCGAGATCGAGCGGCTGTGGCTCGCGACGAGTGTGAAGGAGGCCGAGTTGCGGGCGCTCAAGTCGCAGATCAACCCGCATTTCATCTTCAATTCGCTCAACTCGCTGCGCGGGCTGATCGATGAAAACCCTGATCGGGCCCGGCAGGCCGTCACCCAGCTCGCGAATCTCCTGCGCTATTCGCTGCAATCGGGCCAGCTGGAAACCGTGCCCTTCGAAGACGAGCTGCGCACGGTCAACGACTATCTTGCCCTCGAACAGGTGCGTCATGAGGAGCGCCTGCGGGTGAGGCTCGATGTCGAGCCGGGCGTGCTCAACCTGTCGATTCCGCCCATGTTGCTGCAGACCCTGGTGGAAAACGCGGTCAAATATGGGATCGCGCCGCGGCGTGAGGGCGGCGAGATCGCGATCACCGCGCGCTGCGAATCCGGTCAGCTCCGTCTCCAGGTCACGAATCCCGGCACCCTGGCGGCGGGCGGCGGCTCAACCGGGGTCGGCCTGCGCAACGCCGCCGAGCGGCTGCAGTTGCTTTTCGGCGACCAGGCCAGGCTCGATTTGCGCGAGAACCCGCCGGGCTGCGTCACCGCGGGCGTCGTCATCCCCTTGGAGACAGGGCCGGGCATGGGGACGCGGGCTCTGAGTTCGCCCCGGGGTACGGACACCCTCGGTCGGCAGGCGCGGCGGACGGACCAGAAGACGGTACTCCCCGCATGAAAGCCCTGCTCATCGACGACGAACGCCTGGCGCGGAACGAGCTCCGGCGGCTGTTGGCAAAGCACGCGGACATCACGATTGTCGGTGAGGCGGCGAACGCCGATGAGGCGCGCGCCGGCGTCGGCCAGCTGAGCCCCGAACTGCTCTTTCTCGATATCCAGATGCCGGGTGACGACGGATTCGCCCTGCTGGAATCGCTGGAGCTGCCACTGCCGCAGGTGATCTTCACCACGGCCTACGATGAGTTCGCGGTGAAGGCGTTCGACTTCAACGCGCTCGACTATCTGATGAAGCCGGTGGATCCCGCGCGTCTGGCCGCGGCGCTCGAGCGGTTGCACAAGCGCGAGGGATCGCCGTCGGGTTCGCCTCTCTCCGCCGGGCGAATCGCGCGGCTGGCGCCGGAGGACAAAGTCTTCGTGCGCGAAGGTGAGCGCTGCTGGTTCGTCGAGCTGAAGACGATCCGCCTCATGGAGAGCGAAGGCAATTACACCCGGGTGCATTTTGGCGATGCCCAGCCGCAGCTGTTTCGTTCGCTTAATGCCATGGAAGAGCGGCTCGATCCCCGCTGCTTTTTCCGGGCCAACCGCCGCCAGATCATCAACCTCGCCTGGATCGACCGGATCGAACCGTGGTTCAGCGGCAGTCTCCTGATCCATCTGAAGGGCGGTTTGAAAGTCGAGCTCTCCCGCCGCCAGGCCCAGGCTTTCCGCGAACAGATGAGCCTCTAAAAACAAAACCTTGAAATGGGGAAACATTGAACGAGCCAACCCTGAAAAATTGAAACCCTGAAACCCTGAAACTGGGAAACAGCGGGCCAGAGAGTGGCGAGATTCGAGAACTAGGCGAGCGATGAGCAGTTTCCTCCATCGAGTCTATCGCCTCTTCGCTTGCCTGATTTCTTGGTTTCCTAGTTTCTAGGTCTTTCCGTGCCCTATGATCCAAGCCCGTAATCTCACCAAGGTCTTTCACGACAAGAAACGCGGCGAGATCCGTGCCGTGGATGACCTCTCCTTCATTTGCCAGCCCGGCCAGATCTACGGGCTGCTCGGCGCCAACGGCGCCGGCAAGACCACCACGCTGCGACTGCTCGCCACGCTTCTGCGACCGACCAGCGGCAGCGCCACCGTGGCCGGGTTTGACACCGTCGCGGAGCCGGAGCGGGTGCGGGCGAACGTCGGTTTTCTGGCCACCAGCACGGCCCTGTACGGCCGGCTGACCGCGCGCGAGACCATCACCTATTTTGCCCGGCTCAACGGCCTGTCCGACTTGGCGATCGCCGAACGGCTGGCCCGGCTGGCCGACGAGCTTGAGTTGCACGAGTTTCTCGACCGCCGGGTGGAGAAGTTCTCGACCGGCATGAAGCAGAAGACCTCCATCGCCCGCACCTTGGTGCACGATCCCGCCGTGCTCATCTTTGACGAGCCGACCGTCGGACTCGACGTGATGACCGCGCGCAACATCATCCGCTTTGTCCGCGACTGCCGGTCCCGCGGCAAGACCGTCATCTACTCCACCCACGTCATGAGCGAGGTGGAAAAGATCTGCGACACGATTGGCATCATTCATCAGGGCCGGCTGGTGGCGGAAGGCCCGCTGGCGGCGCTGCAGGAGCGCTACCACGACCGGGACCTGGAAGAGATTTTCATCCGCGCCGTCGGGGCGGAACAGGAGGACACCGCATGAGCCTGCACAATATCCTCACGGTCTACCGCAAGGAGCTCCGCGATTCGCTGCGCGATCGCCGGACGCTGATCTCCATGATCGTCATTCCGGTGCTGATGATTCCCGGCATCATGATTGCTGTGGCGGGCATCACGATGAAGATGGTCAACAAGGCCCGCGAAGAGATCCCGACGGTAATGGTGCTGGGCGGCGATGATTCGCCGGCCGTGCGCGGGGCGCTGGCGGCGGACGCGAAGCTGCGGCTCGTTAACTTCGCAGCAGACTGGACGCGGCAGATCTCCGACAAGCAACTGCGCGCCGCGGTCGAAATCCCGACCGGATTCGACTCGGCGCTTGAACGGGGGGCGCCGGCCGAAATAAAGATCTACAACTACGAGGGCGAGCTGCGCTCAGACCTAGCGGCCGGCGAATTGCGGGATGTTCTCAATCGCTACCGCGAGAAGACAGTGGCGGCCCGGCTGGCTGGCCGCGGGTTGCCGGCGACTTTGGTGAATCCGTTTGAAACGAAGACCAAGAACGTGGCGCCCCCGGAGAAAGTGGCTGGCAACCGGTTTGGCGGGATGATTCCCTATCTGTTTATCTTGCTCTGTTTCACCGGCGCGATGTACCCGGCGATGGATTTGACTGCGGGGGAGAAAGAGCGGGGCACCATGGAGACCATCCTTTGCAGCCCGGTGGCGCGGACCGACCTTGTGTTGGGCAAATTCCTGATGGTGCTGACGGCCTCGCTGACGACGGCGGTGGTCTCGATTGTCACGACAGGAGTGACCTTCGTTATCATCGGTCTCATGGCCGGGGGGGCGGCCGCGGCGGCGCAATCGGGCCCGATGCCGACGCTCGATCCAGCCGGACTGCTGCTGGTCCTGGCCTTGGTGTTGCCCGTAGCCGTGCTGTTTTGTTCGGTTTTGCTCGCCGTTTCACTTTTCGCCAAAAGCATCAAGGAAGCGTCGAGTTATGCGACGCCGTTGATCGTCCTCATTATTGTCCCGGCAATGATGGGGATGATGCCGGGAGTAGAACTCAACGCCAAGCTGGCGCTGGTGCCGATCCTCAACATCGCGTTGGCGAGCAAGGAACTGGTCTCGGGGGTTTTTCATTGGAACTACCTCGCCCTCATTTTCGGGTCGACCTGTGTCTACGCCGCGGCCGCACTGGCGGTCTGCGTGCGCATGTTCAACCGGGAGGAAGTGCTGTTTCGAACCTGAGGGGAGCCGCGAGGCCCAATCCCAAGATTGCTCCGGCCGGCCCGGCGAACGTGGCGAATGCGACCTCGTCCCGGGAGAGCTTTGTCGCAACTCATTCGTAATAAGGCTTAGGCAGAATCCCTAGCCCGATTGATGGGAGCACCCGTCGGCGCGAGGGAGTCAACCCGGTGGCACTGGCGTCCGATAAAAACGGGTAAATCCGCCGGCCAGATGCTTAAATGGATTCCGTAAGAGCCGAGCCTGTTGTAGTTTCTCCTTCCTCTTTCAGGGTCTATCAATCTTTTCCCGGCATGAATTCTATCAAGAAGGTCTTACTGGTGCACGGCGATCAGCCGGCCAGCCGCACCCTGACTCTCTTGCTGGCGGGGGCTGGCTACTATGTCCGGTCATGCGCGCAGCCGGCGGCGGCCATCGAAGCCGCTCACGGCGAATGGTTCGATCTCTCGCTGGTCGCGGATCCGCTGCCGGAGATGAGCAGTTTCGGTCTCATCGAGGCGCTGAAGAAACTCCAGCCCAGCCTGGCGGTGCTCCTGCTGGTGAACCAGCTCGAACTGCCGTCGGTGATCAAGGGTATCCGTGTTGCTGTTACCGACGTGCTGGCCCCGGGCAACGACTGGGCGCTGGTCTTGCAGCGGGTCAACGCCATCCTCCGGCCCGGCCAGGAGGCGGCGCCGAGTGACGTCACCCCGGAGGTGCTGGCCGAGGTGGAAGCCATTTTGGCCGAGATCAGCGGCGATTCCACCGAGGCGGGATCGGCGGGCGACGGGCGCGCCGAGTGGGTGCGCCTGGTGAGACAGCGCGACGGCTTGAAAAGCGTGGTGGAGCGGCTGGCCCAGGAGAAGACCGCGCTCGAAGCCGAATTAAGGAAACAGCTGGCGCAGCAGACCGACGCGGCGCGCCAGCAGACGGAGCTGAACGAGGTGCGGAGCGAGCGCGAGATCGTCGCGGCGGCGCAGATTTCGGTGGATGAAAAGGCCCGGGCGGTGGCGGAGGCGCGGCAAGCCCTGGCGCGGGAACGAGCGGCGCTGGCGGCCGAACGCGACCAAGGCCGGCCGGAGGAGGAAGTGCAACGCCTCAAGGCAGCGGAAGCGCTGAGCGATGATCTCCATTCGATGGAGAACAAGCGCTCCGACCTGCGGGCGGACGAGGTTCGCCTGCGGGAAGAAGCGGTACAGGTGCGACAGGGGCAGATCCGCCTGGAAATGGACCGGCGGCAGTTGCAGGAGGACATGGACCTGTTGCGGCAACAGGAGGCGAATCTCCAGTCGTATGAGCAACGGTTGCGCGCGATGGGCGAGGCCGCCGAGGCCGAACGTGTCCAGAGCGCCGCTCCCCGTCCGTCCCGCGATCCCTTCCAACGCGATGCGACGCTGGAGGCGGCCTGGACCCGGCTCGATCGGGCCATGGATATGCTGGAGGCGGAACGGCGTAATTTCAGCGGGGAAAAGCTCATCTTGAAAGAAGAGCTGGCGCGATTGAAGGAGAAGGAGGAGGCGTTGCTGCGGAGGGAGCAGGCCGTGGAGACACAGCTCGGGCCGGACGCCGGTCGAGAGCTGCCGCGCGCTTCCTTCACGCAGGGACGGCTTAAGGCCGCCAAGGCCATTTTTGCCAGCGGCAAAAAGTGATCCCGCTCCGGCGGTGGCCGGGAACTGCCCCTGGTTTTCCAGGACAAGTTCTTTCAGGACCCGAACAATCTCGACCCGGAGTTTCTCGTCATCGGGACCGAAGGGGTTTCCTGGCGCGACCGGTGGTCGTCCCTTCCGCCCCGATGAATTTGGTCGGATCCGATGAGGTTGATCCGGCTATCGGGCGAGGGTGAGCGCCACGGCGCCGGCCACGGCAACAGCTCCGCCGACGATCGAGCGGCCGGCTGGCCGCTCGCCCTCGAGCAGATAGCTGAATGGAATGATGATCAGCGGCGTGGTGGCGACGATCGGCAGCACAATCCCGCTGGGCGTGGTGGCCAGGGCCCATTGGTAACAGCTCACGCCGATGACGGCCCCGCAAAGAGCGTTGACGAGAATCCACAGGTGGCCGCGCGCCGTGGGGGGTGCCGCGGTCTCCGCCGCTCGGCGCCGCTGGACCAGGGCGCGCACAATAAAGAACGCCGCCGTGATCGCCAGGCCGCCGATCGTGCGCTGATAGGCGGCGGTGATTCCGTCGATTGACTCGCCGGCATGAAGGGCGGCCTCCCCGGCGCGGCGGCTGACCACGGCGCCGAGGCCTTGGCCGGCGGCGGCGAGAAATCCCCAGAGGAATCCGATGGGTCGCACTCGGACACGGGCCGGGTGCTTTGGAGTGGGCATCAAGGCGAGCGCGACTCCCCCGAGGATGACCGTACCCCAAAGGAATTGGCCGGACGAAAGCCGGGTTCCGATCCATAGCCATTCGGCTACGATGGCGATCGGTACGGCCAGACATTGGCCCATGAGGATCGACAGCCGCGAACCAAGCATCGGCAAGGCATTGAAGCTGGCGAGGTCGCCCAAGCCCATGCCGATCAATCCACTGAGCATGAACCAATTGCGTCCGGCTCCGCCGAGCCCCCTTCCCAGCGCGTGTGCCAGAGCACCGAGGCAAACGAGCGCTACCAGCAGCCGGCCCAGGTTGGCGCGCGTGATCCCGACCGCCGTGATCGACCGGTTCGCGAAGATCGTGGACAAAGAGAAGAAGATGGTGGTGAGAAACGCGCCGAGCATGGCCGAAGGGAGAACATGGGCGAAAACCTTCCGAGGAAAAGCAAAAGTGAAAAGGCCTCCGGCCTGCGCGATGTCTTTCGGCCTAATCGCCGGGGGGGTTGAGCCGATATCAAGGAATCCGCCATGATGCTCGTCGAACGTTACCTTCGCTTTTCAACCCCCGTCTTGTGTGCCGGGCCGGCTGGGGCGTTCTTCACCTACGGCCTCGAGATCGCCGGTAATGCCGAGGCGGGTTTGGTGCGCCTCCGGGCGGTGGACGCCGATGGGCATCCTTCACCGTTCACCGTTCTGGTGAATCTTCACGAATTCGAGCATCTGCGCCGGATCTGCACGGCGCCGGCCGGCGTGGGCGTGCTCCCGGTGGGAGGGGGGACGAGTGTTTCCGGCTGCGACAAGGGCGGGCACCTGATGCTGTGCGAGCAGGCGACCCTGGAAATTGAGCGCGACTCGCTGGGCGTGCTGGTGCTCGCACCCGGACCCGACATCCCTTGGTCCTTGGGTGTGCCCGCTGACCAGGTAAACGATTTTCTCGCGGCGCTTGAGGCCTGCACCGTTGGCGCGGCGCTGGCCGCGGTGGCGTAGCACTTTTGCGTTTTTGGCAATAAGACAGACGTTGGGATAATGTCCCACGCCCTCCGGCCACGTTTCACCAACCGGCTCGCCCGGGAGAAATCGCCCTACCTCCGGCAGCATGCGCATAATCCGGTCGACTGGTTTCCCTGGGGCGAGGAGGCCTTCGCCAAGGCGCGGGCCGAGCAGAAGCCCATCTTCCTCTCCGTCGGTTACTCGACCTGCCATTGGTGTCATGTGATGGCGCACGAGTCGTTCGAAAACGAGGCGGTCGCCCAGGCGCTCAACCGCGATTTCGTGTCGGTGAAAGTCGACCGGGAGGAGCGCCCCGATGTCGACCGCGTCTACATGACCTATGTGCAGGCCGCAACCGGACAGGGCGGATGGCCGATGAGCGTCTGGCTGACGCCCGGGCTCAAGCCGTTCTACGGAGGGACCTATTTTCCACCCGAAGACCGGTGGGGCCGGCCCGGCTTCGTGGCGATTCTGACTGCATTGGCGCAGGCGTGGGCCAACGAGCAGGAGCAGTTGCTGGCCGAGGGCGACCGGGTGACGGCAGCGCTCCGGCAATATTCCGGGGGCCAAAACTCCCAACGCCAAATTCCAAATCCCAAAGGCCAAACCCAGAGCCCAGACCCGAAAAAGCGAAACGCGGAACCGGACTTTGGTGTCCTGGTGGCGGCAGGAGACGAGGCGGGCAAAGAGTGTTTTAGGCAACTCGCCGAATCATACGATGCCGCGCACGGCGGATTCGGCGGGGCGCCCAAATTCCCTCGCGCGGCGGTGTTCAATTTTCTCTTCCGGACCGCGGTGGTGCCAATCGCGGAAAACGGGAACCGGAACGTGGAGGAGAGAGAAGGCGGAATCCTTTCCGGTACGCCCGATTCTCCACCCGAAATCGCCGGCGCGGCCGTGAGGATGGCTACCCAGACGCTGCGCAAGATGGCCGAAGGTGGGATTCATGACCATGTCGGCGGCGGATTTCACCGCTACTCGGTCGACGACGAGTGGTTGGTGCCGCATTTCGAGAAGATGCTCTACGATCAGGCGCAGTTGGCGGTCAGCTATCTCGAGGCGCGGCAGGCAACCGGGGACGAACGCTACGCCTGGGTGGCCCGGGGCATCTTCGACTACGTGTTGCGGGACCTCGCGCATCCGGCAGGCGGATTCTATTCGGCCGAGGATGCGGACAGTGAAATACCGGAGAGCGGAGAGCGGAAACCGGAGACTCGTTCAGCGGGGAACCGTCCAGAAACGTTAGGAAGTGGGTCGGTCGACGCCGGCGGATCTCTCCGATCTCCTGTCTCCGCTCTCCGCTCTCAAGAGCGCGCCGAGGGAGCATTCTACCTTTGGACGAAAGAAGAGATCGGGCAGGTGCTGGGAGATGGAGCGGGTTTCTTTTGCGCCCATTTCGAGGTGGAGGCGTCGGGCAACGTGTCGGGGGCGCGCGATCCCCATGGCGAGTTTCGCGGCAAGAACATCCTGCGAGAGCGCCAGCCGCTGGCGGACACGGCCCGGCAGTTCGGGTTCGACCTCGCGACGGCGGGCGACCGTCTCCGGGCCGACCTCGATCGGTTGCGCATAGCGCGCGCCCGGCGCCCGCGTCCGCACCTTGACGACAAGATCATCACCGCCTGGAACGGCTTGATGCTCTCCGCTTTGGCCAAGGGATCCCAGGTGCTGGGAGCGGTGGCTCGCGCGCGGGCATTGGCCGCGGCGGAGGCAGGTGACGGCGAGCGCCAGCGAGTGGATTATCTGGCTGCCGCCGTGCGCGCGGCGGAATTCCTGCGGCGCGAGCTATGGGACGAGGCCACCGGAGTGCTCTGGCGCTCGTCGTGCGAAGGGCGGGGCAGCGCGCCCGGCTTTGCCGAGGATTATGCGTACCTGATTCAGGGCTTGCTCGACCTCTATGAAGCGACGTTTGACCTCCGCTGGCTGCAATGGGCCGGGCAATTGCAGTCCAGAATGGACGAACTGTTTTGGGATGCGGATCGCGGCGGCTACTTTAATTCGCGGGCGGAAGACCGATCCATCATCGCGCGATTGAAGGAAAACTACGACGGCGCCGAGCCGGCGCCGAGTTCGGTGGCCGCGCTCAATCTGCTGCGGCTGGAGGCCATGATCGGGGGGCACGAGAATCCCGATTCTTCCGGCCTGGGCCATGCGGAGCGGGCGGCACAGTGTTGGGAGGCCTTTCGCAGTCAGTGGGAGACCGCGCCCCACAGCTTGCCCCAGATGTTATGCGCGCTGAAATTCATGCGATGGCCGGCGCGCGCGATCGTGATCGCCGGAGATCCGCGGGCCGATGATTTCCGGGCATTGGCGGCGGTGACGCACGAACGCCTCGGTCCGCGGCACGTGCTGCTCGCCGCCGACCAGGCCGAAGGTCAGGCGTGGCTGGCGGAGCGCCAGCCCCATCTGGCGGAGATGAAGACAATCGATGGCCGCGCCGCGGCCTATGTCTGCGAGAACCTCACTTGTCAGCAACCAGTGACCGATCTGGAGGCTCTGCGGCGGATTCTCTGGGGCTGACAGAAGACCGTCGGGAACTGAAGGGCGGCGCGCCAGCCTTCGCTAGAGCTCCGGCTAGGCAAGCTGCTGCCGCCAAAGTCGGACCCATGGGAGCGGATTCCTACTTACTCCTCGCTGCTTTGCCTGCGGCCTAGTTGTCCTCAGCCACTTGGAGCTGGGGCGTGATCTCCGGACTGGCGCCGGCTTCGACCGCCTTTTGTACCGCGCCGATGATCGCAAGCACGTCAGGCCGTCGGGCGGCGTACACCAGCAGGCTGATCTGGTCGGCGGTCAGCGCGGCATCGAGCACGGCTGCAGCCAGTTTCCGGCAGTTCTGCTCGGCCTCCCGCCGGAAGGCCGCGATCTGCCGGCGCGCAGTCGCCACGGTTTCCGGTCGCGAGAACGGGATGCCGCTGGCGGCCTCAAGCCACAGCAGAGCCAGCGCCTGAAACTCCGCGGAATCGGCCGCATACCCCATCTTCTCCATCAGTCCGGCCAGGGTGTCGATCTTCACCCGCCGGCCTCGCTCGACGTTGATCACCGTGTTGCGGTGGCACCCGGCGCGTCTCGCCAGCGCTTCATGGCTGAGATTGCGGGCTACGCGCAGCTGTTGGAAAAGCTGGGTGTAGGGCATGTCGGTCTCGATGCCGCCGCGCCCAGTGTTTGTCAACGCACGTGGCGGAAAATCATAGATGGACAAAAAATGGTGGATCGAAAAGTGGTGGGCATGATGCCGAGAGATCCTTCAGGTTCCGCCATCTCCCGTCGGGCCGCCTATCGAGTCCAGCTGACGGCGGCGTTGCTGCTGGTGTGCCGGAAGGTCCGGCGCCTTCAGACGTCGCCCGAGGCGCGGGCGGCATGCGACGACATCGCCCGGGAGCTGCGGACCCTGGCGGCCGGTTTGAAACGTCGGCCCACCGGAAAACGCTAAGGGCTTGGCACGCCGGGCCGGCTCCGCTGGAGTGGGCGACCGCAATGAATGACGAACGGCTCGCCCGGCTGGAAGAAAAGCTCGCGTGGCTCCAGCGCCACGTGACGGCGCAGGACAAGGCCATGCTTGAGCTGGCCGAGCAGATCGGGCAGCTGAAACGGAAACTGTCGGAGCTCAGCCAGAGGCCGGGCGCAGAGTCTGCCCCTTCGCCCGAGAACGACGGACGTCCGCCGCATTATTGACGGTCGGGCTAAAGGGAGGAGGAACGAAAGCCCGGACGGCGTCTTGCGCGGCTCAAGCCGCAATCCAAAGGGGAACGGATGGATTCTCCCCACGGATCGCTCGATCCGGGCGGAAGGGCCTCAAGCCGAAAGCTTCTGGTTCTTGCATTGCCATTCGGGCCAGCTCTTGGCGATGTAGCGCTGGCCCTCCTCGAGCACTGCGCGAATGAGTGGAGTCGGTTCGCCATGCCAGAGGGCGGCGATCTCGAGGGGTTCGAAGCCGTCCAACGGCAGGATTTTAACCTGGGGATGCCGCGCGACTCCGGGCAGGTTCACATTTACGCCAATGCCGTAGCCATCGGCCACATATTGCGTCACGTTTTCCAGAGAGCTCGCCTCGATCGTCGGCGGCCAATCAACCCGAATGCGCTGCAGGCCTTTCTTGAACAACCGGCTGATGGTCTCGATGGCAGGGAGGATGATCAACGGATCCGTGATGCGCCCTTGCGCCCAGATTTCCGCTGCCGCCTTGATCTTCGATCGCTTGTGAACGAGCAGCACCAATGGAACGCGCATCAACCGCAAGCAGCGAAGGTGCGCCGGCGGCCGGTTTTCGAGCGGCGTGACGGCGAGGTCAATCTGTCGATCGAGCAGCCACGCCTCCAACTGCGGCGTAAAGCCCGATTGCAGGCTCAGGCGCACGTCCGGGTGCTTCTGGCGCAGTAATTGGATGATCTTGGGCAGATACTCCCGCAGCACCAACTCAGGCGCGCCGATGCGAATGAGCGGCGAGGATCCCTTGCGGAGCCGTGCGGCGACGGTTTCAAGGTTTTCAAAGAAGGGCTGGATGTGGGCCAACAGTTGCTCGCCCTCCGGGGTCAAGCGAAACGGGTTCCGGTTGAAGAGCTTCCTTCCGAGGTCTGCTTCGAGCAGGAGGATCTGGCTGCTGACGGCGGGCTGCTGAATGCCATAGGGAATGTGCCGCACCGCCCGGCTGATGCCACCGTGGCACGCCACATAGTAGAACAGCTCGAGATGATGAATATTCATCATGCGGCGGCACAGTGGCAACTTGCCCTCCGTTATGCAATGTCCTTCCCGCCGTCGCCGGGTCAACGGAACCGTTCGCATTTCTCAATCGGTTAGAGCGGTTCAAATCGAACTGTGGCCGAGAATGCGAACGTAGCTGCGAGCGCCAGCGAGCGGATGGTTCGTCCACTCGCCCGTTCGACATGCTCAGGGCCTTGAGCGAGGTCGAGGGGCTGGCGCTCGCGGCTACACTTTTTCTGAAACCGCTCTGGTCCGAATGAAGCCCTTATCGGCTTCGATATTCCGCGGTGACCCAGGTGGCGCGCGTTGTCCCCAACGCGCTGGCCGCGTCCACGCAGTTGCCGGAGGAGCTGGCCCACGAGTTCAGGCGGGAGTCTCCCAGCGCGAAGACCCCCAGACGCATCCGGCCGTTTCTAAGAGATTTCTGATTGGGCCGGCGGCCGGCCCCTGAGCCATTGATATTTTTGCCAAAGGACTATCACAGCAAGGAAGGTCCCCAGCAACGAAGGGGTAAAGCTGTCGCCAAAGCCGTGCCACACCTTCTGGAAAGGAATCGGACGGGGTCTTGGGTTTGGGCTCAGAACGTGACGGAGACTTCCTGTTCGCTACCGGGAGCGAGCGTGAGCGGGCCGATGGGTGCCTCAAGCTTGTCGTTCTTGTAGATTCGACAGATGACAGGTCCAGAGGCCTCTTCGGTCTCCCAACGCCAGCGGCCGATGGAGACGAATTGCAGCGAAACGCCTTTGTTCCAGCTCAGGCCCGCACCCTCACCGCGCAGGTGGAGTTTGTTGCCGATGCCAATGTAAGAAACGACCGTGAGCCGCGTCCGGCCGTCGGCGGACGGACGCGCGACCGGCTTGTTCTCTTCGGGAGGAACCTGGGAGAAATTCTCGGGCGTCGGGGGCTCGTCGGCGACGGGTTCGGCAATCAGTTCCACCGGCGCCGGGCGCGCAATCGGAATCTCCACCGGAGGCGTTGACCCGACGCCCGCCCCGGCGGCGGTTTCGACGGGCGGGGTGGATCCGGTCCTGGGTTTTCTGGGAGCGCGCGGCTTGCGCGGTTTCGATGAAGCGAACGGCTCAGAGGTTTCAGCCGATGGAGCCGGTGAGGCAGGCTGATCGACGCTGGCAAACGGCGAAGCGGAGACAGGCGATTCGAAGGATGGCGGCGCGACTTCAGGGCTGGACATCGGCAGCGGCGCGGCAGCCGTGGCGGGTTCCATTGCGGCATCGATGACTGCAGGCGGGACCATCGGCACAGGCGGCGCGATGACCTCTGGGACTGCGGAGATCGGGTCAACCACCGGCGCCGCCTCCGAAAGCGCCGGCGTGGGTTCGGCGATGGTGGAAAAATCGTGGACGGTCGTGGACAGGGGCTTGGCCGCCATGGGGGGCTCGGAGCGGGAAGGCGCGCGTTCCGAGAAGGTCTGCCAGTCCGGAGCAGCCACCGGTGCCGGGACGGAAACTGGCTCCTCCACGACCGGCGAAGCTGCCGCGGCCATGGGTTCGACTGGCATGGGGTCAGGTTCGACTGGCACCTGTTCCAAGCGGACCGGTGTCGGCAAAACGATGGCAGGCGGGGGCAACGCTTCGCGGATGGATTCCGCAGCCTTCGCGGCTGCCTTCACCGCAGCCTGCAGTCCTGCGATCCGGCGGTCGAGGTCGGGGAGCGCAACCGCAAGCTTCTCCTGCAATTCGGCGGCGGTCGCGAGCTGTTGCCGGACGCCCGTCGCGACTTCCGTCCAGCGCGCGAGGGACTGGGTGATCTCCCCGGCGGCGGCGGTCTGGCGCTCGCTTCCCACCGCGCGCAGCTGGGCCAGTTCCTGTTCCAGCCGGGTCTTGTCCTTGTTCTCGGCTGCGACCAGCTGCTGATTGAATTCGGCGATTCTTTCCTGCAAACGGAAGGGCAGACGCTCGGCGGTCTGGACGTTCTTGGTGGCGATCTCCTCAATGGTCTTGAGCTGGTTGGTGGAATTCTGCAGGTGTTCGGACGCCGCGATGAGTCGTTTGAACTGTTCGCCCAATTCATGGCGCAGGGACGTCGCGGCGTCTTCCTGGTCGCGCGCATAGTTGACGATGAATGGAATCATCAGCACGACGATCCCCGCCACGACGCAGCCGGTGATGACGAAGAGCGGCAGCGGTGAGATCGGATCGGAATGACGGGCGGCGATGAACCAAGCGAGCGCGAGCAGCACAATGTCGCTGAGGATGAACGGGAGCTTGGGCAGCCGCGGGGCGTTGTCGAATTTCATGGTTGGGTGCGCGAGGTGAAACTGCGGAACGCTCGCATTTTGCAGGGGGAGCGTTTCTGGCTCAAGGTAAAATCTGCCCCGGCCTCAAACGCGAAGATCCGGCAGCGGATGCCAGGGTGGTTGATAATGACGATCGGCCGGCCGGGTCTCCGCTTTCTCGTTTCCGGCCTCCCCTTTCCGATCTCCGGTTTCACCAATGGCGCCACGCCAGCGCGCAAAGGGAGAGGAGCATGCCGATGCGGATGGCACCCTCGAAGGTCAGGATCACGAGCACCCATTTGAGCCCACTGCCGCGGCGAAGGGCAAAGCCAAGCCCGGAGATGACGAGCAGCATCAGGAATTGAAAACGGCCCAACGGCTGGAAAAGCATGATCACCATCCATGTCCAGTAGGCCAGCAGCGCCAGGCTCCAGCAGGCGGCCGCCGGCTCACTCAGGCCAAGTTCGCGCGGATCGATGCCCCGCGCGATTTGCTTGAGGCCCAGGTAGCGCTCTGCGATCACGAGCTGCCAGATCTCGAACGCGAAGAACACCGGGGCAAGGGCGAAGAGCAGAGCCACACGTTCAGCCTCGCGCCGAAACGGCCCGCTGCCAAGGCCAGAGCGCGACGTCATCTATTACTGAGTCTTGCGGAATGAAGTGACACTGGTGGCGCGCGTTGTCCCCAGCGCGTCCAGAGCGTCTTGTGGACAAGCCGCTCCACCTCTGGAAGTCACTTCATTCTGCAAATCTCAATAAATGACAAATGACTCGCGGGCCGACGCGAGCGGCCCGGGCCGCGCTTTTCCCACCCCGTAGAGGCAAAACACTTTCCTGCTGCAAGGCGGAACAGAACTGCCAGCATGCCGGAAATGACTTATCGCAAGGCGACTTCGGCTGACTACCCGTTGTTGGGCGCGCTGAATCATCAATTGATTCGCGACGAAGGGCATCGCAACCCCATGAATGTGGCGCAGCTGACGGAGCGCATGCGCCGCTGGCTGGGCACGGGCGAATACACCGGGCGCATCTTCGAGGAAAACGGCCAGATCGTGGCCTATGCGCTCTATCGGGCGTTGGCGGAGGAAGTCTACTTGCGGCATCTGTTCGTGGTCCGTGGCCGGCGCCGGGAGGGAATTGGCCGGCGGGCGGTGAACCTGTTGCGGGAGGAGATCTGGCCGCGCGGCCATCGGCTGACCGTCGAAGTGCTCTGCGCCAATACGGCGGGCGTCGCGTTCTGGAAGGCGATGGGCTACCGCGAATACTCGCTTAGCCTGGAGATCATGCCCGACAAGCGGACCTTGCCTTGACGGGGCAGCGGGAAGGTCGGTTGCGCCCCATGCCTGCCAGCGGGCTTCCTGCACCGGCACACCAAACGGTTCGCGAGGGCCCGAGGTGATTTGCCAGCAATGGCTCGGATCCGGGCCGGGCCGGGTCGCGGGGACTACGACGGCGGGGCCGACTCCGCCGCCGGGCAAGCCGGCAGGCGGTTTGGCGCCAGCTCCGTATCGTGGCGCAGATGACGGGCGCCGAGCAACCAGAGCAGGCCAGCGACGAGGAACATGATGCCGACCACAAAAAACCCAGCCTCCATGCTGTATTTATCGCTGAGGACGCCAATGACGACCGGCGAGATCACGTCGCCCAAGAGGTGGATCACGAAGATATTGAGCGCGAATCCGGCGGCGCGCATGGAAGGATGCATTACATTGGCGAGGATCGTGTTGGTCGGGCCGGTGTTAAAAAACAGGCAGAAGCAGGCGAGGAAGATCAGCACCCAGCCGAGGGGGAACGGCGCCACGAGCACCGCGAGAAAGAGCGGGAAACCGGCCAGCATCGCCGCGCCTGACACCAGAAAATACGCGCCGGGGAAACGCGGGCGCAGCTTGTCGCCCGCCCAGCCGCCGAGATAGGTGCCGACGAATCCCGCCGCGACGACGATGGCACCGAAGACAGTGATCGGAGAAGCGCCCGTGCCGGGGCGCTGCGTCAGATAGTACGGCATCCAAAACGCCATCCCGCCGATGGCGAAGGTCATCGCGGTCATGCCGAGGGTGCAGAAAACGTAGGACGGCGTCTGCAGCAGCAGCGCATAGTCG
>Ga0265323_10000784_pt1 | contig 17007 bp, 13 predicted proteins | sample 41225metaG_FD_193580 | JGI IMG/M metagenome (GOLD analysis project Ga0265323, IMG submission 193580) | Rhizosphere microbial communities from Carex aquatilis grown in University of Washington, Seatle, WA, United States - 4-12-25 metaG | ecosystem: Host-associated > Plants > Roots > Rhizosphere...
CGCCTCCCGTTGGTCGGCCCCGAACGGTCCAAAACTTACCAGAAAGGAAACCCTACTTCCGTCTACCTCCCTGCCGGTTTTCAGGCTCATCCTTCGATGAGAATATGCTCGGGGATGCCGCTAGCGGTGAGAGTACAGCACCGCGATGAGGGCGATCAGGCACAGGATGCCGAGGACCAGGAACGTGATCTTCCAGGCGCTGTAGGGGCGTTCGCCCGCCACGCCTCCGGTGCGCGCGTTGACCACCACCTGGTAGGGCTTGTTGCGGAAGCGGTAGGCGCCCATCCAGACGGGCAGCAGCAGGTGGCGGAAGGCGGTATTCGAGTAGGCGGTCTCGACCATGATCACGCGCTGCTCGTCGCCGCCAATGTCGGCGCGCACGTCGCCGTCGATCACGCGCGCCATCACTCCCTTGGCTTCCTCGTAACCCTCGGGGAGTTCCACCTGATAGCGCTGGGCCTTGAAGCCGGCCAGGTAGGCGGGCTCGTAGGGGTCGAGCGAATCCAGATCCCAGGGCGCCAGCGCGTTGAGCCGCTTCTCGGGGACCGCGCGGGAGGCGGCGATCAGGACGTCCTGAAAAGACCGGGACACCTGGCCGGAGACCGGAAACCAGCGGGTGCGCATCACCTCGCGGGTCTTCGTCTCGTTGTCTTCCTCGTAGGTCTCGGTTTCGTAATAATGGTCGCCGCGCTCGCCGGTATAGCGGCTGAAGGTGTCGGCGTCGTAGGTCCAGAAGGGGAGATAGAGGCCCGCGATACCCTCCTGGCGGGCCAGGCGCTTGAGCGCATTGGGCGCGAACCAGCGGGTCTGAAGCCAGGCGCGGACCTGGGTTTGAGCCTGATCCCTGGGGACTTTGAAGGGGAGCACGGCGTCGGGTGCCACCAGCGGGTCGGCGGCCTTGGGCTGGGTGACGACGTTGGCGCCGCAAAAGGGGCAGGCTCCGGCGATTTCGGGAGGTTGAAAAGAAACCACGCTGCCGCAGCCGGAGCATTGCAACTGGAGAGAATCGGTGCTGAGAGGGCGCAGATGGGCGTCGCCGGCCAGGGCCAGAAACTCATCGAGCGGGTGGGATGGAATGGCAGCGGCCGGCGCGGCGGGCGGAGCCTCGGTGTGTCCGCAGTGGCGGCACTTCAGCAGACCCGCGGCGGGGTCGAACTCCATGACGGAGCCACAGCCGGAGCAGGCGAACTGCTTGGGCTGGCCGGCGGGAGGCGGTTGGGGGGCCACGCTATTGCTGCGCTCCGCCGCATTCCGAGCAGAACCGGGCGGGGCGCGGGATGGCCTGGCCGCAACTGATGCAGAACTTGGTGGCCCCACCGGCGGCGGGAGCCCCGGCCGGTGCGGCACCTTGCGGCGGCGGTGGCGGCGCGGCAGCGGGCGGCTGTGGCTGAGCGTTGAAATTGGCGGCGTTCATCATCTGCTGGGCCATGGTCATTCCGGCGCCCAATCCCACGCCGATTCCGGCGGCACCACCGCCCTCATTGGCGGCGGCCATGGGGATCGCCTGGGCCACCTGGAACTGGGTGTAACGGCCCATATCGCCGATCATATTCATGCCAATGCGCTGGTCCAGGATCTTCTGCAACTCGTCGGGCAGGGAGATGTTCTCGACCACGAAGCTGCTGATCTCCAGGCCCAGGTTGGCGAAGACGGGCTGGAGCGCTTCCAGCATGGTCTGGCCGAGTTGCAACTGGCTGGCCGCCATGTCGAGGAAGCTGACGGCGCTGGTGGCGAAGGCGGCGGTCATGCGGCCCACGATGGTGTCGCGGAGCTGGCCTTCCAGATCGCTGACGCGGTAGGTTTCCACCGTGCCGCTCAACTTCTGGTAGAGGACCTTGGGATCGGCCACGCGGTAGGTATAAATGCCGTAGGCGCGGATGCGGACGGCGCCGAACTCCTTGTCGCGGATGGTGATGGGCGTGGCGGTGCCCCACTTCTGATCGGTCTGCAGGCGCGTCGAAAAGAAGTAGACGTCGCTCTTGAACGGCGATTTGAAGGCTTTATCCCAGTTCCTGAGGTAGGTAAGAATGGGCAGGGTCTGGGTGGTCAGGGTGTAAAGGCCGGGGCCGAAAACGTCGGCGATCTGGCCCTCGTTAACGAACACGGCCGCCTGGGAATCGCGCACGGTGAGTTGGCCGCCGTTCTGGATCTCCATGTCCTCCATGGGGTAGCGGTAGGAGAGGACGCCCTCGCCCGGCTCCGTCCAATGGATGACGTCGATGAATTGTTTGGAGAAAAAGCTCATAGGTCCTCGGCTCTTCAAAGTATACGTCAAGCGCGGGGGCGGAGTTCCGGTGCGGGGCGGGTAGGGGTACTCTGGCCGGGCGGGCGCCGGGGGTGCTCAGCGGTGCGGGGCGGGTAGGGGTACTCTGGCCGCGCGGGCGCCGGGGGTGCTCAGCGGTGCGGGGCGGGTAGGGGTACTCTCGCCGCGCCGGCGCCGGGGGCGCTCAGCGGGGCGGGGCGGGTAGGGGTACTCTCGCCGCGCCGGGGGCGCTCAGCGGCGCAGGTAGGAGCTGTCGCCATCGATCCAGTCCTGGCGGCGCGGGGAGAAGATGTCGATCACCTCGGAATCCTCCAGGGCTTCGACGCCATGGGGGACGCCGGAAGGGATGGCCAGAGCCTGGCCGGCGCGCACCAGGACTTCCTGGCCGTCGAGGTTGAACCGGATGGCGCCGCGCTCCACCACGGCCACCTGTTCGTGGACGTGGCTATGGGGCGGCAGCACCGCGCCCTGAGCCAGTTGGACACGGGCCACGGTCAGCACTTCGGCATGAATCGCCTTGCGCGAAACCAGCGGGCTCATCGGCTCGGAAGGCATTTTATTCCAATCGTAATGGGGCATGCCCGTCCATTGTATGATGGAGACTACGACCTATGAAAGGCATAGTGCTGGCGGGCGGCACGGGCAGCCGTCTTTTCCCGCTCACCAAAATCACCAATAAACATCTGTTGCCGATCTACGACCGGCCGATGATTTATTATCCGATCCTCACCCTGGTGGACGCCGGGATCCGGGATATCCTGATCGTCACCGGGGGGCGCAACTCGGGCGATTTCCTGCGATTGCTGGCCAACGGCAAGGAATTCGGCCTGAAGCACATCAACTACACCTACCAGGAGGGCGAAGGAGGCATTGCCGACGCTCTGGCTCTGGCCGAACACTTCGCCGACGGGCAGAAGATCTGCGTGGTGCTGGGCGACAACATCATCCAGGGCAGTATCCGGGAGGCCGCTGAGCGGTTCCGGGAGCAGGAAAAAGGGGCGCACATCCTGTTGAAGGAGGTGCCCGACGCCGAGCGGTTCGGCGTGGCGGAAGTGGCCGGCGGCCGGATCGCGGGCATCGAGGAGAAGCCGCAACACCCCAAGAGCAACTACGCGGTGACGGGCATTTACATGTACGACGCCACGGTCTTCCAGAAGATCCAGACGCTGGTTCCCTCGGGCCGCGGCGAGTTGGAGATTACGGACGTAAACAACGCCTACATCCGCGAGGGCTCCATGACGTTCTCCCACCTGGAAGGATGGTGGACCGACGCGGGCACCTTCGAGTCGCTGCTGCGGGCGGCCAACCTGGTGGCGCAGTCGGAAGCGCGGAAGGGCGGGACGCCCGGCCCGATCGAAGGGGTGGTCTGAACACATGACGCTGGATATACCGATGCCGCCGGAGGCGCGGCGCCTGAACTCGATTCCCGGCCTCGATCTGGCGGTGCCGGAGTGCGCCAAGGGGATCGGAAGCGTGATCGCCTCCCTGGCAGCCAGGGACCTGATCGCGGGGGTGGTGTTGCATCCGTTCCCGATCCATCCCGACGACCGCGGCTACTTTCTGGAAGTGCAGCGCATGGGGGTTGGGCCGGCGGCGCATTTTCCGGCGGCCACCACGCAGGTATCGGCCGCGCTGAACTACGCCGGCACCGTCAAGGCGTTTCACTACCATCTGCACCAGACGGATTTCTGGACGCCGCTGAAGGGCCTGCTGCAGGTGGCGCTGGTGGACTTGCGCGTGGGCTCGGCCACCTTCGGCGCGCGCAACACGTTGTACGTGGGCAGCCTGCGGCCGTGGCAGATTCTGATCCCTCCGGGAGTGGCGCACGGGTACAAGGTGATCGGCAAGGATGAGTCGGTGCTGGTCTATTCCACGGACCGGTTCTACGACCCGCGGGATGAGGGACGGATTCCTTACAACGACCCCTCGATCCAGTACGATTGGGAGACACAGTGGAAGTAGGAGCAGCGGGTCACAAAGCATGAAAGTTCTGGTGACGGGCGGGGCGGGATTCATCGGGTCGGCGTTCGTCCGGCTGCTGATGGGCGAAACGGATTTCCGGGTGGTCAACCTGGACAAGCTGACCTACGCGGGCAACCTGGAAAACCTGGCGGCGGTGGAGAGCGACGAGAGGTACCGGTTTGTCCAGGGGGACATCTGCGACGGGCCCCTGGTGGATGGTCTGCTGAGCGACGAGCGGCCGGACGCGATTGTGCACTTCGCCGCGGAATCGCACGTGGACCGCAGCATTCTATCTCCCGAGCCGGTGATCGAAACCAACCTGCGGGGCACCTTCATGCTGCTGGAAGCGGCCCGCCGGCGATCCACGCCGCGTTTCGTGCACGTATCGACGGACGAAGTTTACGGCAGCCTGGAAGCGCCGCTGGAAGCCACCGAGGAGTTTCCGCTGCATCCCAGCAGCCCGTATTCGGCCTCGAAGGCGGGGTCGGACCTGCTGGCGCTGTCGTACGTCACGACCTACAGGATGCCGGTGGTGATCACGCGGGCCTCGAACAATTACGGGCCCTACCAGTTTCCCGAGAAGCTGATTCCGCTGATGATCTCCAACGCCCTCGATGGCCGCCGCCTGCCGGTGTACGGGGACGGCCTGCAGGTGCGGGACTGGCTCTACGTGGACGATCATTGCCGGGCCATCCGCGCGGTGCTGGAGGGTGGCCGCGAGGGTGAGATATACAACATCGGCGGCAACCGGTCCCTGCCGAACCTGGACGTGGTGCGGATGGTGCTGCAGGCGACCGGCAGGACCGGCGAACTGATCGAATATGTGGGCGACCGGCCGGGGCACGACCGCCGCTATGCGCTCTCCAGCGGGAAGCTGATGCGCGAAACCCCCTGGCGCCCCGTCATGGATTTCGAGACCGGTCTGGCGCAGACCGTGGCATGGTACCGTGAGAATCCGTCGTGGGTGGCGCGCGTCAGAAGCGGCGAGTACCGGACGTACTACGAGAAGAATTACGGCAATCGCCATTGAGGCGGGCGTTATGCTATGCGGGTGGCAATCGAGGGCGCAACGCTGGGGCTAACGTCGGGCGGCTTGGCGCGCTATACCGGTGAGTTGAGCCTGGCGCTGGCGCGCGGATTCCCCGAGGACGAATTCTATCTGGTTTCCGACCGGCCGTTTCCCATGCCCGCCGCGGCGCCCGCCAATCTGAAGCGGGGCGGCGGGCCGCGCAACGCGGCGGAGCGGCGCTGGTGGTTGTGGGGGTTGGCGCGGGAATTGGGCCGTTTGGGCGCCGACCTGGTGCACGGGCCGGATTTTGCGGTGCCCTACCTGGCCCGGAGGCCGAGCGTGCTGACGCTGCACGATTTATCGCCGTGGATGAACCCTGGGTGGCACCGCGGGGCGCAGCGGGTCCGCAGGCGGACTACGGCGCTGCTGGAATTGGGGATCGCCACCATGGTGGTGACGCCGGGCGAGACCGTTCGCAAGCAGGCCATCGAGCGCTTCCGGTTGCGTCCCGACCGGGTGGTGGCCGTGCCCGAGGCGGCGGCGCCGTGGTTCTCTCCGGCGGCGCCCGGCGAGCCGGGGGGCGCGCCGTACTTTCTGTTTGTGGGAACGCTGGAGCCGCGGAAAAACCTGGCGGTGCTGGTGGAGGCCTGGCGGGAGGTCCGCCGCTCGCACGCCGTGGATCTGGTTCTGGCCGGGCGGAAGCGGGCGGATTTCGCCGACCCGCTGCTGGAGAGCGGCGAGCCGGGCCTGCGGTGGGTTGGCGAGGCGCCGGACGCGGCTTTGCCGGGGCTCTACTCGGGGGCGCTGGCGCTGGTGTACCCCTCGCTGTACGAAGGGTTTGGCCTGCCGGTTCTGGAGGCGATGCAGTGCGGGACGGCGGTGATTGCCTCGCGGGCGGTGGAAGAGGCGGCGGGCGAGGCGGCCATTTACGCCGGAGAAGCGCGGGAACTGGCGCTGGCCATGCGCGCGCTGTGCGAGAATCCGGAGCGGGTGGCGGAATTGCGCGGGAAGTCGATCGAGCGGGCGCGGCAGTTCACCTGGGAGCGCACGGCACGGGCGACCTACGAAGTGTACCGGGAGGCGCGGCGGCGTTTCGGAGAGTGATCCGGCGCCGGTGGGGGATCGGAATTCGTGGAAGATTTGAAAGACACTGACGCCAGGCCCGCGGTGCTGATGGTGGCGCCGGAAGCGCCCTACCCGATGACGGGCGGCGGAGCCCTGCGCACGGCCTCGCTGCTGGAATATCTGTCGCGGCGCTATGCCGTCGATCTGATCGTGTTCCGGCAGCCCGGAGCGCCCGATCCGGCCGCGCAGATCCCCGCCGGCAAGGTGGAGCGGACCGTGGTTCTCGACCTGCCCCCCAACGGGCGCGGCATGGCCGCCAGGGCATTCCGCAATGCCTCGCGGGTGGCCCGCAAAACCCCGCCGCTGGTGGACCGGTTCTCGGGATTCACGGAGCCCATCCGGGAAGCCGTAGCCGGCCGGCGGTACGAGGCCGGTTTCATCGAGCATTTCTGGTGCGCGCCCTACTGGGAGCCGGTGGCGCCGGTCTGCCGCAGGACCTTCCTGAACCTGCACAACATCGAATCGGTGTTGCATGCCCGGTGCGCGGACGCGGAAGGCTCGGTGGCGGGCCTGGCTCACCGCGCGTTTTTCACCTCCAGCCGGCGGATGGAGGAGGAGTGGCTGCCGAAATTCACCACGGTGCTGGCGGCCTCCTTCCACGATGCCGCCACGGTGCTGGAAATCGCCCCCTTTGCGCACGTCAAGGTCTATCCCAACGCCATTCCCTTTCAGCCCGTGCCGGAGCTGGCCGAGGAAGATGCGATAGTCTTCTCCGGAAACATGGAATACCACCCGAATATCTCGGCGATACGGTTTTTCCGGAAGGAGGTTTGGCCGAGCCTGCGTGAGCGCTGGCCGGGATTGGTATGGCGGTTGCTGGGTAAGAATCCGTCAGCCGTTAGCCAGTTCACCTCCGGAGACACGCGGATTGAGGCAATTGGCGGCGTGGCTGACGCGGTTCACGAGCTGGCTCGGGCGAAGGTTGCGGTAGTGCCGGTGCTGGCAGGCAGCGGGACGCGGTTGAAAATTCTGGAAGCCTGGGCGGCGCGAGTCCCCGTGGTTTCCACGTCGCTAGGGGCGGAAGGGCTTCCGGTGCGGGATGGGGAGCATCTGCTGCTGGCGGATACGGCGGCGGATTTTGCCGAGGCGGTTTCGCGTCTGCTGGCGAATACGGACCTGAGGCGGAAGGTGGGTTGGGCCGGCCGGCTGTTGCTGGAAAAGGAATTTATATGGGAAACTGCTTGGAAAAACCTGGATTTTTAACACATCCCTGTGGCATTTTGGTCAGCTATACTGGTACGGTCAATGCGCCTAGCCGTTGATGCCCATGCCATCGGCCGGCACCTGACCGGCAACGAAGTCTACGTTCGGAGCTTATTGAACGCCTTCGGCGCCCAGGACCAGGGCTGCGAGTTCGTGGCTTATATATCGGAGGATTCCGCCCGGCAGTGGATTCCAGCGGGAATCCAGGTTCGCCCCATCTCCGCCAACCCTTTTGTGCGCCTGGGGTACGAACTGGCGCGCCGGGTGAGGGAAGACCAGCCCGATCTGCTGCACGTGCAGTACACGGCTCCGGTGCGGTGTCCGGTGCCGTTCGTGGTGAGCGTGCACGACGTCAGTTTTCTGGAGCACCCGGAATACTTCCCCTGGGCGCGCGCGCGGCAGTTGCAGTGGACCGTGCGCCGCACCGTGCATCAGGCGGCCAAGGTGCTCACCGGCAGCGAGTTCTCCCGCAAATCGATTCTGAAAGTCTACGGCAGCCTGGAGGAGGACAAAGTGGTGGTGGTGCCCAACGCCGCCGCCCCGGAGTTCCGCCCGCTGGCGCGGGAGGCCGCCGCGGCGAATGTGCGGGAACGCTTCGGCGTGCCCACCCCGTTCGTGCTCTCGGTGGGCGACTTGCAGCCGCGCAAGAACCAGATCGGGTTGATCCAGGCATTTGCCCGGCTGGTGCGGGCCTATCCGCAACTCAAGCACCGTCTGGTGCTGGTGGGCAAGGAAACCTGGTTCGCCGGCCGGGTTCGGGAGGCGGCGCGGGAATCCGGGGTGGAGGACCGCATCCAGTTCTTCGGCTTCGTCAGCGATCAGGAATTGCTGCAGCTTTACAACGCGTGCGAGTTGTTCGTGTTCCCGTCCTATTATGAAGGCTTCGGGTTGCCGGCGCTGGAGGCCATGGCCTGCGGGCGCGCGGTGGTCTGCGCCAACACCACGGCGCTGCCGGAGGTGGTGGATGGCGCGGCGATCGTCTTCGACCCCTACGTGGTGGACGAGATCGCCAGGGCCATGGCCGACCTGCTGCTGGACGGCGAGCTGCGGGCGCGCATGGAGCGGCTTGGCTTGCAGCGGGCGGCGCACTTCAGTTGGCAGAAGACCGCCGAGGGCACGCTCGAGGTATTCCGCGAAGTCCTGGAAGGCGGACGGTTGGAGAAGGTCTCCGAAACGTCCGCACCCATCGCTCACAGGTGAAAACCATGCACTCATACGGCTATCGATCAGCCGCGCTCTGGCTGTTTCTGGCAGGCGCGGCAGTGGCTCAGACCCCCGCGGCGGCCGGGCAGGCGGCTGCCCAGCCGGCCCCCAAGCTCACCGGATTCCCGTGGCAGGAGGAAACCCTGCACTACGTCATGAACTGGCAGAGCGGTTTGGCGGTGGGCGACGTGTATTTCGCGGCCCACAAGGCCGGCGGCGGCTGGAACTTCGAGGTGTCCGGTAATGCCAGCGTTCCCGGATTTGCCGTGCACGATACGTACCGCTCGACCGTGGCGGGTGCGGATCTGTGCACCAAAATGCTGGAGCGCGAGATCGATCACGCCGGCCGGAAGAGCAGCGAGAAGACCACCTTCGACCAGGCGGCCGGCACCGCGCGGCGGGTGACGCTGGTGCCGGATGGCGGCGGCCAGTCGGATTTCTTCATCGGGACCTGCGCGCGGGACGCGGTGGCATACGCCTACTTCGCGCGGCTGGAACTGGGCCAGGGGCGGGTGCCGCCGGGAGCGCAGGTATACCTCGGGGCGGCGTACTCGACCAGCATGGTCTACGCCGGGGCGCCGGAGATCGCCAGCGGCGGCAGGAAGGTGACCGCCGACCAGCTCACGATTACCGTCAAGGGGCCCAAGGCGGATTTCCACTTCGATGTGTACTACGCGCGAGACCCGGCCCGCACGCCGCTCCAGATCCGCGTGCCGCTCGCCATGGGTACCTTCACGCTCGACCTGGCGCGGTAGAATGATGTCGCCGAGCAGGGTGCGCCCATAATGCGCGTGGCCTATTTCTCTCCGCTTCCGCCGGCGCGCAGCGGGATTGCGGACTATTCCGAAGCGCTGCTGGAAAGCCTGCGGCCCGCCGCCAGCGTCGAGGTGTTCTCCGGGCCGGAGCAGCCCTTCGACCCCTCCCTCTTCGACATCGCGCTCTACCAGGTGGGCAACAACGGCTTCCACGCGTTCGTGTACGAAGCGGCGCTGCGCCATCCCGGCGTGGTGGTGATGCACGAATCCAATCTGCACCACCTGATCGCCGATCTGACCATCCGGCGGGGCGACTGGGACGCCTACCTGCGCGAATGCGAGTACCACGGCGGCGCCCCGGCGCGCGCTTTCGCCGAGCGGGTTCGGAAGCTGGAGGTGGGGCCGGACTACGAAGGCGTCCCCATGACGCGGCGCCTGCTGGAGACCGCCGGCGGCGTCATCGTCCACAGCCGGTTTATGGAGGGCGAGATCCGCGCGGCGGGGTTCCGCGGGCCGGTAGCGGTGATCCCGCACGGCGCCTGGATTCCGCAGGCCTCCCGGCACGCCTATCGCGAGAAGCTGGGGCTGGACGCCGAGTCGCCGCTGATCGGCGTCTTCGGCCATCTGAAGCCCTACAAGCGGATCGCGGAATCGCTGCGGGCTCTGCGGCGGCTGGTGAGGGTGGAGCCGCGCGCCCGCATGATTCTGGTGGGCGAGCCGCATCCCGAGTTCCCCATCGAAGCGGCCATCCGCTCGATGGGCCTGGCGGCCAATGTCCGCCTGCTGGGCTTCACGCCGATCGGGGAGTTCACCGGCTACATGGCGGCCTGCGACATCGTGCTGAACCTGCGCTATCCCACGGTGGGGGAAAGTTCGGGCACCATGCTGCGCGCCATGGGATTGGGGAAGGCGGTGGTGGTTTCCGACGTCGGGTCGTTCGCCGAGTTCCCCGAGGATGTGTGCCTGAAGGTGCCGGTTGGCGAGGGCGAGGAAGACCTGATCTTCGAGTACCTCAACCTGCTGGTGTCGCGGCCTGAAGTGGCGCGCGAGATGGGCGCGCGGGCCAAGCGTTACGTGGCGGAGCGCTGCAACTGGCCGGCTGTGGCGCGGCAATACGCGGAGTTTCTCGAGGCCGTCGCGGGGGGGCGCCAGTGGCAGCCGCCGGTGTATCCGGAGCCCGCCGAACCCCCGGAAGCGCCGCTTGCCGAACAGAGCCGCGACCGCGAGGGAGCGGTTTCGGCGCCCGGCGAACTGGCCCAATACCTGGCGGGCTGGGCATCCACGCCGGAGGCCCGGACGTACCTGGCAACCCACTCGACGCGCCTGGCGCGGACGCTCGAAATCACGCCGCCGGGCGGGGCCGGGGACCGGATTCTGGAGATGGGCGCGTACTTGCAGATCACGCCCGCATTGCACACGCGCCTGGGATATGGCGAAGTGCGCGGGTGCTACTACGGGAAGCTGGGGCGCACGGACCATCGCGAGGTTCGCTCGGTGGAGGGCGAGGCTTTCGCCTGCGAGATCGACCATTTCGACGCCGAGAAAGACGTGTTTCCGTATCCCGGCGAGCACTTCTCGACGGTGGTGTGCGGCGAGCTGATCGAGCACCTTTTTGAAGACCCCATGCACCTGATGAGCGAGGTGAACCGCATTTTGAAACCGGGCGGCCACATGGTGCTGACCACTCCCAACATCGCCTCGCTGCGCGGGATTTCGGCCATCCTGCAGGGCTACCATCCGGGCTTCTTCCCGGCTTACGTGATGCCGGCCGAATCCGGCGAAACCGATGCGCGGCACAATCGCGAGTACACCCCGCGCGAGATCCACAAATTGCTGGAGAGCGCCGGGTTCGAAGTGACACTGCTGGAAACCGGCGAGTTCCGCGACGCCCCGCACCCCGAGTTCGCCTGGGTGCTGCACCTGCTGCGCCGCTATTGGCTGGAGACGGAATTGCGCGGCGACGGCATCTTCGCGGTGGGCCGCAAAAAGGGGCCGGTCCTGGACCGCTACCCCGAGTGGCTGTACTCATGAGCGCCGGCTACCTCGACGCGCGGGTCGAGTTCGACGCCGCCAGCCGGGTGGTCCGCGCCGGGTTCACGCTGCGCAACCAAACGGCGGAAACCTGGCGCGCCAGCGAAGGCTTCCGCGTGGGCTACCACCTGTTCGATGCGGCCAGCGGCACGCTGATTGTGGACGGTCCGCGGGTGGAGCTGGACCGGGACCTGGCGCCGGGCGAATCGGCGGCGGTGCGGCTGGAGTTCGAAGTGCCGCCGGAGGACGGGCACTACCGCGTGCTGATCTCGCCCATGCGCGAAGGCGTGTGCTGGTATTACGACTGCGGCTGGGCGGCGCTGCAGGTGGAGGCGCGGGTCCTGGACGGGGTGGCCCGGATCGCGCCGGCGGGCGCCACCACCGCCGGGCAATTGCGCCGCCGGAACGCCGTGCGCGCGGCCGGGCGGGCGCTCGGGTATCCGTGGCTCACCATCTGGCGCAACCGCGCCCTGATCCGCGTGATGGTGCGGCGCGACATTCTGGGGCGGTACCGCGGCAGTTTCGGCGGCGCCTTCTGGACGGTTTTCAACCCGCTGCTGCTGATCCTGACTTACTTCTTCGTTTTCGGCTTTGTCCTCAACCCGGACAAGGACCACACGCGTTTCGCTTTGTACCTGCTGGGCGGGATGCTGCCCTGGCTGGCCTTCAGCGAGGCGGTGGGCCGCGCCCCGACGGTCATGCTGGAGCACCGCAATTTCGTGCGCAAGCTGGTATTCGCGGTGGAGACGCTGCCGGTGAACCTGGTCTTCGCCGGCCTGGTGACGGAGTGCTTCGCGCTGGCGCTGTACTGCGGGTTTCTGCTGGCGTCGGGCCGCGGTTTGCACGCGACCATTTTGTGGCTGCCCCTGCTGCTGATCCCGCAGATCCTGTTCACCGCCGGCCTGGCCTGGTTTCTGGCGGCGCTGGGCGCCTTCGTCCGCGATCTGGGGCAGATCATCGGCTTTCTGCTGACCATCTGGTTTTTCCTGACCCCCATCTGCTACTACGACGAGACGCTCCTGCACCGCGCGCCGTGGGTTGCCGGGCTGCTGTTCAAGAATCCCATGTACCAACTGGTGGCCGGGTACCGCGCGATCTTCCTCTGGGGCCAGGCGCCGGCATTCGAGCACCTGTGGAAGTTCTGGGTGCTGTCGCTGGTGGTGTTCGTGGCGGGCCACGCGTGGTTCTACAAACTGCGGAAGTCCTTCGCGGACATGCTGTAGGGGCGCGGGAAGCGGCGCTACTTCTCCTGCGTCCGCAGGTAATGCTCGATCGCGGCTTTCTCGCCGGCCGTCATCGCCGGTGCTGCTTTGTTCAGCATGACCAGGAACCAGTCCACTTCATAGGGCTTGTAGGGGTGGCCGATGCTGCCGAGGGGCTTGCCGTCGGCATCGAGCCGGATCGTGTTGACGAGCATTTTCCCCTGGCTGTCCAGGAAAGCGAAGAACGGCAGACCCTGTTTGATGCCGCCCAGCTTCGCCAGCAGTTCGTCGCCGCCCGCGGTATTGAGATCCTGTTTGCCTTCGTGTTCCTGGACCGTGAAATAGACTTTGACAAAGTACTTGTCGATGACCGGTTTGATCGCGGGGTCTTCGAGGAACGCATCGAGCCGCCGGCACCATCCGCACCAGGAGGCGTGGAAGATCACGAAGACGGCGCGCTGGCTGGAAGCCGCCTGGGCCTGGGCGCCGTTCAGCAGGCTGTCCGCCGATGGCCGGGCAGGCGCGCCGGCCTGTGCGTGGAGCAGCGCCACGCCCAGCAGGACGCCGGCCAGCAGCCGCATGTTGGGTTGTCTCATCGGCTACATTTTACACGAGTTCGCTGGCCGTGGCGGGCCGTGGCGCAACCCGGTTTTTGTGCGCATCGCACAAATTCCGACCGGAAACAAAGGACTTAAGTGCCATTTTTTGTGCGCTCGCACAAAAAACAGGCCTTTCGCCGCCCGGGGCTGGCCGTGAGGGCGCTAGATGACGGTCAGGTTCACCGGCGGGCTGGATACGCCGTTCACGGTGACGACCATCGGTTGCATGCCCGACGGCACGTTGGGCGGGATCGTAACATCGATCTGGGTCGAGAGCATCCCGTGGGGCACGCCGATGAAGTATATGGCGGCGGCGAATCCCCCAACCGTAACACTGACAGGCAGCACTGGCTTGGGCAGTTGGCTCACCGGGGTGCTGGCGGGCGGCGTGACATTGGTGCCGAGGAATGGCGCCACGTCGCCTTCGCCGGTGATGAACACGGGAAGGGTGCCGCCGCGCGCCGCGGTCGCGACGGGCGTCAGAGCGCCAGCCGATGCGAAGATGCCGGGAGCGGCGGGCGCGATGGTGAAATTGAAGCTGGCAACGCCCGCGGAATCGCTGACGCCCAGCACCGCCGGCCCGGAGCCCGCCTCGTAGGGAATCTGAATGTTTAACTGGGTTGGGGAAACGTACAGAAGGGGAGCCGGGATGCCGTTGACCGTCACCGAAACGTCGTTGAGTTGGAGCGGCAGGGGCAGAGAAGTGGCCTGGCTGGGCGAGGGCGCAAGCTGGGCGCCGAAAACCGAGGCGAGCATGCCGGGCGCAACCGCCTCCTGGAAGGAGGCCGCGTTGGCGATGCGGTCGATGAGCATGGTTGGCTGTGCACCAACCACCAGGGTCACCGGCACTTCCAGAAACTGCGGAATGGTCCCGGCGGATTGCAGGATGAGCGTGGCCCGGTAGGCTCCGCTCGCCAGATCCGCGGCGTTGGCCGTAAGCTGCAACTGGGCCGGCCCGGTGCCGGAAAGCGGGCTCACGGTCAACCAGCTTGTGGCGGCGCTCGAAGGGAATACCGAGACGGTCCACGCCACACTGGAACCCACCTGGACGGCAACCGGCGCCGTCTGGCTGCCGCCCGATTGCGCGACGGGGAGACTCACCGCCGCCGGCGCGGTCGAGATCGTGTAGAAGCCGGTGCCAGGGCCGGTGAACGATGTCTGAAGGGTGGCGCTCACGGGGGAGCCGGATGGGCCGGTTCCGTCAAGCTCGCTGGTGAGAGTCTGCGGCGGGCCGATGCCGGCCGGGCAAAGGGCCGCCTGCAAGCTGCCGAACGCCGGCAGATGGCTGGTGCCGAATAGCTGATCGATCCTGCCGCTCAGGTCCACGCCTCCCTGTTTGAAGCCGGTGATCTGCACGGGAAAGCCATTCCGCTCCTCGACGAGCAACTGCTGCGGCCATGGGCAGGAAGGGTCCGCCAGGGGATTCTGCTGCACCGCCGCGGGCGCGCTGGAGAGCTTGACAAGCGGCCCGGCGACCGCGGGCAGAACCGAAAGATCCACCTGCCGCGACCACTGGCGGCCGCCCGTATCCGCACCGCCGAAAACCAACGGTATCGTGGCCGGAGGGAGCGGCGTCGTGGGGACTCTCATGGTCGCCGAGAGCGTTCCGAACGCAGCGATCCGGGTGCTGCCAAACAGGGGTGAGATCGAAGTGGACATGCCCGCGCCGTTCATGGTGAAGCTGGTGAGTTTCGTGGCCACGCCGGCCTCTTCGGCCAGCGTGACTTCGATGAGCTGCCCGGAGCGGGCGGGATTGGGAGAAATCGAGACGAACACCGACGAGCCCGGCGTCGCGGATTGGGGAGCGACGGCGAGGACGGCGGATCCCGTCGAAGGATCGCAGAGGGCGCTGCCGCTGTAGGTGGCCGCGACGAGTTCGTTGCCCACCGGGAACTGCGATCCGTCGGCGTTGAGAGTGGCGATGGCAGCCGTGCCCGAGACCGCCAGGGCGGCGCTTCCCACCAGCCCCTGGTTCGAGGTGAAGGCGACGGTGCCCGTGGGCGCGGCGCTGCCCGCCGGCGCCGTCACGGTGGCCGTAAGCTGCACGCTATCGCCCAGCGTAATCGCAGCGGGACCGAGGGCCAGCGTCGTCACGGTGGCGGCGGCCCGGGTGTTCCAGTGGGCGGCGAGCTGGTAGCCGTCGACCGATCCCAGTCCGGTTACCGGATCGTATCCCGGGCCGGCCCGGTAGCCCAGATGTCCCATGGCGCAGTTGGGAGTTCCGGAAAGGCACGGGACCATGTTATCGCCCGTGGCGATGTCGTGAAAGGCGCTGGGCGCGGTTTGCGCCAGGCGATACAGCGTGGGGTTGATGTTGCCCAGACCCGGAGAAGACAGAACGCCGTTGCGGACCAGGTAGTGGTTCAGCAGGGCCACGATGCCCGCAAAAGCCGGCGAGGAGGCCGATGTGCCGCCGCCGTAATCGTTCAGCGCCCCGTCCCGGACGGTCATGTAGGTGGGCGGCACCGAAATCAGGGAGACATCCGGCACGTCGCGCGCGTTGTCGCCGGGCACGCCGGCGCCGGTCTGCCAGTCGGGTTTGGCAAACAGAACGCTTGCGCCGCCTCCCGTGGCCGCCAGCGTCGAACTGCTGGTTTGGTTCCAACTCGTCTCGGGAATGTAGGAAGTGACCGAGTAGCCGCTCGGGCTGCCGGACGGGGTCCAATAGGCGCTGACGTCGCCGGCGACCTGTGTCCCTCCCACGCCGGTCACTTCCGGTATGCTGGCCGGAAGGTTTACCGCCAGGCCGTCGGCCACGGGCAGGTTGGAGTAGGAGCCGAACCCATCGCACCCTGCCGCGCCGTTGTCTCCGGACGAGGCCATCCAGGTGATCCCTTCGGCATTGGCCTGTTGCGCCGCGCCCCGGTCGAAATACGTGAAGGCTTCGCAGCCCGCGTAGCTTGTCGAGATCACCTGGGCCATGTTCCGATCGACGGCGGCCAGCAGAGCGTCATAAAAACTGGTCGCGTACACGAAGAGAATGCCGGCGCCGGGAGCGACCGCGCCGGCCCATTCCAGATCGAGCAGTCCTTCGCTCTGCCAGCCATAGCTGGCAGGCGGGGCCGGCCCGATCAGCACCAATTGGGGGTCGCTCGGGGGCAGGCCGAATATCGAGCGGAACATGCGAACGTCGGACACATCGAGGGTGGACATGCCGATTATGGCGATGTTCACGCCGGTGCCGTCGATCCCGCTGGCTTGCAGGGGATTGAGATCGTAGATGGTGGCGAAATCGGCAGGCGTGAGCGGATGGTAGCCGGTGGCGGTGGCCGCGGGCATTTCGAAACGGCCCGGCGGCTTGGGATGGAAATCGTCCAATCCCCGAATGGCGGTCACCACGCCGTCGAGCGACGCCGGAATGGAGGCTTCGGTCGCATTGGCGAAGTGAGCTTCGCCGCCGGATTCGTAACGGTGGAGTTCGGCGTGGAATGTGCGGGCCACCTGCCCGGCGGTACCGCTGAACGCGATCCAATTGCGCGCCCGCGCCGGCTCCTCGACATGGAAGCCCTCGGACTCCAGCCAGGCGGCGATCTTTGCCAGGTCGGTGCGGCTGAGAGCGAAGCGATCCGCGAACTGTTCCGGGGTAAGCCAGCGATGGTAATCGGGAGACGACGGGATCCGCTGCCGCCGCAGCAGGGCTTCCAGGTCCGCCTGC
>Ga0265323_10000785_pt1 | contig 16985 bp, 13 predicted proteins | sample 41225metaG_FD_193580 | JGI IMG/M metagenome (GOLD analysis project Ga0265323, IMG submission 193580) | Rhizosphere microbial communities from Carex aquatilis grown in University of Washington, Seatle, WA, United States - 4-12-25 metaG | ecosystem: Host-associated > Plants > Roots > Rhizosphere...
GTCCTGGGGCCTCGCGCGCTGGTCGCGCCTGCCATCGCATTTGGCGGCTATCTTCCGGCCGGACGCATCGCCCGGGCGCGCTACGCGGTCGCCGACGAGGCCCGGCGCGGTTGATCCACTCTTGCCCCGTTTCCAATTTCCGCACTTGCTCTTGGCCTCATTGTCGCAACTGAAGGCTGACGTGCGTGCGCCAATGCACCGAACATAACATGAGGATACTATCTGGCATCCAGCCCTCCGGGGCGCTGCACATCGGCAACTATTTCGGCATGATGAAGCCCGCGATCGAGCTGCAGGAGCGGGGCGAGTGCTACTACTTCATTGCCGACTATCACTCGATGACGTCGCTGACCGATGCCGCCGAGCGACGCCGCAACTCGCTGGACGTGGCGTTGGACTTTCTTGCCTGCGGGCTCGACCCGAAGCGGAGCGTGTTCTTCCGCCAGTCCGATCTGCCTGAGGTGACCGAGCTGACGTGGATCATCGGGACGCTTACACCGATGGGCCTGCTGGAGCGCGCCCACAGCTACAAGGACAAGCTTGCGAAGGGGATCGCCCCGAGTTTTGGGCTCTTTGCGTATCCGGTGCTGATGGCGGCGGACATCCTGTTGTACGACTCGAACCTCGTTCCGGTCGGCCGGGATCAGAAGCAGCACGTCGAGATGACTCGCGATATCGCGATCAAATTCAATCAGACCTATGGGGATACATTTGTCGTTCCCGAGCCGGTGATCCGCGAGGAGGTTGCAACGGTTCCCGGACTCGACGGACAGAAGATGAGCAAGAGCTACGGCAATGCGATCGAGCTCTTCGGCGAGGAAAAGGCCGTGCGGAAACGGATCATGTCGATCGTCATGGACAGCCGCACGCCTCAGGAACCGAAGCCCGATGCCGACAGGAACATTGCCATTCAGCTTCTGAAGCTTGTCGCGCCGAAGGACGTGGCGGCCGATTATGAGAACCGGTTGCGAGCCGGCGGGCTGGGCTACGGCGATCTGAAGAAAGCGCTGTTCGAGCACTGTTGGAACCACTTTGCGGCCGCTCGTGCGCGTCGCGCCGAGCTCGCCGCCAGTCCCGACTACGTGAACGAAGTCCTGCGCGATGGCGCCGGGCGGGCCCGGGCCGTTGCGAGCAAGGTTCTCGATCGCGCCCGGCGTGTCAGCGGACTTGGAGTCTAGCGGTCTGGCTGGCCTGGCGCGCCCGACCGTGCGCAAGAGGCGGTCGAAATCCGTCGTTCAGATCCACGGTACGGTCTCGCTCCGCTCGCGCTGGCTGAAACGCTCCAGCGGCCACACCCGCGACTTCGCCGGCCGTCGCACCAAATCAACCGGCGGCCCAGGAATCGCTGCCGGTCGTTGGCCAGGTGACGATCCGTGTTGAGTCCGACCCTGCAGGAGCGACGATTGTCGTGGATGGCCGGCCCTTGGGCAAGGCGCCGCTGCAAGTTGTCGTGCCGGGCACGGCCCTGGGCTTCTTCCGCGATTACGTGGAGATCCGTGCGCGGTTCATCGCGGAAAACGAATCCGAGGAGTCGCGGACTGCCACGGAGGAATTCTCCCCACGAGACAAGGTGCCCGCCGTCCTGCGTTTCACGCCAGCCGGTGCCCAGCGCACGCTGAGGTAGCGCGCCGCCCTGCTGCTTCTGATGGTGCGACGCGTTGTAGTCGCGTCGCCATGAAACATCCAGATTAGTCATCTGCTCGCTGGCGCTTGCAGCCACACTGCGGACAGCCGTCCTGCAAGGTTTGCACCCAAACCTTCCCCCTCAGGGTGCCAGGCGTTTCAGGGGCGTCAGCGTCACCGGACCGGGCAGACCCGAGTCGAACAGCGGCCAGTTCGAGGCATCGAGCGGGCGATAGTTGCGGCTGAGGACGTTGGCGTCGTAGAAGTATTTCCAGTTTACCTTTCGTTGATCCAGGTCCCGGATGCGGTTGGCGGGGAGATTGGTGACCTCGATTTCGAGCACGTTCTTGCCCGGCTGCAGCCACTGGCCCACGGGTGCCTTGAATGGAGCACACCAGAACGATCCGGCTTCGTGGCCGTTCAGCTTGACGCGGGCGCTTTCGTGAACCGCGCCCAGATCGAGGATCCAATCATCGGCCGCACCTGCGGGGCAGGCGAACTCGATTGAATAGCGCGCGGTGCCTGCAAAGCGTTTTGCCTCCGGATCGTCCCGTGTCGTCCATGAAGCCAGTTGGGTTGTCTTGTAGGTCGCCGGCATTGCCGGGCCGCCGTCGACAAACTGCACCTGCCAGTCGCCTGCGACGGTTTGGGCCGCGCCCGATGGTTCGGCGTATGCCCAGGCCGGACCCTGTACGGACTGTCCGGAGAACGTTCTCAAGATGCACGATTCACCCGGCTGCAGCTGCAGATAGACCTGGGTGGCCCCATCCGCGCCCTTGCGCAACGCTGCAACGCCGACACGATGTTCATACAGTGGATCGAGGATCGCCGCCGATTTCGCGGCGGTTCCGAGCGCCACCCAGCCGTCCACCGCGATCTTGCCGCGATTGGCGAGGAAATACTGGTAACCCTGTGGATCCACCCGCCGCACGAAACGAAGGCCGAGATCCACGGCTGGCTCCCGCGCAACTCCCGCCGCTCGCAGCAGTGTTTCCAGATCCGCGCCCACCAGAAAGGCCCCCGAGCCGATTGCGGCCCGCTGGATGCCTGCGTCCGCGGTCTTTGCCAGATGGAGGGAGTCGATGAGCCCGCGAAACCGCGCGCGGCGCTTCTGCAGGTCGTTCCACCCCGGGACATCTTCCGGCAGGCGGTTCAATGCGATGATGGTGGCGCCACCGCGCGCCAGTTCGATCAGCTTGTCCAGGGTCGTCTCGGGCATCAGGCGGCTGTCCGGCACGACCACCACGCGCCAGGCGTTGCCGCCGGCCACGAGACTGCCCTGTTGAACTTTGGTGTCCGCCAGAAAGCGATCCGATATCTCGTCATAGCCGTAGCCGCGATCCGTCAGTGTCGTGGCGGCGGCATAAAACGGATGGCGGGCGAGCCATTCCTCCACATTGTGCATGGTGAACGGCATCACGAGATCCTTTGGCGTCTGCCAGATGTCATGCAGGGGAAAATAGAGCAGCACGTCGTTCGAGGGCGCGCCGCCCTGCAGCACGGACTGACAACGGGTCGCGTAGGCGTTGAACCGGGGCAGGTCGCGCCAGAGTCCGCCTTCGGGGCCCAGATTCACCGCGGCATAGAACTGCCAGCCGGGCCAGGGCGCTTCCGCGGGCGAATACGGAATGCCATGGTAGAAGATGTGGTTCACGCCGGCGAGGAAGAGATAGTCCGCCGCCTGCTTGACCTCGGACAGGGTGGCGTGAAACGGCTCATTCAACCAGGTGAACGATTCTGCGGATGAAAGCCGCCGTCCGGCGAGGTGCGCCGCCGAGGAGGAGAACTTGTTCATCGGCAGGTTTCGCTCCGTGATGCTGCCGAAAATCTCGGTCTCTGGAATGTCAGCGGAGGCGTAGAGATCAACGAGGTTCACCGGCGCGCCGTGGGCCTGGTCGCGCGAGAGGCTTCCATGGGTGTGTGCCCAGGCAGTCCACCGCTGCATGTAGGCGAGGTGAAGATCGCTGATCGTCTGGCGGTAATCGTATTTCACCCGGGCAACCGTTTCCTCGGGGCCATCGCCAAAAAACGCGGGCAACTGCGTGCGCAGGTCGTAGCCGCGGCGGGCCTGGAATTCGCGGAAAAAGTCGTTCGTCCAGGTGGCGCCGAAATACTCGAACGAATCGTGAAAATGCGAACGCGGCATCGCGCCGCGATATCCGGCGAACGCGCGGTCGAACGCCGCAAGGTAGTCATCCATTGCCGCGACCGAATACGGATCGAGCACGTTGCCGGCTCCCCCCGGCGCCGGTCGCTTCACCTGCTGAATCGGACTGACCTGGGCAACGGCATACAGGCGCCATTTTCCCGCCGGCGCGGTCCAGTCCAGGCGCCCCGCGGAGACTTTGCCGGTCAGGTCGACCTGCGCTCCCTGATCGGAAACGGCCATGAGGCATCGGAGTTTTCCGTCGGGAAGTTTTGCGTCGAGCCCGGCGCCTCCGGCAACCTCATATCGCTTCATCTCGACTCGCGCAGACGCATCCTCGGCCGAGACCTGCGGGCCGCCGAACGGCCAGCCGGTGCCGGTGGTCAGGTCAACGCCGAGTCCGAGGCGCCCGGCCTCCGTGGTTGTGTGCGCGAGCATCTCCATCCACTTCGGAGAGAGAAAGTCGATGAAACGGCTTTCGTAACCCTTCGCACCGTAGATCGGGCAAATCTCGACGCCGCCGATTCCCGCCTGCTCGAAAAGGGTGAGCTGGCGCGTCAGGTTCTGAGGGTCGACGGCGCTGCCCATCCACCACCAGCGGGTCCAGGGACGGGTTTCCTTTGTGGTCGCCGGCCAGGAAAGCGCATCGGGTGTGTTGCCCGTCTGGCCGGAGCCGCGGGATGCAAGGAGCACGATCGGGACGAGTGCGGCGGTTGACAGGGCCCGCCATTTTGAGAGGAAGCAGTTCATGATTTGAGGGCGATGTTGCTGCGGGAAAAATGCCGGTTGCGCCGCGACTCGGCGCCCAGGGCGAATTGCGGGACGATCCGCCGGGCGCGCAAGAGGGCGAGGGCGCGCGCCTCGGCGGCGCGCATCCGCTTCTTGCGTGCGGACTGGCGGTCGTCATGCCCTGCGAGATGCAGCCAGCCGTGCACGACGTAGAGCGTCAGCTCCTCCGAAAAATCGCGCCGGTGACCGGCGGCGAAGGAGCGGGCCGTGTCTGCCGAGACGCAGATCTCGCCCGCCTGACCGAGCGCCGGCGTGCCTTCAAACGTGATCACATCGGTGATCGACGGGTCGTCGAGGAACGTGGCGTGCAGCCGCGCGAGTGCGCGATCCGTCAGAAAGGCGATGGACAGCTCGCCCGCAGGCACCGGATGGACTTCGGAGCCGCTTGAACCGGAACCGAGAATCTCGGACCAATGGGTGTCGAGCTCGCGGATGACTTCGGCGACGGCGCGCCGGTCGACCCGAAGGTTCAGGTGTCCGTTGTGAATGCGAACCGGGCGGGCGGGGATCTGCGCGACCGGAACGCCATCGACGGCGTCGGCGGATTTTCGAACCCGGCGATGCTCCAGCGTCTGCGATCTCCCGCCGTCAACCCGCGCCTTGCTCCGATTTCTTGGGGGCATTTGAGGCATCGGATTTTTCCGCCGCGGGTGAGTAGGCGACGCGGGCGTGGAGCATATTGAGCAACGTGAACGCAAGACTGCTCTTGATCTGGCCGAGCTCTGCGAGCGTCAGCGGCGCATCGTCGAGCTGGCCGTCGTCGAGCCGGCTGGCAAAGATCTGATCGATGAGTTCGCCGAGATGCTGGGGGGTGACGCGGCGGAGCGAGCGGGTGGCGGCCTCGACTCCGTCGGCGAGCATGATGATCGCGCTCTCCTTGAACTGAGGCTTCGGACCGTCGTAGCGGTAGGTGGTCTCGCAGACGCGCGTGTCCAGGCCGCGCGGGAACGGGTCTGCGGTCGCTGTTGCCGCACCCGGGGTCTGCGGCGCAGCGGCCGGGCGGTTCTCATTGTTCTTTGCGCGCTGGTAGAACGACTGGATCAGGGTCGTGCCGTGATGTTGCTGGACCACGTCGATGACGGCTCTGGGCAGCTTGTGCTTCAGGGCGAGGTCGACGCCGTCCTTGACGTGGCTCTTGATGATGAGCGCGGAGAACGACGGATTCCGCTCGTTGTGCGGATTGACGCCCTCGCGCTGGTTCTCGGCGAAGTATTCCGGCTTGGACAGTTTGCCGATGTCGTGGAAGAGCGAGCAGACGCGGCAGAGAAGGGGATTGGCACCGATTGCATTGGCCGCGTTTTCAGCCAGGTTCGCCACGACGAGGCTGTGGTGATAGGTGCCGGGCGTCTCCATCTGCATCCGGTGAAGCAGCGGGTGATTGTAGTCGGTCAACTCCAGCAGCGTGATGTCGGTGGTCCGTTTGAACAGGGATTCGAAAACCGGGAGAAGGCCGGCGACGGCGACGCCGGTGAGCAGGCCGGTCGCGAGGCCTGCGATCATTTCGCGGACGACCATGAGGATGGGAAGCTGGTCCGCGATTCCGATGAGGACCGCAAAACAGGCGACGCTGAAGCCGCCGAGGCCTGCGGCGCGCACCACACGGCTGCGCTTGCGGATGGCGCGGCACGAGAAGATGCCGATCATCGAGGCAAGGAAAGTGATGACGAGAAGATCCAGACGGTTGCCGTAGATGACGCCGGTGAAGATCGAGATCAGCAGCGCCATGAAGATCGCCGAACCGGCGTCGATCAGGATCGCGACAATCAGCGGCGCAAGCGCGGTCGGCGCCACGTATGGCAACAGCGACGCCGCGTCGATGTGCGCCATGAAGTACGGAAGCTCGCCGATCCAGTAGGTGGCGCGCACCAGGGCGAGATTGAGGATCACGACCAGGGCGAGGAGCGCGAGCCGGGCATTGTTCTGCATGGTCTCGGGGTCCTCGAGGCGGATGTAAAACACCGAGGCCATGACCATCGCGAGCACCAGCAGGATCCGGCCGAACAACTCCAGACTCTCGTTCAAGGCGATGTCGCCGTTGTGCAGGAGAAAGTCTCGGTGGGCCACGAGCATCTCGTACTGTTCCTGTGTGACGCGGGTGCCGGGCTCGATGATCGTCTGGCCGCGCTCCACCTGGACGACGACCGGCTTGAGGTCGGCGATTGCCTGCTGCTGCAGGCGCTCGGTGGCCTCCTGGTCGAAGATCAGATTTGGAGTCACCCCGTTGCTGAAGATGCCAAACAGGGCCAGCTGGGCGTTGGGGCTTCCGACGACGCTCAGATTGATCCGCAGGTAGGACAGTGCACTCTCCATGGATTGCGTGCGGGGCTGGTCGATCTCCCCCGTCGGGCGCCGGACACGGAACAACGCGGCACTGCCCGGGGCGTGCGGGGCGAGATCGTTGATGCTGCTGTCATAGACGCCATCCCGGTAGATTTCGTGCAGCGCAGCCAGGGCGTTCTCCGCGATTGTGAAGCGGGCCTTGGCGTCGCCGAACGCAAGGAACGTCGCGACGTCCTCCGCCGACATGCGGTACGGCCCCTTCGCGTCGAACGATTCGACAATGGCGTCAAGCAGGGCCGCACGGCGGGCGGCCGGCGAGAAGGGCCCCTGCAAAGCGGAGGCTGCCCCGGCGGCTGCCGGATAATCCTGGTCGAGCTTTTCCAATGCGGCCAGAAGATCGCGAATGTTGGCCTCGAACTGCTGCAGCGGACCGGATTCGAGCTCGAAAACCGGCGGCACACGGTTGCGCAGCTGCGCGCGGCTGAGCTCGGTCTTGAGCTTGCTTTCGTAGCTGAACGGCGCGCCCGCGACGATGCGCACCATGGCGAGCTGGTTTGGCAGCACCGGCAGGGTTGACGAAGAAACGCCGACGAAGCTGATGAGCACGATCGCCGCGACCGTGACCACGAAAATCAGGAAACCCACCGACTGGCTCTCACGGAAATAGGTCGCGAAGGCGGACGTGCGCACGGTCTTGCGCCGCCTGCGGAAGGAGGCGCCGCGGAGGAGCCGGAGCTGCTGGAGAAAAGGCATGGCAGTATGTGCGGGAATCGGGCCGATCGGCCGGTTGAAGGCGTTCGGGCTAGTCCTTGTCCTCCCCGTCCTCAAGTTCGGACGTGATCGGATGCCGGTAGTGTTCGTAGGCCTCGACGATCTTCTGGACCAGGGGATGGCGCACGATGTCGGCGCCGGTGAAAATGTGGAAATCGATCCCGTTGATCCCGCTCAGAATGTGCCGGACCTGGAGCAGGCCCGATTGTTTTGAGCGGGGAAGGTCGATCTGGGTGACGTCGCCGGTGACGACCATCTGCGAGTCGTCGCCGAGGCGCGTCAGGAACATCATCATCTGTTCGGGCGTGGTGTTCTGCGCCTCGTCGAGGATGATGAAGGCGTCGGACAGCGTGCGACCCCGCATGTAGGCCAGCGGCGCGATTTCGATGGTGCCCTTTTCGACGAGCCGGGCGACATCCTCCGGGGCGAGCATGTCGTTCATGGCGTCGTAGAGCGGGCGGAGATAGGGCAGGATCTTCTCGCGCAGATCTCCGGGCAGAAAGCCGAGTTCCTCGCCCGCCTCGACCGCCGGTCGCGTAAGAACGATGCGCTGCACCCGGTTCTTGAGCAGCGCAGAGATCGCGGCCGCGACCGCGAGATAGGTTTTGCCCGTGCCTGCCGGCCCGATGCCAAAGACCACCGGATTCCGCTGGATCGACTGCAGGTAAAGCTTTTGGCCGACCGTCTTCGGCACGATGCTCTTGCGGTTCGTGGAAACGACGAGCGGCTCGGAGAAAAGCTTCCGGATCTGGGGCCCTTCGCCGCGCGCAAAGCCCTCCAGCAACTGGCCGAATTCCTGGTTGCGCAGCGTGAGACCCTGCTGGCGTCCCTCGCTCAGAAACGCGAAGAAATCCTCGACCCGCGCGATGTCGTCGTCGTCGCCTTCGATCTTCAGCCAGTCTTCGCGGGTGGCGAGCTTCACGTTGAACGCCTTTTCAACCGCAAGCAGATTGTCCTCGCGGCCACAGTAGAGCAGGTGCAGGTGGCGGGCGTTCTGATAATAGAGGGTCTTGGAAGGCACGGGGATTGCGCGGGCCGGAGTGCGCGGACGGAGGTCGCGGCGATTCAGCGGGCGGGCCGGCTGCGGCTTGTCTTTTTCGCGCGTCGTCGCCGGGTGGCCTGCTTTTCCACCGCCAGGACTCCGGACAGGGCGGCAGCCAGGCGGTCGTAGGTCGATTCGAGCGCTTGCGGGAGGACACGCGTTTCGCCGAGGACCGGCATGAAATTCGTGTCCCCGATCCAGCGCGGCACGATGTGGGCATGGAGATGCGGAATGCTGCCGCCGGCCGCCGAACCGAGGTTGAAGCCGATGTTGAATCCGTCGGGTTTGACCGCGGCGCGAAGGACCTGCTGGCCGGTGACGATGATCTCCATCAGATCCGCGCGCTCCGCCGGATCGAGGTCGCCGAGCTCGGTCACGGCCCGGAACGGCACGGCGAGCAGGTGCCCGGGATTGTAGGGGAAACGGTTCAAGACGAGATACGAGAAACGGGTGCGGTGAAGGATGAATGCGGCGCGGTCGTCGCCGAGCCCCGGAAGGTCCGTGAAGAGCCGGTCGTTGTGAGGCGGGCGAGGCGCTTCGATATAGGTCATCCGCCAATACGCATGAAGCTGTTGCATTGAAGCAGCCGGGCACAGTAGGGGAGGAGCGGGCGATGTCAAAACGCGATTCGCTGGCGAAAACAGGCCCGTATCCGGTCCGCCGGGCTGGGACTTGACATCACTTCGGGCCGTCAACACCCTTGACCCAATTCAAGTTCACTTTGTAAGAAGTGGGCCTTCGGCCCGCTTTTTTTTTCCACAAATTCAACCATATGAGCAGCGAAATCCTTTCCGTCCTCGAATACATGGAGAAGGAAAAGGGGATCGGTCGCAACGACATGATCGCCGCGATCGTCAACGCGATCAAGACGGCGGCCCAAAAAGGCATTAACTCGGGACAGGAGCTGAAGGTCGAAATCAATCCAAAGAATGGCCAGCTCCATGCCTGGACCCTGCTCAAGGTCGTGGATTCGATCAGCAACCCGAAGACGGAGATCCACCTTGAAAAGGCGCAGATGCTGAAGCCCGGCACCGTGCTTGGTGAGACTTTGGAAAAGGAGATCGATCCCGCGTATCTCGGCCGCATCGCGGCACAGACGGCCCGGCAGGCGATCATGCAAAAGCTGCGCCAGTTCGAGAAGGAGAGGATCTACGACGATTTCAAGGACCGGGTCGGCGACATTGTCACCGGCGTCGTGCGGCGCCGCGAGCGCAGCGACCTGTTCATCGACCTTGGCAAGGCGGAGGCCATGATGCCCGGCAAGGAGCAGGTGCCTGGCGAGGACTATGCGCCCGGCGAGCGCATCCGCTGCCTGTTGCTCGAAATCGAGAACACCAGCCGCGGCCCCGAACTGATTCTCAGCAGGGCGAGTTCGAAGTTTGTCCGGCGCCTGTTTGAGCTCGAAGTCACCGAGATTGCGGACGGGACAGTCAAGATCGAGGCGTTTGCCCGCGAGCCGGGCTACCGGACCAAGATCGCCGTGTCCACCTCCGACCAGAAGGTCGACCCGGTTGGCGCGTGTGTCGGCGCGCGTGGTGCGCGGGTCAAATCGATCGTCCGTGAACTGGGAGGCGAGAAGATCGACATTATCCGCTATTTCACGGATCCGCGCGAGATGGTTGCCGAGGCCCTCAAGCCTGCGGTTCTGCGCAACATCATTCTTGATGAAAAGAACCGTCGCGTCGGCATTGTCGTGTCCGAGGAAGACCTCGCCGTCGCGATCGGCAAAAAGGGTCAAAACGCCCGGCTGACGTCGCGCCTCATCGGATGGAAGCTCGACATCATGAAGCTGCAGACGGTCGCCACGACGCTCGAAGAGAAGAAGGGAATGGCGGCTTCCGGTCTGACCAAGATTCCCGGGATTGACGATGCCACCGCCCAGCGCCTGGTCGCCGCCGGCTTTGCCTCGGTCGAGCTGTTCGACGGGGTCGAATCCGGCGATCTCGTGGGCGCGGGCTTCACCAGCCCCGAAGCCGAAGAGATTCTCAAGAAGGTTGCTGGTTTTGCCGGCGCCCAGAAGTAGACTTTCCAAACCGCAGACTCCGTTGTTTCTCCACCGCACCTGATGAGTATCCGCCTCCACGAACTCGCCAAGAAACTTGGCATGGACAACAAGGACCTGATGGCCTTGTTGAAAGAACGCGAGTATCCGGTGAAGACCGTTTCCAGCACGATCGACAAGATCACTGCGGAGGCGCTGGAGGAGGAGCTGGCCAAGAAGCGGGTGGAAACCGGGGCGCCAGCCGTGCCAGCGGCGGTCCCGGCAACGACCGGTGCGACGGCAGGCGCGGAGCCCGCCAGGACCGAGACGCCGGTTGTGCCCGTTCCGAGCGAAACGGAGCGGCCTCCGAGCTTCACGACCCGGGTTCCGGCCGGTGTATTCGTTCGATCAGCACAGGACATCGCTCGTGAGAAGGAGGAGCTGGCCAAGGCCAATCGTCCCCAGGTGGTATTCCCGGCTCCCAGGCCGGCGGCGATCCCCACCATGCGGGTGTCGCCGTCCGTTCCGAGCCGCCCGCCGGTCATGCCGCCTCCGGTGCGGTCCACACCGCCGCCGATCCGGCCGATGGCTCCGCCCCAAGTCCCGGTGCCGGTCCACGCAATTCCGGCGCCTCCAGTCCCGCCTCCGTTGCCTCCCGCCGGCGCGCAATCCAGCTCGCCGCAACCCCTGCCGGTCTCGCGCCCGCTGCCGCCTCCGCCGGTTCCGATTCACGCCTCGACGCCGTCCGTCACGGTCATCGCGTCGGGCGACATCAAGATCATCCATTTCAAGCCGCCGGTCATTGTGCGCGACTTCGCGACGGCGCTTGGCCTGAAGCCGTTCAAGCTCACCGGCGAGCTGATGGAGATGGGCATTTTCGCCGGGATGAACCAGAGCATCGACGAGGCGGTCGCGATGAAGATCGCCGAACGCCACGGCTGCATGCTCGAGATCAAGCATCGCGGCGAGACCGTGGCGCCGGTCGTGCCCAAGGTGAAGGTTGAGAAGCCGGTTGAGGATGAATCCAAGTTTCTCCAAGCGAGGCCGCCGGTCGTCTGCATTCTCGGCCACGTCGATCACGGCAAGACCTCGCTCCTCGACGCCATCCGGAAAGCGCATGTGGCCGCAGGCGAGGCGGGCGGCATCACGCAGCACATCGGCGCCTACCAGGTTGAATTCAAGGGGCGGAAGATCACATTTCTCGACACGCCCGGCCATGCGGCGTTCAACAAGATGCGCGCCCGGGGCGCCAGCGTCACCGACATCGCGGTGCTCGTTGTCGCCGCCGACGACGGATTCATGCCGCAGACCGACGAGGCGCTGAAGCACATCCAGACCGCCAAGGTTGCGCTGATCGTCGCGGTGAACAAGATGGACATGAAGGGCGCCAATCTCGAGCGGGTCAAAGGCCAGATGCAGGAGCGCGGCATCCCGCCGGAGGACTGGGGCGGCGAGACCATCACGGTGCCCACGGCGGCGGTCAAGGACCAGGGCATCACCGAGCTTCTCGACTACATTCTCCTGAAGGCCGACTTGACCCTCGATCTCAAGGCCAACCCGAAGGCTGAGCCCTCGGGCGTCATCATCGAGTCGCAGATCGATGTGGGGCGCGGACCGTCCGCGACGGTCATCGTGCAGCGGGGAACGCTCCGCACGGGCGACGCGATCGTTTGCGGCTGCCACTACGCCCGGGTGCGGGCGATGTTCGACGATCGTGGCGAGGCCGTGAAGGAAGCGCCGCCGTCCACTGCGGTGAAGATCATCGGCTGGTCGGGCACGCCCGACAGCGGAGCGATCTTCAAGGCGGCGAAGAATGCCCGCGAGGCCGAGCGCCAGGCCGAGGAGGAGCAGGACAGGCTCAACAAGGTCACGGTGACGTTCGATTCGAAGCCCAAGGAGATCTCGGTTGAAAAGCTGTTCGCCGAGATCGCCGCCGCCCAGCAGAAGACGCTTCGGATCGTGCTGAAGTGCGATGTGTTCGGTTCGATCGAGGCGGTCCGCAACATCCTCGACGGAATCAAGAGCCAGAAGGTCTCTCTCGAGATTGTCGCCAGCGAAGTCGGCCTGATCGGCAAGAACGACGTGCTGCTGGCGAGCGCTTCCGGGGCCGTGATCGTCGGCTTCAACACAAAACTCGAGAACGGCGTCACGCCGCTGGCCAAGCACCACTCGGTGCGCATCGAGACATTCGAGATCATCTACGAGCTGGGCGACAAGGTCCGCGAGATCATGGCCGACCTGCTCGAGCCGGATTTGCGCGAGGTCAAGCTGGGCGCGGCCGAAGTCCGCCAGATTTTCCCGGTGTCAAAGGGATTTGTCTCCGGCTGTCTGGTTACCGAAGGGAAGATCTCCCGCAACGCCCCTGCGCGCGTGCGCCGCGGCCGGGAGGTCATGTTCGAGGGCAAGGTGGGCACGCTACGGCGCTTCAAGGACGACGCCAACGAAGTGCGCGCCGGCCTCGAGTGCGGCATCCGGCTGGACGGTTTCGACGGCTACCAGGAGGGCGACGTCATCGAATGCCTCGAGATCCAGAAGGTCCGGGCGTCCCTGTGATTTTTTGAACCTGGATTCTTGGTTCCCGATCCGGCGCCTTCTGTCCGGGAATCGAGGATCGGAAGCCCAGGATCGGTGCTCTCATGTCCAACCGCACACTTCGCGTCAACGAGCTCATCCAGCGCGAAATCAGCGCCTACCTCCACACCCGCTACCAGGGCGAGGCGGTGCGCATCACGATCGCCAGCGTGGTTGTTGCGCCGGATTTTCGCGACGCCCGCGTGTTCTATTCGGTGATCGGCGGCAAGGCGGCGGAGGAGGAGGGCGGCAAATGGCTCCAGGAGAAATCCGGGGAGATCCGGCACATCGTTGGAAGGACGGTCGTTCTCAAGAACGTCCCGAAACTCGCATTCGTTCTCGATACGACGTCTGAGCGTGGAACGCGTGTGGTCCAGTTGCTGAGCGAACTCGATGCCAGGGAGAACCCGCCGCCAGCGAGCCCTGGAAACGGATGATCCGATGGAGACGTTCTATCCCGATCTGTCGCCGCGCTTCGCGGGTCTCCTGAATGAACTGTCCGGCCGCAAGATTGCCGTGATCGGACACGCGCGGCCGGATGGCGACTGCATCGGTTCCCAGGTGGCGCTTGCCCGCGTGCTTCGCGCCCGGGGCCACGAGGTGGCGTGCCTCAACGCGGATCCCGTGCCGCGCCGGTTGCGCTTCCTGGCCGGCGACCTTGCCTTCGCGACGGGCGCGGGATTTCCGGCGCAGGATTACGCGGCGGTGTTTGTCGACTGCGCCGACCACGGCCGGGCCGGCCAGCAGATCAGGGCGTTGTTTCCCGCACCAGCCGGCGCGATCGACCACCATTTGTCGAACGGCGGTTTTGCGCGAAACAATTTCATCGATTCAGGCTCGGCTGCGACCGCGGAGATCCTTGCTGGGATGCTTCTGGACAACGGGCTGCCGATCGACCCGTTGACTGCGCAAAACCTCTACGTCGGCATCCTGACTGACACGGGCCAGTTCCGTTTCAACTCCACGTCGCGCCGCACGTTTCTGCTCGCCGCCGAACTCCTTGCGCGCGGGGCCAGGCCCTCGGCGGCCGGCTTCGAACTCTACGAGCGGGAGACGCCTGGCAAGCTCGCGCTGCTCCAGCGTTTCCTGGCGTCGCTGCGCTTCGAATGCGGCGGACGCGTCTGCATCGGCCAGCTGCCCGACGGCATTTTTGCGCAGACGGGAAGCCTGCCGGAGGACACCGAGGGCATGGTGGATTACACACGTGTCACGGACGGCGTGGATATCGGGGCGTTGATCGAGGAGCGGTCCGACGGAATCAAGGCAAGCCTGCGCGCAAAGGATCCTGCCTACCGGCTCGACCTGGTTGCCGGCCGGTTCGGCGGCGGCGGCCATGCGTGCGCCGCCGGCCTCAACGTGCCAGGCGAGCAAATCGCCACTTTTTATCCGCGGTTGCTTGCCGTGCTGGCGGAGCAGCTGCGCGCGGTGGACGCTGGGCGCTAGGCCGCATCGATTCGCGCAAGGATCGCTTGCGCTCGACCGGACGGCGTGGGAAAAGATCCCACTCACATGCTCGGAAAACCCAAGGAACTCGAAGGCGTGCTGCTCGTCGACAAGCCCACCGGATTCACGTCGCACGACGTTGTGGCGCGGCTGCGCCGCAAGCTCGCGATGAAGCGCATCGGCCATGCCGGCACGCTCGATCCGATGGCAACCGGCCTGTTGATCATGCTGATCGGCAAGGCCACGCGCATTTCGCAGTACCTGACAAACCTCGACAAGGAATACGAGGGCACGATCGAGCTCGGCAAGATCACCAATTCCCAGGACGCCGATGGCGAGGTGATGGAGACGCGACCGGTGCCGCCGCTGACGGAGGCGGAGGTGCGCGCGGCGATGCTGACGTTTCTCGGCGACCAGTACCAGACGCCGCCGATGTTTTCCGCGATCAAGGTCGGCGGCGTGCCGCTCTACAAGATGGCCCGCAAAGGCGAGGAGATCGTGCGCGAACCGCGGTTCATCCGGGTGTCGGCCTACGACCTGCTCCGCTTTGCGCCGCCGCTCCTCGATTTTCGCATGCGCTGCAGCAAGGGCACCTACGTTCGGACGCTCGCTCACGATCTGGGCCAGAAACTCGGCTGCGGCGCGCATCTCAGCGCGCTGCGCCGCACGGCGACGGACCGGTTCCGCATCGAGGCTGCGCTGACCCTCGATCAACTCGAACAGCTTCCGGTGGCGGACATCGAGAAACGCCTGCTGCCGGTCTACGATGTGGTTCCGAGCTTTGTCGGATGAGAGTCGTTCGCGGATTGGATCCAATGAGCTTTCCTGAGGTGTTCAACGACCTGGAGCGCGTTGCGCTTCCGCCGCGGCCGCTGCATCTTGCCATCGGCATGTTCGACGGCGTGCACCTTGGACATCAGGCGGTCATCGAGTCCGCGGTCCACTCGGCGCGCCGGAGCGGCGGACTCGCAGGCGTGCTGACTTTCTGGCCGCATCCGAGCGTCCTCTTCAATCCCGAGCGGCGCACGCGCATGCTCATGAATCCCGAGATTAAAGCGCGCGTGCTTGGCCGGCTCGGCGTGGATGCGGTCATCCAGCAGACATTCTCGCGGGAGTTTGCGCGAATCACGGCGGAGGACTTCCTGGAATATCTGCAGCGACGGCTGCCCCATCTGGCTGGTGTGTACGTCGGTGGGAACTGGCGGTTTGGCGCCGGCAGGCGCGGGGATGTCAGCCTGCTGCTGGCGGTGGCGGGACGGCTCGGGGTGCCGCTGCTCAGCGTGCCGCGGATCCATTGGAACGGCGAACCGATCAGCAGCACGCGGATTCGCGACAGCCTTGAAACAGGCCGCGTCGAGGAGGCAAACATGCTCCTCGGGTACTCGTATTTCGCAGAAGGCGTCGTGATCTCCGGCCGGCGGCTGGGGCGGACCATCGGGTTTCCGACGCTCAACGTGCCCTGGCAGCCGGAATTGCAGCCGCGCTACGGCGTTTATGCGGTGCGCGTATCGGGCGATCCCGCAGTGGAGGCGCTGCCGGCCGTGGCCAATTACGGATTGCGCCCAACAGTGGGGCAGGCGAGCGAGCCGTTGCTCGAGGCGCACCTTTTCGGCCCGTGCCCGTTCACGGAAGGCAGCAACGTCACCGTTGAATGGTTGAAGTTCCTCCGGCCTGAGCTGAAGTTCGGAAGCGTCGAGGAACTTCAAACGCAGATCGCGCGGGACCGGGCGGAGGCGCAGGCCTATTTCCATGCGCAGGAGCCGGCGGGCCAATAGCGGTGTTGCCGGCGCAGCGGAGCCCATCGGGTATTTTTGCTTGCGCATCGGGGCCTGATTGCTGCTTATTCGACCCTCTTTTCCGGCCGGACTCTTAGCTCAGTTGGTTAGAGCGCTTCCTTGACATGGAAGAGGTCGCTGGTTCGAGTCCAGTAGAGTCCACCATTTTTTGCTTCCGGCAAAAAATGCCGCGCCGAAGCCTTGGCGAAGGCGGGCATTCCGCGGGTCCGGGACGCAAAGTTCGGGTCTAGGCCAAGGTTTTGGGAGGGGGAGAAAACTGAGGGTTCGCCGCACTGGGCGATGACGCGCAGGCGATCGTTGTGGAAGGAACGGAAGCCGTAGGCACAATCAACGTAGCGGACTGTCCTCCTGAAATTTCGCGGGCGGCGAGTGCAAAATGCAAAGTTTGACCCCTTCAGATTGCCTCCTGGGTGAACTCGGTTCGATCCGACGATAGGTTACAAACTGTCCGGGAGGATAGGTGACACTTTTAGGGTTGGGGAAATGAGGCAATGATGGGAATGTAATGACGAAGTGGTGACGGGAGCGGAGCTCCCCGGCTGT
>Ga0265323_10000787_pt1 | contig 16980 bp, 9 predicted proteins | sample 41225metaG_FD_193580 | JGI IMG/M metagenome (GOLD analysis project Ga0265323, IMG submission 193580) | Rhizosphere microbial communities from Carex aquatilis grown in University of Washington, Seatle, WA, United States - 4-12-25 metaG | ecosystem: Host-associated > Plants > Roots > Rhizosphere >...
GGTCAGGTAAAGAAATGATATAAATTATTACTGTTTAAAAGGCTTCAATTAACTAAGTTTTATAGATAATTAGAAGTATTCTTATTAAATTGCAGAAAAGATATGATAAAATTTATTGGATAAATGGCCGCCTCAATACCAAAAATTGTACAGGATGATTCATGGCTCGATCCTTACAAAGATGTAATTATTCGGCGTGGCAAAGCTGCAAAAGATAAAGAACAAATGCTTTGTAAAGGGCGGCGTTTAAAGGACTTTGCGACCGGTCATCTTTATTTTGGATTGCACAAAACTCATGAAGGATGGGTATTTCGTGAATGGGCACCCAATGCAGAAGAAATATATCTTGTAGGAGATTTTTCTTCCTGGAAAATAAATAAAAAATTTGCGTTAACACAATTAAATTTTGGTAATTGGGAAATTAAACTTCCTGAAGACAGCCTTAAACATCAACAACATTACAAATTATTTATCCGGTGGAAAGATGGCGAGGCATTTCGCTTGCCTGCATGGGGAAAACGAATGGTACAGGACAAAACAAGTCTAATTTTTGACGCTGAAATCTGGTATCCGGAAATAACCTATGAATGGACGATTCCAAATTATCAACCTTCGTTCAAAAATCCAATTATATATGAAGCGCATGTGGGTATGGCCACATCGGAAGAAAAAATCGGGAGCTATAAGGAATTCAGGGACCATATTTTACCAAGAATCAGTAAGGTGGGTTATAACACAATTCAATTAATGGCTATCCAGGAACATCCCTATTATGGTTCATTCGGTTATCATGTTTCAAATTTTTTTGCCGTATCATCCAGATTTGGGACTCCAGATGATTTAAAATCATTAATAGATAAGGCACATGGAATGGGTATTTCAGTCATCATGGACCTGGTACATTCCCATTCGGTTAAAAATGTAACTGAAGGGCTTGGTTTGTTCGATGGTACAACTTACCAGTATTTTCATGAAGGAAACCGAAGAATACATTTTGCCTGGGATTCATTATGTTTCAATTATGCTAAACCCGAGGTAATTCATTTTCTGCTCTCAAATTGCCAATATTGGTTAGATGAATATAAGTTCGATGGATTCAGATTCGACGGTGTTACAAGTATGCTTTATCTCGATCACGGGCTTAACCGCAATTTTACTAATTATAGCATGTATTTTGACAATGAGGAAGATGAGGATGCAATTACTTACCTCACCTTAGCCAACAAACTAATTCATGAATCTCATCCGGCTGCTATAACTATAGCTGAAGAAATGAGCGGTATGCCCGGTCTCGCTGCCCCAATTGAACATGGAGGTTATGGTTTCGATTTCAGGCTTTCAATGGGAACTCCCGATTACTGGATTAAAATAATTAAGGAATTGCCGGATGAGAAATGGAATGTAAACCAAATGTTCAATGAACTTATCAGCCATAGGGCCGATGAAAAGACAATTTCATATACAGAGTCCCATGATCAGGCTCTCGTTGGGGATAAAACTATTTTTTTCAGGCTCGCTGATAAAGAAATATACTATAGCATGAATAAAACCAGCATAAACCTGATTATTGACCGTAGTATTGCTTTACATAAAATGATCCGGCTTATAACCCTCACGACTGCAGGTGCCGGTTATCTGAATTTCATGGGCAATGAATTTGGACATCCGGAATGGATCGATTTCCCCCGCGAAGGAAACAACTGGTCATACAAGTATGCCAGGCGGCTTTGGCATCTGGCTGATGATCCTGGCCTGAAGTATCACTGGTTGCTTGATTTTGACATCAGAATGATTGATTTTATTAAAAAATCCGATTGCTTCGAAGTATCTTTTCCCTCTCTTGTGCACTCTCACGAAGGCACGCAGGTATTGGCATACCGGCGCAGGGACTGGATTTTTGTATTTAATTTTAATCCTGTTACCTCATTTACAGGTTATAAAATTCCTATGGATGCCGGAAAGTATAAGATAAATTTCACTACTGATGATGAAGTATTTGGCGGCCAGGGGAGAATAGACAAATCCCTCACCTATTTTACAACTTTTGAAGGAATGATAATGACCCACAGGACAAATTACCTTGCACTGTATCTGCCTGCCAGGACAGGACTTGTAATTAATAAATTATCCCAAAAATCAGTGTATGAATTATAGATAAATTGTGAGGGTTTGAAAAAAATTTAGCCCTTTTTATATAATAAAAGGTACAAACATTTTGCTACGTTTGATATATTGCAAATATTTTTCCCCGAAATAGGCTGTATTTTCTTTCTCTTCGATTTTAGATGTAATAAAAAAAAGTACAGTTGCAAGAACCGTTATTACCAATAAAGGAATTGTAACATGTTTAAAAAATACACCCCAGGTTAAAAATATTAATGATCCATATAAAGGATGCCTGATATATCTGTATAAACCTGATTCTATCAATTCGGTTGTTTTCTCGAATTGATAAAGTGTTCCATCTTTCCTTGTTTCCCGGGATTTCCCCATTTTTTTTATCAGATCTACTCCTATTATTATGAGATATAAAGAATAGATGAGAAAAATCCAGGAAATAATCTGATTTGGAGAAAATATTTCCTGAAACCAGAATTTATAATTGCCCACCAACAACCACGCAATACATTCCCAACCAAGAAACCTGTAAAAGCCATGACTTTTAATATTGAAAATGACGTGTTTTGAAAAATAAACAAGCGGAATACTTAGTATACCAAAAACAATTAATTCATACAAATTCATAATTTTTAAATAATTAAGGTTTTTTGACTTTAGGCTGAAGATTTTAGCTTCTCTTTAGCCTAATTGCCTTTAGTCTATTTACCCAAATTGCCATAAAACTTTTCATTCAATCCATCTTAAGTAATTAAAATCCTGTCTGTGAGGCAAACCAGGATGTTTTGGAAAAATCCTGATACCGAAATCAAAAACACCGGGACGTTTTGGTGTTATATCAATTTTATAATAGGCAAGCCTGTCTTGGATTTTTTCAAGGACAAATTCATGGGTATATGAAACTTTAGGAATATTTTCTCCACCGATTAAATCGGCAATTACAATCTCAATTCCAATATCCTCGGGGGATAATTCATTAAGATCGAGAACTATTTCACCCTTATAACTCATCCCAAGTGTGATGGCTTCCCTGCTTAAATCAGGGTGATTTAAAGAAACCACTTCTATACTTTCCCAACCTCTTCTTACTTTCTTTTTCCAGGCAGCCAGGTTCTTTGCCATTTGATAATCATTTTCACGCATGCTTATTGACCGGGCATATAACTTTGAATAATATTTGTTTTCATAATCATTTAATTGCCTGTTCATGGTAAAGTTTGAAGCCACCTTTTCAATAGAATTTTTTATATATTTAATCCAACCAGTAGGCAAACCCTCTTCATCGCGAAAATAGAATAAAGGTGTTATCTCGTTTTCGATAAGATTATATAAAGTTTCAGCATCGAGTTGATTCTGATAATCGGTGTTTTCATAAGTATTTTCCTCGGGCAATGACCACCCCGCACTTTCCCGGTATCCTTCTGCCCACCAGCCATCAAGAACACTAAGATGCAAAACCCCATTCATTACAGCTTTCTGGCCGCTGGTTCCGGATGCTTCTAATGGCCGTGTTGGCGTATTTAGCCAAATATCTACTCCCTGTACAAGTACTTTGGCAAGCTTGATTTCGTAATTGGGAAGGAAAATAATTTTTCCTAAAAATTCCGGTCGTTTGGATATTTCGGTAATCATTTTAATTAAATCCTGGCCGGCTTTATCGTCGGGATGTGCTTTCCCCGCGAAAATAAATTGTACCGGCATTGAAGGATTGTTCACCAACCGACTTAACCGTTCAATATCAGTAAATAATAAATGTGCACGTTTGTATGTGGCAAATCTTCTCGCAAACCCGATTGTAAGAGTATGCTTGTTAAATTTCTCACTCATCTCAACGATCAGCTTTGGATTCTCGAGACGTTTAATGCCGGCCGCTTTTAAATGTTCTTTAATATATTCGAGCAACAACTGCCTTTGATGGCTACGGATTTTCCAAATCCTTGTATCTGGTACTTCCTGAATCTTTTTCCAATATTCTTTATCTGTTTGGTTTATAAAAAATTCTTTTCCAAAAACCTCTTCATATAATTCCATCCACGGTTTGGCAGCCCAGGTTGGCAAATGAACACCATTAGTGACATATCCAATATGTAGTTCTTCAGGAGCATATCCTTTATATAATTCATGGAAAATATTCTGGCTGACTTTGCCATGAAGCTTACTTACACCGTTCACTTCCTGCGACAGGTTAGCAGCAAGGAAACTCATGGAAAATTTTTCTGATTGATCTTCAGGATTAGATTTCCCCAATGCCATAAACTGGTTCCATGAAATTTTAAGACGGTTTGGATAATGCCCGATATAAGTCCGGATCATATCCTCGTCGAAAGCATCGTGTCCTGCAGGTACGGGCGTATGGGTAGTAAATAATTGTGAAGCTCTCACTATTTCCAGGGCTTCAGCAAATGTAAGATTCTGATCAACGATATATTTCCTTAATCTTTCAATCCCGATAAATGCAGCATGCCCTTCATTGCAATGATAAACATCGCAATTCGCCTTGACTGCATCTAATGCACGGATACCGCCAATCCCCAGAAGTAATTCCTGCTTGAACCGGTTTTCCCAATCCCCTCCATAGAGATGATGGGTAATGGTACGGTCTTGTTCAATATTGTCTTCAATATCGGTATCAAGTAAATAAAGGGGTACCCTGCCGACATTTATGCACCATATTCTGGCATTAAGTGTACGTCCCGGAAATACGATATGTACAGTTATCCAATTTCCTTTTTCGTCACGAACAGGTTGTGCCGGGGTTTTTGAGAACTTTTGAGATTCATATTGAGCGATCTGATCGCCGTAGGATGAAATAATTTGTTTAAAAAAGCCGTACCTATAAAGTAGGCTGACGGCAATAATGTCGCACCCGGCATCACTGGCTTCCTTAATATAATCGCCGGCTAAAATTCCAAGGCCGCCTGAATAAAGTTTTATTGAATCATGAATTCCAAATTCCATACTAAAGTAAGCAACCTTCGGGCCTTGTTTCATCGGTTTTTGCATATAATCAACAAAGCGGGAATAAACAAACTCAAGTTTTTTCAGAAAATTTTTATCTTTTTCGAGGCGCAAAAACCGATCATATGAAATCGTATCGAAAAAAACAATTGGATTTTCTTCGCTTTGCATCCATAAATCCGGATCAATAGATTTAAAAAGTTCTATGGCATCGTAATTCCAGCTCCACCAAAGATTTTTAGAAAGTTCTTCAAGTGCCCTTAATTTTTCAGGAATATTTTTTTGAACTAAAAGCCGTTTCCAAATCGGTGCATTTGTTACAATTATTTTTTCGGCTATTGAAAGTGTTTCAATTTTTTCTGTCTCTGTAAAAATATTTGAACGCAAAGAAGCTTTTTGCAAAGCGAGATCAAAAGCTTTATAATAATAATTAATCAGGTTTTTCCATAATGCAATTTTGGAAATTTCAAGAGCCTGATCTTTTGCTTCCCTGGCCTGCTGTTCATTTAGTTTTGTTATTAGAAGAATTGCCTTTGCAATCTCAGTTACCACTTCAATGTCATTTGAATCATTCCGTTCAATAATGTTAATACCGTTTCCGGGATTGCTATACTGACTGCGGGCCCAAAGACCAAAGCCAGCAAGACTCGTTGTCAAAGTTGGTACATGAAAAGCCAAACTTTCTAATGGGGTATATCCCCAGGGTTCGTAATAGGATGGAAAAACAGTAAGATCGAAACCTATTAACAAATCATAATAGGTCATATTAAAAATTCCATCGTCACCATTAAGGTATGAGGGCACAAATATTACAGAAATTTTGTGACTTTCTATATTGCTTAACCCCCGTTCGTGTATTCTGCCTAAAATATCATCGTGTTCAGCATAATGAAGATTATGGGTGAGAATACATTCATCGCATGGAATATATTCCTGCCCTTTTAATTTATTCAGTAAATCTTTCCGTGGCCCATAATGGTTAGCCGGAATAAGAATAAAAGCTATTATTTGCCGTTTAAGTTCAACCGACTGGTTCAATTGCCCCAATGAATCAATAAAAATATCTATCCCTTTATTATGAAATTCGTACCTGCCGCTAATCGCTATCATAAATGCATCATCATTTACCTTCAAACTGGTAAGGGCTTCAGTTACTTCAATTAGTTTAGCCCTCGCTTTTTTTCTTGATAAATCGAATTTTTCACAAGATGGGACAAATGTATCTTCAAATCCATTAGGAGTCACAGTATCAATCGGTTTGTCCAGGAACCTGGCACATTCTTTTCCGGTAATTTCACTAACTGTAGTGAAACAATCGGCATGAAGCGCAGCATTCTTTTCAAGAGAATGTTTGGCTACCACATTAAACTCCAAAGCTTTTGAATCGGGGATAAACTCATTAAAAAGTCCGTACAAAGCCTGGTTATTTCCTGCAATCGCACGGCCAAGAACAGTGGCATGAGTAGTAAACACGGTAGCAACCTGTGGAGTATTGATATTCAAATAAAGAATTCCTGCGCCGGTCATCCATTCATGAAATTGAGCAACTACTTTATCCCTAATGCTTAAATTAAATTTAGTAAAACTTTCAATTACCCGACCGGCAGCATAGCCAAACAATGCAGGTTCAATATAATCCCATTGACCGGATATTGAATCGAGTTTATATGTTTCCCATAATTTTGAAAAAATTGAATCTTTCTGGTTGATAAAAGTTGCAAAATCAACAATAATTGCAATAGGATTTCCGATAATGTTCCACCTTCCTATTTTAATCCTAAGACCTTCTTCAGCAGCTTTATCCCGCCATGATTTAAATATTTTTTTATCTTCAATAAATTCCGGATTAACAGCAGCATCCCTCCAAACGTCAGGGCCAATTAACAAATAATTGCTTCCCATTTCTTCAACTAATGTCTGGGCTTTAGTGGAAATTACGGTATAAATTCCCCCAACTTTATTACAAACTTCCCAGCTTACTTCAAATAAATAATCAGGTCTTTTTATATCTCCGTTCATTATTTTTTTATTTAAATCACTATTTCTTGGATTTCGTTTTTGATGTAGCAGGTTTTGTGGTTTTTACCGGTGATTTTTTGGAAGCTGAAACTTTCTTTTGTTCAGCTTTTACTTTGGTTTTAGATTCCTTTTTTGCTTTTTCGGGTTTTGCGGCTTTTTCAATTTTTTCTGCTGATTTTGCTGTTGTTAAGGATTTGCCTTTGAGGGATACAGCTTTTAAAACTTTTCCAGATTCAACTTTTTTTCTGGTTTTAGAAATTTTTGCAGTGGGGATTTCTGTTTTTTCAACTTTTGCTTTAGTTTTGCCGGAAGTTTTTCTCGTTGTTTTTGTCTTTATGGAAGATGCCCCTGTTTTAGGCATAAGTTCATCATTTAACCTTATTTCAAAATCGCTTAATATATTCATGTAATTTATAAAAGCATCATAAGGGGAACTATATGGATTGTAGTATGAATGTAAACTTCCCAGAATAAAGAATTTGGTACACATATAATAGAAATGGTCGCTTGACTGTAAATATTTCCAGTCGGTCAAAATTTTCGGGTCTTTTATTTGCAGAACTTTTTCTCGTAATTCGTAAAGTTTATCAAAGGCTTCAAGTTGGAGTTCATTTCCAAGCCAGGCCGATACATCCCTTTCTTCATCAGCCCATGATATGGGATGAGGGACAGATAAAGATGCCACAGGCTGAAATTTTTCAACCAAATCAGATGGAGAGCTGAACGTAATTTTATTTGTCGATAATGCAAACTTGGGCAATGCTTTCAGAAAATCGAAAATTCCTGATTCTTTTGGTTGCAATGATCCGAAAGTTTCGTAATTCATAAACAGGTTAACCGTATCTTCTTTATTATCGAGGTTTTTTATCCAATTAACAAATTTTTCAGCTGTAAGTGGAAATTCATTCCACCCGTGATCAGAAAACCTGAAAGCTATATCGTCGCTTAGCCTGTAATTTTTCAACAATAGTTTAAGTCGTGGATTTGCCGCACTGCAATAAACATAATTCGGGCTTTTCCATCCTAAAACATGTTTAGCCCCTTCAGTAACAACTGCAGTGTAACCTAAATCGTATAACCAGTCTCCGATTTCGTTATTATAAATAAGCTCGGTATTTCTAAATACGGTAGGTTTTATATTAAAATACTTTAATATTTTTTCGTCATGGTCCTTTATCTGGTTTTCAAATTCTTCCCTGTTTTTTAATGAAACAAGCGAATGAGAATAAGTTTCAGATAAAAATTCCACATATCCAGTATGGGCTAATTTCTGAAAACTTTCAATTACATCCGGAGCATAAAGTTCAAACTGATCCAGCGCTGTTCCGGATATTGAAAAGGCAACTTTAAACCTTTGCCCATATTCTTTGAATAGATCAAGAAGTAATTTATTGGCCGGAAGATAGCACTTTGTAGCCATTTTGCGCATTATGCTTTCATTTGAATAATCATCGTAATAATAATGATTGTTCCCAATTTCAAAGAACCTGTATCGTTTGAAGCGAAATGGTTGATGAACCTGGAAATATAAGCATATGGTTTTCATTATATTATTTTTTTAAGATTATTAGTTAAGGATTTTAATTATTTATCTGTTGTAAATAAAGTTTTTTGATTAAAAAAATGATTGTCCTTTTTAAAATTAACTGTTGGTTAATGAAATATAAATATCACGAACAAGACTGGCAGAGGTCTCCCATTTAAGTTTATCGACTTCCTGTTTCCCATATTTCTTAAACATAACCGACAGGGCCTGGTAATTTAAAATACCATATATTGCATCGGCCATGGCATCGATATCCCAGAAATCTATTTTTATTGCATGATTGAGAACTTCGGCAACACCGGACTGCCTTGAAATGATTACCGGCACATTCGATTGTATCGCTTCCAATGGAGATATTCCAAAAGGTTCAGAAACAGAAGGCATAACGTAAACATCGCTTATAGAATACATTTGATAGACATCATCACCGGTTAAAAAGCCGGTAAAATAAAAACGATTTGAAATGCCAAGGCGGGCTGCCCGTAAAATCATTTTATTCATCATGTCGCCGCTACCAGCCATCACAAAACGTACATTTTCCATTTTTTGAAGAACTTTATAAGCTGCTTCAATAAAATATTCCGGACCTTTCTGAAGCGTTATCCTACCTAAAAATGTAACAATTTTATCACTGATTCCTCTGCGAATGGATACTTTGTCTGATTCAGAAACCGGTTCAACTGCATTATAAACCGTTACAACTTTATCGGGATTAATTCCATATTTATTAATAACAATATCGCGTGTCCAGTTGCTAACTGTAATTATCATGTCGGCAATTTCCATTCCGTGTTTTTCAATTTCATATACACGCGGATTAACATTGCCTCCGCTCCGATCAAAATCCGTTGCATGAACATGTATCACAAGAGGCTTTCCGGATATTTCTTTCGCAGCAATACCTGCAGGATAAGTGAGCCAATCATGGGCATGGATAACGTCAAATTCATTCTCAATAGCTATCGATGAAGCAACAATAGAATAATTGGTGATTTCAGCAAAAAGATTTTTACCGTAAGTTCCGGAAAACGAAAATTTCCCTTCAAAATCACCCTGAACAAGACGGGTATTGTAAGTTTCATACTTTTTAAGAAGCCTGTAATATTCATCGGGCCCGGTATACGGAACAAGCATTGAATCGACTTCAATCAGATCCATTTCTTTTCCAAAACCTTTAAGATCGATTGCCCTTTTGCTTATATAAACATCTGATGCACCAATTATTTTTACAGTGCTCTGGTCTTCATCGCCAAAAGCCTTTGGCACGACGAACAGTACTTCCAAATCGTTGAATTTGGAAAGGCCCTTAGTGAGTCCATAGCAAGCAGTACCCAAACCTCCAGATATATGCGGAGGAAATTCCCATCCAAACATTAATACTTTCATAGATGTATTTATTTAATTGTATAATTTTTATTCACCTGTAAACTGAAATTCAAATATTGAGAAAAATATAAATTCAGGTCAAAGGAACCTAAACTTTAAATAATGTACATTTATTAAAAGTTAAATAATAAAAAATCAAATATTGCTTTTTTCAAGTTCTTCAATCATTTTTCCTATTTGTAATAATGCTGCTACACTCCATGCCTGAGAAATTGCACCTCTTGGTTGATGAGGAGGGTTTCCATCGTAAATTTCCGCTATGGAACCAATACCATATTCAATCATGTCCGGCTCAAAACCATCATAAATCTGTTTCAAAAGAGATAATGAGGATTTCTTGTAAATATTAACATAGGAACTGCAAAATGGTTGAAGAAGCCAGGGCCAAACAGTGCCCTGGTGATATGCAGTGTCGCGCTTAACCTGGTCTCCCTCATAGGTTCCTTCGTACTTAGGATCATTAGGACTTAAGGTACGCAACCCGCGGGGAGTTAGCAATTCGTTTTTAACAACCTCAATAACAGAACGTTTAATATCATCTGAAAGTGGACTGTAATCAAGTGAAGTAGCAATGATTTGATTTGGACGAACCGACCAATCTTTATGTTCATCATCAACATAATCGGCTAAAAAGCCTTTGCTTTCATCCCAGAATAATTCAATAAAATGTGGCCCAATTAAATTAGATAAGTTTTTTAATCGACCAATAAATTTCGAGTCTTTTCCTAAACGCGCAAGTTCCAGCATAAAATGAATTGAATTGTACCAAAGGGCATTAATTTCAACCTGGTAGCCAATACGCGGAGTAACGGGTTTACCAAATATTACTGCATCCATCCAGGTAACAGCATGTCCATGTTCACCTGCCCAGATTAATCCATTATCATGCATTCTTATATTAAATGCGCCGCCTTTCTGATAAGTTTCGAGAATTGATTTCATTGGCTTGGAATAACGTTCCCAAACTTCCAAAGGTTTTCCAGTATACTTGGCATATTGCTGGAGCGACCAGAAAAACCATAAAGGGGCATCAACGGAATTGAAGGCGGGATTACTATCTGTTCCTGTATTTGGAAATAACCCTTTGTCCATTCTTCCTACCATGGTATCGACCACGGCCCTGAAAGTTTTTTCATCTCCAATAGCTAAAGTAAGAGCGGGAAGCGAAATAAAAGTATCCCGCCCCCATGTTCCAAACCATGGAAAGCCTGCAGTTATTTCTGTCTTTTTATCTTTCTTAACTATAAATTGTTGGGCAGCATTTATAAGACAATTTTTAAAACTGTCTCTTGGGTTCCGCGAATTGAATTCTTTTGTGTACTTTTTAGAAATTGTATTTGGGGAATTAACTTTTAAACTTGCCGAAATATAAATAGACTCCCCTTTTTTTATGGGCAACTCAAAATATCCCGGAACAAAAAGATCTTCAGAATATTCATACCCCCGGGCTTGTTCTTCAGTATACTCAATATTATAATACCAATCCGGGGCCTGAACAAATTCCGGTCGCTTTGAAAATTGAATGTATAATGCAGGATATCCGTTGTACATTCTTGTTTTAATCCCATTTGGAGCCTTTTCTACATGTGAGTTAACATTCATATTCGCTTTACTCAAACTATGAATGTTTCGAAATGCAAGAAATGGAGTAAATTTCAGTGTTGTCGGGGAATGGGCATCTTCAAGTGTATATTTTATAATTAATTGTTCTTCCTTTGCAACAAGAAGACTTTCCTTTTTAATTATAACACCTCCCACCCTGTAACGTGTCATTGCTACTTTCTCAATTTCAAAGTCCCTGACATATTTATGCCCTTTTGGAAAATATACGTCATTGGGATATTTATGAATACCCAGATTAAATTCTGCATCGTGCTGAATTACGGTCAGATCTAATGTGGAAAGAAGCACATGTTTTTCCCCATCAATTTCCTCGATGGGGCATACCAGTAAACCATGATATTTCCTGGTGTTACATCCGATAATAGTATAACTTGAATATGATCCGGCCCTGTTTGATCGAAGAACTTCCTTTTTTAACGAATATTCCAGGTTTACCAATTGAGATTTATCGAATTTTAAATAACTCATAACATCGATTTTTATTAAGGTGATTGTATCATTTAATTAATACTACTTTACCTTCTATTACAAATATCCGAATAAAAAACAACTTTGTCAAACATAATGGGAAATATCATTAACAATTAAAAAGTCATGTTTCAATAATGAATTATGACAATTATCTTAATGAAAATATGATATTTATTTATGGCAAAAAAATCCCATTTTTTTAATAGTAAAATAATGCCTGTTCCAGAATTTCTTTAGTTTATTCAGATTTTTTAAGATTTAATCAGGCGAATTCATTAATTTGAATATTAATAAATTTACAGTCTTATCTTTTAAACAGACGTTTTATAAAAATTTCATTATTTGGAAATAAGGAATAAATTTGCTTTTTCATTATTTACAAATCTATTCTACTTATGAAAAATAATTTACCTGGGTTCTTAATAATAAAGTAAAATGATACAAACATTACATTTATAAAATCAACAGATATTTAATGAACTAAAATTTAATAACTAATGAAAAAAATAATATTACTGGCTACTTCCATTTTTTTAATCTCGGCTTGTGGACATATAAAAAATTATAAAATTAAAGGGAAATTGACTGGTTCCGCCAAAGAAATTATCTATCTTAAAGAAATGACCACACAAGATGTTGTTACTATTGATTCCATAAAAATTGATGATGCCGGTGAATTCAAACTTAAAGGAAAAAACGACAGACCTGCATTTTACATGCTTTATTTATCAAAGAACAATTATATTACATTAATTATAAAACCTGGTGAGAAATTACTGATTACGGCAGATGCAAAAGACCTCACCCACACTTATACTGTAAAAGGTTCTAAGGACTCTGAGTTGGCAAAAGAAGTAAATGATAAAATTAATGACGCCTTAAAAAAAATTGAAAAATTAGGCCAAATTTACCAGGACAGTGTTCATAGCCCAAATATTATGGCTATAAGGGCAAACCTGGATTCAGATTATTACCACATCGAAACAGAACAACGTGAATATACCAAAACATTTATTAAAAATAATATTCATTCACTTTCAAGCATCATGGCGCTTTACCAGCAACTTAGCCCCCGGCGTTCCGTCCTTAATCCGACTGAACATTTTGAATATTATAAAATGGTCGATTCAGTGATGATGAAAACCTATCCCGAAGCCGATGCAGTTCAGTCGTTACATTCTTTATTAAAGGATTTAAATGAACAACACGCCCGTCAGGCAGAAATTGAAAAAAGACTTGCCATTGGAGCTGAAGCTCCCGAAATTGCATTACCCTCTCCGAAAGGCGATATCCTTAAACTCAGTTCTACCCATGGAAAATATGTATTGCTCGATTTCTGGGCATCATGGTGTAAACCATGCAGAATGGAAAATCCAAATTTGGTTCATGTTTACTGGAAATATAAATACCATGGCTTCGAAATTTTCCAGGTATCATTAGACAGAAACAAGGATTCATGGACAAAGGGAATTCATGACGATCAGCTTTTTTGGTTGCATGTAAGCGATTTGAAAATGTGGGACTCCCCTATAGTCGCTCTTTATAATATTGATGGTATTCCACATAATCTTTTACTCGATCCCGATGGTAAAATTATTGCCAAAGATTTACTTGGAAATGATTTATCTGCAAAACTTAAAGAAATTTTTAAATATTAAATATTTTTTCATTCAATATTATAAAAATGAATAAAATAAGAATCTGCTGTTTTATTTTTCTGATTTTTCTTATTTCATGTAACTGGCAAAAACGCTTTGTTATCAAAGGAAATCTCGAAAATGCCAATTCATCAAAAATTTATCTTGCAGAGATGAATTTGACTGAAACAAAAATTATAGATTCGGCAGAAATTTCTAAAAAGGGGGCTTTTAAATTTAAAGGCAAAATAGAAAGTCCGGGTTTTTATCAACTTATTGATAAACCAGATAATTTTCTTATTTTACTTATTGAACCAGGTCAGAAGATTAAGATTAAAGCCGATTCAAAAAACCTGAACAGTCGATATATCATCGAAGGTTCTGAAAGTTCAATTCTGGTTAAAATGTTAAACGATCGTTTATTAAAAACCCATAAAACATTAGATTCAGTTGTAAATATTATCAATCAAAATATCGATAAATCTGATTTTGATAAAATTTATCCTCCCCTTAACGACCTGTATATACAAACAATCAAAGCACAGAGAAGTTTTTCAATAGGATTTATTATCGAACATATAAAATCGATGTCAAGCATTATTGCTTTGTACCAGCAAATCAACGACAGCACTTATGTGCTAAACCAGAACAGGGATCTTCAATATATAAACCTGGTTTCCGATACTTTGAAAAAATATTATCCTGAATCAAATATTGTGAAAACTTTATGGGCCGACCGCTTAAGATTAAATGAAAAATATAACAGGCTCAAGCTTACCCTCATGACTAAAAAGGCAAAAGAACTCTATTTCCCCGATATTGCCCTTCCCAATATTGAAGGCGATACCATTCATTTAAATAAAATAACAGGTAAATGTATTCTAATAAATTTCTGGAGTCCGCTTAACGATGATTGTTATTATGTTTTACAAGGTTGTAAAGATTTATATCCTGTTTACAGGAAAAAAGGGCTGGAGATTTTTAATGTTGCCCTTATAGATGACAAGAATACCTGGATTCAATATTTAAAGACTAATGGAATTCCGGGAATAAATGTAATTGATGAAATGGCAGAAAATTCAGGTTATATAAAAATTTATAATTTTAATAAAATACCGGCTTCATTTTTAATTGGTCCGAAGAAAGAAATAATTGGAAAAGATCTTTTTGGGGAAAAACTGAAAAACACATTACAAAATTTACTTCAGTAATCATTGGCAATGGTTTATAAAATAAAACTACAGTCCGGAAAAAAAATATTTTTTGCTTCTGATTTACATCTGGGGTTATATCCGGCAAAAAAAAGTGTAGAACGTGAAAAGCTTTTCGTCAGGTGGATGAACGAGGTTGAATCTGAAACACAGGTATTGTTTCTTCTAGGGGATATTTTTGATTTCTGGTACGAGTACCGCAAAGTTGTCCCGCGTGGTTTTACCCGATTCTTAGGCAAGCTTGCTGAATTTCATGACAGGGGTATTGAAATGCATTTTTTTACCGGCAACCATGACGTGTGGGTATTTGATTATTTGCCGGCTGAAACAGGTGTTATCGTCCATCGTGAACCCATTACTGCCGAAATTAATGATAAAATATTTTTTATAGGGCATGGTGATGATATGTGGAAAGACGATTGGGGTTATAAGTTTTTGAAAACCATTTTTACCAGTAAAACATTGCAATGGATGTTTTCGAGGCTTCATCCGAACCTGGCCCTTTCCATTGGCCATACATGGAGCAAACACAGCCGCCTGTCCAAAGGTATTTCAGAATCATTTTTAGGTGAGGATAAAGAACATCAAATCCTGTTTGCACGCGATTACCTGAAAAATAATGCAGTTGATTATTTTGTTTTCGGCCACCGACATATTACACTCGATTTTAAACTTTCCGAAACCAGCCGCCTGATTAACCTCGGCGAGTGGATTAAAGCCAATTCATTTGCAGAATTCGACGGATACAATTTAAAATTGAAATATTATAAATAATTCAAATTAAAAACCTTATCCGAACATTTGCTTTACCTTCATCAAGCCATCACACAATAAGTCAATTTCTTCTTTTGTGTTATAAAAAGCTAAAGAAGCTCTCACAGTACCTTCAATTTCGAAAATGTCCATCACCGGCTGGGAGCAATGAGTGCCTGTTCTTACGGCAATACCCAGCTTATCCAAAACCATACCTGTATCATATGGATGGATATTATTAAGAAGAAAAGAAATTATCGGGGCTTTTTCCGGAGCAGTTCCATAAATCTTTAATCCTTCAATATTATTTAATTTTTGAGTTGCATATTTTAAAAGCTCCTTTTCCCATTCAGCAATATTTTCTATACCAATTTGTTTTAAATACTTTATAGCCTCTGAAAGTCCAATGGCGCCGACAAAGTTTAATGTTCCGGCTTCAAACTTAAATGGAAGTTCGTTATAAGTGGTTTTTTCAAAAGTCACACAATAAATCATTTCTCCCCCACCCTGGTATGGTGGTAATTCATTAAGCCATTTTTCTTTTCCATACAAAACTCCAATACCGGTCGGGCCATAAATTTTATGACCGGAAAATACAAAGAAATCACAATCCAATTCCCGGACATCTATTTTCGTATGCTGAATACTCTGTGCACCATCAATAAGTACCGGAATTTTCATTAAATGCGCTTTTTCAATAATTGTTTTAACCGGATTCACTGTGCCCAGGGAGTTTGAAATATGGGTTATTGCAACCAGTTTGACTTTTTTATTCAGTAATTTCTCATATTCATCCATTTTTAAAATTCCGTTTTCATCAAATGGTATTACTTTCAACCTGGCATTTTTCCTTTCGCACATCATTTGCCAGGGAACAATATTCGCGTGATGTTCCATTGCTGAAATAAGAATTTCGTCACCTTCTTTAATATATCTCTCGCCAAATGAAAATGCAACAGTATTTATGCTTCCGGTAGTACCGCTGGTAAAAATTACTTCCTGTGAATATTCGGCATTTATTAAATGTTGAATTTCCTTCCTTGCATTTTCATAAGCCTCGGTGGACTGGTCGCTGAGAAAATGAATTCCACGATGAACATTGCCATAGTAATTATTATAAATATTGCTAATAGAATCTATTACCTGTTTTGGTTTTTGTGTTGTTGCCCCGTTATCGAAATAAACAAGTGGATTTCCATGAACCTGCTTTTTCAGGATTGGAAAATCATTTCTTATTTTCTGAATATCAAAATTCATT